>ERZ1292633.302-Hain-H41-02um-R1-302-length-62580-cov-14_pt1 | contig 62580 bp, 69 predicted proteins | sample MGYA00564406_ERZ1292633 | MGnify/ENA primary metagenome ERZ1292633 (study PRJEB36523, sample SAMEA6512639) | groundwater metagenome | collected 2019-01-08 | study: AquaDiva: Metagenomics assemblies of 32 groundwater samples | reverse complement strand
CCATGGTTAAAATTATACATCATAAGTTGTCATTCCCACGTAGGTGGGAATCCAGTCTATTATAAAACATTAAATGATTATTTGAGTCTGGATCCCCGTCTTCACGGGGATGACAAAGAATATCATACCCTCACGTTTTGCTCCGCTTGACAAGAAGAAGAAGAAGAAGTAAAATGCAAGCAATGAGTGAATTAATTTTGCCTACTAGACAAGAATTCAATCATAGAATTGTGGAATTATTCCCAAAAGGAAGTCTTGTTTATAATGCATCTATAGATTCGAAGGGAACGGTTGTTGGTTATATGGCTTCATGTGAATCTAAAGGCTTTTTTAGAACTTTAGCAGTAGACAATATTAAACGTGGTCTTAATACTCCATCGTGGATTGCAAGTGAGACTGATGGTGGAACTCATAAAGGGAATTGGTCTGTTTCTAAAGTTAGACAAGTGCAAACTTGATGGTTATTTTATTTTATTAATTTTTAAAATTTAATTAATTAAATCTCCTCCTCCAACTCCCTCAATAACTCTTTAGCTCTTCCGGAAACTCGTGCCGGTGTATTTATTTTGTAGACAATGTATTGATCGCCTTTGCGGTTTGACTGCGGATAAGGAACTCCTTGATCGTGAAGCTTAACGGTTGTCCCTGACTGTGTCCCCGGTCTTATTTTTAACTTAATCGTTCCATTAATCGTCGGAACTTCAACCACTCCGCCAAGGACTGCTAAAGAATAGGAAATCTCTTTTTCAAAATAAATATCCTGACCCTTTCTAGTGAAATATGGATGCGATTTAACTTTCACTTGCAGATCAAAATCAGAGAATCTGATTGTCATGTTATTATCAACTCCGGCCGGAATTTGAAATGATTTCTCCTCGCCTTTGACGATCATGGTTTTTTTAACTCCATTGACAGCTTCTTCAAAAGTTAAAGTAACTTCATAAACTTCCCGTTGATGTCTTCTTCTTCCCCGGGAAAACGGCGATTGAAATCCGAAAAACTGTTCAAAAATTTCAAATGGGTCGGAAAATCCACCGAAATCTACATTCTCAAATCCCTGAGTTGAAAATCCGCCAAATCCCTCAAAAGGATTTGATTGTCCGCCGCCTCCGTCACCAAATCCACCTGGCCCACCCCGATTGAAAGCGCTTTCACCGTATTGATCGTACATCTCCCGCTTCTTTGAATCAGAAAGAACTTCATATGCTTTTGTAACATCCTTAAACCTTCCGTTTGCTTCGGAAGTCTTATTTCTATCCGGATGCCATTTAAGAGCCTGTTTCCTGTAAGCGGTTTTTATTTCTGCCTCAGTGGCACCTTTAGTAACACCGAGGATTTCGTAATAATCTGTCATATATAAAAAATTCCTAATTACTAATTGATCTAATTTCTAAAAAATATCCAAACCCCAAAAACCCAATTAGAAAATTGGGTATTGGAATTTATTTAGACCAATTAGAATAATTAGGTTAATTAGGTCAATTTAGTTAACTACTTCTCCTTCCTCTACTTTCTTTCCTTTATCCTCCGAAGCTTTAGCGGAGGAGGACTTTTCTTCCTTTGGCTGTTCTCCCGGCTTTGCTTCTTGCTTGTTATACATCGCCTGACCTATCTTTGAAAGTTCATCGGAAAGATCTTTGGTTTTATTTTCAATCTCTTCCTTTGTTCCTTTTTCAATCTTTTCTTTTAGCTCTTTAATCTTTTTCTCAACATTTTCTTTGACGGTCTTGTCAACCTTGTCTCCGGCATCCCGCAAAGATTTTTCCGAAATATAGATCATGTTGTCAGCTTTGTTTCTGACTTCAATTTTTTCTTTTTCTTCTTTGTCTTTATCAGCATTTTTTTCCGCTTCCTCTCTCATCTTTTCAATTTCATCTTTGGTTAGACCGGTTGATCCGGTGATTTTGATCGCTTGGGATTTTCCGGTAGCTTTATCTTTTGCCGTTACCGTTAAAATTCCATTGGCATCCAGCTCAAAAGATACCTCAATTTGAGGAACGCCACGGGGCGCCGGAGGAATTCCGTCCAATGTAAATTTTCCTAAAGATTTATTATCCCGGGCCATTGGTCTTTCACCTTGAAGAATGTGAATTTCAACCTGAGTTTGGTTATCACCGGCAGTTGAAAATACTTCGGTTTTTGAATTGGGCACCGTGGTATTTTTTTGAATCAACGGTGTCATCACCCCCCCTAATGTTTCCAATCCCAATGTTAACGGAGTAACATCTAATAACACCACGTCTTTTGTTTCACCGGTCAGCACTCCTCCCTGAATGGCCGCACCAAGAGCGACTACTTCATCAGGATTGACCGAACGGTTCGGTTCTTTACCAAAAAAATCCTTTACTTTTTCAATTACTTTCGGCATCCGGGTCATTCCTCCAACCAAGACCACTTCGTCAATTTTTGAAACATCAATTTTTGCATCTTTTAGGCAGGCTTTCACCGGTCCAAAAGTTTTTTCAATTAAATCACCTATTAATGATTCCAACTTAGCTCTGGTTAACTTCATCACTAAGTGTGAAGGTTGACCATCCTTGACGGTCACAAAAGGTAAATTAATTTCTGCTTCTTTTGATGAAGACAGTTCGATCTTGGCTTTTTCGGCTGCATCACGCAATCTTTGTAAAGCCTGTGGATCGCGTCTTAAATCAACGCCGTTCTCTTTTTTAAATTCTTCAGCTAAATAATCAAGTATGACTTTGTCAAAATCATCACCGCCCAAATGAGTATCACCGTTGGTGGCTTTTACCTGGAAAACACCGTCCCCCAATTCCAAAACACTGATATCAAAAGTGCCTCCGCCAAGATCATAAACGGCAATTGTATGAGCGTGTTTATTATCCAACCCATAAGCCATGGCCGCCGCCGTCGGCTCATTAATAATTCTCATTACTTCCAGTCCGGCAATCTCACCGGCCTGTTTGGTTGCCTGGCGTTGCGCATCGTCAAAATAAGCGGGCACCGTAATAACTGCTTTTTCAACTTTCTCTCCTAAATGAGCTTCTGCATCAGCTTTAATTTTCTGTAAAATCATGGCTGAAATTTCCTGCGGAGTATAGGTTTTTCCTTCAACTTCAACGTCGGCCATCTCATCTCGGCCTGATTTAATTTTATAAGGTAACCATTTGGAATCAAACTTCACCGACTCATCAGTAAAACGTCTCCCCATCAATCTTTTTATGGAAAAAATCGTATTTTTTGGATTAACAACCATCTGTCTCTTGGCAACATCGCCAACAATCCGTTTGACTGGATCGACCACCGATGGAATAACGTTTCTTCCTTCTTGAGAGAAAATAACTTTTGGTTTTCCTCCCTCCATCACTGCCACACAAGAATTAGTTGTCCCTAAATCTATCCCTATTATTTTAGCCATATTGATTAAAAATAAATTTGTAATAAGTTCAAAATAATCATAGTTTCTTGCTCACCTTGACCTGCGCAACTCTAATTATCTTATCTTCAAACATATATCCTTTTCTTAAAACCTCAACCACTTTGTTGTCTTCTTTACCGGAAATTATATCGACTGCTTCTGCCAAATTTGGATCAAAGTCCTTATTCAATAAGTCAATTTCTTTTAATCCTGCGTCTTTTAAAATTTGAAAAAAATGATCCTTTGATATTTTTAACCCCTGATCCTTGATAAATACTTCGGCTTTTCCCAGATTATCTAAAAAAGGCAAAATTTTTATTAAAAGATTTTTGTTGGCGATCTTCATCAGTTCTAATCTTTCTTCATTGACCCTTTTTTCCAGATTCTGATAATCGGCCAAAGCACGTAAATATTTATTTTTAAACTCTTCAGCCTGTTGTTTTAACAAAACAATTTCAGGTGAAATTTCGACCTTTTTTTGCCCTGTTTTAATTTTTTTATTGTCTGTCATTTTTAATATTTCTTATAATTTTTGTTCTTTCACAATTTCCCCTAACAGTCCGGAAAAATATCTTACCTGAGGTATAACATCATCATACGACATTCTTTTGGGTCCGATGACACCAATAATTCCTTTAATTTTACTGCCTTCAAATTCTCCAAAAACACTGGCGCAACAATCAAAGGCCGGGTCATGAAAATCTTCTTCCCCCAACATATAGTAAATTTCGTCTTCCAAGGAAAACATATCGTTTAATATCCTTTCCCAAAAAGTAATTTCATCCAACCGACCAAATAAGGTCCGCGATAGATTAATATCAAGAAACTCCGGCTGATTTAAAAGATTGGCCATACCGGAATAGTACATATCACCCGCATTGGTGGTTATTAAAGAAAGTAGTCCGGTTTTTTGGGATAAAACTTTGGTTGCCTGAGAAAGCAAACGATGTGTCTCTTTTCTTTCATCCCAGATACCGTTTTTGTAGGAAACTTCATCGGTCGTCGACATTTCTTTTTGTTTCATCAAATGCTTTATATAAAATCTGAAGCCTTTGGCTGAAGGAATCCGGCCGGACGAAAAATGAGTTTTTTTTAGATAGCCTTTTTTTGCCAACTCAACCATCTCATTCCTGATCGTTGCCGGTGAAACTCCCAGCTTATATTTTTTTTCTAAAATCTCACTTCCAACCGCTAAACCAGTCTCTGTGTATTCGTGAATAATCACTTTCAAAATATCAATCTGTCTTTGTGTTAGATCTTCCATAGGACGTATCCTTTAAAACCCAACTACTCTGGGTTTTAGAAGGATATTTAGCAATCTTACACAAGCTCTGCTAAAATGTCAAGCGGTTTTTTATTAAAAAAATCGCGCACCCTCCCAATATTGATCTTCAACGCGTCGAGCGAATAGCGTTGAGTTAAGCGTTGAAGGAAGATATGGAGGGAAGGGGTAAATTTGCTATAATTTCACTGATATATGAAAAAAATATCAATAAAATCCTCTAAAGGTTTATTTATTAGTGGAATTCTTCATCAAAATGAAACTGATACCTTGATAATCCTGGTTCACGGATTCAAAGATAACATGAATTTATTTGCTTACAAACAACTCTCTATTTCATTAAGTAAACATTATTCTGTTTTTAGGTTTACTTTTCCTGATGTTGAAACAAACACAGATAATTTTAACTTGATCGATGAAGTTGGTTATCTCAACGAAGTTATATTATATTTTAGTAAAAAATATAAAAAAATTATTTTAGTTGGTGGTAGTTTAGGAGCACTAGTTTGTTCAATAACAGCGGCTGATAATAAAAAGTTTGATGGATTGATAACATTGAATGGTTTTTCATATTTCTGGGGAATAAATAAAAAATTTAATAAATATTTAGCCTTAATCTTGCTTACTTTTCCTTTTAACGGCCCCTATGCCAAAATGTACAAGTATTATAAAAAACATTTTATTCCTGAAAAAATATCTGTTGAAACTTTGGTGATAACTTCTGAAAAAGATGAGATGATCAATTATAAACAGTCATTGAAATTTTTTTCTTCGCTAACAACCAATAAAAAAATTGAAATTCTTAAAGACGCTGATCATGGACTAACAAAAATTCAATATGTCAATGACGTTTCTAAATTAATCGTTAATTGGCTTGAAAAAAAATAATATGAAACTCGGAGCACATCAATCAATTTCCGGCGGATACCCGGAGGCTTTAAAACGAATAAATAATATTGGAGGAAATTGTCTACAGATTTTTTCCTCTTCTCCCCGGGGATGGAACTTTGCCAAACCGAGTAAAGATGAAATTAAGCAATTCATAATTCTGAATTCTAAATTCTCAATTAACCCTATCTATTTTCACGCTACTTATTTAATCAATCTCGCCGATGACAGCCGAATTGGCCATATGTCTAAATTGTCATTAATTTCTGAAATGAATTTAGCGCCAAAATTCGGCATTAAAGGTTCGATTATTCACCTTGGCTCTTTCAAAAATTATCTTATCGACGACCGTATGCAAGATAATAAATACAAAGTATTAATAAATAACATTAAAGAAATTTTGGACAAAACACCTAAGGATTCACTATTTATAATTGAGAACTCGGGAAACAGAAAAATCGGGCAAACGTTGGAAGAAATTTCTCAAATTGTTAAAGATGTCGATAATCCTCGTGTTCGAATTTGTTTTGACACCTGCCACTTATTTTCCAACGGCTACCGGTTTAATAATAATAACGAGTTTGATGCTTTTCTTGGCAAACTTGATAAACTAGATCTACTTGATAAACTCGAAGTCTGGCACGTGAATGACAGTCGTGATGAATTTGATTCCGGCCACGACCGCCATGAAAATATCGGACAAGGTAAAATTGGGATTGAAGAATTTAAAACTTTGCTCAATCACCCAAAAACTAAACATTTTCCTTTTATCATTGAAACGCCGGGCTTTGATGGCAACGGTCCTGACAAAAAAAATCTCGATATTTTAAAATCCCTTGTTGGTATATAATTTCTACATGATCAAACTGCCGGATGAAGTAACCAGATTGATGAATAAATTCCACGAAAATAAATTCCAGATTTATGTTGTTGGTGGTGCCGTTCGTGATATGTTATTGGATCCTTCGACTTCTCTCAGGACAAGTTCCAAAGAAGTAATGGAACTTGACTGGGATTTCACAACTAATGCAACGCCTGAACAAATTCTTAAAATGTTTCCCGACGCTTTTTATAATAATATTTATGGAACTGTTTCTATTCCTTCAAAACTACTAACTACCAACTACTCACTACCCACTGTTTTTGAAATCACCCCATTTCGAACCGAATCCGATTATTCCGATTCCCGTCACCCGGAAAAAATTGAATGGGCCAAAACCATTGAAGAAGATTTGTCACGAAGGGATTTTACGATTAATGCCATCGCTTATGACGGATCAATCATTATTGATCCCTACAATGGACAAAAAGATTTGATAAATAAATTAATAAGGGCTGTTGGTGACCCGGACAAACGTTTTAACGAAGATGCACTTCGATTACTTCGAGCCATCCGTTTTACTTCCCAATTAGGTTTTCTAATCGAAGACAACACAAGAAATTCCATTCAAAAAAATGCCTCTTTAATTACTAAAATTTCTTGGGAAAGAATCAGAGATGAATTTTTAAAAATTTTGGAAAGTGATCATCCGGCCGAGGGAATTCTTTTTCTAAAAAGCGCCGGTCTTCTTTCATATATTCTGCCTGAAGTCGATATTTGTTTTACCATTCCTCAAAAAAGTCCCAAGCGCCATCATATTTATGACGTTGGCACCCATTTGGTCATGGCTTTAAAACACTGCCCGTCCAAAGACTCGGTTACTCGGTTTGCCTCTTTAATTCATGACATAGGTAAAGCAAAAACTTTTTACAAAGATAAAAAAACAGATTTAATCACTTTTCACAACCATGAGGTCGTTGGTAAAAAACAAGCGGAAATTATTGCCGATCGATTTAAACTGTCGAATAAACAAAAAGATAAACTTGTAACTCTTGTTGCCGAACATCAGTTTACTGTGTCAGAAACTCAAACGGACAAAGCCGTCCGGAGATTTATTCGGGAAGTGACAAAAGATTATCTCCAGGATATATTGGATCTTCGAACCGGTGACCGGATTGGCTCGGGAGCAACTCTAACTTCCTGGCGCCTTGATCTTTTCAAAAAAAGACTTATTGAAGTCCAAAAACAGCCGTTTCAAATAAAAGATCTAAAAATCGATGGAAACGATGTCATGAAAATTTTAAAAATAAAACCCGGACCCAAAGTCGGTGAGATTTTGAAAAAACTCTTTGATCAGGTGGTTGAAGGAAAAATTAAGAATGAAGAAGAAAGTCTTCTCCATGGCCTGGATAAATAATTGTACCCACTGGAAGCTTTGATATTTTTTTTAATGATTTATTTAAATCATCTTTACTGCTGTACGATAAATCTGTTCGGCCAACCGCATCTTTAAACAAAGTATCTCCGGTGAAAAGAGTGTTTTCTTCTTCAAGGTAGAAGCAACAACTTCCGGGCGTATGTCCGGCGGAACTTAATATTTGTAACTTAAAACTTGTAACTTGTAACCTTTCTTTTGTTAGGTATTTTATATTTTTTGGCTTAATAAAATGCGGATCAAACCCTAAAAAATGTTTAGCTGTTTCATTTAATCTATTAATTAAAAACTGATCTTCCTTAAAAATATATAAAGGAACGTTAAAAGATAATTGAATTTCCCCCACTGCTCCAATATGGTCAAAATGTCCGTGAGTTGCCAGCATTCCTACTAAATTTAGTCGTCTTCTTTGAATTTCTTCAAGAATAAAAGGAGCATCATCAGCCGGATCAATAATCAAACAATTTTTATCCTTAATTAAAAAATAACAGTTTGCCTGAAGTTCTCCAAGGGAATATTTTTTTATTGTCATACAACAAATGTGACGAACTCTTTCTTATATTAAGATCTCAGCCACTCAACATAGTCACAACCGCCCGGTGTCTTTGTGGCCGGATCCCAGGTGGCCGTTGAACATTTTTTCAATTTTTTTCCGGCCGCTGTTGTAAAGAGAACTAACTTTGCCTGGCATTTTGGACAGTCTTCATCGAGCGCTTCAGTGGTTCCTTTTATCCATTCGATGTAATCACATCCTCCGGCTGTCTTTGTGGCCGGATCCCAGGTGGCCGTTGAACATTTCTTCATCTTTTTTCCAAATCGGGTAACGACCGACAGCAACGGTGCTTGGCACTTTGGACATTTTTCGTCCAAAGTCACCGGTTCAACCTCAAGCCATTTTACAAAAACACAGCCGTCAATCGTATGAGTCTCCGGATTCCAAGCCCCTTTTGAACATCGTTGTAATTTTTTACCCGCCTTTGTCTCAAAAACTTCACCTAACGGTGAACCGCATTTTGGACATGTTTCAGAACCCTTATCACTAGCTTTAGTGTCTTTCATATAATATTTATAAAATTTATAATAATTATAATAATTATTTTTTCTTAATTTTCTCCAGCCAAACCAAAATCGGCGTGGCCACAAACGGCGAGGAATAAGTACCAGTAACCGTTCCAATCAAAAGAGTCAAAATAAAAAATCTAATCGTTGATCCTCCCATGATAGTCAGTGCCAAAAGCATAAAAACTATTGTCATCGAATTATTAAGTGAACGAACCATTGTTTCGGTCAGTGCCTGATTGGATGCCGATTCCATTTCCAAAGATCCCTGCTCGTCATGATATTCCCTAATTTTATCAAAGATAACGATTGTGTCGTGAACGGAAAAAGACATCGTCGTTAGCACAGCCGTCACAAACATTGTATCAACTTCGGCCCCAAAAAAATGGCCTAAAAGTGAATAGGTCCCAACAACAACCAATAGATCATGGAACATCGCCAGAACCGCCGAAAAAGCAAAATTAAAACCCTTAAAAGCAAAGCTCATATATATCAGAATGCCTATGATCGCCAAAATAGATGCAATCAAAGTTTTTCTAATTGCTTCTTTGCCTAAAACCGGGCCAACTGTCTCCGAACGCAAAACCGTAATTTTGATTTTTAATTTCGCTTCCAGGTCTTTTTTTAATAACAATTCTTTGTTTTGGTCCAATACTTTTGTTCTTAAAAAAATATTTTTATCCTGCTGTTTTAAACTGATGACAGATATTTTGTTTAAATCCAATACTTTTTGTAGCTTGCTTTTTTCAACCACTTTATTCATTTGAAATTCAAAATTACTTCCACCAGTAAAGTCAATTGAATAGCGGAAACCCCACTTGGTAATAGAAAATAAACCAGCACTAATAACAATTGTCGAAATTAAAAAGTAAAGCCAGCGATATTTGAGAAAGTTAATCATATTAATTTTTATAGAAAATATTAATCAGTCTCTTCGTTATCACCACTCCCGTGAACAAACTGGTTGCCACTCCAATTGCCAAGGTTAGGGCAAATCCCCTGACCATCCCAAATTGCGGCAGGAACTCCCAGTTTAACGGATTAAAGAGAATAAAAGCCACTGTCAACGTTGTTATATTAGCGTCCTTTATGGCATCAATTGCCCGCCCAAATCCGAGCTTTACGGCGATGTCAAAACTTCTCCCTTTTCTTTGTTCTTCTTTGATTCTTTCAAAAATCAAAATGTTTGAGTCGACCGCCATTCCGATTGATAGGATAAATCCAGCCACACCCGGCAATGTCAATACCAATGGAATCGCTTTAAAAATAAACAGGGAAATCAATCCATAAATTATTAAGGCCAGTGAGGCAATTAAACCCAGTCTTCCATAATAAACGATCATAAAAAGCAAAACCATTATTAAGCCGATTGTTCCTGCATAAACACTTTTTTTTACTTCAATTTCGCCCAGTGTAGGGCCAATATTTTTTTGCTCAACCAATTTGATAGGTAAAGGCAAAGCTCCGGAATTAATGGCAATAGTTAATTTTTTTGCTTCATCTGTTGTAAAATTGCCGGTAATGACCGCGCTTCCGTCCAATATTTCCGTTTGCACCGTCGGTGTCGTCAACGGCATGCTGTCAAGAAATATACCAACCGGCTTCCCAACATTTCTTTTTGTAATCGCCGCAAATAAATTTGTCCCTTGTTTATTAAATTTTAAACCAACCTGAGGTTTGCCTGTTTGATTATCAAACTCAACTGTAGATTTAAGAATATGAATTCCTGATAACCCCGTATCGCGGGTTAGTTGTATAAAAATCGGAGATGTCGTGGCAATTTTTTCATCAGGTAGCTCTCTAAATGTTAGTTGAGCCGTCTGACCAATTAGTTTTATTGCTTCTTCATAGTTATTAATTCCCGGCAAATCAACACTTAATCGATATTTATCACCTGTCTTAATCATTTGTATCTGCGGTTCGGTCACACCAAAAAAATTTATCCTTCTTTCAATAACATCACGGGCGGAATTCAGAGCGTCGTTCAAATCTTCTTTTTTTATTTTTGAAGTATTTGCCTCAAAAATCAAACTGCTACCCCCTTTTAAATCCAGTCCTAATTTTGTCGTAAAATCTTTTTTGATATTTATTCCAAAAATATTGAAGTCTACTTTGTCTGGTATTTTGTATTTTGTTTTAATACTTTCTGGAAGATCAACCCAAATCAGCCCCAACAAAACAAATGCAATTAAAATCGTTTTGATTAATTTCATTTTAATAGTTCTTCCTCCACCCCAACCAACATAATTTTAGGTTGTTTTAAAAATCTCCAAATAAAAGGATCGTTGTTCTTTTTTCTGAAAATAAATTCATCTTCGGTCATGGCCGAATAATTAATTGGCCGACCAAAACTTTTTTCAGCTTCTTTAATTAATGCTTCAACTTCGACGACAACAATTACACCAATCAACAAAAGGTAAATTTCATCATCTTTGATCATTAAATTTTTTGGGAGTTTTGTAGAAACTGCAATAAATTTTATCTTTCCAATCTTTGATAAATTGTTATGGATTGAAACTGCCAGTGGACTAATTTTGGCAAAAATTCGTAAAAACTCATCATATAATTGATAGCTCTTATTCAAAGTAAAGTAAACTTTGTTGAGACGGCGTTCTCTTAACAGTAGTTTTTCCTCGGTTAAAATATCCAGCTCCCGCTTAACGGCATTGACTTCCTCGTCAATTTCTCGGACAACCCGGCGCAAATAATAGTTTTCACCCGGATGATGGAAAAAAAATTCAAGAATTTTACGTCTAGCTTTTGACGGAATTATGTGTTGCAACATATGAATTAATTAAAAGCGAAGATATCAAATTTTTTACGGTTTGTGGTTTTCCGTCAAAAAATTTCGGTATCGAGCTTTTTAATAAGTGACTTTGTTTCCAATTGGTAACATCTCAATAAACACCTGTCCCCGAACAATAAAAATTTCTTTATCATTGTTGTCATAAAATTTAATCTGGTCTTCTTCTGTATCCCGACCCCAAGTCCCCTTGATTACCTGGCCGTTTTTGAAAAACAGCATATCTCCACTGCCAACATTTTTATAAAGTATATGTCCGCCTTCATAACCGTCATTGGCTGACGATTCCTTGGCAAACATAACAACAACATTTTTAGCCTCCAATGCTTTTCCGGTATTTTTATCAAGATGAGGAGTACCACCATTGGTTCTTTTATAACTATTTGTTTGGCTGTTATAATTCCAGACAACACTAAAATCGCTGGCCAAATTGTCCCAAAATCCGAAATCTATTTTGGCCACCGTTCCCCGATCTGATTGTTTTGCATCATCTTCAAATTTCCAGGCAGAAAAACCCTTATCCCAACTGATTCCTTTATCATCAATGTTTGTTAACTCTCTTTTGTCTTTTGCATACTGCCAAAGTTTTTTAGTTGAAGTATAAACCGTATGCTCTGTCACTCTTCTTGGCAATCTTTCATAGTCACGCCAGAAATAAGGAAAGGGAACTGAAAATTGATTTAAATCATTGTATGATGACCATTCCAATTCTTTAATATAACCAAGAGCATCGGCCGGTCCAGGTGTATTGGCTCCGCCAACATGGGCATAAAGAGGATTTTGACCATAACCTTCAAGAAACTTCAAAAAATAAATGCGGGCCGAGCGAACCGGACCAACGTAAGACGTATCCTGGCAATAAAATATTGCTAAAAATCGGGTAATTCCGCCTTCAGCTACCGCTTCATAAACAATATCCGCTGAGGATAAGCCTGATTGGGGTCTGGCTTCTTTATGATTTTCAATCGTAATTCCTAAAGGGCGATGTCTTTCCCAAATATCCTTTTGATTTTTTGTCATCATCTGTCCGTTGAGCGGACACTCTTCAGTTTTTGGTTCACTGACTGCAGCCGTTTCACTCGCTCCATTTTCTGAACCGGGAGCTTTATAACTAATCGGTGATAGAAAAGACTGACCTTTTTCAACCGAAAAAAAAGAATAAGTGGTCACTGCCGAAAGGATAAATAAAATAAAAATAACCAAGTAAGCTATTTTTTTGTTGATCATAAAGATTTTGGGAAATTTTAATTACTTTTCTCAATTGCTTTCTTTTCTTCTTCAGATAAATCGTACTCTTCACCCTTTCCTTCTTTAACTTTTTTGCTATAAACTCTTAACCCGTCCCGAGTGTAAATGAAATTAATAACTATACCACTATTTATATGATTAAGAAAAGCGATCACAAAACTCTTGTCTCCCCCGCTCCTTTCAAAAGGATTAAATCTTATTAAACCAACCTTTTGAATGTGAAGAGTCGAGACTTTTATCTCTTCAAATAATTCTTTTTTGACCATTTCAAGTTCTTGCTTAGTTTTTTTATCAGTTAGCAGTAATTCATCCAGGATCTCATCTATTTTCTGCTTTCTTGTTTTGGAAATCAAATTATTATAATGGGCTTTTGTTTTCAAAACTACTCCGGTTAAAAAAACTAGCCAAACAAAAAAAATGGTCCCGACTACATAGATTACCATCAAATACATTTTATAGATTTGTATAAAAAGTGTCAACGAGATTTTACCCTGAGTGAACGAAGTGAGTCAAACGGGTTGACATTTGAGATTCGACTCTCTATATTATTACCGTATGCCTAAGAAGACGAAGAAAGAAAAATTATTAGCCTTGTATCACCGAAAGATCCGTTTACTGGAAAATAAACATACAGGTATTCCCATAACTCCACCGATATCTATTTTTCCTGAACCAAAATTAATGATTAAACAGAAAGCAAAAGTTGAAACGATGCCTGTTAATCAATATTTTTTTTCCGATCTGAAAAAAAGTTTAATCTTAATTATTCTAATCATCGGCCTTGAAGTTTCGTTGTATTTTGTTAAGCTGATTAAGTAGAAAATTTAAAATTATAAGTTTAAATAATAGTTTCTAAAGAAGGGGGTGACAAATAATTATGGTAAGCATGTACTGTGTCAAGTGTCGAAGCAAACAAGAAGTTGCCAATCCGGAAAAAGTAAAAATGAAAAATGGTAAACCGGCAATGAAAGGTAAATGTCCAAAATGCGGAACCGGAATGTATCGAATCGGCACTGCATAATATTTTATTTAAATAGGATATGTATACCCCTCATCCCCGTGGTGAGGGGTTTCGATTTAAAGCAGTTTGAAAGTGTGGATTTTTTTCTCCCCTTCAAACAAACTTAATTTATTTACCTTAAAAGAAATGTCTATCTCTAAGTTTGAAAGCCTTTTTTTGATGACGAAGTATTGTTGCTTTGAAGGAATTTTATGGTTGGCTAAAATTAAACGGGGAACATATTTCTCCGTATTTTGATTCATTGAAAATTGATCGTAGATACTTTCACTTATTCGTTCTATTTCCTTTTCCCTTCTAAAATCAAGATATAAAGTAATATTATTCTGAATTGCTAAAGAAACTTCATATACATACAAATAAAATATTTTTTTATCAAATAAAGCTGTCTCTAATTTACCAATTGTTCTTTTAGGATCTGAAAATTCACCAAACGAGTGGACCAAGATATCATAATTTTCCGTCTTCTCCCACTGAAACTGGGGATATAATTTTCGAAAATCCGCCAGTTGATCTACGATTTGTTTTTTAGTTTCGTCGGATAATTCAATCTTAAGTGATAAATTCATATTATTTTATAAATTAAACACCTTAGCAATATTTCTCGTGGAAAAGTTTTTTAAATTTGTAATTACTTCCTTAACTTCAGCTCCGACTTCTTCAGCTTGTCTTTTTTTATTTTCTAACTGTTTATCCCCTTCTGTCACTGCGATTATACTCGGTGAAATTTTTTTAACCAACTCAAAATAGTCATTATTTGTTTGAAAAAAAGGCAGAAGAACAATCATGTCTACCATATTCAAGTTTGAAAGTATTTCCGCTCTCTCATGCTGATGATGGACTTGAAGTTTTCTTTTATTTTTTTTAATGAATTCATCTGATTCAAGTGCAACAATTAAAAAATCGCCTTGCTCTTTGGCTTTTTCAAGAAACTTTAAATGACCGAAGTGGATCAAATCAAAACATCCACCAACCAAAATTGTTTTTTTGTCTTTAAAAACTGAAGTGTGTTTTTCTAAATCTTTAAATAAAATGATTGCCGCTTTCTTTTTCATCTTTCTATTATACCTAAGGAGCGGGTAATTTATAACGGAGATGTCATTCCCTCGAAGGAGGGAATCCAGACTAAAAAAACCTTTTTGAAATGAAATTATAGACTGGATCCCCGTCTTCACGGGGATGACAGGGTGCTTCACGGTGATGACAAGGTGACGGTCTGATAATTATCTTATAAACTCAATCGAATTTAAGATTCGGTTAATTATTAAATTGTCAAATTGTGCAAAATATTCATAATAATCTTTAAATCGATAAACCATATTTGCGTCACATTCATTTTTAATGATATCTTCTTTTAAATTTTTATTGTCACGACAGGCAGTTTCTACGTCTTGACTCACAAGCAATTTTGAAAAACTTATTATTAAATAATAACCATTAAATGGAAGATAAATTCTATCATAGTGTACTTGTCCATTCTGTTTATCCTCTATATAATAAGCAATTTTATTACGAAATGAAGTCTTTGTTGTTTTAAAAAATTTAGATTCGCTCAAATAATCATATTCTTTTAAATATATTTCTATATTCTCATTCGTAATGAATTTTCCTACTTGAAAAATTGGAACCATTCCACTAATTATATTTACTCCATTTTCTCTTTCTTCTAAAGCAAACTCATGTTCCGGACCAAGATAATTTTTTAAATTATCTGGATATTCAAAAGATACTCCTAAATTTTGACTATAATATTTTTTCCATATTAGATCTTCAAATTTTTGATCGTTTTTATAAGCTGATGTTGGAGTTAAAAAAAGTTGTTGTTTTGAAGTAATAAAAGATAGCGAAGATAAACGATTATTAAGATATCGTTGATTATTTAATAAATAACCAATAACAGCAAATAATAAAAAAAAGCTAAAAGCAAAAATAACAGATTTTTTATTCATCAGATTCAGTATACAATAAGAGTATGAAACTTCAAACAGAAATTGTCGAAGAAAAACAAAATGCTTTGATCGTATCAAAATGTTTAATTATATTTTTTTATCATTATAGTAGAATGTTCTTATGGAGTTTGTATCTGTGAGCAAAATCAAAATTAGACTAACAGGCGAACGGCTTAATCACATCTTAACTAATCATCCAGAGATTTCAGAATACGTTTTTGATATAGGCAAAGCCATCAGTAGTCCTGATTACTTATTTGAAGGTAATAAAGCAGAATATTTTGCTATTTTGGATAGAAAAGTATTATATCTTGTGGTAGTATATAAAGAAGACAAGGTCAAAAAAGACGGCTTTATTATCACGAGCTTTATCACAAAAAGGCTTAATTACCTATTGAAGAAAAAACAAATATGGAAGAAAAAATAATCAATCAAATTCAAAATTCACTCCCAAGCCTTTTTTATTTTATGGAAAAACAAAGAAAGAAAAACCTCATTATTAATTATGATAACGAGGCCGATGTTTTATATGTTTCATTTGATTCACCACAAAAAGCAGACGATACAGATTTTTTTTCTGACAATGTTTTAGTAAGGAAAAAAAACAAAGCAATAATCGGCCTAACTTTACTTCATTTTAAAAAAAGTCTCTCGTCGTAAAGATTGGCATCCTTCTCATTCATATTTATAAAGTAATTATATACTTGATCCCCGTCTTCACGGGGATGACAAACAGTGCTACAGTAAAAAATGAATTGCTATACAATTAGAATATGAAACTTCAAACGGAAATTATTGAAGAAAAACAAAATGCTTTGATCGTATCAAAAAAAGAATATCCTTTTATTTCTCTCTTAAAAGGCGAGCTGAAAAAAGTTTCTGTCGTTCCTTTTTCTTCCCCTTTTATTCCCAAAACTATCAAAATGTTCCGTTATGTTTTTGTTATTAACGAAGATGTGACAATGGATCGTGTTAATAAAAATAAAGATAGTATTTTTATCCATCTTTTTTTTGATAAAAAAAATCGTTCAAATAATTCAAAGAATTATCCAAAAAATATAAAAATTATTACTGTTAATGGCCAACATCTCGGAAAAAACGAAATAGATAAAATACTTTGGTTTTCCATTTCGAAAAGTGACGAAACAACTCTTAGTTTGAATTTATCTCAGTTAGTGAAAAATAAAATAAATTTTGTACCCGATATAAATTTAAGCTACAAAAAATTTATTACTAAAAAAAATTTATTTATTTTTGCGATTTTTTCCGTTATTACTATTCATATTGCTTTTATACCTTTTCTTTTTCTCTCGTTATTTTTCAACTATCAGAATTATCTTGCTCTTAAAAAAAATTCTTTAAAAAATATAGAAAATTCTTCATTAATTAGTAAAATTTCAAAAAAATTATATTTAATTGTTCGACCGACCTATTTACTGTTCGGAATTGCAATTTTACCTGACAATCTGATTGACATAAACGAAAAAAGTTTTCTGATCGTTAAACAAGCCCAATCGCTTATAGAAAATGTCAGAGGCTTGGAAAATCTTCTTTTTCAGCCGAAAAAATCGGGCGGAGAAAGAACTGAATTAACTTTAAGAATTCAAAAAATAGAAATTGACCTAAGCAATCTTCAAGAGGAATTAAATCTCATGGCGCAAAAAATTCCAACGATCAATAATTCCTCTGATCAACTAAAAAAACAATTGATTGAGCTCTCGGACAGTTTGCAAAAAGTTAATAAAGTTATTGATTATTTTCAAAGCGTTCTTACGGGTAAAGAATTAAAAAAATACGTTATTTTTTTTGCCAATAATATGGAATTGCGACCTGGAGGCGGCTTTCTTGGTTCATTCGGTGTTCTTGAAATCGGAAACTTTAATATCAATAACATCAGGGTTTATGATGTATATGATGCCGATGGCCAACTGACTGTCCACCTGGACCCGCCAAAACCGATCGCCGACTATTTGAGCGTCCCTCATTGGTTTTTTAGAGATTCAAATTTCTCTCCCGATTTTTTTACCAATTACCAGAAGGCCCTTTTTTTTCTTGAAAAGGAAATGGACATGACCGATTTTTCCGGGGGAATTTTACTTACAACAACTGCCGTTGAGAATATTTTAACCGCTTTTAATGATCTATATCTGCCTGATTTCAAAGAATACATCAATGCAAAAAACTTTTATCTAAAAACCCAACAATATGTGGAAAAAAACTTTTTCCCCGGTTCAATTCAAAAAAAAGTATTTTTATCATCGCTCTTGGGACAGCTCCAAAACAATTTCAGTTCTGTCGATGTCAAAATTTTATTTTCTCAAATAAAAAAATCGCTCGATGAAAAGCAAATCACTCTTTTTTTTGAGGATCAAAATATTCAATCGTTTTTTGACTCATCTTTTTGGTCCGGCCGAGTCATTGATCCCAAATGCACACTGTCAGAAGATTGTATAACCGATTATGTTTTTCCCTACGATGCCAATGTTGGCGCCAATAAGGCTAATTTTTTTGTTAGTCGTTTCATTAATCTGAAAGTTAATGTTGATTCTCAGGGTAAAATCACCCATCTTCTTTCTCTCCAGTATAAAAACGAGTCCCCGGCAGAAATTTTTCCGACCGGTTATTACCGTAATTATTTTCAAATTCTTCTGCCTTTAAACTCCAAGCTTAATCAAATCACCAAAGACGGCGTCCTGGTCGAGAACATCGACCAAATAGACAATCAGTATAAATTAATCGGTTTTCTTTTTGAACTGGCGCCGGGAAAAACCGTTGAGATAAAAATTAGCTATCAATTAAATGAATTTATTAAAAAAGGAAAAAATATTTATCAACTGATTGTTCAAAAACAGATTGGTGCCAAAAATTCCGACCTGATATTGGAGTATCAACTAAATAAAAGCATTTCTGTGCTTAACCAGAATTTTTCTCCTATTGTTAAAGATAATCAAATCATCTATAATACGAGTTTATCAACGGATAAAATTTTTCTTATCGAGTTGACAAGAGAGTAGTAAAAAATAATTGTTATAAATATTATAATTTTTATAAATTTTATATGAAAAACAAAAAATCAGTAAATTCCTCAGAAAAAGTATCTCTTAAAGTAGAGCCACGATTGGTTTTCGGTAAAAAATTAAATAAGATTCGTAAACAGGGATTCATCCCCGGTAATGTCTACGGCCCGGACTTCAAATCCCGATCGGTATCGGTTTTGCTGAAAGATTTCGTTAAAACCTATAAAAAAGTCGGTGAAACCGGCGTTATCTACCTATCATTAGATAAAGATAATATTCCCGTTTTGATTAAAATGATCCAAAAACATCCTGTCTCCGGATCTTTACTTCATATTGATTTTAGAAAAATTGATCTTTCTAAAAAAATTGAGACGGCCGTTCCGGTTAAGATAATTGGCGTTTCTGAAGCTGTCTCTCAAAAAGGCGGCGTTCTCCTTTCCCAATCAGATACTTTGCTGGTCGAAGCCCTGCCTGAAGATATTCCTTCTCACATAGAAGTTGACGTATCAGCCATCAAGGAAATCGGTCAGGAAATTAAAGTCGCCGATTTGAAAAAATCTGATAAATATGAAGTGAAAACGTCTGCTGAAAAAGTCATCGTTGCGGTCATTGCTCATAAGGAAGAAAGTATTGTTCCCGAAACGGCCGTTGCCGCTCCGGAGATTATCACCGAAGCAGCTAAAGAAGGTGCTGAGGAAGGCGCCGCACCTGTAGAGGGAGAAAAGAAAGAAAAAACGACAGAAAAAACCAAAGAAGTAGCCCCGGCTAAAAAAGAAGCTCCAGCTGCTCCTAAGGGCTCGTCCGTAAAAAAATAAATTTTTCTGATAATTTTATGACTATAATCAAAAGTGAATTTTCTTTAGCTTTAAATCAGGTTGCCATCGAAAGAGGTATATCTGTTGATGATGTTGTCTCTTCAATTGAGCTTGCAATCGTGGCCGCCTATAACAAAGAATATCCTGAGAAAACCGAAGAAATCAAAGCTAAGGTCAATAAAGATACCGGAGAAGCAAAAATATTTGAAGGGGAAAAAGATATCACTCCCCCGGGATTTGGCCGGATTGCCGCCCAAACTGCCAAACAAGTTATTTTGCAAAAAATTAGGGAGGCGGAAAAAAAAAACGTTGCCGCTCATTATTTATCTCAAGTTGGGACGGTTATTAAAGGTCGGATTATCCGTTATGACGGCTACAATGCTTCCGTTGATATTGGTAAGGCCGAAGCTTTCCTTCCCAAAGAAGAACAGATAAATAATCATCAATATCAAGTCAACGATAATATAATTGTCTATCTTAAAGAAATTTCCAATGATAAATTTAATAATCCGAGAATCATCGTTTCACACTCTCATCCAAAATTAATTGAGGAGCTTTTTAAACGGGAAGTCCCGGAGATTGCCAATGGAGCCGTCGAAATCAAAAAAGTGGTTCGCCAACCGGGAGAAAGAGCAAAGATTGCCGTTACTTCAACTCAGTCCGGAGTTGACCCGGTCGGTGCTTGCGTCGGCCAGAAGGGTATCCGCGTCCAAACCGTTACCGATGAATTGGGCGGGGTGGAAAAGATTGATATTATCCAATGGAATCGCGACGAAAAATTGTTTTTAATGGCGGCTTTATCACCGGCTAAAATTACCTCAGTTGAGATTGATAAAACCGGAAAAAGGGCCAAGGTAACCGTTGATGAAAAAGAAGCTCCACTGGCCATTGGAAGAGGTGGAATTAATGTTAATTTAGCCTCAAGATTGACCGAATTTGAGATTGATATTGTGCAAATTAAAGCCGAAGAGCCAGAAAAAGCTGTTGAATCTACCCCTACTCCTAAAGTTACTTCTGAAAATAAAGTTAGTGAAACTGTAAGTAAATAATTTTTAATTTAAAATTTTTAATTTTTAACTATGCTTTCTCGTCCTCCAATCGTCGCTATCTTAGGTCATGTTGATCACGGTAAAACAACTCTTCTTGATTTTATTAGAAAAAGCAATATCACCGACCGCGAGTTCGGAGGCATTACTCAGAAAATCGGCGCTTATGAAATCATGACAAATTTTAAAGATTATAAAACCAACAAAATTACTTTTATTGATACCCCGGGACACGAAGCTTTTTCAAAACTTAGGGCCCGCGGCGCCAATGTGGCTGATATTGCCCTACTGTTGATCGACGGAAAAGATTCCGTCATGCCGCAGACTGCGGAATCGATTTCCCATATCAAAGCGGCCAAAATCCCCTTTATCGTCGTTATCAACAAAATAGATCTGCCCGAAGCCAATCCGGATAAAGTTAAAAACGATCTCTTAAAATACGAGGTAATGACCGAAGGCAAAGGCGGAAATGTTCCGGTTGCTTTGGTTTCCGCCAAAACCGGTAAAGGCATCGATGAACTTTTAGAAACCATTCTTTTTATTGCCTCCGACCTGAAGCTTAACTACAACGAAAAAAACCCTGCTTTAGCTTATATCATTGAAACCAAAAAAGATCGGAGAGGTATTGTTGTCAGCGCAATTATTAAGGATGGAACAATAAAAATCGCCGATACGGTCTACGTCAATGATCAGAAAATAAAAATTAAGTCTCTTATAGACGATTTCGGAAAAAGTGTTTCTCAGGTTTTACCTTCTTCTCCTTTTGAAATTCTTGGATTTAACGAAATACCCGAAGTTGGAGGTATAATCAGACAAAATTCATCAATCTCCAATAACCAATCTCCAATGACCAATGATCAATTGCCAATTACTCAGAAAACTTTAACCCTTGAAGATGTTTTAAAAATACCAGTCATTGAAAAAAAACTTGCCGTAATTATTAAAGCTGACTCACAGGGCAGCATCGAAGCACTGAAAAGTGCCTTAAAAGATAACCTTAATCTTAATATTGTCCTTCTATCGGTCGGGGAAATTAACCGTTCTGACATTTTTCTGGCAAAAGCCACTAAATCAATCATTATAGGGTTTACGGTTAAAACCAGCGCTGAAGCGGATGATCTGGCTAAGCAGGAAAAGGTTATTATTAAAAGCTATCAGATAATTTATGAGCTTTTGGATGAATTGAATGAAGTGGCCAATTTAATTAAAGAAAAAGAAGAAAAGGAAAAAAACCTTAAAGGCGAAGCCCAAATAATAGCCAATTTTATTATTGAAGGCGAAAAAATCTTCGGAGTTTCCGTCATTAAAGGAAAATTAAACCTTGGCGATCAATTGGAATGTTTCCGGAAAAATAAACTTATAGGAAAAACTAAACTGGTTTCCTTAAAAATTCGGGCGAAAATTGTCAACGAAGTAAAGAAAGGCCAAGAAGCCGGGATGATCTTTGGTCCGCCACTTGACTTTATAGTGGGAGATGTGGTAAAATCCATCCTATAGTTAGTTTGTAAAACCATGGATAACCAAAACACTTTACTTAGAATCCAGGAAATTTCTACCAAGTGCCGCTCGGCCGTCATCATTATCCCTCCAAATCCATTGATTGATGCGATCGCCGCCTCAACTTCTCTTTATTTGGCATTAAATAAGATGGGGAAAACCGTTTCTCTCGTCTGCAGTCAAAAACCGCAATCTGATCTGGTTGCTTCCGATAAATTTCAAAATATCATTGGTGCCGGCGGTGACAGTCTGATGATCTCTTTTCCTTATTCTGATGGAGCGATTGATAAGGTGGATTATAATATTCAAGGCGAATCTTTTAATTTAGTGGTTACTCCCCGACCTGGTTTTCAAAAATTAAATCCCAATCAAGTTAATTTTTCTTATACGGGCGGTTTGGTTGATGTGATTTTTGTTATCGACGCGCCGACTTTAAACAGTTTAGGCACGATCTATACTGATAATCAAAATCAATTTAACGGAAAAGATATTGTCAATATTGACAGGCATCTGACCAATGCTTATTTTGGTACCGTTAATTATGTCAATAAAACCGTTTCTTCAATTTCCGAGTTAATTTTATCGGTGCTGCAGGCTTTAAAAATCGAAGTTGACCGGGATATGGCCACCAATCTTTATTCCGGAGCGGCCGCTTCAACTAATAATTTTACTTCCTATTCAACCAATGCGGAAACTTTTGAACATATTGCGACGCTACTTCGTTTAGGCGCTGTTAAAAAAGCTTTTAAAAAACCAGTTCCTATTTCTTTTCAACCACAATCAGTAAGACCACAACCGACTATAACAAATTCCATGCAGGGAAGAAATGTTGAAACACCCAAATCTATGCCGATTGAATCAGTAGAAAAAGAAGTCGCGGCAGAAAAACCCCAGACCAGCCAGGAATGGCTTAAGCCAAAAATCTTCAAAGGCGGGGGGTTGATATAAAAATAGTATAATTATCTTCATGAACCTTCTAATTATTATTGGATTTTTTGTTTCCATATTAATTATTCTTTTTTTCGTCAAATCTTGGATAAACAAACTTGAAGAAAAAACTACTCTTTCTTCCGATTTAGTTTCCTGGTTAAAAACTTCCACTAATAGCGTTGATCAAAAGTTAACCAAAAATTTGGAAATATTTGCGTCAGTCCAAAAAACCGTCGGCGAATTTTCCGAAATCGGCCGTTCTATGAAGGAATTGCAGGAATACCTGACTTCCCCAAAATTGCGGGGAAACATCGGTGAACATGTTTTGAAAGAATTACTGGCCCAAAATTTTCCCAAATCTTCTTATAAACTCCAATATCATTTTAAAACCGGGTCAATCGTTGATGCGGTTCTCATTACCTCCCAAGGATTAATTCCGATTGATTCAAAATTCCCTGTTGATACTTTCAAAAAAATTGCCAGGGCGACCAATAAAGATGAGATTGCGGAAATTAAAAAAGATTTTGAACGCGATGTCAAAAAACACGTCGATGATATTGCCAGAAAATATATTTTGGCGGAAGAAAAAACGGTTGACTATGCCTTGATGTACGTTCCTTCCGAAAGTGTTTATTATGAACTCATTAACAACGAAACCGTATTTGATTATGCCGGCCAGAATCGCGTCCTACCGGTATCACCAATGAGTTTTTATGCTTATATCAAGGCGATTTTGATTTCATTTGAAGGCGAAAAAATTGAAACAAAAGCCAAAGAAATTTTGAAAATCCTCCAGGCGATCAAAAAAGATTACCAAAAAACCGATGAAGCTCTCTCTGTTTTAAACAAGCACGTGACCAATGCTTACAATCAAAGCTCCCAGGTGACAAAAATTTTTTCCTCTCTGGGGCAGAAGTTAGAAAGCACAAATTTGATGGCGGTAGAGAAGGATGAGAAAGTGCTTGAGTAATTCAAAAGTTAAAAATCAAAAGTCAAAAGTGAAAGTAAAAATTCATCGATATGAAAATCACTTTCAAAAACGAAATTAAACTTCAAAATAATCTAACCAACGAACAAATCGTTAACTTAATTCTAAAATCTCGCCACATCAAAAACACTGATGAATTTTTAACCCCCTCGTCGCCTCTTTCTGTTTCACTACTCGACTTTGATCAAAAATATAAACAATCGTTCAAAAAGGTTTTAGTGCTTCTAAAAAATATTAAAAAAAACGATCAGATGATCGTTGTTTATACCGACTATGATGCCGATGGAATTACCGGCGGAGCCATTCTCTGGGAAACTTTATTTCTTTTGGGATTTAAAGTTATGCCCTACGTCCCCCATCGAAAATTGGAAGGTTACGGTTTTTCCAAAACCGGGATTGATAATGTCAAAAAACAATTTGATCCGGCTTTAATTATCAGTGTCGATCATGGGATAACAAAAGTTGAAGAAATCAAATACGCCAAAAAGCTGGGAATCAAAATTATTGTCACCGATCATCACTTGAAAGGAGAAATTATTCCAAAAGCCGAAGCAATCTTTCATATTCCTGCACTTTCCGGTAGCGGCGTCGCCTATTTTTTCGCCAAAGAAGTCTTTTTGTCTTTCGTTTCTCAAACTACCAACTACCAACTACTAACTACGAACTTTTCAACTGACTATCTTACCCTCGCCGCCATCGGCACAATCGCCGATCTGGTTCCCCTCATAGGTTCTTCCCGCTCAATTGTTAAACATGGGCTTGAATCTTTTCCAAAAGTAAAACGTTTCGGCATAAAACATATTCTCAAACAGGCCTGTCTCGAAAATAAAAAAATTACTCCTTATGAAATCGGGTTTATGATTGCCCCAAGAATTAATGCCATCGGAAGACTTGAACATGCGATTGATGCCTTGCGGTTACTTTGCACCAACGATGAAAAAAAAGCTTACGACCTCGCCCACAAAATCGGAAATGTGAATGTGGAGAGACAGGAGTTGGTTGAAAAATCTGTTGCGGAGGCTAAAGGGTCAGTCCTTTTAAGGACTGACCCTATAAAACTTCCCAAGATTTTGATTCTCGTTTCGGATCACTGGCACGAAGGCATCATCGGCCTGATTGCCTCAAAAATCGCTGAAGAATTTTACCGTCCGACTTTAGTCCTGACAAAAACTGACATTGGATATAAAGGCTCTGCCCGCTCAATTCCCTCTTTTCATATTACTGATTTTTTGCGTTCTTTGAAAAAATATCTCGTTGACGTCGGCGGCCACAAACAAGCGGCCGGCTTTACTTTAGAAAAAAACCAGCTTGACCTATTTGTGACGGCCGTCAGAGATAGGTCAGAAAAATTAATTAATGATAAAGATTTGAAAAGAAAAATTGAAGCCGATCTGAAAATTCCTTTATCAAAAATTAATCTGTCTTTAGTCAAATCCTTAGAGGTATTAGAACCTTTTGGGATGGGTAATCCGAAGCCAACTTTTTATAGTGAAGGAATTCTCACCGGCGCCCAGCTTCTCGGTAAAACCCAAAAACACTTGAAGATATTTGTTGACGGATTCGAACTAATAGCTTTCAACCAAGGCAAAAAATTCAAAGACCTCTCCCGCGAACAAAAAATTGAAGTTGTTTATACTCTTGAAATAAATGGGTGGAATAACAAAAAAACAACTCAGGGGAAAATTGTAACTTTTGTAATTTGACATACTTTACACATTTTGGTAATATTACTTCATATGAATAATATGCAATCAAGATACAAACCGGATAAATCTCGAACAACTCTATGGTTAGATCCTGAAGTAAATAATTTGTTAAAAACTTATGCTACTTACCGTAGCTTAACCTTATCTGATGCGGGTGAAGAAATACTCAAAAACGCTTTACGGGTAATCCGTGTAACTATTAACCATAAACCAGTGCAAAAAAAAGTTAAACAGTTGACTTATAAAGATTTGAGTAAAGTTTTAGCAAAAGCCCTAAAAGAATCTGAAAACAATGAAACTGTTGTAATAGATTCAAAAGAAAAACTGGAAAAATTCTTTGCCAAGACAAGGGCAGAAGTTTAATTTATGTATGATCTCGTTTATAGTAACGAAAAAATTTCTTCGATCTAAAAAGAAATTTGTAAAAAATAACTCTATTAAATCCGAAAACTTTATCAAAACTATCACGCTCTTTGTTGAAAATCCAAATCATCCCAGCTTGAATCTTGAAAAACTCTCTGGATCAGAAATATGGACGATTCGTTTGAGTAAAGGAAATCGAATATTTTTTACTTGGAAAAATAAAACCACTGCTCTATTTATTGACGTCGGATCCCACGATAAATATCGTAAATACTAAGTCATCTACATAGAACAAAAAATGAAGCTGAGCGAAACCCTAAAGTAGTTTATCGTTTGGAAGTGAATAGGTGGAATGGGAGAGAAAAATTAAGGGGAAAAATTATTATAATGTAATAATCTTTGAGCTTCATATTCTTGGGCTTGACTACCATATTCGTCTATGTCTAAACCATATAAATCTTCTGGTATTATATGTTTTGCAGCATGAATATTGCGACCAATTCCATAAAGCGAATGAGCAGCTCCATTATAAAAACCATTTTTGTCTTTTTCACCTATATCATATTCACTAGTCAAATATTCTCTAAGCGAATAAAAAATTGCTTCTATTTTATATCCTTCGAAATATAATTGTCTACGATTAAAAGTATGTCTTTGGGATGTCTTGCGGGTATTATCTTTTTTTTCATCATCTACTTCTATTCGTATATCTCCATATTCTTTTCTTGCTTTTTCCTCAAAATATGAAATAAAATCTTTCATATTTCCTTCAATTACAATAAATGTTGTCCCTATCATATCTTCTACATCTTCTTCAATTCTGACATCTCCTTGATTTTGATGAATTGCTTTTTCTAAGCTTTTTAAGGCTGCAATACTATCATCTTTTTTTCTATCATCACAAGGAACCGTAAAATTTTTTCCATTTATAATTATTCTTCTTACTCTAAAAGGTGTTTGTTTTTGGTGTTCATTTTTATAAACATCTAAAAAAGGCGTTTTACCAATTCTTTTCACTTCATTTTCAAAATCATGCGTTGAATATATATTTATTTTTTCTCTTTTCCCTCTTATTTTTTCTGAAAAAATCTCATTATCTATAAAGTCAACAAATCTCTGTAGTTGAGTGCTTAATCTTTTTTCTTTTGTTCTGTTATCAAGATGGGCGTGAATAAGTCCTAATATTAACTGTTCCGCTAACTGAAATCTTAATAAAGGATCAACATCCCTTTGAGAAAGAAGATCTAATCTTCTAAAAGGACTTTCTGAAAAAGCTTTAGTATTATTTATTAATCCTGCATCCATTTGGGGAAGACCCAACGAACTAACAACATAATTATGAGTCTCATTGGCTTTTTTTAATGCGTTTAAAAACTGTCCGTGAGAAAAAGGACTGCCCATTTCTTTACTCAAATTTTCAAAAAAAATTCTATCTATGTCTCGAGAAAGGGTTTCACTCATTGGAGATTTTCCTCTTAGATTACTTATGAAATAACTAACACCTATTGGACCAAAAGCGGATTTTAATAATCGAATATCGCTTAAATCTATTCTTGTATTAAGATTTTTTATCATTAATTGTTCAAGGATTTCGTTTGTCATAAGATTTTTAAACCAAGATTTTTAGAATTATTAAATATTGCTGCCCTCTCATAATATTATAGGATATCATTATACTAAAACAAATCTGCTTGTCAAAGGAGAGAAAAGAGAATAAAATAATCATAATGAAAAAAACATATCTTTTTATAGACGGAACAAATTTATATGCCGGACAATATGAACTTTTTGGGCCAAAAGCATATTTGAATTTTTCTAAATTAATTCAAACAATTGAAAAAAACTTTAGTATTTCTTTCACAAAGATATTTTTTTATGCATCTTATACCCCAAAAACTGAAAAGATAAGTAAAAAAATAAATTTATCATTAAAAAATGAGTCTCTCTTCTACAAAAATGTGAAACTAACAAAGAATTTAACTTTTTTCACAGGGTATCGCTCAAAGACTAGTGGTAAAGAAAAAGAAGTTGATGTTAAACTTACAGCCGACCTTGTATATGAATCGCTTACAAATAAAAACGTTGATGTTTATCTTTTTAGTGGAGATGCTGATTTTATTCAGGCATTAATCAAAGTTAAGTCAGTTAATAAAAATCCTGTTGTTATTTCTCTACAAAATAGGATAATGTATAAAGCTGTCTATTTTTTTAAGCTTATTATTATATCTTTTGATAGCCTTTGGAAAGAAAAATTCAAACGGTTATATGGATATAAAGAATTAAGAATGCTGAAAAGAGATGTAATTATACCTATGAAATAAAAAACCTGTGATGCAGGCATCACAGGCAGGTTGGTATAAATATAATATATTATGAATTATTTGTCAATATGAAAACTTTATTTATCGAACAAACAGTTGATCAAATTGGGAAAGAGGTCGAGCTTTATGGCTGGGTTGATTCGAAACGTGATCATAAAAAAATTGTTTTTATTGATTTGAGAGATAGAACTGGCACTGTTCAAGTCGTTGGCGGAGAAAATTTTAAGAATCTTTCAAACGAAGACGTTGTTTGGATCAAAGGACTTGTTAAAGTCCGGCCGGAAAAATTAGTTAACCCGAAATTAAAAACCGGATCAATTGAAATTGAAGCCAAAGAACTCAAAATTATTTCCAAAGCCAAACCTCTCCCTATCCCTGTCCAGGGCGAAGGTTATGACATCAATGAAGAGACGCGTTTAAAATATCGCTATCTTGATATCCGCCGCCCACGGATGACAAGAAATCTAACTCTCAAATCCAAGACGACGATGTTTATCAGAAATTATTTAACTAAATTAGATTTTCTTGAGATTGAAACCCCAATTCTAACCAAAACTACGCCCGAAGGCGCTCGGGATTTTTTGGTTCCATCCCGTCTGCAAAAAGGCAAGTTTTATGCTTTGCCCCAATCTCCACAACAGTACAAACAGCTTTTGATGGTGGCTGGCATTGAAAGATATTTTCAGATTGTCCGTTGCTTCCGTGACGAGGACCCAAGACGCGACCGGGCTTATGGCGAATTTACCCAGCTTGATCTGGAAATGTCTTTTGTCGAACAAAACGATATCATTACTTTGGCTGAAGATTTATTTACAAAGCTTGTCAAAGAAATTTTTCCGGAAAAATATATTTCACAGACTCCTTGGCCGCGACTTTCCCACAAACACGTCATGGAAAAATACGGCACCGATAAACCTGATTTAAGAAAAAACAAAAAAGATCCTGATGAGCTGGCTTTTTCCTGGACAGTCGACTTCCCGCTTTTTACCGAACAATCAGAAAAAGATTTTTTTTATGGATCCGGCCAAGCAAAATTTGCTCCTTCTCATCATATGTTTACCTCTCCACATCCCGATGATATCTCCCTTTTGGATAAAGACCCTCTTAAGGTCAGAGGACTCCAACATGATATGGTTTTAAATGGCTATGAGGTTGGTGGCGGCTCAATCAGAATCCATGACTCCGATGTTCAGAAAAAAGTTTTTGATTTGATCGGTTTTAATGAAGAACAAAAAGAACAATTTTCCCATATGCTTCAGGCTTTTACCTACGGTGTGCCCCCTCATGGCGGAATTGCGCCCGGTATTGACCGGTTTTTATTTACTGTTTTAGGAGAACCGTCAATACGGGAAGTAATGGCATTTCCGGCCTCATCAGGCGGAAAAATATCAGTCATGGAAGCGCCATCTCCTGCAACCGAGGAACAACTTAAAGAACTGGGAATAAAAATAACCAAATAATTAAGTATTTGTTTATTTATACATTAATATATGCGTCTTAGATTTTACTTATTATTTCTTTTTTTCACCCTCCTCTTCCTCTTCTACCCCGGTGACTCATATTATTTTCACCTCTTTGCCTATAATCGGGAAGCAATCAACAAGACAACACCTGCTTTAAAACTTAAAATTAATCCCATTCCCTATTTAAAGTTGCCTTATTATCCAGAAGTCTCGACCGAAGGAATTTATTTGGTTGACCTGCCTTCTTTTACTCCGATTTTTTCCCGAAACGAAAACTTAAAACTGTTCCCTGCTTCCACAACCAAAATTTTAACCGCTCTGGTTGCTTATGACATTTATAAACCGGATCAAATAATCAAGATTAAGAAAACAATCTCTGACGGACAAGTGATGGGACTGGTTGTTGGAGAAAAAATAACGGTTGAAAATATTCTCTATGGCACGCTTGTTCATTCTGGTAACGATGCGGCTTATGTTTTAGCGGATAACTATGGTTATGATAAGTTCGTTGACTTAATGAACAAAAAGGCAAAGTCTCTTGGCATGAAAAATAGTTATTTTTCAAATCCTAATGGTTTAGATTCTGGAACCCAACATTCGACAGCCTTTGATTTAAGTCTTGCAGGTCGCGAATTGCTAAAAAATCCTTATCTATCAAAAATCGTTTCTACAAAAGAAATTACTATTTCTGATGTTGATTTTAAATACTTTCATCAACTGACCAATGTCAATAAACTCTTAGGTGAAATTCAGGGACTGGGAGGATTGAAAACCGGCTATACAGAAAATGCCGGAGAAAATTTGGTTTCTTTTTATAAAAAAAATAATCATCAGTTTGTAATCGTTATCTTAAAAAGTTTGGATAGATTTAATGATACGAAGAATATAATCACCTGGATAGAAGCAAATGTTGGATATGTAAATGTTAAATATTAATTTTTAACCGCTGGCACATATCCCACAAAATTCCCTTCTCCCAAAAAGACATAGACCGGTTGCAGATAGATTTGATAAATATCGGGGTCAAAATATCCCAGTTTCATACTCTTAACAATAATGTTCTCTTGTCCTTGAGTTCCGGCGACTATCATCCCTTTGCCCTCAATTAACTCTTTCCAGGCCTGATCGCCGCTTATTACCGGATAAACTCCCACCTGATCTTCAGATTTTTCAAAAAAGGCTATCTGACTTTTGATTATTTGAAAGTCGCTTCCCTCAAAAAGCATAATGACATAATTCTGACTATTAAAAAATTTTGGTGTAACGATGGAAAATCCATCTAAGCTTGGTCGATAAAAATCAACTTCCACTAATTGAGCATTACTTCGTAAGTCAACGTTGACAAAATTTTCATTACCCGGATTATATCTCAGATAAATAACATTGGTCGTCCCTTTTCCCAGTTCGTCTGGATAACGACCTATCTTTTTTAAAAAATCAATGGCTTTATTTTCAATTTCCGTTTTTGAAGGGATTGTTATTCTTGGAGAAGAAAATAATTCATTGCTAACTTTTCTGTCAAATTTAAAATTAAAGTTGGAAATGTCTATACTCAAAGTCTTTTCATCATCGGCAAATGTCGCCGTTTTATCAATTAATTTGTGTTTAATTATCCCTGTATCGAATCCGAAACTTTTGGCCATCAGATAAATTTTCTCACTGTAGCCAAAACGGGGGTTGAACTGGGGCAGGAAAAAAACTTTGGCGGTCTCAGTGGCGGTGACCGGAGCCCCTTCAATCGTGTCTAAAGTAAATTTTAAGCCCGCGCTTGTGGTCGACTGGGGGATTTCCGAAAGATTAACCTTCCCAAAAATCGGATTGGTGTAAATAATTTTGGTTTTATTGGAGTCGATATAAACCAAGGCCAGCTTGATTGAATAAAAAAAGATCAAAAAGATAAGAAAAGACAAGATTATATACGGTAGGGATTTCCGAAAATAATAAGAAAGCTCGGTTAATGTCATAATCTCATCTTACTGACTTAACCAACCGCCGTCAACATAGATCACCGTACCGGTAATATAATCAGCCTCATCAGAAGCTAAAAATACTGCCGTTGCCCCAATATCTTCAATCTTACCAAACCTTCCTTTTGGGATTCTCGCCAACATGCCCATTTTTATCTTCTCATCAGCTAATATTCCGGTGGTCATATCAGTTTCAATCACACCCGGACCGATGGCGTTAATATTGATTCCACGGCTCCCTAGTTCAATGGCCAGATCTTCCACCATGGCAATCACTCCACCTTTTGAAGAGGCATAGTGAGCGATGTTGCCAAATCCAACTCCCACTCCTCCTGAAGCGATTGAGGAAATATTGATAATCTTTCCTCTGGTAGGCATAATCTTAATTGCTTCCTGAACACAAAAAAACTGTCCTTTCAAATTAATGTTTAAGACTTTGTCCCATTCTTCTTCAGTTATTTTATCGATCGGATTCATATAAACTATCCCGGCATTGTTCACCAAAATATTAAGCTGGCCAAATTTATTTTTTACTTCTGTAAACATTTTGGCAACCTGTTCTTTATTAGAAACATCAGCCTGAACCGAGAATGAATCACCACCTAATTTTTTAACTTCAGATACGACTGCTTCGGCTTCTTGGGCTTTTGAATAATAATTAACGGCGACCGATGCGCCAGCTTTAGCCAGAGCTAAAGCAATTCCACGACCTATTCCACGAGACGCTCCGGTAACTAGAGCTTTTTTACCTTTTAGATTAAACATAAGATTTTTAAAAAAATTTATAACATATTTAAATTTAGTCTACATTTATTCTTTACAACAATCAAATATCTTGATAATTGTCTTATTAATCTGTTTCAGCAGATCGTTTTTGAGATAGTCTACAAATTCTTTAATTATTTTATTTAATTTCATTTGCTTTATTTTATAAAAGTTATAATGTCATTCCCGCGTTTACCCTGTAAGGGAAGGCAGGAATCCAGACTAAAATCACTTCTATAATGCAATTATAGACTGGATCCCCTCCTACGAGGGGATGACGAATAGGTTTTATTTAATATAGAACCCTAATATTATAATCAGCAACACAAGAACTGAAACTATCACTCTTTGATACGGGAAAAAAACTTTTCCGTGATTAATCTTTCTTAAAATTATATCTGCCGTTATTGAAAGAAAAAGTGTTAATAAGCCGATTGCCAAGATGTCATTTACCCCTAACTTTTTCGCTATCAACAATCCTGCTCCAATAGTTATAATGCACGCTGGACACATAGTTTATGAATAATTAAATATCTTCAGGATAAAAGTTTCTTATCCACCTTTGTTTTATCAGATAATCTAATTCTTCTTTACTGAAGCTTATATCAACGCTTTTAATATTTTCTGCAACGTGATTAGGACTTCTCATCCCAACTATGGCTACATCAGCTCCATTATCTAGTAAACAGAATTTTAGAGCTACTTGGGTTAATGATCTTTCATCATTGACCAATTTGTTTTTTATTTCAGCTACCTTATCAACGGTTATTCTTAATCTTTCTGGAGTAAAGTAATTTTTGCGCCAGTCATTAAAAGTAGTTTTATGTGTAAAAGTTCCACTTAATGAACCTTCGTCCAGTGGAACACGAGCAATGATCCCCACATTATTTTTTCTAGCCAAAGGAAATAATTTATCTTGGGGTGATTGATCAAAAATATTATAGATCACTTGGATTGTGTCAATTTCTCCTGATTCAACTATTTTTAAGGCTGAATTTGGGTCATGATCGTTTATCGACACACCAACAAACTTTATGATTCCTTCTTTTTTTAAAGTCATAAAAGCTTCTCTCCAATTCTTTGATTCAAACCATTCGTCCATCCAAACATGAAGTTGCAACAAATCTATGGTTTTTTTCCCAAGATTAGCATAGCTTTCTCTTGCCTTTTTAATAATATAATCCGTTGGAAATACTTGATTTATATCTTTATTTTTAGCCGGCCAACGATCATCCAAGGGTGGAACTTTTGTAGCAGTAATAATATCCTCGCTACCAAGGGTATCTCTGATCAACCTTTCGCTATGTCCATCGGCATAAACTAATGCAGTATCAAAAAAATTAATTCCGTTTTTGTAAGCATTAAGTAAAGACTGTTTTGATAAATTATCATCTGCCTTCCACATATCCTTCCATCTTAAAATAGGCGCACCGCCACCAATTCCCCAACCTCCAAAACCTATCCGTGAAATCTTTAAACCGGTTTTTCCTAATATAGTATATTCCATAAATAGTGTCGGGGAGAGGAGTTGTTCAACTCGCAGTTAACGAATTCTTAATGAATTATACTGCGAGTTAATCCCGCTCAGCGGGAAACCTCTTTTATTTTTTGTGGGCGAAGGGAGACTTGAACTCCCACGGGTTGCCCCATAGCCTCCTCAAGACTACGCGTATACCATTTCGCCATTCGCCCTACTTTTATCTACTCCCGCCTCGTTTCACTCGGACGGGATTAACTGACTGTAATTGTTCGTTTCACTCACAAACAGTCAGTTGAACATTTCGCCACCCCGATTTTTTAGAATAATCAAATAAACCAATACTACAAATACTACCAATGAATGACTAAATAAACAAATAAAAAAATAATTAAATCATTTACTTATTGAATTATTTATTGGTCGGATTGATAACATTGGTAGTATTAGGTTATTTTCTCTTAATCGTATAAACATAAGGATAGTACAAAAATAGTGCCGGTGGGTCGTCTTGGATAATTTTCTGAAATTCCTGATATATTTTTTCCCTTTCTTCGATGTTAATGGTCGACCTTCCCTGCTCCAATAACAGATCAATTTTTACATTTTTATAATTGCCGATGTTGCCTTCTTTTTGAGTCGAGTGCCAGAAATAATACTGATCCGGATCTTTTGGCACTTTCCAAAAAACCAAAAGAAGATCAAATTTATCCGGCTGATTGTATGAAATCATATTAATGTCTACCTTCAATCCTGTTTTTTCTATTTCACCGGCAATGCTATCAGCCGCATCATAATAATCATAAGACGTCAGTAGATTTAATTGAGCCGATTCGGTGGCTTCAATTTCTTTTTTAACAATTTTTGTGGCTGTCTCAATATCATAATTGCTCGTTCTTAAATTAGCATTATATGCCCATGAAATCGGCGGAATCGGACCCCGGGCAATCTCTCCCAGATCGGCCAGTTTTTGATAATTCATCATCATTGCAAAAGCATCTTTAATATCCTTATTGGCAAAAGATTTATCCTGATTATTAAAAAATAATGTCAATAAGCGGGTGTAATCAACTGATTTAATTATCCGACTATTTTTCCAGTTGGCAAAAGTGTCTGCCACCGACTTTTTTGACAAGGTCATTTGGCTGATTTCAGCTCTTTTGTAGGCGGTTACCAGATCGGATTCATTGTCATAGAATTTGTATTTTACCGGTGACAAATCTTTGGTATTGGGAATAAGAGTTAATTCCTTTAAAGAGCCTTTGACTAATTTATATCTGCCCAATTTATAAAATCCGGCAATCCCGATTAAAGAGGCTCGAATTAAAGGTTTGCTTAAATAGGTCGGGAAAATCGCCAACGGTTTATTTAGATAAAAATCTATAACGTTTTTATCAACCGCTTTAATACTGACATCGGTAAATTGATAATCAATATCTGAGGCTTCAAATTTTTTGTCATCATTCCAAAGAAGATTATTTTTTAAATAAAAACGATATTGTTTACCGCCATCTTTGACTTCCCAGGAATTAGCTAAAACCGGAATAATCTCTCCCTTTTCATTAACGGTTACCAAACCGTTGGAAACTTTAGCTATTACCTCATCGGGTAAATTTGTAAAATTATAACTTCCGACCAGACCGATTGTTTCCTGCTTATTAAAAAGCAATTTTAAATATGGAGAAACCGATAAAAAACCGATCAGACTGATAAAGCCGATAAAAAAACTCATCAAAATCAACCGGGAATATTTTTTGATAAATTCCAAAAATAACCAATAATAGTAACGGAAAGCTTTCTTATTCATTTAACAAAAAGATTAATCAGGGATACAACTAAAAATATAATAATAAAGGCCGTCGTCAGCCGAAGGATCACTTTTTCCATTCCCCGTCTGGTTTGAAACATCTCTCCTCCTCCGCCCCAGGCACTCCCCAATCCGGCCCCTTTACCCTGAACAAGAATAAAAACAATAATTAAAACACTCAGGACTATGTTGAGAATTAAAAGAAAATTTTTCATACTATTTTTTCCAATAAATTAATAATAGTGGAAATCGAGAAAGAAGAAATAAAAATATTTGATGTATCGGAAATTTTGATTTTATCCAATACAACTCCCAGTATCTTCGCTCCCGGGAAAATCCATTCCTTAATGCTTATTAAATTAAAACGGTTTAACAGAAAATAAAAAATTATTGCATAAAAAACTACCGAAACCAGTCCGAAAGTCAAAAGGTTTAAGGGGAGAAGGATTAATTTACTTGCAGGAACAATCAAATAATAAACGGCAGCGATTATCAAAGCCGCTTTCAAATAAATCATCGGGTCGGATTTAATAATAAAGCCCTTATTCCAAAGTGCGGTTAAAAATATCGCTACTCCGGAAAAAATTATCATCCTAAAAATTTTTTTCATATATTTCCCCATATTCATTATAACAAAAAATCCTTTCTCCTTAAAAACAGATGATATTTACGGGCAAAACGATGCGATTCATCACGCAGTAACCTAATTAAATTTAAGACCGGACTATCATTTTTCAAAAACATATTCGGATAACCATCAGCCGCCACAATCACCCGGTCAGGATTTTTAACGATTCCCAGAAGCGGGATATTTATATTATTTTCCTGAAAAATTTTTAAAATGGCTTTGATTTGAGGACGACCGCCGTCAATAATAATCAAGTCAGGCAGCGGCCAAGATTGTTTTAATCTTCTTTTCACCACTTCCTTCAACCTATCAAAGTCGGATCTCAGACCAGTCTGTTTAATCTTAAACCTGCGATATTCATTTTTATCAATCTGGCCATTTTTCATAACCGCCATTGACCCAACTGCCTGTTTCAATCCCAAATTGCTGATGTCATAAGTTTCAATCCTTTCCAATTTGTTCAAGTGTGGAAAATATTTTTTTAATAAAATAAATAGTTCCTCTAATTTTTTTTCATTGTTATTGATAAGAAATTCCGAATCATCTTTTAAGTCCAACAGCCGATCAAACCGGAAAATTTTATTTCTGACAACAATCGCCTCTTCATATTGTTTATTTTTTGTCAAATCATTAAGTCGTTGATAAAAACTTTTGGTAATCTTTCCTACATTACCTTCCAAAATAGAAATAACCTGTCTTATATTTTTTTTATATTGTTTTTTTAAGACGAGGCATGCCTCGTCTCTACAATTATTTATTTCATTTGGGCAAGGATCGCATAATCCGATCTTGGAATAAAAACAGACTTTTTTAGTAATTTTTTTTTGTGTGCAAAAAGGGATAATTTTTCTGATATCCGAGACAATTGTTTCGGCGGTTCTCGTTGAGGAAAATGGGCCGAAATATGCAATTCCCTTGCCCTCCGAAACCTTGGCGAAGGAGGGTTTTCTTGTCAGGAAGACTTTTGGATATTCTTCCTTTATTGTTATTTTAATATAAAGAGGACTTTTGTCATCTTTCCAGATTGAATTATATTTTGGCTGGAACTCTCTGATTAATTTTGCCTCTATTATTAGGGCTTTAAACTCCGATTCTGTTGGAATTGCTTTAATCGTATTTGAATTATCAATAATTAATCTTTCTTTATTATCCAACTTCGCATTTTCTAAATGAGAAGAAATTCTCGCTTTGATATTGACCGATTTACCAATGTAATTAATGATTCTATCTTTTTTAAACAAATAAATACCTATGGTACTTGGAAGTTTTTTTATTTGCTCTTTAGTGATCATGATGTTTCATCTTCGTCAATAACCGATAAATTAAAAATAAAACAGATAATCCCAGAAGAACGGCAAAAATTTTAATCACCGAAGTGTAGACTAAAGGAATAACGTTGATTTTTTGTTCCAAAAGCTGTTTTTCCATAACTTTAATTATTAACTTTCCCTGAATTTTTTTATTTTTATCTTTAGTAAAATAGTCAAAAGTAATTGATTTTTTTTCCAGTGGCGCCAAAACCGGAATCTCAAACTTTCCCTTAGAAACCGTCAGGCCTTCTGCCTTAACCGCAACCGGAACCTGCCAAAGATAACTGTTACCGTTGTTTTTGACAATAAATTTTCCCTGATAAGATTTTTCGTCAGAAATTGTGGTTGGAAAATCCATTCCCTCGATAATGATTTCTTTTTTTTCCACCGGATCGTTGATAACCGGTTTGACGGAAACGTCACGGGAATTTTCGATTTTGTACATTCCGGCCGGCATGGGATAGTCTGAATTTTTCCCATGAATGACAAAGGCGATGTGGTTGAGATCAAAGGAGGTAAAATAATCAATCCCCGAAGTATTTCCCCAAGTCGGATCAATCGCTATCCAATTTTCCGCTTTCAAATCATAGTATTCCGGCCAGGCATGTAAAATATCAGATGATAAGGATAACGGCTGAAGTCGCGGATCCAAAGAAAAACCATATCCTTCTATTTCCCGGCTGTAAATTCCTTTTTCGCGGGCGATGCCGATAAAAAGATCTGTAAATTCCATGCAGACCGCCTGATCGGTATATGCCAAAACCGCATCGGCCCCAAGACGTTTGTTTTTGGAGTTGATCTTATTATAGTTATACTGAAGAGTATTGGTAACGAAATTATAAATTTCTTCCGGTTGGGAAATATTTTTTATTTTGTCAATTTGATTTATTTGCCAGTATCTTTTTGCGGTAAGAAGATATTTTTTTTGTTGATTGATCATACTTCTTACGACTGGAATTACTTCGTCTCTGGACTTGGCAAAAATCTGAATAAAACTTTTGTAAGTTATCGTTTTGTTTTCCAAAGGTTTAAGAAAATATTTCCCCAGATAGTTGCCGTCTTCGTCTTGATATACCGATTCCGGTGCCGGACTGATTGATTGAATAAAGGTTTTTTGAAAAACCGTATCGGGCGGGAAAGCAATTTCGGTCGCGACCGGATATATCTGATCGTTTTTTAAGTGATAAGTTAACTCTGTTTGATAAACTTGACTATCACCAAAAACAGCGTAAATTGTCTTTGTTTTCGGATTGTTCCAGATTATTTTTGTACCGCTGACAGAGTCGGGTTTTGGTTTGGCAATGGAAATTTTTTTGTTGGTGGCTTCGGGTAAATTGACTACTACCTGATAGGACTCATCTTCGGTATTTTCAATCACCGGCAAAACTACTTCCCAGACTTTGCCATTAGCTTTAAACAGATTAGCTTGGCCAAAATTCAAAATAAAAGTGTTGACTGAATCTTTACCAATGGCCGGATTGGAAAATTCCAGTTCAACTCTGGTCTTTGTATCATCGGTGGTTACTTTCGGAGTAATAAATCCGTTGTCATCAAAGGTTTTTAAATTATTAATGGAAAAGGTGTTGGGAAAGCTGACGGCAAACTTATTGACATAAACATCACTTTTTAAATTAGTAATTTTTATCTTGAAGTTGACCTGGGAATTTAAATTGTCCTGATTTTGAGAAAGATTATATTCGACTTGATAGTCGGTCTTGAAGTCAGCGGCATTTACTATAAAACATGTAACAAGAAACATGAAACATGTCAAAAAAAAAGAAAGAAAGTATTTAAATAAAGATTTCATAGTTTGGTTATTTCATTTTTCTTAGATATTCTCCCGTATAAGAAGATTTTACCTTAATAATCCCGTCAATTTCTCCCTGATAAATAACCTTACCTCCTTTATCCCCGCCTTCCGGTCCCAGATCAATAATATATTGACAGTTTTTGATGACATCCAAGTTATGTTCTATCACGATGACCGTATTTCCCCGATCAACCAATTCATTGATTGTATGAAGTAGTTTTTCAATGTCAAAAAAATGCAGACCGGTGGTTGGCTCATCAAGAATGTAGATCGTCCGTCCTGTATCACGGCGTGAAAGTTCATTGGCTAATTTCAACCTCTGCGCTTCCCCTCCGGATAAAGTCGGAGCCGGTTGACCCAGTTCCAAATAACCTAAACCCGTCTTTTGCAAGAAATTCAATTTGGAAAAAATTTTGAAGTGATGCTCAAAAAAAATTAAGGCTTCATCGACCGTCATCTTTAAGATTTTATAAATATTTTTATCTTTGTACTTTACCTCAAGTGTTTCTTTATTATAGCGGTTGCCTTGACAAACGTCACAAACAACGTAAACATCGGCTAAAAATTGCATCTCTATTTTCAAAACACCGGCTCCCTGACATTTTTCACAACGTCCGCCTTTGACATTAAACGAAAACCTGCCTTTATCAAATCCCCGTTCCCGGGCATCAACGGTCGACGCAAAAATTTCCCTGATTTCATCAAAAAAGCCAATATAGGTGGCCGGATTGCTTCTTGGCGTTCGGCCAATCGGTGATTGATCAACTAGATGGACTCGGTCAAGATACTGATAACCTTCAATTTTTTTAAATTCACCAATTTTGTCACGAAAATATCCGTCTAAATAATATTTCAAAGCCGGATAGATGGTCTCGGATACTAAAGAAGATTTTCCGGAACCGGAAACACCGGTGACACCGATCAGATTTCCTAAAGGAATTTTAATATTAATGTTTTTTAAATTATTATGCGTTATTCCGGAAAAAATTAATTCCCCATGATTTTTTTGTACGGAACGCATATATGCGTTCCCTACATTAATTTTCTTTTTTCCATTTAAATATTGTCCTGTCAACGATGTCTTTGATTTTTTCATATCTGTTAGATTGCCATTAAAAATTATTTTTCCTCCGTCTTTGCCGGCCTTTTCTCCCAATTCAAGCAAATAATCAGACGACTCTATCGTCTCCCGGTCATGTTCAACCACAATCAAACTATTGCCCAGATCGCGGAGATTTTTTAGCGTCGTAATTAATGAAGCAACATCGCGTGGATGAAGGCCGATTGACGGCTCATCCAATACATAAAGAACACCTGTCAGTCCGCTGCCAATCTGGGAGGCCAAGCGGATTCTTTGTAGTTCGCCGCCTGATAATGTTCCGGCTTTCCGGCTGATGGTCAAATAAGACAAGCCGACGCTCTCCAAAAAATTCAGTCTGGTTAAAATTTCTTTGACGATTGATTTGGCAACCTGTTTTTCATAGACTGATAAAATCGATTCCAATTTTTCTTTAAAATAAGTGGTCAAACTGTCAATCGACCGGTCGGAAATCTGGGTAATATTAAATTTATCAATCGTTATGCCAAGAATTTCAGGTTTTAATCTTTGTCCTTTACATTTTGGACAGGTTTCTTCCCTCATATATTTCTGGATTTCCATGGCTGCATAATCGCCTTGAGTTTCCAGATATCTTCGTTCCAACTCGGCCATAATTCCGGTAAATTTTTCAAAAATTGTTGTTGGTTTGCCATATCGGTTAATCCCTTCAACCTGATAAACTTTATTCGTCCCTTTTAACAGAGTGTCAATTTGTTCATTTGTTAATTTGTTCATTTGTTCATTCATATTTATTTTTTCTTCTTCACATACCTGTTTGATCAAACGCACATACCATGTTTCGTGAAAAAATAATTTATTAAACGGCAAAATCCCGCCTTCAAGAATCGATAAATTTTTATTTAAAATTAAATCGCGATCAACGGCAAAAATCGTTCCGATCCCCCGGCAGTTTTCACAGGCCCCAAGGGGTGAATTAAATGAAAACATACGGGGCTCTATCTCCGGCAGAGATAAATTGCAGACCGGACAAGAAAATTTTTCCGAATAGAGATGCTCATTTTTTCCTGCTTTAACAATCACTAATCCGTCAGAAAGTTTCAATGATTGTTCAATGACATTGACGAGCCGCGATCTCAAATTTTCGGCAAATTGACTATTTTTTATTTCCTTATAACCAAAAGAGATCGTATCCATCACTGTTTCTATTTTATGTTTATTGGTTTTGATCAGATCAATTTCCAAATCTAAACTAAAATTTTTTCCATCAATTATTATTTGATTTATTCCTTTCGAACGGAGATTATCAAAAAGTTCCTTAAATTCGCCTTTTTTGTTACGGACTATTGGAGACAAAATTAAAAATAGGTGTGGTTTTGTTTTATCAGTAATAACTTTATCTTCAATTTCTTTTATTACTCGATGTACTATTTCATCAACCGACATTTTCTTAATTTCTCTACCACAGTTTGGACAATGGGGATGACCGACCTTGGCAAAAAGTAATCTTAAGTAATCGTAGATTTCTGTAATTGTTCCAACGGTTGAACGCGGATTATGTGAGGTCGATTTTTGATCAATGGAAATTGATGGGGACAGACCTTCAATCAGATCAACATCAGGTTTGTCCATTATCCCTAAAAATTGACGGGCATAGGCAGACAAAGATTCAACATAACGCCGCTGTCCTTCGGCATAGATGGTGTCAAATGCCAAAGAAGATTTACCCGATCCGGAAATTCCGGTGATAACCACTAATTTATTTTTGGGAATATCAACATTAATATTTTTTAGATTGTGTTGTCTTGCTCCACGAATTTTAATATAGTCATTCATAGCTATTTTTTAATTTCTTTCACCTTCTCCCTAATCTTAATCGCCAACTCAAAATTCAAATTCTCTGCCTGGTTCTTCATCTCTCTTTCCATTTTGCGGACGAGCTTTTTTTTGTCAAACGGAGTCAGGCTTTTAATATTTATTTCATCCAAATAATTAGAATCGAAATCGCGGTCATAAAATAAACTTTTTTCGTCCGCTTCTATAATTTTTTCTCTGATTGGTTTATAAATCGTCCTTGGTGTAATTTTATGTTTAGTGTTGTACTCAACCTGATACTTTCTTCTTCTATTGATCTCTCCCACGGCTGACGTTATAGATTTAGTCATTATATCCGCATAGATAATTACCTGACCGGTAATGTTTCTGGAGGCCCGGCCCATTGTCTGGATGAGTGAAGTTCTTGACCTTAAAAAACCTTCGCGATCGGCGTCCAGTATTGCAACCAATGTTACCTCCGGCAAATCCAATCCTTCTCTGAGCAAATTGACACCAATCAAAACATCAAAGTTTCCTTTTCTCAAATTATCTAAAATGTTGGATCTTTCCAAAGTTTTGACGTCGCTATGAAGATAAGATGCATTAATCTTTTTTTCTTTTAAGTAAGTTGATAGATCTTCGGCCATTTTTTTAGTCAGAGTTGTTACTAAAACTTTTTGCTTAACCTTTATCCGCTTTTCAATTTCTAAAATCAAATCCTGTACTTCATTTACAGCCGGTTTAATAATAATTTCCGGATCAATTATTCCCGTCGGTCTGATCAATTGTTCAATAATTCCACTCCTCCCCATTTCCCACTCATTTGGCGTTGCCGAAACATAGACTATCTTTGATGCCATCGGATAAAATTCTTCAAATCTTAATGGTCGGTTGTCAAAGGCGGCCCCGAGACGAAAACCATAATCAATCAAGGTTTTTTTCCGGGAATAATCGCCGTTAAACATCCCCCTGATCTGCGGAACAGTCATGTGAGATTCATCGATAAAAAGTAACCAATCTTTTCCGTACTGCTGATTAAAATAATTTATCAAACTGTATGGAGGATCTCCCTTCTCCCTGCCATCAAAATAACGGGAATAATTTTCGATACCGTTGACATAACCTACTTCCTTGATCATTTCCAGGTCATAATTCACTTTTCGGACTAGCCTTTGCATTTCGACTAATTTATTTTTCTTTTTTAAAGCATCTGCTTCTTTTTTTAGGTCATCTCTTATTTGTTGTTCCGCATTCTTAAAAACCGCCGGGTCCATTAGGTAATGTTTAGCCGGATATACGATCAATTTAGAATTTAGAATTTTGAATTTTGAATTTTTTATTAATTTACCAGACAAGGGTTCAAAACTTTCATAACTTTTGACTTCTCCTTTTTCTAAATTAATTCTATAACCTATATCTTCATAAGCCGGGTAAATATCGATTCGGTCCCCCCTAATTCTGAATGTTCCCCGTTTGAAATCGAACTCGCTCCGGGAATATTGCAGTTCAATTAAACGTCGGGCAATCCTTTTTATTTCAATTTTTTGTCCTACTTCAACCTCCATAATAAATCTTCCGTATTCAACCGGTGAGCCGATGTTGTAGATACAGGAAACGGAGGCGACGACGATCACGTCTTTACGGGTTAAAATATTTGTTGTGGCTTTAAGTCGTAACTTATCAATTAATTCATTTATTTGTGCCTCTTTTTCAATATAGGTATCGGACGCTGGCATATAAGCTTCCGGCTGGTAATAATCGTAGTAAGAAACAAAGTAAGAAACGGCATTTTCTGGAAAAAAATCCCGAAACTCCTGATAAAGTTGACCTGCCAAGGTTTTGTTGTGGGAAATAATGAGAGCCGGCATCTGCAATTTTTCAATGACATTGGCCAAAGTGAAAGTCTTTCCTGATCCGGTCACGCCAAGAAGTACTTGATCTTTTTTCCCCATCTTAATCCCAGCGACTAATTTTTCTATCGCCTGCGGCTGGTCTCCCGTCGGGGAAAATGAGGATTTGAGTTTAAACATAAATGCAACCAATAATTGTAGCAAAAATCAGGATAATTTACTATGTAGTCGTTTCTTCTTCTGGTATTTCTTCTACTCCCAACGCAAATCTAATATATCTAATTCCTTTTATAATTTTGCTTTGAAAAAAAGCAGTATCTGGAGTACCTACTAAAAACGCTTCTGGAATAATTCCAAAAGCATCATTCCCTTCGGTTAGTGGTACCCAAGCATAAAGGGCAGCATCGAAAAAAAATGGTTTATCCCAAGCAAAAAGAGAATTTTCTCTTTCACCATCAATCCTTTTTAATCTATTAATAAAATTCTTTTGCTGACGTTTATAATGTTCATTTAATAACTTTCTGTCTCTTTTACCAACTAATTCCCATGTGGCTAAAGCTTCCGCTTGCATCGGGTAAGCATTCCCCAATTGTATCCCTTGAGCAATAGGAACAACGTCATCTTTTTCTGATAGGCCTTTAATCGTTGAAATGGCACAACCGCATCGAAGTCCGGTACGACCAAAGATCTTCGACATTGAATAAACATCAACTCTGTCTTCATAAGTATTAATTGACTGTGCTAATTCTTTATTTTTTTCTAAATCTCCTGTTCCTAAATAAGCCATATCATTTATCAAAACCGCCCCATGGGTTTTTAGTATTCCTAATAATTTATCCATATATTCCTTTGTAGTGATATCAGAACTTGGATTATTAATTGGAACATAAACAAAAACTTTACAATCTTGATGATTTTTGAAATAAGCGTCAACTTTTTTTAAATCTGGTCGGTAATTATCTTCAAGCGTTGTTTGCTCTTCAAATAAATCAAAACCCGCATCTCTAACTTTAGCACTAACCATTCTAAAAGCTGGATTAGCAAAATAAGCCTTTAATTTTTGTCCTTCTTCTAATGGAATAGTTTTTCGTAAATGAACATCAACCGTCCTTAAAGCTCTGTACAATGCATCTGCTCCCCCTGATCCGATAATCGATCCAATAGCTAGATTTTCTTTTTTATATAAACCAAATTCTTGACCATATTGAATAAATTTTTCTCTCAAAGCAGGCCACCCTAAAGAATCTCCTTCATATCTTTGCTTATCCCCGCTCTTTCCTGACATATAGGCCAACTGTATATACATACGGGCTCTGGCAGCTAACATAAGTCCCTTTGGCCCAATCGGATTTAATGCTAAAGCTTCAGCGACTTCTTCAGGCATACCCAAACCTGTCACATCGCCTAATGTAAGATTTAATAATGGATTTTCAACTCTTTTTTTTCTACAATATTCTGCGACGGCATCGAAAATTCCCATTACAAATCGAATCGGAGGTTTTTTAGAAGTGCCTTTTTTGAATTCTTCTCTTGCTTCATCAGATGTTTTTTTTATAAAAGCATTTCTTCTTTTCTCAGCGGATCCAATTACTTCAGTCGTCAACATTTTAAGAGCTCTGCCAGTGGCTGACCTACCAATAAATGTTTTTTCTATTGATTCTGTAACCCCACGTAAAGTATCTTCCTTAATTTCTCCTCTGGTTGTTTTTGCCATTTCTTCTTGTATTTTGGTATATTCTTTGGAACCTTCTTTAGTTAGGCTTTGAAGTAAATAATGAGCAGAAAGAAATTGATATGAAGAAAACAGCATTGTTTGTTTTTTTAATCTTTCTAAAGTTTGTTCTCTGTTCTCTCCTTTTTCTGGCTGAAAATCAAACAACATCATACTTGAAGCAAAAATTGTTGATGTGCTTATTAAATATCGATTAAAGGCTTCTTTTTCTTTTTTACCCTTTAATACCCCAGTAGTGGCATCGTACATTTCTTTAAAACCATGAGGAAAAATATCTTTTCTAAAACCATCAGGCAATCTTACCTCGCACATTATTTGAATAGTCTGATTAGAAATATTTGTGATTTCTCTTTTTTCAGTAATATCTCCTGGGGCGCTCTTTATGGCTTCACGCAATGCTCTTGTTCGTACTGGTCTGAAAGCTTCTACAGGTGGCATAATTTTATCGATTGAAATTAATATATTTAACAATATTTTTTGACAATCTCTTTCTCATCATAGTTGGGGAAATTCCCAACCTTTCATAAATTTTATCTTTGGAGATGTTTTGGTTAAATAATTCCGATAAATCTTTTTCCAATTTTTGAGCAGATAATTCATCGGGATATTTTTCGGAGTATAGTTCAATGACGGTACTGTAAGTAATTTCAGAAACAATTCTTGATGTTTCTGCCCTCGACCGTTCTTTCAAGTATAAATAATTTATGAAATTATTTACTAGGTTTAACATATGTTAAATATGTTCGATTTATGCCATTATACTGACCAATATATTTTTGTCAAGTTGAAATGAGCTTCCCTGTATGGAATAATGTTTGGATGGATATTATCAAGTTTTTGATTGACTTCATTATTCATATCGACGTTCACTTAGGACAGATTATTTCTACCTACGGATTGGTAACTTATGTAATTTTATTTTTAATAATATTTATGGAGACCGGCTTGGTCTTTACCCCTTTTTTACCCGGTGACTCTTTGCTTTTCGCCGCCGGTGCTTTTGCCGCTTTAGGCTCTTTAAATATTTGGCTGTTGTTTTTACTTATGGCAATTGCCGCCATTCTTGGCGATACGGCTAATTATTGGATCGGCTATTTTTTCGGAAAAAAAATCGTTGCCCATCCTAAAATTCCTATTGATGAAAGCCACATTAAAGAAACTCAAAAGTTTTTTCATAAACATGGGGGAAAGACAATCATTATGGCCCGTTTTATGCCCTTCATCCGTACTTTTGCTCCATTTGTAGCTGGAGTTGGACGGATGAGATATCAACAGTTTTTTTCTTATAACGTGATTGGCGGATTATTGTGGGTAAGCATCGCCACTTTCGCCGGATATTTTTTTGGCAATATTAAGTTCGTTAAAGAAAATTTCTCATTGGTAATTTTTGGAGTAATTATTATTTCCCTGTTACCAATTATTTTTGAATATGTTAAACATCGTCTCCACCCCCATCGGCAACCTTGACGATCTCTCTCTCCGTCAGGCTAAAACTTTAGCCGCTTCTGATATTATTCTGGCCGAAGACACCCGTTCTGCTCAAACTTTACTTGATGCTATTCATTCTCGATTTAATACTTTACTACCCCCTACAACCTACAACCTACAACCTAAAATATGGTCTTACTACAAAGAAAAAGAATTTCAAAAATTACCGGAAATAATAGATCTATTAAAAGAAGGAAAAAATATTTCTCTAATTTCTGAAGCCGGTACTCCCCTCGTCTCTGACCCGGGTTATTTGTTGGTTAAAAGTTGTATAAAGCGAAATCTTCCCATTACCGTTATCCCCGGTCCGTCGGCGGCAACAACCGCTTTAGTCTACTCAGGATTTAATCCCAAAGAACATATGTTTCTCGGTTTCTTTCCAAAAAAAGAATCCGAAATACTTCGATTGATCGATCGATTAAAGCAAATTAAAGAAATCTTTCCGGATATGGTTTTTGTTTTTTATGAATCTCCATTAAGGATTAATAAAACACTTCAATTAATTAATCAATTGAAGTACAATTTTGAGATAGTTATCTGCCGGGAGATGACAAAAAAGTTTGAGGAAATAATACGCGGACCGATCGAAGAATTGATGAAAAGGGATTATAAAGGAGAAGTAACAGTGGTTATGAAATAGCAATTTCTTTTAATATTTTTACTGATTTGTCCATTAGTTTTTTTTCTTCATCAGACAGAGGTACTTCAAGGATTTTTTCCACCCCATTTTTTCCGATCACGCAGGGTACACTGATTGAAACATCGTGATATCCATATTGACCTGTAAGCGGAACGGAGACAGGATATACCCGTTTAGTATCTTTTAAAACTGCATCCACCAGTTGATTGATGACAACGCCGATTGCATAATACGTTGATCCTTTAGCAGCAATAATCGTACTAGCGGCACTTTTAGTTTTTAAAAAAGCTTCTTGGATTTTTTTTGACGAAAAATCTTTCATAGTCGATATAGGTTGTCCTCCAATATCAGCGTGAGAAATCGTTGGGAAGGAACTATCGCCATGTTCACCCAAAACATAGGTGTGAATATTTTTTGGATTAATTCCCAAAAACTCTGACAGATGAAATCTAAAACGGGCCGAATCCAAACTTGTCCCGCTTCCAAATATCTTTCCCTGAGGAAGTTTTAAAAGTTGACTAGCTTGATAAGTTAATATATCAACCGGGTTTGTCACCATAATAATTATGCTCTTTGGTGAATGTTCAACAACATCAGGAAGAATATTTTTTATCACCTCAACATTGCTTTTTACTAGATTAAGTCTTGATTCGCCTGGCAGTTGAGCTCGTCCGGCCGTAAAAACGATCACATCGCTGTCTTTTAAATCGCTAAGTGATTCCGCGGCAACAATTTTTGTTGTCCCCAAAAAAGTTAAACTATGTTGAAATTCAAGCTGTTCTCCTTTCATTTTATCGGTATCACGGTCAAAAAGAACCAATTCCCTAACCGTATTTTTAAGCAGCATGGCAAAAGCAGCGCTCATCCCCACATGTCCGCCGCCGATGATGGAAACTTTTCCGTTCATGAAAACAGTATACAGGAATGTTGTTTGAGGTTTTTATGCGAAAAATTTTGATATAATTTTAAGGCAACCAGAGGTACCCAAGTGGCCAACGGGGGCAGACTGTAAATCTGCTGGGTTTTCCCTTCGAAGGTTCGAATCCTTCCCTCTGGACCATCCTTCGCTGAAGCTACGGATGGCAGGCCACAAAGCTCTAAATTAATATGTACTATACGTATATTTTGAGAAACTATAAAACTTCTCGTTACTACGTTGGCTAAAGCTTCGGTGGACAAGCCGGCGGTTTTCAAACCTCTCCAGTTTTGGGAACGGCTTTTTTTATAATTTCTTTCAATTCATTACTTATTCTACGTTGCTTCTGGTATTTAATTTTAAAGTCAACAAAATTAGATAAAACCGCAGCACGGCTTCCGGTAATTCCCATTACTTTTCCAATTTCCTTGAAAGTCATTTTTTGTTGACGAAGTTCCCGGGCCTGATAATATCTTTTCTCTTTCGAAAAAATCCATAAACCTTTCGATTTATGACCGTTTTTCACCATGTCCCGACTAAGCCGAGATTTAGGCAAACGAATTGTAAAGATAATTATAGCAACTTTGTGAGGATAAAAAATCACTCTTCTTTTAGCTTCATTTTGTAGGTTATAACCTACAAAGAATTAAATATTTTGATACAATACTTTCGTATGAACAAACCCTTCGAATCGATTCTTAAAAAAATAAAAAAATTCAGAGATGAACGAGATTGGAAAAAATTTCATAATCCAAAGGATATGGCGGAAGCAATTGTTATCGAAGCTTCAGAATTATTAGAACTTTTTCTTTGGAAAAGTCAAAAAGAATCACAAGAATTTTTAAAAAATAAAAAAAATCATGAAGAAATTTCAGACGAATTAGCTGATATTATGGTTTTTTTAATGGAATTTGCCGATAATTTTGGGATTGATCTAGAAAAAGCCATTGAAAAAAAACTCCAAAAAAATGCCAAAAAATATCCTGTTCATAAATCAAAAGGAATTGCGACTAAATATACAAAACTATAATATGAGACTTTATGCAGGAAATGCTGAAGAATTTATTACTGATGCGGTTCAAAATCAAATTTCGCTTAAATTAACATCTGCCTATTTTGATTATTTTAGATATAATCCATCAGAATCTGAAAAAAGATCTTGGAGAGAGTCGTTGGGAAAAATTGGGGCAATTTTTCAATATCTTCATTTTAAAGATCAAGGAATTATTCTTGAATATCAGCTACCTCTAAATTCAAAGAGATTAGACTGTCTAATTTGTGGTAAAAATAATGAAGGAAAAGAAAATGCCGTAATTATTGAATTAAAACAGTGGGAAAAATGTTTATCAACTGAAAGTGATAAGGTAATAACGTTTGTAGGTAAAGCAAATAGAGAGGTGCTTCATCCAGCAGTCCAAGTAGGACAATATCAAATGTATCTTGAAGATAATCTAGCAGTTTTTTATGAAGAGGGTAAAAAAATAAATCTTGAAGCTTGCTCTTATTTACATAATTACTTTCCTGAAACTAAAGATCCATTATTTTTTCAAGGATATAAAGAATATTTTGATAAATATCCAGTATTTTGCGCTGATTCCGCCAAAGAATTAGAAAAATATATTGTCACTAGAGTTTCCCAAGGAAACGGCTTAGATATTATTAAGAAAATAGATAATAGTGAATTCAAACCTAGTAAATCTTTATTAAAACATGTTAATAAAGTTATTAAAGAGAATCAAAGATATATTTTACTTGACGAACAACTAGTTGCTTTTGAAAAGGTTTTAACAATAACAAGAAATGGTTTAAACGCGGAAAATAAAAAAGTAATAATTATTAAAGGTGGTCCAGGAACTGGCAAGTCAGTTATTGCAATAAATTTGATGGCAGAATTATCATCACAAGGGTTTAATACTCAATATTCAACCGGAGCGAAAGCCTTTACCGAATCTTTGAGAAAAGTTCTTGGTAAAAAAGCCGCGATGCAAATAAATTATTTTAATAGTTATTCTCGAGCTAAAGAAAATTTAATAGATGTATTAATAGCAGATGAATCACACAGAATAAGATTAACAAGTAATAATCGATTTACCAAAAAAGAAAATCAATCAAAACTTCCACAGATTGAAGAATTAATAAAAGTAGCTAAGCTACCAGTTTTTTTTATAGACGATCAGCAAAATGTTAGACCAAAAGAAATAGGATCAGTTGAATATATAAAAGCTAATGCTCAAAGACTTGGTTGCGAAGTTTTTGAATATGAATTAGATATCCAATTTAGATGCAAGGGTTCAGACAAATTTGTCCAGTGGATAGAAAATACTTTAGGTACCAAAAAAACGCCTCAAATATTATGGAACCAAAAAAAAGAAGAGTTTGATTTTAAAATTGTTTCTACACCTCACGAATTAGCTAAATTAATAGCAGATAAGAATGAAATGGAACCTAATTCTGGAAGAATTGTTGCCGGTTTTTGTTGGTCTTGGAGTTTTCCGAAACAAGATGGAACTTTAGAGAAAGATGTAAAAATTGGAGATTTTGAAATGACTTGGGAAGCAAAGGAGGGAGGAAAATATAGATTGGCCGAAGGTGTTCCACCTGCAAGTCTTTGGCCTCTAGATCCTAGATCAGTCAATCAAATAGGAAGTATTTATACAATTCAAGGTTTCGAATTTGACTACGTAGGAGTTATTATTGGAAAAGATTTGATATATAATTTTGAAAGACAATCTTGGGAAGGACATAAAGAAAATTCGTCTGATTTAGTTGTTAAACAATCCAAAGAAAAATTTATTGATTATGTTAGAAACGCTTATAGAGTACTCTTAAGTCGCGCCATGAAAGGTTGTTATGTTTATTTTGTTGATAAAGAAACAGAAAAATTCTTCAGAAGCAGGATGGAAAGTTGATTGCAATCTTCAAAATTTGACCATTTTATGTTTGAAAATATATACAGAGCTTAGTTCCCAGGGCATGACTAATTCTTTCCAGCAAAGATAACGTAGGGAATGATTGCATGTTTTCTAATCTTGAAATCACTGGTTGCTTTGTCCCGATTCTCCTAGCTAACTCCGTTTGGCTAAAGTTTTTTTTAATACGTGCGCCAATAAGACTGCGTACTAACTGATATTTTGATTCGTTTTTTTCTGACAGTTTTTTAAAACCTTTTCTTTTCATTAATTTTTTTTCGTAATCCTCCCAGCTAGATAGATCGTTAATATTTCTCATATTTATTTTATAAATATAACAATATTATTATATTAATAAACTTATTGAATGTCAAATTCATTTAGACGTTTAGCTGCTGTTCTAATTTCATTTTTGGGTGTTTTTTGTGTTTTTTTGATAAATCCGTGGACAATCAAGAAGGTGTTAGGGGAAAAAACAAAAGCAAAAAATAATCTTATCTGAACGCTTGTCTTGATTCTTAATTCATAAAGATTTGATAAACCGCTAATTTTTTTGACTTTTGAAGTTGAAAGCAGCGAAAGTCCGTATTCTTGAAGTAGCCTGATGTCAGATTTAATTTTAATAACAATTTTATTAGAAAACGAATCAATAAAATCAGTAATAATTTCTTTTCCGGAAGAAGATTTATAAAAATATATTTTATAAGATAACATTGACATTAAATAACATTTATCACATGTTTTAAAATTTATCAGTAGGTTATAGCCAACAAAACCGCAGGTTTAGAATGATATGACAATGTTAATTTGTCGATATACGACTTAAGGAGACAATTTTCAAAATTTGACTTTAGGGAGATGTTTTGGAACAATTGAGAGAATATGCTTAAATTATCTCCGAGTAAAATAGCAAACTATAAACAATGTCCTTTTAAATATAAGTGCGAGATAGACACGCAAACAAGACTTGCCTATAGAAAAGATACACCTGACTTAGTTTTCGGAAATTTAATTCACGGATGCCTAAATGATTTCTACAAAAGAACAAAAAAAGAAGATAGAAATTTTGAGACACTTCGAAAATTATTTGAAACAAAATTTAAATATAGTTTTGCAAAACACAATAAAGTATTTAAAAATAAAGAAACCATTATTAAATATGTAGAAGAGTCTAAAAAACAATTCAAAACATTTCTTAAAAATAAACTTTCTAAAGGAGAGCCATTGGTTACTGAAGATTTTCCAAAATATCAAATGAATCCCGAACTAGAACTTGGAGGTAAATTTGATAGAGTCGATTTAGTTGATGATAAATTAATCTTGATAGATTATAAGACTGGAAAATATAAAGAAGACGGGCAAAGTAACTTTGAATTTCAACTTAATTTTTATGAATATTTACTGACAAAAAAATATCCGGAATATAAAGTAGATAAAAAAATACTTTTCTATTTAAAAGAAAATAAAATTGACAAATATGAAACGAGCGATGACTTAAACGAAGTGGAAAATGAAATATTAAATATTGCAGAAACAATAAATAAAGACGTTGATCTAAAACCAAAACGAAACTCTTTATGTAACTATTGTGATTATCAGGAAATTTGCCCATTGTTTAGAAAAAATTTATAATACAATTAAAATTATGCCTTTTATTGATACTATTACTGCCGAATTTGAAAAGGCTCGTCATTTTAAAATCGAAGAAAGAACGAAATTGCTTCAAAAACATCCTGAACTAAGAATAAAAATAAACACCAAACCTTTAAGGCAACTTGTTGATTTTTTAGAATTTAAGTGTGTAACGGATAGTTCAATTGCTAGAGATTTAGCTATCAAGGGTTCAGATATTGATGGTGGTTTAATCGTCTCAAAAGATGAAATCCCAGTAGAAAAAAGACTGGCTTTTGTTTCTGCTCTTAGAGAACAGGACTTTTCTGCTTACGATATCTCAGAATATGCGGAGGCAGAGAAAGAGCTAGAACGTTTTACAAGAGAACGTGACGGACAATACACGACCCAAGAAGATTTTGAAACTCTTCATAAACTAGTAGGGAATAAAGTTCAAGCAGAGTGTTCGCTGATAAGATTTTTCTCAACCGATGAAATTGAAGATTTTAAAAAGAATGGTTTTCCTAATGAGGGATTAAGAAGTGCATATTTTGGTTATTCTATAAAATAGATAAAATAATTTATAAACTCCAAACTCCCAACCTCAATTCTTTAGCTGATTTTTCCGCAGATAATAATTCATCCTGATATTTTATCTTTTCTCATAAAGGACAACTCTTGCTAATCCCCATCTTTCACCAGTTCACATAAATTCACAAATTTACAAGTCTGGACATACTTCATTATAAATACTATACTTAATGCGGGTGATAATTAATGTATAAAAAAATCCAAAAAATTCCTTTACAGTACAACTGCCCTTTTTGTAAAAGAGATACTGCATCTTCAAAAAAAACTGAAGTTTTTTACAGGAGTCATTGGATAAACGGATGTTTTGAATGTTTTGCTTTATCTATAAGCGATTCACCTACAATTAGATTCCAGGAAAAAAATTATTAAGAAATCATCTATTTTGTTTCCTTCGTCTGATAAGCTTTCTTTTGCTTCCATGCATCCTTTTTTTCAACTGAAGTTTTGGCCTCTTACTAAAAACTTTTTTTTGTTTATTCATTTTTATAAACTAATGAGTAACATCTAACCTTAACAATTACGACACGTATTGTCAAACAGGAAAACTTAAAATTTTAAATCACCGAGTTTCGGGCGGCAAAGTTAAAAGGATAAAAATATTTTTCCCAATTAGTATCCGTCGAGCAATAAATATTATCGCCCATTATATAATCAACCAATAATTCTCTCATCCTTAATATTTCTTTAAGCGAATTAATATTTTTTTTATTTCTCCAATTGATCGCTCTCCCAACCTCTGCCCCAATGTTGGCCATTTGTTCATTAAAAGAAAACTTATGCCAACGATTAACTAAGCCAACATGAAAAATTCGCTTTTTATTGATTATTTTCATATGTCTATTATAGCATGGCTATTTTTGATAAAATTGTTCTGTGAAAAAAAACGTCATCATCACCTGTTCAAACGAAAAATATGGAGACTTTTTAATCAATCACTGGCTTAAGTCATTAAAAAAAATGTTAATCTTAAAAACCTCGATGTTGTGGTTATTGACTATGGCCTAAATAATTTTCAAAAAACACAGTTACTTAAAGAGAGAATAATTTTATTTAAAGGAATAAAAAAATATCATATTGTCAATAAAAGGTTTTTTGATTCTGCTAAATATCTAAAAAATAAATCTTATGATCAAATACTTTTTATTGATGGCGGGGATACTATTTTTCAGGAAGATATTACTCACGTTTTTAATAAAGATAAAAATACTTTTCGAGTCGTTCCATTAGGTATGAAAGTTCTCTTTTTCGAATGGTTTATTTTTGATAATTTTGAAAAAAAAATTAAAGAAAAAATCTGGAAAATAGTCAAAAACAAGACAGTTATTAACGCCGGAGTTATCTTTGCTCCTTATAATAAATTTCTGTCTCTGTGCAATGACATGGAAAAATTAATCAAAGATAAAGATGCTTTCGGACCTGATCAAATAATATTAAACTATCATCTTTATCAAGAAGGGTTTATTTTTCTCGACAGTAAATATAATTTCATGATGAGTACTGAAGAAAAAGGTTTTATAGTAAAAAAGGGTATTTTTTATAAACCTGGTGGTGAAAAAATCGCTATTGTCCATAATGCCGGACAGATGGATTTTTTTAGACCAATAAAAAATTTTGGTTTTGGAAAAGAGTTTAATCAAATTAAGCACGTAATCTACAATGTCAAAAAAACCCAATACCAAATCCTCTGTTGGTATAAGAAAAACTTTAAAGACTAAGGGCTCGTTCGTCATGCTTAGCGGGACGATTACGGCCCTTTGTGGCGCAGACATGGTGTCAAGTTATTAATGGATGCGCCCTAAATCTTGTAAACCTCAACTCCTTCATGGACTATCTTATCTATTTTGACCCCGACGCTCATTCCTTTTTTTGTTTTATCAATTGATTTATGATTTTCTTGAATTGAGGAAACAACCTGCTTAAATATTTCTTCTCCGCTTCCGTGTTTGACAAACTTCAAAGTATCACCGACGGAAAATGGGGACTTTACTTCGATAATCGCTACGCCTAAATGATTGTAATAATGGGAAATCACACCCACTTTTTTATCTGCCATATCTATCATCACCCCCTACATCAATCATATCAAATTTAGTACCCCATTCCACCCATTCCTGACATTCCGCCTTGAGGCGCGGCTGGAGGATTCTTTTCCGGAAGGTCGGCAACCAAAGCTTCGGTTGTAAGAACCATTGTGGCAACAGAAACAGCGTTTTCAACGGCGGTTCTGACCACTTTTAAAGGATCAATGATGCCGGCTTTAATCATATCAATTGTCTCAGCCGTAGCCGTTGACTCGGTTTTTAAAAGATCAAAACCTTGTCCTTTGGCACTGGCCGATCGGGCTTTAGCAATTAGTTCCCCTGGATTTAATCCGCCATTTTCCATCAGCTTTGTAAATGGTGATTCAATTGCGCTCTTAACAAGTTCAAAACCAATTACTTCATCGCGACTGGCGCCTGATTTTTCGAGCTCTTTTGAATCCATCTTTTGACTAATATCGAGTAAGGCGACGGCTCCACCGGGAACAATTCCCTCTTCAAGAGCAGATTTAGTGGCGGCAACTGCATCATTTACTCTTTCTTTTTTATCTTTTAACTCAACCTCGGTGGCGGCTCCAACATTAATAACGGCTACTCCTCCGGAAAGTTTCGCAAGTCTTTCCTGAAGTTTCTCCCGATCAAAATCAGAAGTTGTCTCTAATAACTCTCTCTTAATTTTTTCAATTCTCCCAGTAATTAATTTCTTATCACCTTTTCCACCGATGATTGAAGTGTTTTCTTTATCTGACTTGACTTTATCAGCTCGACCGCAGTCGGTAACTTCAATATTTTCTAGCTTTTTTCCCAACTCTTCGGAAACGACGGTTCCTCCGGTTAAAATAGCAATGTCTTCCAACATTTCTTTTCGGCGATCGCCAAATCCCGGAGCTTTAACAACCAATGCGTTGAATGTTCCTCTCAGCTTATTGACAACTAAAGTCGCCAAAGCTTCGCCTTCAATTTCATCGGCAATAATCACTAAGTTCTTGGAAACTTTGACAAACTTTTCCAAAAATGGTAATAAATCCGAGACGGCTGTAATTTTTTTATCGGTAATCAAAATGTAGGCATCTTCAACTTCTGCGGTCATCTTATCAGCGTCGGTCGCAAAATATGGTGATGCAAAACCGCGATCAAACTGCATTCCTTCTTTATGGTCAACGGTTGTCTCCAAGCTTTTACCTTCCTCAACTGTTACCACTCCATCTTTACCGCCGACTCTTTTTAAGGCATCGGCAATTAAATTACCTAAATAGGCATCGCCGGCAGAAATGGTGGCCACATTAGCCGCATCTTTTAAAGTAATGGTTTTGGCCATTTTTTTCAGTTCGGAAACAACATAGGCCGATCCTTTCATTAATCCTGATCTCATCACCATCGGATTTGAACCAGCTGTAATCATTTTTATTCCTTGGGAAACAATTGTGCTAGCCAAAATTGTGGCCGTCGTCGTCCCGTCTCCGGCAATATCAGCCGTTTTTGAAGCCGCTTCTTTGACTAACTGAGCACCCATATTTTCAAAAGCATCTTCAAGTTCAATTTCTTTGGCAACCGTTACTCCATCGTGAATAACACTGGGAGAACCCCATTTGCGATCGAGTCCAACATTTCGTCCTTTTGGACCAAGAGTAGTTGCAACCGCTTTACATAACTTATCAACCCCGTCAAGAAGTTTTTTTCGAGCTTCCGCTCCGTAAATTATTTGTTTTGCCATATTTATTTAATTTAAATTTATAATTTTTATTCCACAACCGCCATCACATCCTTTTGCTCAATCAAAAGCCATTCTTCATGACCTACTTTAACTTCATTGCCCCCCCATTTTTTATACAAAACTTTTTGTCCAACTTTAACCACCATTCCACCGCATCCTTTCTCATCATTCTCACAACAGTTTCCATCACAACAATCCTTACCGGGGCCAACGGCCATTATCTCACCGACCTGCGGTTTTTCTTTAGCACTATCTGGAAGAACGATCCCTGAAGCAGTCTTTGATTCGCTTTCAAGAGGTTTAACTAATACATAATCAAAGAGAGGTTTAATATTACCTTTTATTTTTGACATATTAAAAAATTGGAATTTGTAATTAACTTATAATTTTTATATGATGAAATATACCCAAAAAAATTTGCGTTGTCAAGGGGAATTTATCAAATGAGCATTTAGTCTGCTAACCATATGGATGAAACCAATAGCTTGTCAGAAATAGAAAAATTAAAGAGTCTTTTGCAGTCAGCTGATTTGCCTGCTAATCTTCATGATAAGGCCGCCGAGCAAATTCAAAGAATATATCTGACCTTAAAACACGGCGGTAATCTTTCTCAGCTCGATATCACTGTAAAATATATTGATTGGATTGTTCATCTTCCCTGGAACAAAAAGACTGATGATATTTTGAATATTGATCATGCTAAACAAATATTGGAAAAGAATCACTTTGGTCTGGAAAAAATAAAACAGCGGATCATTGAATATATTTCTGTTTTGATTTTGTCCAAAACCCCTCATGCTCCTAATTTGTTTTTTGTCGGTTTAGCCGGAACCGGAAAAAGTACCTTTGCCCAGTCGGTGGCCGAAGCATTGGGGCGAAAATTTATCCGGATTCCATTTGGCGGATTATCCTCTGCTTTGGATTTACGCGGACAGTCAAAGACTTCTCCGGAGGCCGAACCGGGAATGATTATCCGGGCTTTAAAAAGAGCTGAGACTCGAAATCCGGTAATCTTACTTGATGAACTGGATAGAATTACTCCGGAATCACGGGCGGCCATTATGGGTGTTTTAATTGAACTTTTGGATCCTGAGCAAAATAATAATTTTACCGATTATTTTATCGATTATCCTTTTGACCTTTCACAAGTTCTCTTTATTGCCACCGCCAATAATACTAATAACATCTCAACTGCGGTCATGGACCGTCTCGAAGTAATCCAGATGCCGTCCTACACAGATGAAGAAAAAATTGCCATTGCCAAAAATTATGTTTTTCCCCGTTATATTAAAGAAGTAGGATTAACTCCGGAAAATATCAAGATTGAAGATTCTGTCTGGATAAAAATTACCAGACCATTAGGATTTGATTCGGGAATTAGAAGCTTAGAGCGGACGATTGAAGGCATCGCAAGAAAGGTTGCTTACAAAATCGTCAAAGGCGAAGGAACGAGTTTTGTGATTAATAATAGTAATGTAAGAGAATATCTTTAAGTATGTCTATCTGCCACTTTGCTGGCTCCGTAAGAATAAGGTTTTATTTTCACATCATATCCGCTTCCCCGAATCATACCACTGACTTCATTAATCATATCCCTTGTTTCCCCATTTGGTCCGATGTCAACGTGAATTTGGATATCATATCTAGAGATTCCATTGGTCTTAAAAAAACTGACAAAGTTTTCCGAAGTCTCCAAGGACATGGTCGCTTCCCGGTAAATTCTTTCCTTTAATCCCATTTTTTTATTGTTTATTTCTCTTTTCCAAAAATAAATCCCGCCAAAACCGATCCGGTGAATAACAAGAGCAGAAACGAAATCATAACCGCTTTTTTCCATTTTCTGTGAGTCAGTACCGACGATGATTTCATACTTGGCTTTTTTATCGGCGGCCATATAAGAGGAGACTATGTGTTTTAATTTTTCCAGATTAACCTTACCATGAGTTGGGCTTTGATAATCCATAATTACTTATTCATTACAACAATTAAACCAGCTACTTACAGTCTTGCCGATTTTTGCAAAAAAACCCTCACCAATATTATTGGGCACTATCTTTTCCTCTATTTTTTCCTCTTTATCTACCTCTACCGCTTTTTTGATTTCATCTATTTTATCGCTCATCTCAACGTTTAAAACCCAAAAATAGTTATAAAGGTCAAATGATTTCTTGAAAAAATCACGAGCTTTTTCTATCTCCCCTTTAGTCTGATATTTTGTTCCCACTTCCATCAATCTCATTGAGGCGGCAAGTAAATGTTTGCTTATGCACCAGACTTCTCCTTCATAATCCTTGATAATCTGTTTTAATAAATTTTTTCTTATTTCCCTCACCTCATTTAAAAGATCAAAGTATTTTGGTTTATCAGTTTTGCTTCCTGTAAAAAACAGGTGCTCCTCAATGGATATCAGGTTCATGATGGCAATAACTAAATCTTCGTTTGATGATAAATCCAGACTCTCACCGTTTTCCAGTTTTTTAATCTTAATCATCAAATTTTTTATTTTTTCTTCTATTTCCATAATGGACAATCATCATTGTAATCAATTTGCCGGCAAAATTGGCGAAAAAAATGCGGAAGGTACAGGTGTCGAACCTGTTAGAGCTTGCGCTCACGAGTTTTCAAGACTCGCGCATTACCGTCCTGCCCACCTTCCTTTTTTTGAGCGTATATATAATTTAACTCGAACGCACTTCATTAAGAACTTATGATGAGAATATTATAGACAAATTCTTTTCAGATTGCGACACTTCGCTATCAATTTTGCGACATGACGAGCTTCAAATATGGGGGCTGGGGACTGTGGGAGCGCTGGCGATCAGAGTCGATCATTAAGGAGTTTCCCATCTCGGGACAAGGCTTTGGCTGTCTGGACACTGGGGAACTTCAAGCTTTCAATCAACCAGCCAACCAGTCAGACAACCAAACCCCAAACCCTTCGACTCCGCTCAGGGTAAACCAACCAACTGGCCATTCTGTCAGCCGGCCAAACTTTCAAACACCACACGCCCTCACTCAGTCGCTCGGGCATCTCCGCCTCCCTGATGACAACTGGTCGGCGGATACTAAGGTACTATTATAGTTGCTCGCCCAACTCGACTCCTACACGTCCTAAAGATATCAGCCCTCGCTCCTGCTCGACTAAGTCGAGATCCGCTCGGGCTTCTTAAAAACACCCCCCCAAACATTCCGCCTCCGCTTCGCTCCGGCGGTTTTCCTCTTCATTCCTTTTCCGGTCGGGGGAAGTCGGCATTTTTTTAATAATTCTATCTAATTTGCTATTATTAATTTGTTTAGAATGTGATTTTGTCGCTTCTTAACAATGACTCTAAAATATCTGATATAATATAACCCATAATATGGGATTCAAAACAAATCCAATAAAAGTTAGCGGGGCAACTGCCATTTGTCACGATTGTAATAAACCCGTTGCAAATGGAACCTTAGAAATCAATTTAGGAGATTGGGTATGGGCTAGTGCTTTGGCAACTGGTGAATTGTTTTTTGCTTGCGCTGAACACCACGATCAAAATAGAAAATGGGGTCAACAAGATTTACCTCAACATGCAGACTTTACGATAAAGCAGGGGGGGGAAGACAATCGGAGAGTTTACTGTTGCTTCAATGGTTTCTGAAGTTGGTTTGAGAGTTGAGGATCAAGAAATACAAACAAAATTGTCAGATGAAGCAAGATCTATCAGAAGATCAAAGGAAGGATTTTAATCAAATTTAAAATAATTACTTTTATAAAAATGTCATTAGGAAAAAATCATGAACAGCCTGCTCAAAATGAATATCAAGTCATAAGCGATATTACTGCAAAATGTCGAGAGAGTGGATGCAATTGGAAAGTAACAGGTTCACTTGAAGTCGAAATTAATTCAGGAGCTACAGTTGTATCGAGTCAAATATTCAAACTTTGTAGGGAACATCACGACGAAACTAGAACAGTCAAAGGCTCATTTAGCGATCATAATCAATTTTTACTTTTTAAAGATAATCAAGAAGCTGGTTTTGCTTCTGTAAGCTCGGGCGGTTCTACAGGAATGTATAATTTGTGAAGAAAATCTAACTAAGAATATTTTTTAACCAACTTTTTTAACTCATTGTTAATTCTCCAACGCTTTTGATTTTCAATTTTAAAGTCAATATAGTTGGATAAAACTGCAGCACGGCTTCCAGTAATTTTCATTATTTTACCAATCTGTTTGAAAGTCAATTTCTGTTGACGAAGTTCCCAGGCTTGATAATATCTTTTAAGATTTCTTGCCATATCTTTATAACAAACAAAGCTCCCCGCTATCTGATTTAATCTTTCGAAAAAATCCATAAACCTTTCGATTTATGACCTACAGAAGGTTAATAGACGAGGGACACTGTCCCAATATTGTCAGTTGTAAATGATATTTCAGGTTGAAACAAAAATC
>ERZ1292633.301-Hain-H41-02um-R1-301-length-62740-cov-7_pt1 | contig 62740 bp, 65 predicted proteins | sample MGYA00564406_ERZ1292633 | MGnify/ENA primary metagenome ERZ1292633 (study PRJEB36523, sample SAMEA6512639) | groundwater metagenome | collected 2019-01-08 | study: AquaDiva: Metagenomics assemblies of 32 groundwater samples | reverse complement strand
ACTGCCGAAACACTGGAAAATGTTATTCAGACTGATGCGGCTATTAACCCCGGAAACTCTGGTGGGCCACTTGTCAATATTGCCGGACAGGTGATAGGTATAAACACTGCTGTAGATCAACAAGGACAGCTCATAGGGTTTGCAATACCGGTAAATATGATTAAAAAACAAATTGATTCTGTAAAAACTTCCGGAAAGATAGAGAGACCAATTCTCGGTATTCGTTACATACCCATCACAAAGGAGTTCGCGACTAGAAATAACTTAAAAACTGAGAAGGGTGTCCTCGTTTACGGCGGAGGCGACTTAGCCGTACTTCCCGACTCTCCGGCGGCCAAGGCGGGTATCAAGGATGGAGATATCGTTCTGAAAATGGGGAACGACGAGCTAGACTCAAAGCATTCAATTATTGGATTACTTCAGAAATATTCCCCGGGAGATAAAGTAACACTCACCATACTTCGTGACGGCAAAGAACAAAAAATAGAGGTTACTCTAGGAAAAAGCTAAAAAATTGATGTCATTCTGGCTTGTCCAGAATCCAATTCATTGTTTCTTGTTTCTTTAGATTTATTACGTTTACGTTTGACAGATGTATAGAGTTTTGTTTTAATTAATTCAGTTATAACAGTATAATCATAAGGGTTAGCTAAAATAAAGTGTATGGCTGAAAAAGAGAATTGCTGGGAATTTAAAAAATGTGGCCGTGAGCCGGGCGGAAAAGAAGTTGAACATCTCGGTGTTTGTCCCGCTACTCAACCTTGTGAAGGTGATGGTGTAAATGGTGGTAAATGTCGTGGCAGGGTGTGTTTTGCTGTCACAGGAACTTTCTGCGGAGGTGAGATACAGGGGACATTTGCACAGAAAGAGATAAGTTGTCTGGACTGTCCGTTCTTCAATGTCGTTGAAGAGGAGGAAGGAACAGACTTTTGCTTGCTCCTTCCGGGGCAGACATATACACCGAGATACCAAAAAGAGGAGAAGTAGCTTAAGTGTTTTTGACTTAAAATACCTCAGTTCATATATATAATATGTCTGACTTATACTCGAAGGGTTGGGCTTTTTTATTTAAAATAGCGTATAATTTATCTATATGACGAAAAAAAAGAAAAGCTCAAAAAAAGACTTTATCTGGGCAATTATAGTTCTTGTTGTTTTCACTATTATAATAGGTTTTCATCCTCAAGATAAAAAAGTCTGTTTTAAAAATACATGTTTCAAGGTCGAGACTGTAGCAAGCGAGAAAGATCTCTCTATAGGTCTCATGTATAGAGATAAACTAAATACCGATGAGGGTATGCTTTTTCTTTTTCCGGATGAAGACAGACATTCTTTTTGGATGAAAAATACCTACATACCTCTTGATATCATCTGGCTCAATAAAGATAAAAGAGTTGTTTATATTAAGGATGGCGCTCAGCCCTGTAAAGAAGAAATATGTGAGACCTTCAAAACCGATACAAATGCTCTATACGTGCTTGAAGTCAATGGGGGGAAGGTTAAAGAAGCTGGTTTGGTTATTGGTGATGAGGTGAGTTTTAACTGGGATTTACAATGAAAATAGTCTCCTGGAATGTGAATGGTATTCGCTCTGCGATAAAAAAAGGGCTCTTTGACTTCATTGAAAAAGAAGGAGCGGATATCTATCTACTTCAAGAGGTAAAGATATCAGAAGAAGATTTAGTAGAAGTTCCCGTGCCAAAGGGTTATCATTTGTATCATTTTCTGCCGGAGAAAAAGGGTTATGCGGGATTAATAGCCTATTCTAAACAACCCTCTATTAATGTAGTCAAGGGGTTAGAAGTGGAAGTTTTTGATATGGAAGCACGGGTGATGGTTCTAGAATATGATAAGTTTTTTCTCCTTAATGCATACTTCCCTCATTCTAGACGCGAACTAGCGCGTTTAGACTTTAAACTTGAGTTTAATAATGTTTTTCTGGAGTACGTAAAAGAGTTGGCAAAGAAAAAACCACTGATTATTACCGGGGACTTTAATGTGGCCCATGAAGCAAGAGATCTGGCGAATCCCAAACAGAACGAGAGGAATGCTGGTTTCACTACCCAAGAGAGACAGTGGTTTGATGGATTTTTAAAACTAGGATTTACCGATACATTTCGTATATTTGAGTCAGAAAACGGTCATTATACTTGGTGGTCAAATCGAAAAGGTGTAAGGGAGAGAAATATAGGTTGGCGCATCGACTATCTTTTAGTAAGCAAACAATTAGAAAAAAAAGTTAAAAGCAGCAATATACTAGACCAAGTTTATGGCTCTGATCACTGCCCAATTGTGCTCGAAATAAAGAGATAATTGAGAGTATTGTCATTCTGACCCGTCTCTCTGAGGCAAAGCCGAGGTGGACCTGCCTCGCGGCAAGGCGGGCCGCCACCATATCAGTGGAAAATAGAGGAATCCCTTTCTCTCAAATGTTCAAGTTTCATCCGGGCTACCATGTCAACCACTTGATATTATGCCTATATGTAGGCATAATTTTATTTTAATATCGTACACCCCGGACAGGACATCAAACATTAAGCACAAAACATATTATTTAATCTGCCCCTTGGGGCTATTTTAATATCTAAGTGGTTGATAAATAACCCTATTTGTGGTTAAATCTACATACCTTAATTCAGATCATACCAAAGGAGGACAAGGTGTTCTTTATAGCATTAGCGTTTGTAGTTGGCACACTGGTAGCCTTACTTTTCGGTTCTCTTGCTCGTGCCTATTTCAAGACTGAGAGGAGACGGGAAAGCGGAAGACTTATGGGCGTTATGGGGAGCATCATGGCCGTAATATTCTTCTTCGGTTCTCCAGTCATTGGTTATGTGACTCAGCTTCCTCATGCAACTGACTCTGACAGAAAGGTCGTGCAGGAAGTGGTGTATCCGTTACAGAGCCTCGCCCCCGGTCAGTCAGTTATTGTTGGCGGTCTTTCCTATTACGGCAAGTCGGGAAGTCTCGCATCCTGTAGTGCTTATGTATTTATGGATGCAGATGGCAATCGGCAGATGATTGGGACAAGTGGCACATGTGCGCGGCCAGGTGATGATTTCGACAGTGTCAAAGTCATTGAAGACGACTTGGACAAGCCCGTATTGAAAATCGAGTGGTTAGTACAGCCCGAAACAGATTACGGTTGGTTTGGATTCAGTTTCAGCCAGGACAAATGGCAAAACGAGATTTCCTATAAGCAAGCCGTGATAGAAGTTCCAACTGGTGAAAAGCTAGATTTCGCAAATCTGTCACACTAATAAGGCGGTTCTCCCTACTATGGCATAAGGGAAATCACAGAATTGCGAGATGAACTCTTACAACGAGTCAGCAGCTAAAGGAGAAATCATGATCGATCTTCCCGAAAGAATAACTCTGATGTGTGATTTATATCAGGAGGAAGCTGTACAAGCATTCGAAATTCTACAAGATGCCGGATTTTTCATCACCATCGGCCATTACAAGGATTCTGCCGAATGGGCCTGCCCACGTGTTTATGCAGGACAGTATTCAGCCAATGGGCTTGAAGAAATCCGAGACTTTGCAGAGATCTTCGGTCCTGTAGCTAAAGAAAAAAACTACAATATAATCCACGCTTAAATCCAATCGAAAACGCACCTTGCTAAAGGCCCCTTGCTGTATGGGGGCTTTTATCTTGGTCATAAATCATTGACAGATAAAATCCATGAGATAGAATAAATGAGGACTAACTTGGGCGGAAAAGAAGTGTTTCAGAGGTTAAGCGGAGATCTTCTTCATGTGCCGTTTAAGACTATTTAAAAGGAAAATATCGTCTTTGAGAGTGTTTGAATAACGTAGCAGGTGGTCTGCCAATATATATGAAAAAGCACTACACTAATACATATTAGTGTAGTGCTTTTTAATAGTTGCTTTAAAGGGGTTTTTATTATCAAAATATTTAGAAAAATACACATATAAACGCTTATATATAGTGTTAATATATTATTTATGGAAAAGGATAATATAACCGAAAGAGATGGTTTTGAGGGCAAGGCGACGTCTGTATGGCTTGATACGACACCAAGCACTCATTTTGCCGCCCTAAATCAAGACCTATCTGCCGATATTTGTGTTGTAGGTGGTGGTATCGCCGGGCTGATGACGGCATACTTGCTCACAGAAGCCGGACACAAAGTCGTGCTTATAGAGGCAGGGAGAATTGTAGAGGATGTGACTGCTTATACTACAGCAAAGATTACATCTCAGCATGGTGCTATTTATAGATATTTGATAAAAAATCTTGGTGAGACGAAGGCAAAGATGTATGCCGATGCGAACCAAGCGGGTTTGAAGAAAATAGTTTCTATAATTTTGGAGAATAAAATAGACTGTGATCTTATAAAGCAGTCCGCCTATATCTACACGGAAAAGTATAGGAATGTTCCAATGTTGAAAAAGGAGACGGAGTCTGCTAAGAGACTAGGGCTTTTAGCAACATTTACCGAGGCTACACCGCTTGGCTTTGATAAGGGTGCCGTAGAGTTCAAAAACCAGGCCCAGTTTCATCCGCGCAAGTTCCTGCTTTTTTTAGCGCGAGAGATTTCAAAGTCCGGTTCTATTTTTGAAAATACCAGGGCGCTTGATATCAAAGAAAACAGGGTCGTTACCGATAAAGGTGTGGTAACCGCTAAGCATGTCGTGATAGCGACACATTTCCCTTTTTATGATAAAGACAGATTTTATACTAAACTTTTTCCGCATCGGTCTTATGTTTTGGGACTGAAGTTAAAGTCAGAGGTTCCGGAAGGGATGTATTTCTCCATTGATGGTGATAGAAACACTATGCGCAACCAGGTGGTTGATGGTGAAAGGTATCTTTTGATTGGCGGTGCCATGCACCAGACGGTACATGGCGGGGGAACAGAAAAAGCCGGAGAAGATGCGGATACCTATAAATATTACCAAAATGTGAAACAATATGCTGATACTAGATTTAAGATTGATTCAGTCGACTATCACTGGTTTACGCAGGATAACCATACGCTGGACAGAGTCCCCTATATTGGGAAGTTGTCAGGAGATAGAAATATCTATGTGGCAACAGGATTTGGTGGCTGGGGTATGACTACAAGCGCGGTGAGTGCTATGATTATCACTGATTTAATCTCCGGCAAAGTAAATCCTTGGGCGCCCGTGTTTGACCCGACAAGAAAGGACTATGTGAGACACACAAAAACGCTCATTGGTGAAAATGCCAAACTAGCAAGACATCTCCTGTCAAGACGACTAAGGAAACATTCTTTTGATCTTCCGACTGGTTTTGAGTCGGGGGAAGGAAAGATTATTAAGGTAAGGGGCAAAAAAGTCGGCGTGTATAAAGATAAAGATGGGAAGATTCATGCGGTCTCGCCAATATGTACGCATATGGGATGCATGGTGAACTGGAATGGTACGGAAAAAACATGGGACTGTCCCTGTCACGGTTCGCGTTTTAACTATGACGGTAAAGTTATCCATGGCCCGGCGCTTAAAGATCTAAAGAAAGAAGAAATCTAGATCTGTGTCATTTTTCTTTAATTGTGTTATAATATCATTATCTTTAAAAATCGGAGTCGGGGGTAGTATCCCGACTCGTTCATTTACATGAAGGGGGCGGCAGTCATGAAGTTTAACCCAGATGAGAAGTATGGCATAGTGGTAAGCCTCATTTCGGCCAACATCTTTCTCTTCCTGACGAAGATTACATATTTTGGCTTGCTGGAAAAAGGAGTATCGCTCAACATGGAGTGTGGTGTCCAGGCTTTCATTTGTTATGCCTTCTTCGGCGTCACGATATCCTCTCTGTATACACCCGTATACATACTTTGGATAGCTATCAGAAGAAAAAGGAGTGATACAGATGAGTACTATAAATAGTTTGGTACTTTTTTTGTCTGGTGCAGTCGGATTAGCGCTAGACGTGAAGTACCCGGACGCACTTCGCTTCGGTTCACCTATGTACATAGCATTCTTGCTATACATCATTCTATGCCTCGGTTTGGGTGTCGGACTTCTCTTTCTGAGATTTATTGGCCGCCCGGGAGACGCAGAAGATCCGAGGAGGTAATGTGCGGAAGATAATAAAAATGATAGACGCTCTACCATTCTCCGTAAAATGGTGTCCCATTTGTTTCATGATGCGACACTTCTACCCAATGTCCACACCTTTTAAGAAAGGGCGGTGAACCATGCTTGAAAGTATCGGGAAAGTTCTAAGATATGGAGCCACGGGCTGGCTGTTTGTGGCACTCTCTTTACTCTTTGTCTATCTGTCGTGGGTACTTCATATGGGCTGGGTTTTTTACCTAGCCTCAGCGGTAACGTTTATTATCGGGGTAATCCTTGCGTGGGAATTGATAAGCCTGATGCGCAAGCCGGTAAAACTTGTGGAGTTCAGAGATGGAGACCTATGGGTTGCCCGTTGCCCCAAATGCGGGGAGGAAATAAACTCCAGTCAATCAGGATATATAGATCATATGGTTAGAAAGAAAACTTGCGTATTTGACTGCAATGAACTCATCTAAACCAAAAACGGAGGTGGGTCTCATGCTTCTATTCAAGGACATAATGAAGTGGGTCGGTATTGTGGTTGGGTTTGGCTTGGCAGGATATATATTCCTGCTGATCGGTCCTTGGCTCCTTGCCGTCATCGTATGGGTGCTTGGATTAGTTATCCTGTTGATGTTTGTTGCGGGGAACGTCAGTGAAAGACCGCATGTTCTTCTGGTAGAGATAGAGTCGGAAGGGAAAAAATATCTCTGGTGCCCAGAGTGTGGTCGTCAGTGGCCCAGGAGAGCTCTTCTTGAGTGCAACAAGGACATTATTTACGACAAATTTCGGTGTCTTAAGGGGTGTAGGTCCTACAGCAAACTCCTTACGACATAGCCGAAATATTTCTTGGCGGGTTGTCATCCGGGCACCCGCCCACGTCCCGAAGGGCAAACAAACCTTCGGGTCTTTTATTTTGTAAATCTACACGCTCAAAAAAGTCTTGCCTGTGTTATACTAAAACTATTCAAATAAAGCCAAACTAATCTCTACTAGAAGGGAGAAAAAATGAGCGACAAGGACACAAGGGAAAAAGAGAGGAACAGGCAAAGGGCCGACGAAAAACAAAAAGAGGGGATTAGGGAAAAGGAACAGGCAAAAAGCCGAGCCGACGAAAAAGAAAGAGATAGGATGCATAGAAAAGAAATGGATAAGAACCGAGCCGACGAAAAAGAAAGAGAGCGAATACACAGAAAAGAAATGGATAAACCGATTTAAAACCGGACCTTCTGCTGTGTATTTTTCTTTAATTATGTTATAATATCTCTAGCGTTATAAGAACCAGAGGGAAACCAATGGTTTTTGTTTTTATATACGAGTATTATTCAAATCAAGAAAAAGGAGAATTTCATGAACGACAGAGAGGCTAAAGAATTTCTGGACAGGAAGGTACAAGAATGCCTTAAGGACTTTCCTCGTGACTTCTCCACGTTGGAGGAGGTAGAGATAGAACTTGGGAAGCGGGTTGTCACTTGCCTCGAACAGACACAGTCGCCCGAAGAACTCTGGGCGATCCTGCAGGCAGACTACGACAACTTTGAAACAGCTCTTAGCCTTTCAACGCCGATGTATGGTGCCTATGGCGGCAGAACAGTTTCTTCCGAGAGGGCTGAAGTGGGAGTCAAGTACTGCATAATCCACAACATCCTCTTCTTCAGGAGCCTCAATCTCTTGACTCGGCGAGATTCAGCAGGGCCCAAACGACCGGAAGGCCAGGAATACGGAGCCGGTACATTTACCTGTTATACTTTCGGACCTACTCCCGACAAACAGGAAAAATAGGTTATGGGCTAATCGTATATATAAAAGAGTCGCGGGGGCTTTCGCCCCCGCCCCAGCCCGAAGGGCAAACCGAACCTTCGGGTTTTTTTATTTCCGTAAAATCTTTATGCTATAATCAAAACATGAAATACTTATCATTAATCCTGTCATCTGCTATTCTATTAGCCGTAAACGCGATACCTGTCTATGGTGTTTTGTTTTTAGGGTGGGATATATTTACCATAATGATGATTTTTTGGATAGAAACAGTCGTGATAGGTATCGTAAATATCCCTAAAATATTAATGGTCCCGGATGTATCAAAAAACATACCCGAAGATGCTTCTGAAGATTATAAAAAGTTTGCAAGCGCACCAAGATCTGTAGTTTTGGTTTTGTACATCCTTATATTTCCCTGTCTTATGTTTATCTTTTACATTTTGATACATCTCATAAACGCAGGGGAGCTGTCTGAAACAAGAGATACAAATGTTGATTTATCTCTAGGCATACCTCTAAACCAATTAGCATTCTTTGTGGCGTCGTTTTTTATAAGTCATCTTTCTTCTTTTTATCTCAACTTTTATCGGAAAAAAGAATATTTGAAGACATATCCTTATAGTCAGATGTGGGGACCTGTACTTAGAATCTTTCCATTTTGGTTTGCTATCTTCATCTCTATGGCCTTTTTCAATAAAGCTGGTGGTCTAGTCCTCGTTGTTATTATTCTGAAAATAATATTTGATCTAGGCATGCATATCTATGAACATACTAAAAAAATAAAATAATTCTATGAGTTTAAACGAACTAAAAAAAGACATGAGAAGTTTTGCAGACCCAGAAAGGGCTGTTAATTCCCAGAGATTTTTCAAAACTGGAAAAGGGGACTACGGCGAGGGAGATGTCTTCATTGGTATAAGAGTTCCGGATATCAGAAAAGTTGCGAAGAAATATAAAGAGTTAAGCGTTCCTGAGATTTCCGAACTTGTCAGCTCCCCCATTCATGACGAAAGGACGTGTGCCCTTATCATTATGACTCTGCGTTATCCAGGAGATAAGGATATTTTCTATAAACTCTATCTAGATAATACTCAGTATATAAATAATTGGGATTTGGTTGATGTCACATGCCCAAGAATAGTCGGCGACTACCTGCTAGACAAACCGCATGATGTTCTTTATAAATTAGCAAATTCAAATGATCTATGGGAAAAGCGGATAGCCATCATCTCAACACTTATGTTTATCAGAGCGGGTGAATATGATGACACTCTAAAGCTTTCAGAAATACTTCTCACTGACTCTCATGACCTTATTCACAAAGCGGTCGGCTGGGCGCTGAGGGAAGTAGGAAACAAGTCAAAGGAAACAGAAACAGACTTCTTAAAAAAACACTACAAAACCATGCCCCGAACTATGCTCCGCTATGCGATAGAAAAATTCCCAGAACCCGAACGCAAAAAATACCTGAACGGAGAAATATAGCCCTAAAAAAGGTCGGATCCTTGCAGTACTCTGCCAGGTCCGACCTTCAAAGCGACACATCAGACTATTCTTAAAATGTATAGATTTAGACCCATATAATACGCTTTTATTGACAAAATGTATAGATTTGATATAATTTTCACTGCAAGGAGTTTATGAAAAAAGAAAGATATATATCAATAGGGGAGGCGTCAAAACTTTTAGATGTTTCTATTATGACGCTTAGGAGGTGGGATGAGTCTGGCCGGTTGGTCTCAGTCAGAAAACAGCCAAAGGGCAACCGTTACTACAGACGAGAAGATGTTGAAATTCTGACTAGTGATTTACTTCAACGAGCGCAAGATTGGGTTATCTCAGGAAAAGATATAAAAGAAGAGTACTACTCTCGGACTAGTGATATTTTTCAAGCTCGCCTAGTATCTATGGAAAAGCTATTAATGCAGGATAATGAAGCAAAACAGATATTTTCCTTGCTAGTATCTGTGACCGGAGAAATAGGCAACAACTCGTTTGATCATAATCTTGGACAGTGGCCGGATGTGCCTGGAACATTTTTCGGTTATGATATCGAGAAGAAGCAGATAGTTTTAGCGGACCGAGGCCTAGGTGTTCTGGCCACTTTAAAAAGAGTGAAAACTGGTTTAAGATATGATAAGGATGCGCTCAAAGTTGCTTTCACTGAGATAGTCTCCGGACGAGCTCCTGAAAGCAGGGGAAACGGCCTGAAGTACGTTCGCCAAGTAGTATCTCAAAATCCTATCAATCTCTTCTTTCAGTCGGGGAATGCGAAACTTCAAATGCTTGGAGGAGGGAATGAGCTAAATTTAGTTGAAATGAAGGGAAACAGTAAAGGGTGTATAGCATTTATTACTTATTAAAAATATTATGATTATTGAGCTAAAAAAATTTGGGACAACGCTAATCTCTCGGCAAACGGGTAAAGAGGCTTTTTTGGCTTTTCAGTCAGCGCTTGAAAACATACAAAGCGACGAAACAGTTGAGATTGACTTTGATGGAGTGCTTACCTTTTCGCCTTCTTGGGGTGATGAGTTTTTGACACCTTTGCTTGAAAGGTATAAAGACAGTTTAATACTCAAGAAAACGGATAATCCTTCAGTTAACGCAACTATTGAAATTCTGGAAAGATCTCTCGGAAAAAAGTTCAGGATCTCGGATTAGGCATTACAAAACCATGCCCCGAACTATGCTGCGCTACGCAATCGAAAAATTCCCGGAAGTTGAAAGAAAAAAATATCTGAATGGAGAGATATAGGAGATCTAAAAAATAGCAGGTCGCATGACGGCAGCATCCACGCCGAGAATAGCGGTGATGGCTCTCTCTTCACTGTCAAACTCTCGCTAGTAAAATAGGCATTCTCTCCCTGTCTTTTTTCTTTATCCTATGCTATAATCTTTGAACTAAAACAATATTTGTTATGGCAAATAAAATTGATGGTCTTGAAAAAATAAAGTTTGAATCTGATGTTGAGAGGCGCTTTTTTGATTGTGATATCACTCAGTATAAAGGTCAAACAGGACAAGAAATCGCACAGATAGCAAAGGATGAAAGAAACGTCGAACTCTTTCTTTTGGCTGCAAGGAGACTTTATGAAGCAAATGAAGGCCATTGGTTATTTGTCATAAATCTAGCAAACTATACATCTGCAAAAGGATGCAATGCATTATCGAGAGGAGATTATAAATCAGCGTTAAAATATCTTTCAGATGCAACATCTTTAGTTCTATTTCGTTATGAGGAGTGTTATGAAAAAAACCAACTATATTTAATAGAAGATACAAAAAAAAGATTAGACGGGAATCTCTATAATTTATTATTGAGTGCATATTCGAAAAAAATTTTCGATAGTAAAAATCAATCAGAAGAAAAATCTGATATTTATTCAATCGAATATTTAATTGACAAAAAATTATGGCACAAAATTCAATCATTATTAGGAAGAGAATTTGAAACAGTTTTATCCATAGCACTATTTGAAACAACTAATAATGATCAATTTCCGCATTATTTTTTATGTGATATTTCAAAAAACCTTCAAAATATAGATAATCAAAACCCATATATTGATAGGCTTAAGTTTAGCTTGAGAAAATATCAGAAATTATTAAGGAAAAAGGTATTTAAGAAAGATAATTTCTTAAAAAACAAAGATGAACTTAGAGAGATATGCTGTGCTTTCAAAATTCTGACAACTATAGGAAAGAATGTTGAGGGGGGCAACTATTATAGCTACCTTGATGAAGTAGAATATTTGAAATACAAAGCATATTTAGAAGAGAGCAGAGAAAGGGCAGAAAAGCACTTTGACGAGGCACTAAAAATTTTAAAGGCCAATAGAGCTGATGATATAGAAGTAGAATTAATGCTTGGCAGAAAAAACGAGTTTCTATCAATATTTGAAAAAGATAGAAATAAAAAAATCAAATATTATAAGGAGGCCTCTTCTCATTTTACGACGGCGCACAGTCCTAAGTCTTATATGATGAATTTGCTGATAGAGTTAACATATATGGATATTGCTATAAAAGATAAAGATATTGAATATCTTTTTACGTCTACGAATACACTAATTGCCGATTATAGAAAGTCACTATCATACATAGATGATTCAAAGAGAATTTATGAGAAGTTAATTTTAATTAAGTATTATCTTCAAAGTAAAGAGGCTAAGCTGAAAATGAGAGACATAAGAAATTTATTATCAAATGACAACAAAAAAATAGCCTCAATGATTTTATCTCTAGACTTTTTTAAAAAATCTACATTAGAAATAGATTATCAAAAATCTGAGTTTTTTGATAAAGCATTCTTAATGCTTCTTGATAAAAATGGAATAAATGTTAGCGACATAAGCGGATTTGATTCTTCTGAGAGAATTAATTTAGGAAAAATATTAGTGGAAAATAGTGCAACAGAGTTAAAGGGTTCTATGGACATGAGACTAGAAGAATACTTTATTGAAGGAAAAAAGATGAGAGGGATGATTGAAGAGTTCTTACGATCGATCGCCGGTTTTTGGAATGCCGAAGGAGGTAAGCTTTATGTTGGCGTTTTGGAAAATAAGAAGATTTATGAAGAAAATTTTGAAAAAGTTCTAAAAAAGCATAATGCCATTGAAAAAATTAAGGGCAAACAAGGTGAACTTCTTCTCTTAGGATCGGAATTTGAATTTGGCGAAGAGAGGTCTTTAGAAAAGTTTACGAATAAAGCAGCAGATTTGATTGGTAGCTCGTTTTCTAATGAGATAATGTCGATGAGGATATGCAGAAGTATAAATGAAATTAAAGTTAATGATAACAACACAATTATTGAAATTGATATCGAAAAAGGAGACACCCCTGCATTCTTAGGGGATAAGCTCTATATTAGAAGGGGGGCATCAGAGGTAGAAGTTAAGGCAGATCGATTGGTTAGATATCTAAATTCAAGATTCCCAGATTATTATTGATTATAATTAAGTAGTATTTTTATTAAAATAAACACAATCAAGACTATTGCAAATACCAACAAGAACTCAAATAGCTTTAAAAATAAATTTTATTTTGTCTACTTGTTTTGCCTTCCTGTAAGGATGATAATTAAAATGATTTATCTTATATACTGAGTTTACTTATTTTAGTATAATAAATATATGGAAGCTGAAACAAAAAATCAAGACCTCTCAATACTAAAGGATTTACATTCTGAAGAGGATGTGAAATCAAAGGTAACCATTCCCTATTTTAAAAGATTGGGGTATAAGGATAGCCAAATCTTTTTGAATGTACCAATCAAAGCTTATTTAGGGAGACAATCTAAGGTGGTTTATGCTGACTTAGTGATAAGGGAAAAATCAACCCCTATTATTATCGTTGAGGTAAAGAAGCCAGGGACTCAGCTTAATGAGATTCATAAAGAACAGGCCATTTCTTATGCTCGACAGTCTGAGCATGTTGTACCTATCGCAGTTATAACAAACGGAATCTCCTATAAGGTTTATGATGTTAAAACCAAACAACAACTATCGGATATACCCAAGAAGAATGCGCTGATTTCATTTCTTGCTGATATAAAAATTAGCAGAGAAGAAAAGGAGGAAGCGGGAAGATTCATAATAGAGGGGTATAAAAACGTTCAGGAGATAAAAAGTGCGCTTGACAAGTGTCATGACATCATTAGAGGCAACGATGGGCTTGACCCTATTAGTAGCTTTGATGAAGTGAATAAAATAATTTTTACAAAGATTCAAGAGGAAAAAAGAAGCAATAATCGTTTTAGAAAAGAAATAATTAAAGAAGATCCGATCGGAGAAATAAATAAGATTTTTCAAGATGCCAATAATAATTTCGAAGAAGCCAATAGAATATTTAGTCATGATGAAAAAATAAAATTAAGTGCTGAAACGCTGATTTCAATAGTCGAAATACTGCAACAAAAGGCTATTTCTCAAACAAAAGATGACTTGATCGGTTTAGCGTATGAATCATTTCTTCCCTCCATTTTTAGAGGAGCAAGACTTGGACAATTTTTTACTCCAGATAGAATTAAAGAATTTATGATTGAGATTGTATCACCGAAGATTGGTAATTTAATCATTGACCCCGCTTTTGGTAGCGGCGGTTTCTTGGTTTTATCTTATAAAAGACTTTTAGACAACATAAAAAGTAGTAATTGGGATAGTAACAAAAAAGACATTGAAAAAATAAAATTGTCTTCAGAATATCTCTATGGTATTGAGATAAACCCGCGTCTAGAAATTGCCTGCAAAACAAATATGTACCTACATGGTGACGGGCGCACAAAAATTTATCGGGGAGATGGTCTGATAGATACGGGAGACATTAAAGAAGATAAGTTTGATATTGTTATAACAAATCCTCCTTTTGGGGCGAAAATAGATAAAAAAGAGATCCTTGATAAATTTAATCTTGGGATAAAGAGAAATAAACAACAATCAGAGATTCTATTTTTAGAAAGATGTATTAGGTTGGCAAAAGAAGAAACTGGCAAAATTGGTATTGTATTACCAGAGAGTATTTTGATGAATACTACTTTCCAATATGTTAGAGACTGGCTTGATGAAAATGTTACCATTGATGCTATCTTTAAAATGCCTAATTATGCGTTTAGTCCTTCTGGTGCTACGGGTATTCAGACAAGTTTAGTTTTTATGACAAGAAAGAAACCGAAATCCTTGGATTATAAAATTTTGATGGGGAATATAACAAAAATTAGTTTTGACTCAAATAATAGACCTGATGCCGACTATCTTCCAAATGCTTCTTGGTATTATCAAGAATTTAAAACAAAAAATAAAGAAATTTTTGATGATGAAAGTTTTTATGTGATCAAAAGGGATGATGGGGAGTTGCTATCAGTTAATTTCTATAAACCAAAGTATTTAAAATTACTGAGAAAAATAAAGAAAGAAAAGTATATTCATCTATCAGCATTAGTAAAGGAAGAAAAATATTCAATAGTTGATGGTCCCTTTGGAACACAGTTGCATGTTTCTGATTATAAAAAAGAGGGGGTACCCCTTATTAGGGTCAAAAACATTGGAATAAACGAGTTTCATCCCAATGATCTTGCCTTTATTGCAAAAGACAAGCATCAAACACTCTTAAGAAGCAAGGCTGAGAAAGATGACATTATTATTGCAAAGACAGGAGCAACATTTGGAAAAGCTTGTCTTTTCCCTAAAGAATTGATAAAAGAGGCCAACATTACCGCAAGTTGTTGCAAAATAAGCATTGATCCTAACAAAGCAAATCCATATTTTATTGCCGAATTGATAAATTCTCCATTAATACATAGTCAGCTCGAAAGATATTCTGAAAAAGCAGCTCAACCGGGCTTTAATTTGATTGAATTACGAAAGGTTATTATTCCAGATGTTCCATTAAATGAACAAAACAAAATTGCTGATAGTATTAAAAAAAGAAAAGATATAATAAGAAAATTGAAAATGCAAATCAACTCAGAATCTAGTTTAATAAAAGAGGAAATAGAATCACTCTGAAAAAATAAAAGTAGGCGTGAAGGTAAGATAAGGATAGGTAGTTCTAAGCAAACTTTCAGCTTAATTTTTTTACATCCCCAAAGTCTTCAGGACTTCGTAGACCAGAAATGCTATTTTAACTTTGTCTACTTGTTTTGCCATTATTAAAAACTTAAAATAGAGCTATGGTAAATAAAAAAGAAGACTTTAAAAAAGGCGAGATAATAATCTATCGGGATAAAGGCGCTCCTAGGATTGATGTACGCCTAGAGAAAGATACTGTTTGGTTAACACAAAAACAGATGTCTTTACTTTTTGATAAGGGTATCCCTACTATAAATGAACATATTAAAAATGTTTATAACGAGGGTGAACTGAAGGAAGGTCCAACTGTTCGGAATTTCCGAATAGTTCAAACGGAGGGCAAGAGGCAAGTCGAAAGGTCCGTGGATTTTTATAATCTCGATGTCATTATTTCTGTTGGATATCGAGTCAAGTCTCAAAGAGGTGTTCAGTTTCGTATATGGGCTACCAAAACACTTAAAGAGCACTTGGTCAAAGGTTACACGATTAATCAAAAAAGACTTCTGCAGGCGAAGAGTAGTTTTAAGGAACTGCAGGAAGCTATAGACTTCTTAAAAAGAAAGTCTGGACATGAACTTTTGGAGGGCCAAGAAAAAGAAATATTGGATTTGCTTGCCGGATATTCAAAGACACTGAGTTTGCTTGAGAAATACGATAAAGAGAAGCTGAAACCGTCGAGAAAAGGGCGAGGTAAGTTTCATCTCACCTTTGAGGACGGTGCTAATGTGGTGAGTGAACTGAAAAAAGAACTTATATCTCGAAAGGAGGCAAGCGGTCTTTTCGGTCAGGAGTATGAGGACAAATTTAAAGCAATTCTTGGAAATATTTATCAAACATTTGGCGGTAAAGATTTGTATGCAAGTCTAGAAGAGAAAGCGGCGCATCTTTTGTATTTTATTATTAAAGACCACCCTTTTGCCGATGGCAACAAGCGTATTGGTTCTTTTCTCTTTGTCTACTTTTTGGACAAAAATGATTTTCTATATAAAGAGAGTGGAGAGAAAAAGTTGAATGACAACGCTCTGACGGCTCTAGCACTTCTCATAGCTGTCAGTGAACCGAAAGAAAAAGATAGACTAATAATAATGGTTACGAATCTACTTGGTGTATAGAATTAAGAAATAGAACAAAGTCAGTAACTTACATTCCCAAAGTCTTCAGGGCTTCGTAGATTAGGAATGCCGGCCAGACGAGGGCCTTGAGCACCCCAACAACCCCATCCCAGAAGTCGCTTGCGGTTTGGACATAGTAGATAGCTGCACCGATAAATCCTAGAAACCAGACCATCCCGGCTGAACCGCTTTGTGTAGCAGTTCTTTTCTTATCACTACAACACCAACCCTCAAACTTCTTTTCTATTTTCTCCTCTATTTCCTTTTCTTTATCTGTATCCATATCATTTCTCCTTACCCCGCAATCGGCGGCGGTTATTTAATTATTTAAATTATACTATCCTTTTGCAAAAAAGAAACTTGTAAAACTATAAGTTTATAGAAAAAACACTTGTAATTTATAAATTATTATGTTATAATATTCCTCATGTTCCTTCAAAACAAAATATATCCCTAGGAAGGGGGTAGTTCAATGTTGTACATTCTGATAATAGCAAGCGTACTACCTCTTTACGTAACACAGATAGCTCTGAGTTTCGCTGCCTACCACTGGTTTTTTAAAAGAAAGTTAGCCAAAAAATGAATTTTGCTGACTGTTATAGGATCATTTCTAAGTTCTATATCATTATATTCAAGCAGATTCTGGTTAACGGCTGCTGCGGCGGATAAGTATGAGGCCACGAAACTTTCCATATATCTACTTCTGGTGAGTGGGGTGATGTACGTAGTATATCTTTTGTCCGACAAAATCGAGTGTATTTTACAAAAAGATTCAATCAAGACAAGGGAGTGAAGCGGCATGAATGAGATCCTTGGGGGTAAAAAACCCGAAACTATTCGGGAATTTGTGGAAGTGGTTATCCAATCACTTCTAATCATCTGGTTCCAGAAGTTTAATCTGGATGCCAACAAACTACCAACAGTCATCGCTGAGGTGTTTACTGAGAACGAGGATATTCTCAATGATGACATGGCGATATCGGAAGCGACATTTGAACCTATGGAGCTTGCTCTCATATTGAGCGAAAACAGTATTTACACGAGCAGGCTCTATGATGGGACTCCGATAACAGCCGAAAAACTGAAGGTGGCGGCGTCCGAGTTTTTAAGGGCCGGTATCAGGGCGCAGTTCATAGCCGAGAGGCTAAGGGTTGAGCTGTTTCCCAGTTATGAGGACTAGTTAAACTATAGTGTTCCAGAGAAGGGCGACCGATGACTCATTGAGTCATTAGTCGCCTTTTCTTATCCTAGATGACAAAAACACTAATACAACTATTAAAATAATATAAATCCAGCAAGAGCTTACTTTTTTTGTGTTAAAATAGTCTTATGGGAAATGAAAAACCAGCCATAAGCCAAGAGTATGAGGAAGCTCATCAGATTAACAATGTCTTAAATGAAGTCAAAAAGACGAGAGAAGCTTTTGACACAGACAGTATCAAACCCCTTGAAGAAGAAAGTGGTAATACTACTATAGTTGATAAAAATATAGAGATGCTAAGTAAAATAAAAAATATAGAGATGCGAAAACCCCGATTTAAAAAAGATATAGATACAGTGGAAAGAAAAATGCGAGATTTTATCCCAGAGTATACAAATGATATTAATATAAGAAACTTTATCAATATTTGTTCAGAAGAAGACTTTGTGAAGGGAGCATGGGGTCTTGAAAATCCCCTAGATCACCCCGCCTATGTTAACCCAGAAGAAATGATTATTTATGTTCAAGAAAGATTTCTAAATCAGAAATTTGCTACGTTTGTGATATCACATGAACTAGTCCATCTGATATCATATGGACAAGGGAAAACTCACAAGAGTGATGGTGACTTTGCTAAATATAAAACGCGTTCTGGGATTAGGGACGATGAAGTTGATTATACAAAAAATGTTTATGATATAGAGAACATCAAAGAAACAAAAACAAAAGAAGGGCGTCTAAATGAATATTTGACAGATTATTTTACTATTGAAATGCTTGGTGGTCTTGGTAGTGAGGAACTCAACAATATTATAGGTAAGTCTGAGTATCGAACGGAGTTAGCTAAAGAACATGAGATTATAAGTCTAATAAAGGATATTACTGGGGAAAAAGTTCTGCGAAGAGCTTATTTCGAGGGAGAAAAAGAATCTTTTGTGGGCTTCTTGGGTGAGGATAACTTTAACAACCTTTCAAACCTTTTAGATAATGGAGAAGAGGATAGAGCAAAGGAGTTACTGCTAGGAATTGTTAAAAATAAAAAAAATCCTTCAAGCTAAGATGACAAAGGGGTCAATGTTTTATATAATAGAGATACTTAAATATAAGGAGAAAAGTTATGTCAGATAAAAGGTTTACAACTGAGGAGGCAAAAGAAATCGGGGACCGACTTGGAATCCAGTGGGATATGTTTGATGTAGAGCAGTTTCGGGTGGGCCTAGACGTAGAACTAGAACACGGTACCGTGAACAGGACTACAAATGTCACAAATGATAATCCACTTATGACGGCAAAAATCGCCCTTGCCCACCTGAATGAAATCCGCGACTACTACACTCGTTTGGAAGCGATGGAAAAGGAAGGCGAAGCATACTGGGAAGGGAAGTAGTTCTATGAAAATAACAAAACATGGTCAATCCTGCTTTTTGATTGAAACGAAGCAGGGGTCAAGGATTTTAATAGATCCAGGAACTTACGTTTTTGGCATGAAAGAAACTCTTACGCCGGGTGATTTTCAAGAAATTGATGTGTTGGTTATCACTCATCAGCATTCAGACCACTTTGATGTAGAGAATGTAGTCAAGATTATTGAGGGCAACAAAGAACATGGCATAAGAATCTTTTCGACAACAAGTGTTAGAGAGATTTTAAAGGAAAGAGGAATAGATTTGGAAGTAATTGCGAATGGCCAAAAAATAGATTCACTTGGTGTTGCTCAAGATATTTCCATAACCGTGATTTTATCTCAGCATGGCCCAAAAAATGGGATACTGCCAAGTGGCGATAAGGTTCCAATTGTTTCTGGCGTATTGATAGAAGAAAAGGATGGAACAAGCTTTTATGATCCGGGCGATACCATTGAGTTAAAGACAACTGCGGATGTTATTGCGACACCTATTTGCGGAAAAGTAGTTTTAAATATTGAAGAGGCGAAAGAACAGCTTCTAGAATTAAAACCAAAAATCGTTATCCCTATTCACTATGATAATTCTGCTTATCCGGCAGAGCCAGCAGATTTCAATGAAGCAATGAAAGATACAGGGATTGAAGTCAGAGTGCTAAGTGACGGTGAAATGATAGAAGTTTAACCAAAAGATGAATAAAATTACAAAAACTAAAAACGAGATTAAAGAAATTTTAAAAGAGTCTCCACTGGATTTTGAAGTGAAACATGCTGAACATACCCTGAAAAGGCTTCTAGAGCTGATGCCGGATGCGGACAATGCGGTACAAATAGCGGCTCTTGCACATGATATTGATCGTGGAGTTTATAAGATTACAGAGACACACAATCTTAAAGATTTTGGGAATATTGATGATTTTAAAAGAGAACATGCTATTCGATCAGCTCAAGTAACTAAAGAACTTCTTGAAAAAAATGGGTTTGATGAAGATTTTATAGAAAAAGTTACGAGTATTGTAAAAAATCATGAAGTGGGCGGAGACCAAGAGACCAATGCAGTGATGGATGCAGATAGTATTTCCTATTTTGACTATAATATTTATGAATATTATGAAAAGAATGGTCCAGAAAAAACTAAAAACAAAGTTAGATTTATGTCCACCAGAGTTTCACCCAGAGCGCTAGAGGTTATCAAGAATATTGATTACTTCAATGAAGAGGTTAAGATAATAGTTCAAGGGGTTTTAACCGATATTAACAGATGAAAGCTTGGGTTTTAAGAATACGGAAAACGGATAAGGTTATTTTTGACCGGATTAAAAACGGCGAGAAAACTGTAGAAACCCGTCCGATGAATGCACCGGAGTCCAGTAAATATTATGGTCAGATGAAGACTGGCGATAGGCTGGTGATTTTATGTGACGGTCAAAGGCTTGAAAAGTTTGTTAAGGCAACTAGAGTCTATAAAGACTTTGAGAAATATTTAGATAGCGAAGACTTGAAAAATATCCTTGGCGAGGGAACGACTAAAGAAAGTGCCAGAAAAGTACACTACAGCTTCGGCAGAGAAAGACTAGATAAATATGGCATCATCGCCATAGATATGGAATCAAGATGAACGAAACAGGTGAGCATAATCAAGGTAGTGAAGAACAAAGTGAGCGAAAGGAATCTTCACATGTTCCCTTTATTCCTCCTTATCCTGACTTTCTAGAAGGGATAGACTTGAAAGATACGGACAAGGTAATAGATGTCTTATCGAGCGAGAGTCATTCTTTTACCACACTTGAACAAAAACAAAGAGCTGTAATACAGCTACAAAATATTTTTTCTGAAACTATGACATATAAGGAAAGGGAAGAAAAGAGGAGTAAAGCAGAACAAGAGTTATATAGCCAAGATCCCAAAGAACCGGGTTTGATTTTAAAACTCAGAGAAGCATTACAGGACAACAAACCGTTTTATGAAATTGCCTCTGTTCTAGCTGACGTTGCAGACAGGGCTATTCGTCTTGATAAAAGTCTACAAAATATAAGAGGAATAGTGGCTGATATTGGTTTAATGTCCAATGGCGATATGAATGTTACTCGGGAAGATGCTTTGAGTTTTTTAATTCTTAAGCATTTAGTTACTAGGGAAGAAGAGTTAACACCGGCATTTAAAAAATATATTAAAAAACGGGGATTGAACAGGAAAGATGGCTTGGCTCATGGTTATCAAGAATCCATAGAGGATATTGATGATATTTTTGAGAGCAGAAACTTTAGAAAGCAGTTAAAACATGAGACTGAACAGCCGGAGGTGACTCAGTTAGATGGTTTAAAATTTGATGATGTGAGAAGGGGAGACTCTTTCATTTTTGAAACAAGGGATGATATTTACAGGGTTCAGATTGAAGGGATAAGAAATATACCTCTTAGAGGGAGGGAAAAGGAAACGTCATTGATTGCTAAAATAGAGATGGTTAAGGAGATGAAAATTGAGATTATAGATGCAAAGATTCCTAGGTCAGACTTTCATCTGGAGGACTTAAAGGATAATGTTGGTGGATTTGTTGCCGACATAAAAAGATCACAGTATGCAGCTCTTGGGTGGGAGCCAAGCAGAATATTTAGAAATATCAGCGAAGTTTATCGTTTACCTGGAGACATTAAGTAAAAAATATAGAATTATTTCTGTGTATATGAGACAATAATTCAATCCCTGTCATCCTCAAGCATGACTTTAGGATCCATAAATTGAAACTAGATTCCGGATCAAGTCCGGAATGACAAACAACTATGAAAAAGTCTGAAAACATTATAGAAGTTAAGGATTTAACTAAATCCTATGGCAAACTTAAGGCCGTTGACGGCATTTCTTTTGAAGTAAAGAAAGGAGAGATATTTGGTATCCTTGGGCCAAACGGCGCAGGAAAAACGACAACTCTTGAAATGATAGAGGGGCTTCGTCCAATAGATTCTGGAGATGTGAGTATAGATGGTCTGGTTGTAAAAGACGATACGAATAAAGTAAAAAGTATCATTGGTGTTCAGCTCCAGTCATCTTCCTTTTTTGATTACTTGAAACTCACTGAACTACTTGAGTTTTTTGGGAGCCTGTATCAAAGAAAAGTAGATGCTATGGAAATACTAAAAGAAGTGGAACTGACAGATAAAGCAAAGGCACAGGTGAAAACTCTCTCCGGTGGACAGAAACAAAGATTTTCTATCGCCTCGGCTCTAGTAAATGAACCTAAGGTACTTTTTTTAGATGAACCGACCACTGGACTTGACCCACAAGCCAGACACCACCTTTGGGGTTTGATAGAAAAAATCAGAGATGCCGGGAAGACTGTAGTTATAACCACTCACTATATGGATGAGGCCGAAGTTTTGTGTGACCGTGTGGCCATCATGGATGGTGGGGAAATCATAAAGCTTGATACACCGGATAATCTGGTAGATAGGCTTATCAAAAAAGGATTCACGAAAAAGAAAGTAGAAAAAGCGGCAAATCTTGAGGATGTATTTTTAGATTTAACAGGAAAGTTGCTTAGGGAAGCATGATAATAATTTTAAATTCACAATTAATAATTCAAAATAAATTTTCAATGAAAAAATTAACTAATATTTATAAAAAGTAAGTTTATGAAAAAGTCACTTTCATCCATAAAAACTATTATCATCTACTCTATAAAGATGTTTTTCCGTGATAAAACAGCTATCTTTTTCTCACTTTTCCTCCCCATCGTTATTATGAGTATCTTTGGGGTTATGGACTTTGGTGGTACTGCCAAGGTGAAGATGGGGGTAGTTGATGAAGCAAAGAATCAGCTATCTGCACCTGTTGTAGAAGGGCTTAAAAAAGTTTCAAATCTCGAGATTACAGAAAAAGATTTGAACACAGAAAAAAGTGCTCTGGAAAATGGTGAACGCGACATAGTCATTATATTGCCACAGGACTTTGGGCAGAACATAGGACAACTGAAGACGGGCGGAAAGCCTACTCCCCAGGAGGTACAACTTTTTTATAACAGCAACAAGCAGAACTCAACGGCGTCTATTGGGATAACCATAGTCAACCAAGTGCTTGATAGATATACTCACGCGGTTGCGCAGACTCCTGACCTCTTCATTCTTAAACAAGAAGCCATATCATCAAAAAACCTGACATACATAGACTTTCTTATACCCGGGGTGGTGGCTCTTGGTATTATGCAAATGAGTGTGTTTGGCGTGGTATCAGTTTTTGTAACTTGGCGTGATAGTGGGGTTTTGAGGCGTCTCCTTGCGACACCCGTGAGACCAAGGATAATACTTTTTAGTCAGGTTATAACTCGTCTTATCATATCTGTTATGCAGACAACGATTGTTCTTACCGTTGGTGTTCTCTTCTTTGGTATACATATAGTAGGATCTATACCCTTGATTTTTTTGCTTGGTGTTTTGGGCGGAATTGTGTTCTTGTGTCTTGGTTTTGCCATATCGGGCGTTGGGAACTCAACAAATACAGTGATGGCACTGGCCAATGTAGTTATGATGCCACAAATGTTTTTGGCGGGCGTCTTTTTTCCACGTGATGGCCTGCCGGAGTGGCTAAAGACGATTACCTCATATCTACCTCTGACGTATCTAGCAGATGCTCTAAGGAGTGTCATAATAGATGGTAGCAATATAGTTGCTATCAGGGGGGATATACTCGGACTTCTGGTCTGGATAGTTATAACATTTATCCTAGCTATCAAGTTTTTTAGGTGGGAGTAGATTATTCTAGGTTTTCTAGAGATTTTTCTTGTGATGCTTTTTGAAGAGCCGAGACGATATCATCCAGTTTGCCGTTTAGGATTTCCGGTAAGTTGTGAGAAGAGAATCCTATCCTATGATCCGTAACTCGGTCTTGTGGAAAGTTGTAGGTTCGTATTTTCTCACTTCTGTCACCCGTGCCTATTTGTGACTTTCTGAAGTCACTTCTTTTTTTCGCTTCTTCTTCTTGCTTTTGAGCGAGTAGTCTTGAACGCAAAACTGACATTGCTTTTTCCTTATTTTTTAACTGTGACTTCCCGTCCTGACAGGAAACTATCATACCGGTGGGGATGTGGGTAATACGAACGGCAGAGTCTGTGGTGTTTACACTTTGTCCGCCCGGACCGGATGAACGAAATACATCTATCTTGATATCAGAAGCGGCTATCTCTATGTCTACTTCCTCGGCTTCCGGCATAACAGCAACCGTGGCTGCCGAGGTGTGGATGCGTCCCTGAGACTCTGTTTCCGGTACACGCTGAACTCTATGTACTCCGCTTTCAAACTTTAAATACTTATAAACATTCTCACCTTCTATGCGCGCTATCATTTCCTTGATGCCTTCTATACCACTGATGTTTGAAGACAAAACGGAGACTTTCCATCCCATCTTCTCTGCATAGCGGGAATACATGCGAAAAAGATCTCCCGCAAAAAGTGCCGCTTCGTCACCACCGGTACCGGCACGTATTTCCAGAATTACATTTTTCTCATCAGCCGGATCCGTTGGGATAAGCATAGTCTGTAGTTTGTTTTTAGTTTCCTTTATCTTATCCTCGGTTTCAGTTATCTGCTCAGTGAGGAACTCTTTCATGGACTCGTCTTTTTCTTTTCCAACCATATCTCTAGAGGTCTCGATATCGTCTTCTAGTTTTTTTAGTTTTTCAAATACCACTAAGAGTCCCTTTAGCTCGGTATGTCTTCGAGATAATGACTTTAGTTCTTGAGTATTAGAAGAGATATCGGGAGAGGCAAGCTCTGTCTCGACTTTTTCAAGTTCTTTTTTAAATTGATTATATTTATCTAGCATTTTTCTCCTGTCATCCTGAACTTCCTGCCCGACTGAACAGTCGTTCGGGCGGGGATTCAGGATCTATTTTTCTGGATTCCGGATCAAGTCCGGAATGACAAAGGTGGTTAGAAACAATTATAGCGCTTTTTGGCGTACCAAAATAGCGCTACCTTAAAGATTTATTTATTTTTCGTCAGTGGTCTCGTCTTGTACTTTTTCTTTCTTGGTTTCTTCTGGTTTTATATCAACAGTTTCTTCTTTTAGCTCTTCTTTGATCTCTTCTATTTGCTCATCTAATTTTTTGACCTCACTTGGTTTAGCTATTTCAGATTTTTTAATTTTTACTTTTGAATTTTTAATTTTTTCTGCTGTTTCCATCCTAGCTTTAAACTTATCAACCCTTCCGGCCGTATCTACAAGTTTCTGCTTTCCTGTAAAGAAAGGGTGACAAGCACTACAGATTTCCACATTAAGGTCACCGGCGGTGTTTTTTGTCTCAAGGACATTCCCACAACCGCAGGTTATTTTTGCTGTTTTATATTCTGGATGTATGTCTTTTTTCATATTTTTCCTGTCATTCCCGACCTGATCGGGAATCCATGTATTTTTCTATAACAGATAGATTATACCAAAAAAATGCAGACCTATCAAGGATTACTTCTTATACCTCTTTGTTATATTAGGACTTTTAGGGCCTTAACTATTAGGTAGATACCGATTATCATGAGTACTGTTATGGTTACATCATTTCCATGTTTTTCAAGGAATACGTTTGCTTTTTCTAGTAGTCTTTTAGAGCTCTTTGGGGCAAGTATTGTGATAAAAACAGGTATAGTGACGGGTAAGAGTATAAAGAAGTTTATAAAGAGTAGGGCTATAAGGCGACTCAAAAAAGTGTTTGTATCTAAAGAAATGGTTTTTAGGGCAGCAAGGTAAAAAATAAAAGTAGAGAAGTTTGTAGCCATAGAAAAACCTCCGAGCAGTAAAAACCAACTGATCTGTGGTGTTTTATTTCCTTGAGATGAACGTCCTTTCTTTTTTTTGCCGGGCTTAAGTATCTTTTTTATTCCCCAGAGCAGTAAAAATATGCCAAGTCCTAAATCTATATAAGATGAGATGGGCGAATATATTTCTTCCCCGGAAGTTGTCAGTTCTCCGGCAGCCAGTATTTCCAATGTCCCAAATGTGATAGTAACAAAAGCTGCCCCAATCAAAAAAGCAACTACTCTTTTTTTGGCGTAGTTGCCGCTACTCAAGGTAACTATAGTTATTGCCAAAACAGTCGGGCTTATAGCAGCAGCTAAAGCAAGTGGGAATATATTTAAAATAAGATTTTGTAGAGACATGAAATATCTTTTTATGTATTTCTATCATAATAACCATATTTTGAGTAAAAATATATATTTGAAAATAAAAAATACACGATTTGTCTTAATATGTAAGCTGCTTTAAAATAGATTTATGCAAAGAGGAATAATAATGTTCGGAATGGCCATAGGTTCTACTGCAGGAGCTTATTTACCTACGCTTTGGGGCGGAAGTCTTTTATCTATAACGTCAGTAACTTTATCTGCTATTTTTGGTTTACTAGGAATCTTAGGGGCATGGAAGTTAACACGAAGTTTCTAGTGCTTTGATTCCCTTGCATTCAGCTTCAATCTTTGCTATACTTACTAGACAAGAAAAATATTAAAAACACACGCTTTTTGATGCGCGAGTCCTCCCATAAAATGGGTTCACGGGCAGATGACAAAGGCGGAGGGTCCGAAGAACATCGGACAAGAAAAGGAGAAAAATGGCAGAAGTAACAATGCAGAAATTATTTGAAGCGGGAGCACATTTCGGGCACCAGACACAAAGGTGGAATCCGAAGATGGCTCCTTATATTTTTACTCAAAAAAACAAAGTTCACATTATAGACTTAGCTCAAACGGTGGGAAAGCTGGAAGAGGCTAAAAAGTTTATTGAGTCCGTGGTAAAGAGCGAGGGTAAAATCCTCTTTGTCGGTACCAAGAAACAAGCACAAGGAATAGTAAAAGAAGAGGCCGAGAAGTGTGGTATGCCTTATGTTTCAGAGAGATGGCTCGGGGGTATGCTAACTAACTTTGCTACCATTGCCTCAAGAACTAAGTATCTAAAAGATCTTGAAAGAAAAGTTGAGGAAGGCACCGGAATGACGAAGAAGGAAAAGCTGAAAGCAGAGCAGGAAATAGGAAAACTTCGTGCAAACCTTGGCGGTATCTTGGATATTACCAGAGTCCCGGATGTTCTTTTTGTAATAGACGTGCAAAAAGAGATGACTGCGGTAAAAGAAGCACAAAAAATGGGGATGCCAATAGTTGCTATTGTTGATACAAATGTAGACCCCGGACTAGTTGACTATCCTATCCCGGCAAACGATGATGCAGTAAAGGCCATAAAAATGATTTGTGGGTATATCTCAGATGCTATAAAAGCAGTACCGGCAAAAGAAGCTCCAAAAAATATTCCGGCAGAACCTGATATCGTTGTCAAAGAGGAAAAGGGAATAGAGGAAGTTGCGGAAAAGATTGAAGAACAAGATAAAGAAGATTTGATGAAGAAAGCAAAGAAAGAAGAGCCCACCCATAAAGATTCGGGTAAAAAGGAGGTAAAGTAATGGCAGAGATAAAAGCTAGCGATGTAGCAGCTTTGCGCAAGATGACAGGTGCTCCCATGATGGACTGTAAAAAAGCACTTACGGAGTCAAAGGGCGACACAGATAAGGCAATAGAGCACCTGAGGAAAAAAGGTGCGGCAACAGCAGCAAAAAGAGCTACCCGTGAAGCAAAAGAGGGTGTGATTACTTCATATGTACATGGCGATAAGATAGGAGTGTTAGTTGAGGTAAACTCAGAGACTGACTTTGTAGCGAGGAGTGAAGACTTTCAGAAGTTTGCCCGAGATGTAGCTATGCATGTAGCAGCGGCAAATCCCGAATATTTAAAGCCCGAAGATGTTCCGGCAAAGATTCTTGATAAAGAAAAGGAAATAGAGCTAGAAAAGTTGAAAAAAGAAGGTAAACCTGCAAATATTTTAGATAAAATCTGGGAAGGTAAAAAAGAAAAATATTTTAGTGAGAACTGTCTCATAAAACAGAGCTACGTAAAAAATCCCGATATCACCATAGAAGAACTTTTGAATGAAGTGGTGGGAAAAATCGGAGAAAAGATAGAAATTCGCAGATTTGCGCGTTTTGAGTTAGGAAAATAAAGGGTAACCAATTACAAATAATACAAATATACGTATTCTCGGTCTAGTCGCAACATAGAATCAATTATTGTAAATAAGAATAAGTAAATTAGTATTATAAGTAGTTAGTTAAGACAAGGAGGAACGACGACAATGATACAAGAAATCATAAAAGAAACCGAGCCAAAGTTTGAAAAGGCGCTAACGATCATGGAAGAGGATATGGCGGTGATACATACGGGCAGGGCGAGTGCTTCCTTGATTGACGGAATCTTAGTAGATGTATATGGAACAAAAAACCCCATCAAGACTATTGCAAATATATCTATCCCCGAGCCAAGGTCTATACTTATACAGCCTTGGGATAGAGCAAATATCTCACAAATAGAAACAGCTATACGCGAGTCTGATCTCAAACTAAACCCGGTAAACACGGGTGAAAATATCCGTATCAATCTTCCCGAACTAACAGAAGATAGAAGAAAAGAGTTTGTTAAGGTTGCAAAGGAAAAAGCAGAGAGTGCTCGTGTATCAGTTCGAAATATTCGCGGAGAAGCATGGAACGCTATAAAAAAAGCAAAAGCGGATGGTAAAATATCAGAAGACGATATGTACTACGGAGAGGAACAACTGCAGAAAATAGTTGATAAGCATAACAAGGGAATAGAGGAAGTTCTGAGCAAAAAAGAAAAAGATCTTCTGACTATTTAACAAGAGGAAACGAATTTGACACTTTTAATAACAATATTAGGATTTTTATTTGCAATCTTCATGATTGTTATTGTTCATGAATTTGGGCACTTTATAGCAGCAAAAAGAAGTGGAGTAAGGGTAGATGAGTTTGCTTTTGGTTTCCCTCCAAACTTATGGAGAAAAAGTATTGGTGAAACAACATACTCGGTTAATCTTATACTTTTAGGTGGATTTGTAAAACTTTATGGTGAGGACGGTTCCGATGAAAAAGACCCCACGAGTTATGCTTCAAAACCGCCCTATATAAAGATTTTGATTCTTGTGGCGGGAGTTTTCCTAAACTTTGTCTTAGGATGGTTCATCCTCTTTGGTTGTTATCTTTTTGGTATGCAACCTATTGCTCCGGGTATGGCGGACCACAAAGGAGTTGTTAACAATACCAAAGTAATCATTGGGATTGTAGAAAAAGACAGCCCCGCCGAAAAGAATGGTTTACAAAAAGAAGATATCATCAAGAAAGTTGACGGAAAAACTGTTTCCTCATCTGATGATGTGCTTATTTATATTAATAATAAGACGAAGGAAACCAGTGGTAATATAAAAGTTGGTTTCACTATAGAGAGAAATGGCCAAACTCAGGAAAAGGAAATAGAAACCTATACGGCGAAGGAGATGGTGGGTAAAAGAGAGATAGAGAGAACTAGGATAGGAGTAGTTGTAGAAGATAAGGGCAACATCAAAGCAACTTCTATAGTAACGGCCTTTACAGCAAGTATTAAAGAGTTCGGACGGATAGTTTCGCTAACTGTTGAGGGAATAGTTAACTTGTTTAAGAAGCTTTTCCTCCACTTCCAGGTTTCTGATGAAGCATCCGGCCCGGTTGGAATATATAAAGCCATGGATTTTTATATCCAAAGAGGATTGTCTCAGTTTGTACAGCTCATAGCCATGTTATCTATTGCTATAGGTCTTTTTAATATCATACCCATACCGGGACTAGATGGTGGACATGTATTAATTGTTTTAGTAGAATCAGTATTTAAAAGAAAGTTTTCAAATAAAACTAAAAACATCATTCAGTTCGCTGGATTTGGAGCTATAATCGTATTATTCATAGTAGTTTCCTTTAAAGATTTATTTAAATTTGGTATTATTTAACAGCTCAATTTTAGGAATAAAAAATGAAATCACCAGAAAAAATTACAAAACAAAGCGAAAATTTCTCAAAGTGGTACACGGACGTAGTCAGGGTTGCCGACTTGGCTGACTATGGCCCGGTTAAGGGCACAATGATTATAAAGCCCTACGGCTATGCTATCTGGGAGAGAATACAGTCTATTTTTGATGCAAGGATTAAAGCGAAGGGTATCTCAAACGCTTACTTCCCCATGTTTATACCTGAAAGTTTGCTCCATAAGGAAAAAGAACACGTTGAAGGTTTTTCTCCGGAGTTAGCGGTAGTTACGCATGCCGGCGGTGAAAAGTTGACGGAAAATGTGGTAGTCAGGCCAACGTCTGAAACCATTATGTATGATGCATTTTCTAAGTGGATTAGTTCATACAGAGATTTGCCATATCATGTAAATCAGTGGTGCAATGTTGTCCGCTGGGAGAAAAAGACAAAACCATTTATAAGGACAACAGAGTTTCTTTGGCAGGAAGGTCACAGTGTTTTAGCCACCGAGAAAGAAACCGATGAACTAGCCCTTGATAGACTCGAAGAATATCGTAGTTTTTTTGAAGAAACTCTTTGTATACCGATGTATGTAGGTAAAAAAAGCGAGAAAGAAAAGTTTGCTGGTGCTTTATATTCAACGTCATGTGAGGCACTACTTAAAGATGGCAAGGCGTTGCAATCTGCCACCTCTCATAATCTCGGACAAAATTTTTCTAAGTCTTTTGATATTCAGTTTGAAAATGAAAAAGGAAAAAGAGAGTTTGCTTGGCAGTCAAGCTGGGGTATGTCAACAAGAACTATTGGTGGTATAATCTTGACCCACGGTGATGATAAGGGATTAATATTACCCCCGGATGTTGCACCTGTTCAGTTAGTTATAATCCCGATATATAAGGATGAAAAAGAGAAAAAAGAATTGGCGGATTATATTGATGGAATTAAGAAAAAAACAAAAGATTTAAGGGTAAGGATAGATGATCGTGAGCAATACTCTCCAGGATGGAAGTATAACGAATGGGAAGTAAAGGGTGTTCCTCTAAGGATTGAAGTTGGACCAAAAGAAGCAAAAGAAAAGAAAATTACGGTTGTTTCCAGATTAGATGGTAAAAAAGATTCTGTTTCGTTGTCAGAGTTCAACCCAGACAAAGAACTAGATAAATTTAAAAAGACACTTCTTGAAACGGCTAAAAAATTTGTTACAGAAAATACATATGAAGTTACATCGTATGACGACTTGAAAGGTGTGATTGAAGTTAAAAAGGGATTTGCCCTTGCACCCTGGTGTGAAGATGGTAAATGTGAACAAAAAGTGAAAGATGAAACTACAGCAACAACGAGAGTAATACCATTTGAGCAAAAAAATATAAAAGGTCAAAAATGTATAGTTTGCGGTAAGGAAGCTAAGGTATGGGTATATTTTGCAAAAGCATACTAGGAGATATAAATGTTAGATAAAGTATTTGGACATTTTTCCCATGATGTAGGGATAGACTTAGGGACGGCAAACACCCTTGTGTACGTAAAAGGCAAGGGGATTGTTATCAATGAGCCTTCTGTTGTGGCTCTAAATACAAAAACTAAACAGATTTTAGCTATTGGCGATGAAGCAAAAAAGATGGTAGGTAGGACACCGGCAAACATTGTGGCTACTCGTCCGCTTGTTGATGGTGTTGTCAGCGACTTTGAGATAACCGAACAAATGCTAAAATACTTTATCGATAAAGTTCATAAAGAAACCTTTGCTCTTTTTCCTCGTCCTAGGGTGGTTATCGGTATCCCATCCGGAGTAACAGAAGTGGAAAAAAGAGCGGTGGAAGACGCAGCTATAAATGCCGGTGCCAGACAGTCATTTTTGATAGAGGAGCCGATGGCAGCAGCTATAGGGGCCAGGCTTCCGGTTCAAGATCCGGCCGGTTCTATGATAGTGGATATAGGTGGTGGTACTACAGAAGTTGCCGTTATATCACTTGGGGGCATAGTTGCCTCTAGATCTTTGAGAATTGCGGGAGACGAGCTAAATGATGACATTATCCAGTTTGCGCGTGATGAGTTTAACCTGCTACTTGGTGAAAGAACTGCAGAAGAGATAAAAATAGCCATTGGTAGTGCGTATCCGAGTGATGAGAAGCTAGAGGCGATGATGAGAGGACGAGACCTAGTCACAGGACTTCCAAAAGCCATTACTATCTCAACGGACCACGTTATGAAAGCAATGTCGAAGTCCATCGCTCAGATAGTTGACTCTGTGAAGATGACCGTAGAAGAAACACCACCGGAGCTTGTAGCAGATATTATGGATAGGGGTATCATCTTAGCTGGTGGTGGCGGTTTGCTTCGTGGCCTAGATAAGTTGTTACAGTTGAGCACAAAGATGCCGGTTCATATTGCCGATGACCCTTTGACAAGTGTAGTTCGTGGTACGGGACTAGTTCTTGAAGATATAGAGTCTTTGAAGGATGTCTTGGTGACAACCCAGTATGAAAAATCACCGAAAGTTTAAATATGAAAAAAATATCATTTCTAATATTTTTCAGTGTTTTAATCATCATTTTCTCTCTGCTTTTTTTTAAATCAAAAGGTTCTTTCTCCTCTGTTGACTCTGGAGTGACTAGGGTTTTTCAACCGGTTGGAATGGTTTTTGTTAACTCAACGGGCTGGATTAAAGACTTATTCTCTAATATAGGTAACATTGGAAATCTACAAAAGGAAAACAAAGAACTTCGTTCTAGGATAAATGAGCTAGAGTCAGAGTCTGCTCGTATGGCAGTTTCTGAGAAAGAAAATGAAGCGCTCAAAAGAGAGCTGAACTTTAAGCACGTAAGTGGATTTGAGACTATTACTGCTCAAATATCTTTCTTTGACCCGACAAATATAAGAGAGAGCATTATTATAGATAAAGGCGCAAATGATGGCGTTAAAGAAAAGATGGCGGCAACGGCCGAGGGTTTTTTAATAGGGAGAGTAGCAGAAGTATATTCTAACTCATCAAAAATAATTCTTATTACTGATCCTATGAGTAATGTTCCGGCACAAATCCCCGAAGTTAGTGCTACAGGTATTGTTCAAGGTCAGGTCGGTATAGGACTTACAATGAATCAAGTACCGCAAGAAACAGAACTAAAAAAAGGTCAGGCAGTGGTTACATCAGGTCTGGGTGGAGAGTATCCAAAAGGTCTTGTTATAGGAAAAGTTGAAAATATAACAAAGAAAAATAACTCTATATTTCAGACAGCATCACTCAGAACCCTTATAGATTTTAAGTCCTTAGAAAGAGTTCAGCTCATAAAAGAATAATGATAATACTAATAAACATACTAGTTTTCATTATTACCGTTTATCTTCAGTCTGCGGTATTTGGCCGTTTTGATCTTTTTGGCTTTGCACCCAACATAGTTTTAATACTCATAGTAACTTTTTCGTTATACAGAAAAATATATGAAGCTTATGTCTTTGCCTTTGTTACGGGCTTCGTTCTGGATATACTGTCGGCGGGGCCTTTTGGTATATACACGACTGTATTTATGGCAATAGTTTTTGTATCAGGTCTCATAGTTGATGAAGATCATTCAAAAATATCAACTACCTTTGCCAGTATTTTTTTGGCAATAAGTGCTCTGGTTTTTTATATAACTTTCTGGGCAATAGTTTCATATCAGTCAAAGAACTTTACTTTATCGGGCTTTGTCTTTTCGATAGGTCAAACGGCTATTACTTTAGGAGTTTTTTTCCTGGTATTCCCTTATTTAAAAAAGATTTTCTTGTGGGAAGAGAAGGTTGGCGATGTGAGGATTAGATAATGGCAAAAAAAAGAAAAGATATCTTTAAAAACTTGGTGGGTCTTGAGGGCGGAAATAAAAAGTGGCGCATGGGTGAGCCAAAGACCAAAGATAGCGAGAGGTGGATTTATCATATTCTTCCTGCAGACAGAGAGGCGCCCAAAATAGAGAGCGATAGAAACTTGAAGCCTTTTATGATTATAGGATTAACATTTTTATTGCTTCTTTCGCTTATGCTTTCAAGGGCAGCATATTTACAGATTTTTCTAGGACATCAAAATAAAACTTTGGCAGAGGAAAACAGAAACAGGGGGAATATTATAAGGGCCCCACGCGGCATCATTTATGACAGAAACCATGTTAAGTTAGTAAAAAATACCCCAAACTACGAAGCAACTATTATCCCAAGTGAACTTTCAAGGGATGAGAATGAGAGGAAAAATGTAATTTCAGAGGCTGCTAAAGCATTGAATATACCGGCTGAAGAAATTCAGAAAAAAGTTGATGAGAAGGGAATAAACTATACCCAACCGATACTTTTGAAAGAAAAAATATCCAAAGATGACTCATTTATTATTGCCTCTAAAATGCTAAAAGGGATAAATGTTCCCGTTAATCCGGTTCGTGAATATCTGGACGGCGGTTTACTTTCTCATGCTATGGGTTATGTAGGCAGGATTAGCGAAGAGGAACTGAAGGATAAAAAAGATACATATATGCTCACTGACTATATTGGAAAAACCGGGCTTGAGGAGTCCTATGAGAATACACTAAAAGGTAAAGACGGTCGTCAAAAGTATGAAGTAGACTCAACGGGTAAGGTGGTAAAGTTTTTAGGTCAAGAAGAGCCTAAGCTTGGGAATAGTGTTGTGCTTTCTGTGGACTTTGGATTAGAACAAAAATTGACAGACACAATGAAGAAAGTAATGGCGGGAGTAAAAGCAACTAAGGCAACGGCGATAGCCATGAATCCTCAAACGGGTGAAGTTTTGGCTTATGTAGACATTCCTACATATGATAATAATCTCTTCTCAAAGGGTATATCTGGTGCTGACTATAATAAGCTTTTAAATGATCCTAATAATCCGCTACTTGCCAGAGGTATATCTGGCGAATACCCATCAGGGTCAGTGATAAAACCATTTATTGCCGCGGGGGCTCTTCAACAGGGTACAATCAATGAAAGCTCTACAGTTAACTCTACAGGTGGTATTAAGGTCGGGGAATGGATATTTCCGGATTGGAAAGCAGGCGGTCATGGTGTTACCAATATAATAAAAGCAATTGCCGAATCAGTTAATACATTTTTCTATGCTATTGGTGGTGGGTATGGAAACATTAAAGGATTGGGACCCGACCTAATGAAACATTATTTGGATCTTTTTGGATTTGACAAACAAACAGGACTAGATATTGGAGGAGAGAGTAAAGGTTCTATCCCTGATCCAGTTTGGAAAGAAAAGATAAAAAATGAAGACTGGTATCTCGGCGACACCTATCATATGGCAATAGGACAAGGTGATGTTTTGGTTACGCCACTTCAAATAGCAAGCGCAACATGTGTAATCGCCAATGGCGGAAAACTCTACAAGCCCAGATTTGTGAATGAAATAGTTGACGAAAATGATAAAGTCATTGAGACAAAAAAACCGGAAATCGCCAATCAAGGATTTATATCGCCAAATAATATTGATATTGTGAAGCGCGGTATGCGTCAAACGGTAGTAGCGGGAAGTGCCCGTTCTTTAAATGGTCTTCCTGTAGCGGTGTCTGGTAAGACTGGAACAGCGCAGTTTGGGCCTAATGAGAGTTTGCAGCACGGTTGGTTTACTTCATTTGCCCCATATGACAATCCTCAAATTGTACTGACTATACTAGTAGAAGGTTCTGGTGGGGGCGATGTGACTGCAGTTCCGATTGCAAAAGAAGTTTATCAGTGGTATTTTAGTAGGTAATATTAAGAAGGGTTAGGATTTATTATGGCAAATGGAACCGGCATATTGCCCAGTCAGGATATTAAATCAATGATAAAATCAGGGATGATTGTTCCCAGAAAGATCCCAGATGATAATATTCAACCGGCTAGCCTAGATTTACGGGTTGCGGAAGGTGAGGTAATACGTCTTCCTGGTATTTTTATGCCGGGGATGAGGGATGTTTATGCTTTTGCAAAAGAGCAATCAGAACAGGCAAGTCTTTATTCTATAAAAAATGGTGATAGCGAATATGTTCTTGAGCTCGGAGTTCCTTATCTTGTTCCAGTTGAAGAAAAACTAAAACTATCGGGTAGTATAAGTGCTCGTGCTAATAACAAGAGCTCTTCAGGAAGGATTAATCTCCAAGTTAGACTGACTTGCAATAATCACCCCGAATATGACTCAGTACCTTGTGGATATAAAGGCCCCCTTTATATGATAGTTGTTGCCAAATCTTTTCCGGTTAGGATTAAGCCGGGGCAGACATTGAATCAGCTTAGGTTTTCAAGGGGTACAATAGAAAATTGTAGACTTGCTCCTTATCAAATAGAACTTGAACATGAAAAAAATGGGCTTATTTATGATTTGAAGTCCAAGAAAATTCCATGGAAAAAAGTTAAAAGTATGAGCTCATCAATAGTTTTAACAGTCAATCTCAAATGTAATCCAGTTGCTTATATGGCAAACTCTTCAAATCAAAGTTGCCTAAACTATGCTGACAGAAATGTCGACCCCCTTAACTTTTTTGAGCCTATTGCACGCTCAAAAGATGGGAAGATATTATTGAGAAAAGGCGGATTTTACATTCTTGCAACTAATGAAGCTTTTTCGGTAGGTTCACATCTATGTTCGGAAATGGTTGCTTATTCAACTGGTATGGGTGAGTTTCGTTCTCATTTTGCAGGATTTTTTGATCCTGGTTGGGGAAGTAATCCCAAATATGGTACTTGTGGATCACCAGCCGTTTTAGAGATTATTCCGCATGAAGATATTATACTAAAGCATGGTGATTCAGTGTGTGCAATGGAGCTCTATCATATGACCGAAAATCCCCCGGCTATATATGGTGACGTTGCTAATAATTATCACCTACAAACTGGTCCAAGACTAGGAAAACAGTTTAAGTTTACGGGTTTAATAACAAAAAAAATAAGATCAAGGAGATAAAAATAAGAAAAACAAAGGAAGTAAAGCAACAGGTTCTACTGGTAGAATATACTCCCGAACCAGAAAAAACGATAGCCGTCGCGGCAAGACAGTGTTACTACAAGGATGATGCGTTGATTTTAAAAGATCAAATATCAGATGAGTTTGTCACTAGATTTTTAGGGGAGCTTATTTCTTCGGGTCATCACTCCACGCTTGAACATGCATCTTTTACATTTTTTATATCTGGAATTTCAAGGGCTTGTTCTCATCAGTTGGTTAGACATAGAATCGCATCTTACTCACAACAGTCACAACGGTATGTGAATTTTGGTGAAGGTTTTACCTATATTTGTCCACCGAGTATCAAAAAAGACAAAGAAAAACTAAAAATATTTGAAGACGAAATGGAAAAGATAGCCGCTGGTTATGATAAGTTGGGTAAATTGGGAATAAAACCAGAAGATGCTAGATTTTTACTCCCCAATGCAGCAGAAACAAAGATTACAGTTACTATGAATGCCAGATCTTTGCTCCATTTTTTTGAAGAAAGAACTTGTACTAGAGCCCAGTGGGAAATCAGAGCTATGGCAACTAAAATGTTAGAACAAGCCAAAGAAGTTGCTCCAATAATTTTTCAATATGCTGGTCCGACATGCAGAACTCAAGGTATTTGTTGGCAGAGCGAAAAACAGTCTTGTGGTACTTGGAAGACTCTTGGTGGAGAAAGAAAAGATCGAATAGCTGTTTAATGTCAAATAAAAAGAGGTGTCATGTTAAAAGACTGCGACAAAGAAATCTTTAAGGCAATAGAAGCGGAAAAGAAAAGACAAACCGAAGGAATGGAACTTATAGCTTCTGAAAACTATGTATCGGGAGCGGTTCTTGAGGCTTTAGGTACTATTTTTACGAATAAATACTCTGAAGGATATCCGGGTAAGAGGTACTATGGCGGACAAGAAAACACGGATACAGTTGAAACTCTTGCTATAGAGAGAACAAAGAAGCTATTTAGTGCAGAGCATATAAACGTACAACCTCACTCAGGTGCTCCGGCAAACATGATTGCATATAGTGCAGTACTTGAGCCGGGAGATACAGTTTTGGGAATGGATCTTTCACATGGCGGACACCTTACTCATGGACATCCCGTAACATTGTCGTCTCAAATATATAACTTCGTTCGATATAAAACGAATGCTTCCGGCGAAATCGATTATGATGAACTAGAGAAAATAGCCATCAAAGAAAAGCCAAAGATGATTTTGGCAGGATTTTCGGCATATACTAGACAACTTGACTATAAGAGGTTTCAAGAAATCGCAGAGAAGGTCGGAGCTATCTCTATGATAGATATAGCGCATATAGCAGGACTTATAGCGGGCAAGGCCATTCCCAACCCTGTACCCTTCTTTGATATAGTCACAACCACGACACACAAAACCCTTCGTGGTCCGCGAGGGGGCATGGTGATGTGCAAGGAAAAATATGCAAAAGCCATAGATAAGGCTACCTTCCCCGGTTTTCAGGGTGGTCCACATATGAACAACATTGCCGCAAAGACAGTTGCGCTAGGAGAGGCACTTCAGCCGTCGTTTCAAGAATATGCAAAACAAGTCATAAAAAACGCCAAGGTTTTAGAAACAGAGCTGACAAAAAACGGATTTAAAATAATGTTTGGCGGAACTGATAACCATATGGTTTTGGTTGACGTGTTTGGTAGTAAAGGTGTCTCTGGGAAAGAAGCTGAAGAGGCGCTTGATAAAGTGGGTATAACTTTAAATAAAAATGTAATACCGGATGATCCAAGAACGCCCCTTGACCCAAGTGGAGTGCGTATTGGTGTTCCTGCAGTAACTACAAGAGGTATGAAAGAAAAAGAGATTAAAGAAATCGCAGATATTATCACTCGGGTTGTAGAAAATATTAAAGATGAAAAAGTAATAGGTGAATGTGGAAAAAGGGTCAAGGAGATATGTTTACGTTTTCCGGTACCGGGAATTGAAAAACACCCCGCTATATTAACCTCATAATTAAAAACTGGAGATATCGCCGGAATCAAAATAAACTTGTAATGTTTTGGTTTCTTTTTTATAGTAGAAATAAGATTTAAAAAAGCAGGAGGGTCGTTTTACGGACGGGCTTTTTTTGTCTAAAACGAACCTTGGCACTATAAATATTACACGACTTAAGGAGTATGGGAAATGACTGATTCAAAGGGATTCTTGATCAGTTTCGAGGGACCGGACCAAAGCGGAAAATCAACTCAGTTGACACTTCTGGCGGAAGTCGCGGAGAAGAACGGACTGCCATGTTTGGGGATACGAGAGCCTGGCGGTACACCTGTGGGTGAGGAAATTCGCAATCTGTTGCTTGACCCCGAGTACAAAGGGATGAACTACTGGACAGAAGCACTGCTTTATGCAGCTTCTAGGGCGCAGATGGTGGCGGATGTAATCAGGCCATCACTCAATTCGGGGAAGATGGTTTTGTCTGACCGTTTCATCGACTCGTCCCTGATTTATCAGGGAATGGCACGTGGGCTAGGTGTTGAAGAGATATACAAACTTAACATGATGGCCACGGGTAATCTGAGGCCAGACGTCACCTTTGTTTTTCACGTTAGCGTAAAAGTTTCGCGGAAAAGACTGGTGGATTTATGTAAGCAATACGGAGAAAAACCGGACAGGATCGAGAGCGAGAAGGATGAATTCCATCGGATGGTCGAAAGAGGATACCGGGAGTTGGAAGAAATGTTTCCTGAACGTATAGTTCCAATTGATGGAAAGCTTCAAATCCCCGAGATACACGAGAAGATAAAAAGGATCTGCAACGAGCGGCTAGGTCTCAATCTGTAAACAATTGTTGAGCAAAGGAGAGTAAGCTAATGATTGACATTAATTTGATTGCACTAACCAACCAGGATCCGATTGCTCTGGCCTCACATGCGGCGAAGACTTGCTACAACAGTATACCGCCGGAGATGGGCGACTTGCTTGCCGATCCCTATGGGCAGCTCTGGGAGCCTGGGCATCACACCACATGGCAGCACTGGCAGGCAACGTTCGCTATCGCCGGTATCGACGTTAGCAATATGAAGTTCGGACTTCACCTCGTCAACAGGTTCTATAATTCTGACGAAATGTCGGGCCGCTACTGCGCCGACATGTTCAAGAACCCCGACTTCGAGGCAATTGCCGCCTACATCATGCACTACTGGCCGGAAATCAACGAAAACCAGCTATCGGTGGCTATGAACTTCGTCCGGAAAAGCACAAGTGTCTTTCATGAGAACATCGACGCGGCCGCAGAAGTAACAGCCAAGCTTCTCAAGGAGGAGCGACCACACATAGGCGCGAAGGCCCTCAAGACAACTTCGGAGAAGGTGGCCCAGGAGCAGATGCGGATGTTCATCTCGATGATCTTTCCGACGGGTCTTGACCACTCGCTGAACTTAACGGCACTCGCCGCGATGTATCAGGCGGCGTGGACGCCGGTTGTCAAGGATGTCACCGAGCGGGCTGTTAAGCTGGTGGTAGCACAATATCCGGAACTCGAGAAGTACTATGATCTCCCTCGCCGTGAGGGCGAATTACTTCCCGTTATTCCGGAAGCAAGCTCTGCCGGAGTGATGGATACTCCGAGTTTGCGAGTTCGGAACTTTGACATCGACTGGGATAAAGTCGAAGATCCCAGGAAGTCGCAGATGCATCCGGTCGACCTACTCCACTTCCTTCCCGAGATGATGAACAACTCGACGACAAGTATAAGAATGGAGATAGAGATATCGGCAGCGACAATGGGCCAGGATCAGCGGCATCGGACCATTAACCGCAGCATGCCGGAGTTCACTGGAAACTTCTACATGCCAGTGGTCATAAAGGAAATGGGCCTCGAGGACGTAGCGCTAGAAACAATACGGGACTGGCTCTCGCTTCCCGGGACTCTTCCTGACAGCCTCGTTGTCGCCCTTGCCCCTTATGGAGCAATGGTCCGCTATCAGAAGTGTGGAAACCTGAACGCCATTGCTCACGAGCAAGGTAAAAGGCTCTGCTTCTGCGCCCAGGAAGAAATATACAACTTGGGGCGCCTGCTTCTGGAAAGCTGTTTTGAGGTTTACTACTCACCCAGTCAGTTGCTGCCTCTTTCGAAGTATCTCCGTCCGCCGTGTTACGATGACGGGAAGTGCGCCGAAGGCAAAAGGTACTGTGGACGTAATCTGAAGGCTTCTAAGCCGAACGATTACTTCCCGGTTCGCAAGGTATAGTGTCAAGGTCATTGGAGAGCCCCTTCGGGGGTTCTCCATAAGACCAACTTTTAAAAAATTGTTGACGAAAGTTAAGTAATTTGCTACAATACTTGAAGGTCTAGCGAGAAAGCAATTTCAAACTAGACCTACTATAAAAAAATATAGCCAAAGACAGTAGCGTCCTGAGCGTAGTCGAAGGATTAAGAATGCTACCGAGGTAAAAACAGAAATTTTTATTTGTCTTTGGTCGAAAGCCAAAGATTTTTTAATGCACAAGCCCGCTTGTCATCCTGAACTTGATTCAGGATCCAGAAATAATACATAGATTCCGGATCAAGTCCGGAATGACAAAAGAGTAAGGAAAACTATATGGCACTAACAAAAAAGAAAAAAGAAGAGCTAGTTGATATCTTTGCTGAAAGACTGGAAAGGTCTAAAGCAGCCGTTTTTACTGACTACAAGGGATTGACTGTAGAAGAGATAAATGAGGTTCGTAGTAAGCTCAGAGACCAGGGGATAGAATTTAAAGTTATAAAGAATACCCTTTTCGGATTGGCAGTAAAAAAAGCAAAGCTGGATGTGGACGCAAAAGAGCTGGCCAACCATCCTGTTGCGGTAGCATTCGGTTATGATGATGAAGTTGCTCCAGCAAAAGTAGTTTTCAACTTTGCTAAAGATCATGAGTCATTAGAGATTATAGGCGGAATACTTGAAGGTAAAAGCATAGATGCTATGTCTGTTAAGAATCTAGCGATAATGCCTTCACGAGAAGAGTTAATAGCGAAGATGATTGGATCAATAAATGCTCCGATGTCAAACTTTGTTGGCGTGATGCATGCAAGCCTTAGAAACGTAGTCGGTGTTATGAATGCGATTAAAGAACAAAAAGAAGTGTAAATTAATCAATAATAATTAATACATAATCAATAAAGAAAGGATTTAAAATGGCAGATGAAGATGTAAAAAAAGATGACCAAGAGACTTCCGAAGAAGAAGTAAAAGACGAAACCACAACTGAAAAAATAGTTGAGGAAAAAAGCGAAGCAACACCCGACGTTGTAGAGGAAGCTCCAAAAGAGGAGCCAAAGGTTGAGGAAAAACCAGCCGAAGAACCAGCTAAGGAAGAAAAGAAAGAAACCGTCTCTGAAGAGCCGGTCAAGAAACCTAAAAAAGATGTTGAGGTTCCAAAAAAGTTTAAAGACCTCGTTAAAACTATTGAAGAAATGAGCGTTCTTGAAATGGCAGAACTTGTTAAGGTTCTTGAAGAGAAGTTTGGCGTATCAGCAGCAGCTCCGATAGCGGTAGCAGCCGGACCGGCAGCAGGTGCTCCAGCAGAAGAGGCCGAAGAGAAGTCAGCCTACACGGTAGTTCTTACAGCCGCAGGAAGCAACAAAATAGGTGCTATCAAGGCAGTAAGAGAGATTAACCAGACACTTGGCCTAAAAGAAGCTAAAGATCTAGTTGACGGCGCCCCTAAGACAGTTGCTGAAAACTTGAAGCCTGAAGAAGCAAACGCTGCAAAAGAAAAACTAGAAGCAGCTGGTGCAACAGTAGAACTGAAATAATTCATTTGAATTTACAAAAAGGGAGCCTACATGTAGGTTCTCTTTTTGGTTTCTATTCTCTACTGTCATCCTGAACTCGATTCAGGATCTATAATATTAAAGTCTGGATTCCGGATCTGGTCCGGAATGACAAATGAAGTATCTTTTTGATTTATATAAAGTGAGGTAAACTGATTTTATGAAAAAGTTTAAATTTGAACTAAAAAAAGAGGATGGTAAGGCGAGGCTGGGTAAAATCACTACTGCACATGGCGAGATAGATACTCCTGTGTTTATGCCTTGTGGAACGAGGGCAACCGTCAAGACAACTAACCCCGAGGAGCTAAAAGATATCGGAGTACAAATATTGCTTGGGAATACATATCACCTTTATTTGAAACCTGGAGATAGATTGATAAAGAGAATGGGTGGTTTGCATAAGTTTATGGGCTGGGATAGGCCAATATTGACTGATAGTGGCGGATTTCAGGTATTTTCGCTCGGAACAGATGTGCGGAAAAAAGCGAAATTAATGAAAATATATGAGGATCGTGTGGAGTTCAGATCATATATTGATGGCTCAAAACACACCTTCACTCCCGAAAAAGTATTAGATATTCAGGACAACCTTGGAACAGACATTGCTATGGTTCTTGACGAGTGCGTATCGGGAGAGATCACACACGAGTATGCAAAAAAATCGATGGAGATAACGCACAAATGGGCAAAAAGAGCGAAGGAATACACAGACAAGAAAAAATTTGACATGGCGGTTTTTGGCATTGCGCAGGGTGGTATTTATGATGATTTGAGAGTAGAGTCAGCAAAATATATTAACTCTTTAGATTTTGATGGCAATGCTATCGGTGGCTTGGTCGTAGAGACAAAAGAACAGATTTATAGAGTCTTAAATACAGTTATACCCAATTTAGAGATAAAAAAACCGAGATATTTAATGGGGGTCGGCCAACCAGAAGACATTTTGGAAGCAGTTGAGGGCGGGGTTGACATGTTTGATGCCATTATCCCCACCAGGCTGGCTCGTCATGGAACCGTTTTCACTTATAGAGGAAAGATGAATTTAAAAACTGCTAAGTTTAGAGAGAATAAGACTCCTATCGAAAAGGGATGTGATTGCTATGCATGCCAGAATTTTTCAGGGGCATATATACACCATCTTTTGAGAGTTGATGAAATATTAGGAATTCGGTTAACAACAATTCATAATCTAAGATTTATGATGAGACTTATGGAAGATATACGTACTTCAATCCAGAAAGGCGAATTTCAAACATTTAAAAAGAGCTTTATTAAGAAGTTTGAGAGATAAACGACCGTCATTCCCGCGAAGGCGGGAATCTAGTAATCATGGAGTGATTACGGTTGACAAAGGGTTTCCCGAGGCTGTACTATAGGAGGGTAAAACCCTCCTACGCTAAAAGCTTCGGGCGGGCAGGTAAAAAAATCAAAATACAAAAAAGAGGGACCAAAATAAAAATGCAAGACGATAAAAGAATAAAACAAATACAAAAACTACTTGATGTTGCAGAGGGAAATCTACAGTCCGCACGTAACTTACTTTTAGATATACTTGGAGAGAAAAAGACAGGCAAAACTGACCACATGGAGTCAGCGAAGGACCTGTCTATTTTAAATGAAGGAAAGGTCATAGAAGGTGTCTTTGATGGCGAGCAAATGGTAGCCCCCGATGGTAAAAAGTATCCCGTTCCCGCAAACTATGCCTCAAAGTCAAAACTTGTTGAGGGAGATACTTTGAAACTAACAATCGCTGACGATGGCAGTCTTATATATAAACAAATCAACCCAACAGAACGTAAAAACTTGATTGGTACCCTCTCATATGACAATGGAAACTATACTGTTTTAGCTGAAGGTAAAAGTTATAAAGTTCTTTTTGCTTCAGTTACTTACTATAAAGGTGAACCGGGATCTAAAGCATCCATAATAGTACCGGTAGATAAAGAAAGCACTTGGGCAGCACTTGAAAGCATCATCCATGAACACGGAGAATCTAAAGAAACAAAACAGGAGAAGAATCTGGAACTCCCTGAAGAAAACAAAGAAATACTCGAAGAGGTTAAAGAGAGCTTTGATAAACCAAAAAAAACTGAAGACAAAGAGGAGAGTTCTACAACAACAAAGAAAACTACTAAAAAAGTTGTACCTAAAGTAGCTGAACCTGAAATATCTGAAGATATGACAGTTAAGGAAGCATCTCAAGCGAGTGCAGAAGAAGAGCCAGTGAAAACAGAAACAATTGAGGAACATCCGGATATAAAGAAACAGGGTGCTTATATGCCAGAGGAAGATGATAGTATTGGGAAAGAAGAAAAAGAAACAAACTCTATTGGTGAAGAATCCCCTATTGTGAAGGATAAAAAAGGTAAAGATATCCAAGAACTAGAGATATAATCTTTTAATGTATTTCAATGCCTTTTATTTTGACACCTGACTTTTGGATGGTGTTTTTTAATTCATCTATATATTGAGTAAATAAATCCCTATCGCGCATGGTTTTGTAGTTTTCGGGATATTCTTTTTCCAGGAGTTCTGTAAATCCTCTTCCGGCGCCCCGTAAATTCAAAATCTCAAACCAGTAGTAGTCTGCAAAATCTCTTGTTTTATTAATGATTTCTTCTATATTGACTAGGTCTGGGATTATAGGACTGATAAAGGCATATGTTTTGATACCCGATTTTTTTAAGCTCTTCATAGCCTTAATCCTGTCCTCATTTGTTGGAGAATCAGGTTCAAACAAGTTCTTTTCTTCATCTGAAAATGAATTTATTGTAAAACCAACTTCAACATTCTTAAAATCTTTAAGTAAGTCTATATCTCTCAAAACTAAATCCGACTTTGTTAGTATAGATAGCTCAACATTCTTATCCATATTCTCCAGTATTTTTCGTGTTAGTTTTATTTCTTTTTCAATTGGTTGATAGGCATCACTAACCGAACTCATAAAAACTTTACCTTTAACAAATTTGCTTTTCACAAGCTCCGGTGCGTTTACTTTTACCTCAATCCAAGAACCCCATTCACCGTAACCCTTCCACCTACTAATAAATCTCGCATAACAGTAGCTGCAGTTATGCCCACAACCGACATACTGATTTATCACCCAGTCGCATCCCGGCAGTTTTGTCTTTGTAAATATTTCTTTTACTTGAGTTTTTATTATTTTTTCTTCCATATCTCAATTTTAAAAGAATAATAAAGAGATACAAGTATACATAAATCTCTGTCCACAAGAAAAAGTATCTTATAAACAACTCAGACACAGAAAATAGGGTTAAACTCCCTTGCAATAAGGTTTATAATTCTTATACGAATTAAAAGGGATTTCTCCGCTTGCCACTAGCGTGGTGTCGGTCGAAATGACAAGTGTAAGGAGTTTTTAGTGGCGAGAATAGCACTATACAGAAAACATAGACCTGCTGACTTCAGCGAGATAGAGGGTCAGGGGCACATAATGAGGGTTTTGCAAAATGCTGTAAAAACCTCGACTTTTTCTCATGCTTATATATTCTGTGGACCTCGTGGCATAGGTAAGACTTCTGTAGCACGCATAATGGCCAAGGCAGTGAACTGTTTAAAGCCAAAAGATGGAAATCCATGCAACAAATGCTCTGTTTGTGTTTCCATAAATAAACAAACTGCGTTAGATATTATAGAAATAGATGCTGCTTCAAACCGTGGGATTGATGAGATACGGGACCTACGAGAAAAAGTAAAGTTTACTCCTAGTGAGCTGAAATATAAGGTATTTATTATAGATGAAGTACATATGCTCACTAAAGAAGCATTTAATGCACTCTTAAAAACACTTGAGGAGCCACCGGAACACGCTCTTTTTGTTATGGCAACTACAGAAATACATAAAATACCGGCGACGGTTATTTCTAGATGTCAAAGGTTTGATTTTAAAAGAATTTCTGAGCCTGAACTGGTAAATAGAATAGGTAATATTGCAAAAGAAGAGGGTATAAAGATAAACAAAGAAGCCATTTCTGTGATAGCAAAGGCGAGTGAGGGCGGTTTAAGAGATGCAATATCTTTCCTTGATCAGATTTCCATGAATGCGGGGAATAAAGTAATAACAGAAAAAGAAGTTGGTGAGCTTCTGGGTATGGTTGACACGGGCAAGATAGAAAAGTTAATAAAGCAGGTAGAAGAAGGACAGAAAAAAGAAGCGTTAAAGTTTTTAGAAGACCTTCTTGATGCGGGTGCCGACATAGGTCAACTAACAAAGGGCCTTATGAATGGATATCGGGAGAAGATTCAAGGTGATTTAAGTGACAATGGTTTAATAAAAAAATATGTATATGCAGTAGAAACACTCAGTGAGTGTAATAGGAACTTTAGGCTATCTTTATATCCTCAGTTGTCGCTAGAGGTGGCACTCTTAAAGACAATGGGAGTACAAAATAACTCAATTGTGTTATCTAATAATGTCATCCTGAGGCACGAAGGATCTCAAGATTCTTCGCAAGCTCAGAATGACGGGGGAAAAAAAGATGAAAACGTTACGAAGGTTAGCAAAAAGGTGATCATTGTAGATGAGTTGGTTAAAGACACAAAAGGTACAGCCCTAGGCGATGATGACACGATGGAAAAGTGGAATCAAGTGCTTTTTGAAATAAAGTCAAAGAATAACTCCATTCATGCATTTGTCAGAGAGTCTCAAGCCTCTCTTGTGGGAGACGAGATTCACTTGGTTTTTCCTTATAAGTTTCACAAAGAAAGAATAGAAGATAGAAGAAATAGACAGATAGTAGAAGAGGCTATATCGAAAGTCTGCGGACATGGATATAGGGTGATTTGTAAAATAGGTCAGGTACGAAACAAAAAAGATTTAGAAGGTGAGGAAGGGACCTCCAAAAAAACAGCAAAAAAAGAAACAACCATTGATGAGTTTTTGGACGTTTTGGGTGGAGAAGTCGTAGGATAATAAAACTGTCATCCTGAACTTGATTCAGGATCCATACAAGTATAACTGGATTCCGGATCAAGTCCGGAATGACAAAAAGGTGAGGGTAGGAAGGATAGTAGATGTCAAAAGAAGTAGAAGGCAGAACACCGCCACATAACGAGGAAGCGGAAGTTTCTGTATTGGGTTCTATACTCCTCGAAAAAGATGCGATTATAAAGGTCGCAGACATTTTAACTGAAGACGATTTTTATTCAGATGCACACCGTATGATATATAGCACAATGATAGAACTTTTTGAACATCATCAGCCAATAGATCTAGTAACACTGACAAATAAACTTACCGAGAAGAAACTTTTAGATAAAGTCGGGGGGGCCGGATACATATCAACTCTCGTGAACTCCGTGCCATCTGCGGCAAACATCGTACACTATGCCAAAATCACAGCCGACAAAGCACTACTGAGAAGGCTTATAGAGTCGTCAAATGATATCACATCTATGGCGTATAACGAAAAAGAGGATACCTCTAGGGTTTTAGATGAGGCCGAGCAGAAGATATTTAAAGTCGCAGAAAAGCATCTTAAGGGTAAGTTTATTCCTATAAAAAGTATACTAGAGGACTCATTTGAAAGAATTGATGAACTTCATAAAGACAAGGATAAACTGCGTGGAGTTCCGACAGGATTTAAGGAGCTTGATAATATTTTAGCCGGACTTCAACCAAGTGATCTAATAGTTATAGCAGCAAGGCCGTCAGTCGGTAAAACCTCGTTAGCACTAAATATTGCCGAGCATGTAGCCGGAAATGAGGGAATATCGGTTGCGCTTTTTTCTTTAGAAATGAGTAAAGAACAGTTAGTAGATAGACTTTTAGCATCTGAAGCAAAGATTGATAGCTGGAAACTAAGGACGGGAAATCTTGATGACAGTGACTTTCCAAAAATTGGAAAAGCGATGGCAACACTATCTGAGGCACCATTTTTTATAGATGACTCACCTCTTATAAATGTTCTAGAAATGAGAACAAAAGCCCGTCGTTTACAGTCAGAAAAGGGATTGGGACTTATAATAGTAGACTATTTACAACTAATGCAGGGAAGAAATCAAGAGAATAGGGTTCAGGAAATATCCGAAATCTCCCGTGCGTTAAAGGGTTTAGCAAGGGAACTGAATGTTCCTATCGTTGCCCTCTCCCAGCTTTCTAGAAATGTTGAGTCCAGACCAGATAAGCGTCCAATACTTTCAGACTTACGTGAGTCAGGCTCTATAGAACAGGATGCGGACGTTGTAATATTTATTTATCGTGATGAACTATATAACTCTGAGAGTGACAAGAAGGGTATAGCAGAGATAATCATTCGAAAGCATAGAAATGGTCCTATCGGCAGCACAGAGCTTTTATTTAAACAAGAGCAAACTGCATTCAGAAGCCTAGATAAAAAACACTCAACGACGAGTTAAATAACTAGCTGGCTAATAAATAATATTTATCGGATGGAAAATTTTATTGTTTCATCTTAAGCTTTTTGGTACAATTTAGGTATTGGTTTATTAAAATTAAATATAGATTCTGGTAAGCCAGAATGACAAAAAGGAAATAAAATGGGTGATTCAAAAAAAGATTATAAAGCCTCACTTATTATTGGTGCTGCTGCTGCTGCCCTTTCTGTAATAATGGTAAAAAACTTTGGAGTAACAAACCCCGCTACCTATGTTTTAGTTGCAGTTATGCTTCTTATTCTACCACCAGTAGGGATATTTGTAGCAAGACTAGTTGGCAAAAAAATAGTAGCATTATATCAGTTTATCAAATTTGCAGAAACTGGCGGCTTAAATACCTTCGTTGACCTTGGAGTTTTAAATCTACTAATACTCATCACCGGTTTATCTGCCGGTATTTATTATTCTCTTTTTAAGGGGATTTCATTTGTCAGCGCTGTTATAAACTCATATTTTTGGAACAAGCACTGGGTTTTTGAGTCAAAAGAAAAAGGAGAAGCTGGAGAGAAAGAGTTCGCGAAGTTTATCATGGTGAGCATAGGTGGCTTCATAGTGAATGTGTCAGCGGCCAGTCTTATTATATATCTAGCAAAAGGCTCAAGCATGGAATCTAAGACCCTTGCAAATGTAGCCGCGCTAATTGCTTTTGTGCTGACAATGGCATGGAACTTTCTAGGATATAAGTTGGTTGTCTTCGTCAAACCAAAAAAGAAATGAAAAACCTGTTATTTAAAATAAATCCCAAAGATTGGATTCCCGCCTTCGCGGGAATGACAGGGCGTTCTGTTTTGCCGTTTTTGATTAGCATAAAAGATGCTCTTTTAAAAAGGTCTTATCTTTGGGTCATACTTATTTTTGCCTTTCTCACAAGAATGTATGGTATAGGCAGCGTAGGAGTTAACGAACAAGAACTTAAAAATATTGAACGTATTTTTTCATTAAACAATCCGGCAAATTTTCTAAACAGTGATGCATGTACAAATCTTTATTATTTACTTCAAAATCTTTGGGGAAAAATATTTGGTTACTCGGTATTCAATATGCGGTTCTTATCTGTTGTATTGTCACTTCTTGGGCTTTTCATATTCTTTAAGTTTACAGAAGAGTGGTTTAATAGAAAACTTGCCTATATTGGTACCTTTCTACTTTCTATATCCAGTTTCCATATACTTGTTTCCAGAAATATCTCACATGAGATCCTATATCCCGTTATTATCATTACAGCGCTACATCTTTTAACTCTCGCCTATAGATATAAAATGTGGCAATACTTTTTTCTTTCCGGAGTACTCCTGGGCTTGGGTTTTTATGCTAGTGAAATAACCTTTGTTCTAGTACTGGTTTTCATAATATCGGGAATATATTTTTATTCAAAAAATCGCAAGTTTTTTTCTAGTTTTATTAAACAAAAGGCCATACTGGTTTTCTCCGCTGGTGTTATTTCACTACCTTTTTTCTACTCTTTTTTTATAAATCCGGGCAAGTTTCTATCAAATTTTACATATAAGCCGGATGTTCTTTTTGATAATACAAAAAAGCTGATAAGTTCTCTTGTTTATGCCTCGCCACAACAATATATGTATAATATAGGTACTGATAAGGTATTTGATCCATTTATTGAGATAACCTTCATCTTGGGGCTTATTTATATAGTAATGAGGATTAAACGAAGGAAGTTCTACTTTCTTACCACATGGCTAGTGATTTTGACAGTAATAATCGTTTTTAAAAATTTATTTTCCTTGGGGAACTTCATATATATAATACCTATTATGTTTATTATGTTGGCGAGAATACAAACATATGTCCTGGATAAATGGTTTAAAACTTTTCCGTTTAATAAATTTGCGCGCATTATAATGGTTTTGGGAGTTGGTTTTATGTTTGCACTTTCTTTGTCATATAACTATAGAAAAGTTTTCTTGGCATGGACTAAATATCCGGAGAGAAAGTTTGCATATAGTACCGAATCAACGTCGGTAAACCTTGGAAATGATAAGGCATACACCTACAAATCATCATATGGAAAAGACGTCATAGCTTCTGTGATAAATATAGATAATAAAGATAATATTTCAGAGCTAACAGACTTAAACACAATCAAAGAGGGGGATAAACCCAATATTATTACTTCCCCTGAAGGTTCTTTTGCGGTAAAATTAAATGTAAAGAATGTGAAGTGGAAAGAGTATAAAGGCAAAGACATCGTTTTATTAAAAGGAGAGTAAAGTGAGCGAAGAAATAGGTTTATCAGTAATTATCCCATGTAAAAATCAAGCAGCGGGTGTAAAAAGAACTTTATCAGAGATTACGGAATACTCTAAAAAATTTGATTTCGATTGGGAAGTTATCTATGCCGATGGCGGCAGTACAGACAAAAGCATAGAGACAGCTGAAAGTTTTGAAGGAAAGATTAAGAATTTAACAATTGTCCATGAATCGGCACTTGGAATGGGCACTGGTAAGGGAGCAGCAGTAAAAGCCGGGATGCTAAAGGCAAAAGGTAAAATCAGAATGTTTATGGATGCTGACTCTTCTACGCCGATTAAAGAAATAGACAAGCTTCTCCCTTATTTTAAGGAAGGTTACGATGTTGTTATGGGTTCGAGGTATACAAACAAGCCTCTACCTGCTGTACATAAGCCCTTTAAAGCCTTTTTGCAGGCGCTTAAGGAGGTTTTTGAAGTTTTAATCTATGGATATTCAAAAAGTAACAACATGGTTAAAAAACAAGGCAGATTTAGACAGTTAGTATCTCGTGGTGCAAATCTCTCGTTTGTTGTTCTTCTCGGCCAGAGTTATGCAGATACAAGGTGCGGTTTCAAAGCCTATACTGATAAAGCCGCCGAAACCATTTTTAGCTTACAAACCTTACCGGGTTGGGGTTTTGATACAGAAATACTTATGATCGCGGAAAAGTACAAATATAAAATTATAGAAGTCCCTATCACATGGATCGATGATGCCGAAATCTCAGACATGACACTGAGCGGTATATTTGGAAGCTACATTGAGATCTTTAAGATAAAATGGAACAAACTTAGTGGCAAATACTCAGGCGCAAAAGCAGAATAAGATAAAGAACCTTGTTAAATTTTTAGTTGCAATAATGGTTTTGATATTATTATGGGCATTCTTTAATGATTCTACATATAACATAGTTAAAAAAGAATTCGTAAAAAATGCTGATAAGTATACAGAGATGTATGCTTATACAAAGTCAAAACCAGCCTTTAACGAAAAATATTTTATCGTTCAGGAGAACAAACAGGCAGAGAGTTTTTTTAGAAAAGAAGTGAAGGCAATTGATGAGGGGGATATAGATAATATTAGTTGTTCAAAGGATGAAATCATTATTTTATATGAGAAACCAAGTCAAAAAATAAGTGAATATATCCAGAAAAAAGAGGGAGAAGCGCTCGTTTTAAACAAAGGTACTGATATAGAGTTTTATGCAGCAAAAGTAAAGGGTTCAACGGAGTCTTGCAGCTTAGGAGAGTAGGGATCAATGACCAATTTTCAATTCTCAATTTTCAAAAATAAATTCTTTCAAGAAAACTGGATGGTTTCTGTTGTTTTGATTATTGCAACATTTCTAAGGTTCTTTAGACTAGATAAACTACCAGAAGGACTCCATCCGGACGAAGCAGCAAATGGTCTAGATATCATTAGTATGTTTGACTCGCATAAGTTTGCTGCCATTTATGACACAAATGGCCCAAGAGAGGCACTGTTTCTGTATTTACAAGCAATTCCTGTTTGGATAGGGAAGGTTACCGGATGGGCGTTTTTAAACTTTACTCCACTTTCTCTTCGTATTGCACCGGCAATCATCGGGGTTGCAACGGTTTATGGAATATACCTTTTAGGAAAAGAACTCTTTAATAAGAATGTGGGTATTTTTGCTTCCTTGGTGCTTGCGGTAAGTGCTTGGCATATACAGTTTAGTCGTAATGGCTTCCGGGCTATCATGGCTCCCTTAGCGCTTGTTTTTCTCTTCTACTTTTTCATAAGAGCTTACAAAAACGGACAGATCAAAGACTATATTGCAACCGGTATTACTCTTGCCCTGGGTTTTTATACATATCTTTCTTTCAGAATGGTGCCGCTCGTTTTGATTGCGATACTCGTTTATATAGCGATTACAGATAAAAAATTTATTAAGAAAAACATCAAAAAGATTGGAATATTGGCAGCGGTATTTTTTGTGATTATGATACCGATGCTTATCCACTTCATTCATGTTCCTGCAGACATTGCCGGCCGTTCGTCAACTAGCATCTTTAATCCAGAAACCAATGGAGGTAGTCCGATAAAGGCATTAACAGATAACATCGTTAGAACCGCAATTATGTTTAACTTCTCGGGTGATGAAAACTTTAGGCATAACCTTGGTGGGACCCCCATGCTTGATGTTTTTGTGGGAATACTAATGTGGGTCGGGGTGGTTATAAGTCTTATTAGAATTAAAAAGATAGAGTACTTCCTTTTGATTATGTGGTTTGGGGCACTTTCTTTACCCGAACTTCTTACTTCAGAGGGTATACCGCATGCACTTAGAATCGTTGGGGTTATACCGGTTGTTTTCTTGTGGGCTGCTCTTGGCTTGGACTGGATACTAACTAAAGTTAAGGCAAAGTATGCACTATATACCGGGATGATACTTTTGATTATAATCTCCGGTGGGGCGAGCTTCTATAAATATTTTGTTCTTTTCCCTAGCTATTCAGACTCCAGAGAAGCTTACGCGGAAAACATGGTAGAGGTAGCGCGTGATATAAAGAAACAACCAAAAGACACCGAAATAATACTTCTCATGGGAGAATATGGTACAAAAACAGTTCAGTTTATTACGTATCCGGATAAACCTAACATCCATAGATATGAGACTTATAACATTAAGGATTTGAAGCTTCCTAAAAAACACTATAAGATGTATGTAGAGCGTGAGTGGAAAGAGACGGCCGCAAAGGAGTTAGCGCGTATTGGCTTTGATAAAGGATTTACAGCCATACCATCAAAAACAGATAAAAGAATAATCTATTATGAATACAGTCAATAAATCCAAAATACATACAATGTTCGGGATACCAACAGATAGGCTTTGGATATATCCTATTTTCTTTGGTGCATTTATGCGCATCTATGGAATAGTTATGTCAAGTATCTGGCATGATGAGGGCTATACTATGTGGCTACTTAAGTATAACCCGATTCAGATTATCGAAAGAACGGCACGTGATGTCCATCCACCGGGGTACTATCTTATAGCTAAACCCTGGGTGATGATTTTTGGAAATTCGGCTTTTTCTATAAGGTTTTTGTCACTGCTTTTTTCTGTAGGAATAATCTACTTAGTTTATAAAATAGTAGAGAAGGTTTTTGACGATAGGGCTGCTTTTTGGGCATCTATGTTTGTGGCTCTCTCACCCTTTATGGTGCGTTTTGCGCAGGAAGCAAGAATGTATGGGGTTGTGGCATTTTTTACAACCTTAGGAACATATTTTTTAGTTAAGTTTATTCAAGATAAGAGCAATAAGGCATTGATATTTTATGCACTTTCTATGACTGTGGCAATCTACATACAATACTATGCTTTTTTTGTAATAATGATTCAGTGGATTATAGTGGCAACAGTAACTCCGGGATTTTTTACCTTTAAGTGGAGCAAGTCACTTAAAGAACGTTTGGGAATATTTAACTGTAAGTGGTGGCTAGCAGGACTTGCTTCGGTAGTCCTATACATTCCATGGTTTCCTATTGCCTACAAGCAAGTGACAAGAGTCAGTGGTAGTTACTGGATAAAACCAGAGTGGATAAATGCAAGAACTATCCCAAACAACCTAACTCAGTTTGTTGTATATATGCACTTAGATGGTAATGGCTACGAAGCTATCATGGGAAAGGTGTTGTTTTGGCTGGTGGCTCTTACTCTCGTAGGAACGGGCTTTGTTTTGCTTTATAGGAAAGATTTAAGCAAAAGAGTTTCTTTGTTTCTTCTATATGGTTATTTGCCGATGGTGCTTGTATTTATACTTTCAAAAGTTAGAACCCCTGTATACCAAGACAGATATTTTCCGTTTTCTGCGGTAGCTATATTAGCTCTTTGGGGTATTGGTATCTCAGTTATTAAGAGTAGGCGCATAAGAATGACTTTCGGGGGGTTGGTTTTTATCCTTTTGATACTTGGAAATGTACAAATGCACATAGATACTTCTCATCAGATGAAGGCACTTTCTATGGCTGTCAAAAACGAAATGCACCCCGGAGACGTAGTCCTTTCTGGTGAGCTGTATACATTTCTTGATGGAACGTACTACTTTGGCGACAAGAAAATTAAACTAATATCTGCGCCTGTTGATGGGTATGGTGAATCCTCTCTTTTCTACGACCAACAAGGTGAATATATAGTGTCTGAGAGCGAAGCAATAGCACTAGGCACACAAAACAGAGTATTTATAGTGGGTAAAACCGGTGATAAAAAGTATTTTTCAAACTGCCTACTAGATTCATCTAAAAGTAGGGTTATATACGAAGACACCAGGACAAACGGCGTAAAAGCGGTTTTATATGAGAATTAACAAATTAAGAATTACTAATTTCTAAGGAAATCCCAAGTCATTAATGCTGAAATTAGACATTCTATCATTAGTCATTGATTAAATATTAGAAATTAGGATTTATAAATTTATCTTTCTATACGCCTTGAACACAGCTCTCAAATATAATAAACTATTAATATCTAATAATAAAAGGAGATTACGTTATGGCGATGTTTGGTAAAGCCAAAGAACAATACGAGTTTGTGAAAAAAGCTAAGGAAATACAAAAGAAACTAAGAAATGAAATAGTTGAAGCCGAAAAAGGTATGGTAAAAGTAAAGATGAACGGTGAGATGAAAGTTCAGTCTGTCGAAATCTTAACTGATGAAGTAGATGATGTAAAACAGCTAGAAAAAGACATAAAAGAAACTATGGATAATGTAACAGAAAAAGCTCAGAAAGTAGCTCAAAGCATGATGAAGGATGTCATGGGTGGTATGGGTGGCGGAATGCCCTTTTAGGTATATTTTATGCGAGTAATACCCCAAAATGTACAAAAACTTATAGATGAGTTTGCAAGTCTTCCCGGGATTGGTCCAAAAACTGCCCAGAGGCTAACTTTTTATCTTCTGAGAAGTTCTGATAAAGACTTGGGTGAGTTTGGATCTGCAGTTTTAGAGTTGAAGAAAAATATAAAGACCTGTTCTATATGTTCAAATATTGCAGAGGGTGACCCCTGTCACATATGTGAAGATCCTCGTAGAGAAAAGTCTAGTATCTGTGTAGTAGAGGAACCTCTTGATGTGGTTGCTATAGAAAAAACCGGAAAATTTCCAGGACTTTATCATGTTTTGGGTGGAGTAATATCTCCAATTGAAGGGGTTGGTCCTGACGATCTTTTTATAAAACAGTTAATCAATAGATTAAAGAACTCTAGCGTTGATGAGATTATATTAGCTACTAACCCCAGTGTAGAGGGTGAGGCAACAGCTCTATATCTACAAAGACTAATAAATCCACTGGATATCAAGATTACTCGTATAGCTCGTGGACTACCAGTTGGTGGAGATCTTGAATATGCCGACGAGGTGACACTTTCAAGGGCTATAGAAGGTCGTCTAGACTATTGATTTTTTCTTAATTGAAGACTAGAAGTAATGCTAATTTTTCCTTTCATTTTAGCCATTTTTAAGCTAAAATAGTCATGCTATGGCCATTAAAGAAATAAAAGATAAATCACTTAGCTGGGTTGATGTCCAGAGTCCAACTGAGAAAGATATGAAGGAACTTTCTCGTCGTTTTAAGTTTCACGAACTTGACCTTGAAGACTGTCTTTCAAATATCCAGCGACCGAAAATAGACCAATATGAAAATTATTTATTCATGGTTACCCACTTTCCACGATATATAAAAGGCACAAAACGTCTTGTGATATCTGAAGTAGATATATTTATTGGGAAGGATTATTTGATAACAGTACATAGTGGAAACCAGAAAATCTTAATTGAAGAATTTGAAAAATGCGCAAAAAACAATAAGCACTTTCAAGAATTATCTAGTGGAAGTCCGGGGCTACTGCTTCATGAACTTATGACCGACCTCTATGGTAACTGCTTCAAGATGATAGATAAGATATACGAACGGATTGAGGGGCTTGATGACAGAATCTTTTCGGGAGAGGGAAAGCCCCATGTCCTTATCCACGAATTTTCAGACCTTAGAAGAGAAATCATCAACTTTAGGCGTGTAATAAAGCCGCAAAGGGAAGTGTTAGATACTTTGGAAAAGGTAAAAACTGCATTTATTAAAAAAGGTGTAGATGTATACTTCGATGATATGGGAGATATGGTTGAAAAGCTTTGGGATCTCTTAGAAAACCAGAAAGAAATTGTAGACACAATGGTCGGTACCTATGAATCGGTTATAACAAATCAGACAAATGATATTATAAAGATTCTGACAATATTTTCTGTCATAATGCTCCCGCTCACCCTGCTATCGGGTATATATGGTATGAATATAAGCAAGCTACCGTTTGCCGAAACAGAATTTTCTTTTCAGTTTGTATTGGGAATTATGCTGACCGTAGTTGTCATAATGCTTTGGTTTTTTAACAGGAGAAAGTGGCTCTAAGGTTCAATCCTTGGGCTTGGGTGATTCAACTGGAGATTACATGAAAAATTTTATAAGACTTCTAAAGTTCGGATTACTTGAAAAAAAGCTAAGTGCACTACTTTTGACCTTTGCTATATTAAGCTCAGTATTTGAAGCCTTGATTCCTCTTGCCTTAAAGCTGATTTTTGATTTCCTGGAAAAACAAGCTAAAACGGGATTTGAAAGTTTTAACTCATCTAGTCTTACAAAATATATTATTTTATTTATCATTCTTACTTTTTCCCGAGATTTAGTGGCAATGTTTACAGATTTTTACTCTTCCAAGTGGTGGCACAAGATAGGCAACACAATTACAGAAAAGGTTTTCAACCATTTAACAGACCTTTCTAATAGTTTTTATGAAAAAACATCTACGGGTAGAATCATAGAGAGGCTTGGAAAGGGGATTGCTGATATTCAAGATATACTTGGATCTATTATTTCCACCCTTATACCACAAGTAATTTATATTATTATAGCCATGTTCTTTTTATTTAGCATTAACCCAGTTTTCGGTTTAATCGTCATAGTTGGGATGCCTCTCTTTGTTTTTATTAGCGTGGTTTTTTATAAAATCTTAAACTCATTCCAAGACAGAACAAGAGATGCTGCTGAAAAAGCGTCTGCTGTGAAGATTGAGACCATCTCAAATATAAAAACCGTTAAATCATTTGCGACTGAGGATAGACACTCAAAGCAATTAAGGCAATATCTGAACAATGAGATCAATGCTACTGTTTCACGAAACAGAAAACGTTTTCAGATGAACGCACTAAGGTTTGGGGTTTCTGATATTTCACAGATCCTAATCCTTTCAATAGGTATTTATTTGACAGCAACGGGGAAAATGACCATGGGTACCCTTGTTATGGCATGGTTGTATGTCACAAGAGCCTATCTGCCTCTATGGTGGATAACACAAATATATGATAATACCCAAAGAGATATGATAAGTGCCTCAAGGGTATTTGATATTCTGGATACAAAAATAGAGGTGGAGGATAAAAAAGATGCAATTCATTTAAGCAAGATAAGGGGTGCCTTAGAGCTTAAAGGCGTCTCTTTTAAATATCAAAACAGGAATGTTATAAAAAACCTAGACCTAAAGATTCCCGAGGGGAAGGTTATTGCATTGGTAGGCAAAAGCGGAGTAGGAAAGTCAACCATTGTTAAGTTGCTACTCCGTTTCTACGATCCACAGGAAGGTGAAATACTGGTTGATGGCCATGACTTAAGAGATATTAAACAGAAATCTTTGAGGGAAAATATAGGCGTGGTTTTACAGGATACAGCTATTTTCAACGAGACTGCCTATAACAACATTGCTTACTCAAAACCAAATGCATCCAAAGAGGATGTGATAAAAGCAGCTCGCATTGCTCATGCACACGAGTTTGTATTAAAGCTGCCGGAAGGTTACGACACGGTAGTCGGTGAAAGAGGTGTAAAACTTTCTGGCGGAGAACAGCAAAGGATAAATATCGCCCGTGCAGTACTTAAAAACCCTCCAATTCTAGTATTAGATGAGGCAACATCGCATCTAGACTCTGAGAACGAAAAACTCATCCAGGATGCTCTCTGGAAGCTGGTAAAAGGCAGGACATCCGTCATTATTGCTCATAGACTTTCCACTATAATGAAGGCTGATTTGATAGTTGTGCTGGATAAAGGTAAAATATCAGAGATAGGAACACACGATGAGCTAGTTAAAAAAGAAGGGATATATAATAAACTATTCAAAATCCAGTCAGGAAATTATCTAAAGTAGTCATTCTGGTCTGTCCAGAATCTAAAATTTAAAAAAATGAGTCTAAAACTATACAACACATTAACTAGGAAAAAAGAGGATTTTAAGCCGCTTAATGATAAAGAAGTTGGTATCTATACCTGTGGGCCTACAGTATATAACTATGCGCACATTGGCAATATGCGAGCCTATATTTTCGTTGATATTTTAGTTCGTTACTTAAGATATTCTGGATATAAAGTTAAGCATGTTATGAACATTACAGATGTCGGGCACCTTACATCAGATAGTGATACAGGCGAAGACAAGGTTGAAAAAGAGGCGCAGAAAGAAGGCAAAACAGCATGGGATATAGCGAAAAACTACGAGAAAGCTTTTTTTGAAGATTCTGAGGCCTTAAATATTAAAAAACCGGATATTATTGTTAAGGCAACTGACCTAATCAAAGAACAAATAAGCTTTATCCAGAAACTAGAAGAAAAAGGATTCACATATGTTCTTAATGATGGGGTATATTTTGATTCCTCAAAGATAAAGGATTATGGCAAACTTGCAAAACTTGATATTGAGGGTTTAAGGGCTGGTGAAAGAGTAGATATAAGGGGAAAGAAGAACAAAACCGACTTTGCTCTTTGGAAGTTCTCACCTAAGGACAAAAAAAGAGATATGGAGTGGGAGTCTCCATGGGGTAAAGGATTCCCCGGTTGGCATCTTGAGTGTTCTGCCATCGGTCTTAAATATCTAGGAGAGCAGTTTGATGTACACACAGGTGGTATAGACCATATAAATGTTCACCATACGAACGAAATTGCCCAAGGAGAAGCCCTAACAGGAAAAACACCGGCAAAATATTGGATGCACAGTGAGTTTTTGTTAACAGGTGATACAAAAATGGCGAAATCTAGAGGAAACCTTGTACGCGTTACCGATTTGGGCGTAGATCCCTTAGCATATAGAATGCTTATTTTGCAGGCAAACTATAGGGACCCCCTGAACTTTACAGATGAATCCATAAAAGCAGCCGATACCGCGCTAAAAAACCTGCGCAATGATATAAAAGAACTAAAAGCCTTTGGCAAAAAAGCAGCAAGTGATTCACAACACTTTAGAAGTGCAATGGATGATGACCTTAATACTTCTCAAGCACTAGCTTCTATCTACTCATTGATTAGAGATGCAAAAAAGAGAGGTGAAGATACTTCCGAAGATATACTAGAAGTTGATGAAAAAATTCTAGGCCTTGATTTAGATAGGGAAGAAATCATCCCTAAAAATGTACAGAAATTGGCTAATGAGAGGGAAAAAGCCAGAAAAGAGAAGAACTGGGCAGAGTCTGACAAAATTCGTGATGAAATTCAAAAGCTCGGATATATAGTCGAAGATACAGAAAAAGGCTCTCAAATAAAGAAAATTTAGGTTTGTCATTCCGGACTTGATCCGGAATCCAGGTTTTATTATATAGATTCTGAATCAAGTTCAGAATGACAGGATGAAGAATGGTAGTTAAGTCTAAATTTTCTTGGGAAAAGGTCCAAAAGCCTTTTTTTGTTATGGCACCGATGGCAGGGATTACTGACTCGCCTTTCCGTCGTGTGGTTAAAAAGTGTGGAGCTGATATAGTTTTTAGCGAAATGATTGCCGCTGAGGCGGTTTACTACAAAAGTAAGAAAACATTGGACTTAATGAAGTTTTATGAAGAAGAGCGGCCTATTATCATTCAACTCTTTGGTAATGACCTTGAAAAGATGGCATACTCTGCTAAATATATTGAAAAAAACATAAAGCCCGATGGGATAGATATAAATATGGGCTGTCCTGCTAAAAAAGTAGTGTCAGGGGGTAGGGGCTCAGCCTTACTTCAAGACTTTGATATAGCCCTAAAAGTAGCAAAAGCGGTCAGAAAGGCCACAAAATTACCCCTATCAGTTAAAATGCGTCTTGGCTGGGATGAGTTTAATATACATAAGTTTGTGCAGGATTTAGAGAAAGTAGGTGTAGATGCCATAACAGTTCATGCAAGAACGAAAAAGCAGGGGTTTAAAGGAGAACCAGACTGGAAGGCGATAGGAGAGATAAAAAAGTTAGTTAGTATTCCGGTTATAGGTAATGGAAGCGTTAAAAACGCTAAAGATTCAAAAGAAATACTTAAGGTGTCAAAATGTGATGGGGTTATGGTAGGACGAAGAGCGCTCGGTAATCCCTGGATATTTAAATCCATGAAATCCTCCTGCCAAGGGACAGTCCCTTGGCATGCACAAGACTACAAACCCTCATGGGAAGAAACGGTTGAAATAGCTCTCTGGCATCTAGAGATGAATGTGAAAGAATTCGGAGATAGAAAGGGTATGCTGGAGATGAGAAAACACTATGGCTGGTATTTCAAAAACTTTGACGGGGCAAAAGAACTGCGCAAGAAACTAGTTCAGACTGAAAACATAAAAGAAGTAAAAAGTATACTAAAGAAACAGGCCGCCTAAGTGTATAAGGCGGCCAGATTTTCTAGACCTGTGATAATTGCGTTTGTATTGGTCAGACCAGGGAGAGAACGAGATTGCCGGGGATAATAACGTGAGATCTTCTCTTCAGTTTCGTTTTAATCCGGTAATCGTTCTTTGTAGTAGTTTTAACCTTGACGCCGTGAAATGTTAGCTTCACTTGACCGGTGTTATTGTCTTTGCAGACAACACACATTTTTCGTAAGATATCGCGAGTGACTTTCGGAAGATCGTGATGGAAAGCCTTCTCGCTCATCGTCAAGATTCTTACTTTCTTTGCCATGTGCCAACCTTTCCCTAGTGATGGTCAACAGGTCTAGATAAAAATCATATTATCATAATTAACTCTTATGGTCAAGCGGTTGAGATATCCTCTTAAAAATGGTAAAATGATACGGTCAATTGGGGGCCCGCCTTGGCTTCGCCTTTGCGAGAGGGGCAGCTAAATATTTGAAAGGAAACTTGCTATAAATAATCGGGAGTAGCCAAGCGGTAAGGCAATGGGTTCTGGTCCCATGATCGGGGGTTCGAATCCCTCCTCCCGAACCAAATTTTAATCACGAAAGTTATTATGAATATATTGATTACAGGTACATCTGGCTCCGGTAAATCTACTATTAGCAGAGCCTTAAGAAATCTTGGCTACGAATTCATAGAAGCTGACGTCGATACATATAATGGAAAAAG
>ERZ1292633.291-Hain-H41-02um-R1-291-length-63592-cov-14_pt1 | contig 63592 bp, 67 predicted proteins | sample MGYA00564406_ERZ1292633 | MGnify/ENA primary metagenome ERZ1292633 (study PRJEB36523, sample SAMEA6512639) | groundwater metagenome | collected 2019-01-08 | study: AquaDiva: Metagenomics assemblies of 32 groundwater samples | reverse complement strand
AAGCGGGTTAAGAAAACAAAAATAAGAAAATGGGTTTTTCTAACTTCTATCTTCAAATTTCCTAACCCGCATCTAAACCCTTCTTCCAATTTCTCATTTTTTGACCTCGATAACGAGCTGACGCTCCCGTCCTTCTCCGACTGAGGACGTGGTCAGCTCGGGATAGTTGGCGGTGATAAATTCGTGAATCAATTTTCGCTCGAAAGACGAAAGTGAGCGGATATACCCGGCTGTTCCGGTTGATTTGGTTTGATCGGCGTATTCGCGGGCCATTGTTTCCAACCTTTCTTTTTGTTTTTCCCGGAAGTCGTTGACGTTCACTAAAATTTCAACTCTTTCATTAAATTTTTTGTAAAGAATCACTTCCAATATTTTTTGAATGGCGCGGATAGTTTCTCCATGGCGGCCAATCACTGTTGAGACTTCCTCATCGGTTTTGATAATTACTTGAAAAATCCCTCCGTCATCGGTTACTTCCACCTCAAATTTAGTAATCATTTTCCCCAAAAGTTCTTCAGTCTCGGTTTTGATTGTGGCAATTTTATCCATATTATTTACTAACTTTTAATTTGCTATTTACTTTCCTGTACTGCATTATACCCATTATCGAAAAAATATTCCAATACAGGGCCAGTCCGACCGGCAAAGTATAGGAAAAATATCCGATCATAAGCGGGAACATATATTTCATCTGGGTATTCATCGCTTTTTGAAAATCTCCGCCGCCGCTATTTCCATCCTTTTTATTCTTAACCTCCGCGATTTTGTTCCCAACAATTGGCGGTTTACCCTCCGTAGCCTTGGCGGAGGAGGGCATTGAGACCTGAGCCTGAAAATACTGAAGAATCCCTGTCACTAGCGGAACCAGCAAATACAGCCAGGTACCCATTTGTTTTGGAGTTTTTACCAGATCCAAACCGAAAAACCAAGGATCGATCGATTGAATTTTCAATATCGGCAGATATAAAACATTATTAATCGCCATGATGGTTTTTCCTGCTTGACCGTTTAATAAAAAAAGATTTAAAGTGTTATATAAAGCAATAAAGACCGGCAGTTGAATTATCATTACCAAACAGCCGGAGGTCGGATTAATTCCGTGCTGCTGATACAGTTTTAACTGTTCCGCCTGCAGTTGTTTTTTATCATTTTTATGTTTTGCGGATAAATTGTCTAAATGAGGTTTCAACTCTTGCATTTTTTTGGCCGTCTCAATCTGTTTTTGAAAAAATGGTTGAAAAAGTAAGCGGACAGCCACCGTAAGCGCAATAATTGCAAATCCAAATGCTCCTGGAAGTTTTATTAATAAAAACAATTTATAAAAAATAACGAGAAGATTTAATATTGGATGGGCAAAAAAAGGATCAAAAATATATTGAACAAAAAATTGCATAAAAATTTAAAATTTATACTGTGAGTTTCGCCCTTCCTTTTCCTCTTCTTCTTTTCAAAACTAATCTTCCGGCATGACTATCCATTCTTTTCAAAAATCCGTGTTTTTTCATTCTTTTAGCTTTTTTTGGCTGCCAGGTACGCTTCATAATAATTGAAAAATAGAAAATAGGCTTGGAAACGGGTCAGGATGTTTGAAAAAAGAAGGTAGAATTTTTTATATCTAACTTCAATTTTCCATTTTCTTAACTCGCTTCTATACCTATATTCTAACTTCTAAAATTGATTTTTTCTTTCCTTTAAACACCTTCCATATCATCTCTGTTACAAATGGAGTAAACGGATGTAACATCTTCAAATTTTCTAAATAAACTTCTTTCAATTTCCCAAGAGCTTCTATATTACCATTAATTACTTCATCTTTCAATTGCTCTATATAATAATCGGCAAACCGATGCCAGATAAACTCATAAACCAGCCCCAAAGCTTTGAAAAATTGATACGAATCCATGTATTTTAGATATTGTTTTTTCTCTTTCTTGTATTCTTTTTCCAATTCTTTTAAAACTTTTAACTTTTCACTTGAACTTTTGACTTTTGACTTTTGACTTTTGACTTTATTGTTCATCTCAATAAACCTTCCTATATTCCAAATCTTATTTACAAAATTCCTCATCCCTATCACTTTTTCCTCAGCTAAGGGAACATTATTTTCTCCTGTTCCGAAGATCAAAGACGCCCGAAACGCATCCGCTCCATATTTGTTTACTAAATCAATAGGATTGATTACATTACCTTTACTCTTACTCATTTTTTGGCCCTTTGAATCAACTACCTTTGACCATAAATATACATTTTTAAATGGAATTTCATTTTTCCGGTAGAGCGAAAACATTATCATTCTTGAAACCCAGAAGGGCAGGATATCTGATAAAGTTCCCATCACATCGGTTGGAAATCTAGTTTTATATTCTTCTTCTTTCAAGGTCACCAAAGGCCATTGACCTGACGAAAACCAGGTGTCGAATGTATCTGTTTCCTGAATCCAATTTTGTCTGTCTTTTGGTTCATTAACTGATACCAAATATTTAACTTGCACTTGCTCGTAAATAGGAACTGTGATCTGTTGCAATCCTTTTTTTATTTCATCAAGATTGTGTCCTTTATCTAAATATTGTTGGATCGTTCCTATCTTAAACTTCCCTTCGCGATCAATAAAACTCAACCAAATTCTGCTTTCATTTCCATTGACAAGATACCAGACTGGAATTCTGATTCCCCAGGCAATCTGTCGGCTGATCGGCCAATCATGCATTACTTTAAGCCATTGAAGTATTTGTTTTTTGTATCTTTTTGGATAAAATTTTATCTTGTCTTTTTTTATTGCTTCAATCACTGGTTTTTTTAGCTCTTTTACCTTAATAAACCAATTAGGAATTATTGTTGGCTCAAGATCGCGGCCGCATTTATAACAAACTGTGACCGCATGAAGATATTCATTATCTACTTTCTCAATTAAACCTTTGTTTTTTAAATCCGTCACTATTTTTTCCCGGGCAATTTTTACTTTTAACCCCGCATAAGGCCCTGTTAACTCATTAAGCCTTCCATCAATATTGATTACCCTCTTTACTTCAAGTCCATGCCTTTTTCCAGCTTCAAAATCCGCTGGATCATGAGCCGGAGTAATTTTAACAACGCCTGTTCCAAATTTCATATCAACCATTTCGTCGGCAATTACTTTTATATTAAACTTACCCAATAATCCCTCAACTTCAACTTCTTTTCCCACCCATTTTTCATAACGTTTATCTTTAGGATGAACCGCAATGGCCGTATCTCCAAACTTTGTTTCCGGACGAACCGTCGCCAATACAAATGGACCGTATTTAAGATAATAAAGAGGGTCTTTGCGTTCAACGTGGACTGTTTCCAATTCTGATAATGAAGTTCCACAGTGAGTACAATAGTTGACAATATATTCGTCTTTATAGATGTATCCTTCCTTTTCCATTTTGATAAAAGTATCAAGAACAGTTTCCAAAACGTGTTTATCAAGAGTAAAAACACTTCTTTTCCAGTCGGCTAAAAATCCCAGTTTTTTAAATTGGTTATAGATCAAACCTGAATTGCCCCGAACAAACTGATAGATATTTTCATATAAGGCCTGTCTGCTAAAATCAAATCTTGATTTGTCCTGCTTAGCTAAATACTTTTCATAGACAAATTGGGTTTCAAAACCGGCATGATCGGTCCCCGGAATCCAGAGACTGGCAAATCCCATCAACCTTTTATAACGAATTAATATATCCTCGATCATGTACATACCGTGACCGGCGTGAAGCGACGCATTGGCATTTGGAGGAGGCATAAGAATCGTGAATGGCTTTTCATCAGAAGAAGGTCTCAACAGTCCCTTTTCATCCCATTCTTTATAAATTTTTTCCTCGACTAATTGAGGTTGATATTTGGAATCCATAATAGTGCCCATTATTATATAATATTTTCTTATGGACTGGATTTTGATTACGCTTCAATGGTACATTACCCTATTAATCATCGGCGTCGTTTTTACTCCTCTAACTAAAAAAATATTCAAAAGTTTCAGTTTTGATTTTGGCTATCCATTTGCCAAAACCTTAGGAATTCTTTTGTTAAGTTATTTTGTTTTTGTTTTGGGAATCGTTAAAATCATGCCCTTCAGCCGCTTCGGCCTTATCTTTTCTCTTTGTTTATTTGCCATTATTAATTGGTTTATTTATAAAAAACAACGTAAAGACGTGATTAATCACGTCTCTACAGCCAACCCATTGCCAATGATAATCCTCGAAGAATTTCTTTTCCTATTTTGCCTTTTCTTCTGGACCTTTATTCGTAGTCAGGAGCCATCGATCCATGGTTTGGAAAAATTTATGGACTTTGGATTTATCAAATCTATACTCCGGGCAAAATTCTTTCCACCGAAGGATATTTGGTATACGGATTTACCCATTAATTATTATTACTTTGGCCATTTGACAGGTGCGCTACTTATAAAACTTAGTAATATAAAAGCTTCGATCGGCTACAATTTGATTCTGGCCACTATTTTTGCCCAAGGAATTACCCAAGTATTTTCACTTGTCACAAATATTATTAAACGCTACAGCCAAAAAATAAGACAATTGAAAGTAATCTTTTTTGGTTTAATCGGCGCCTATTTGGTTAATCTGGGCGGCAATCTCCACACAATATATCTATTCACCAAAGGCTATCCAAACGAAACTCCTGCTCCTTTTTGGAAAATACTGTCAGGCTTTAACCCAACTGCATATTGGTATCCAAACGCCACCCGTTTTATTCCCTTTACCATTCATGAGTTTCCTTCATATTCGTATGTTGTTGCCGATTTGCATGGACACGTATTTGATATTCCGTTTGTACTATTAACAATAGCTATATTGTTTATAATGTTTACCAAAAAACTACGTACAGACGTGATTAATCACGTCTCTACCCTCTATTCCCTAATCCCTATCATTTTCCTCGGCTTCCTCACTGCCGTTCATTACATGACCAATGCTTTTGACGGCCCGATTTATTTATTATTAACTCTTGTTATTTTTCTCGTGATGTTTGGATTTTCTTACAAATTATTTTTAAATTCATTTGTTCTTATTTCTTCATTTATCATTTTTTCATTACCTTTTTCCTGGCATTTCAAACCATTTGTTTCTGGAATTGGCGTCAACTGTTCTCCTAAATTCTTAACTGATATTGGGAAAATCGGGCCTTTCCTATTTGAAGCCGGCAACTGCCAGATTTCACCTTTTTGGATGCTTTTTATCCTCTGGGGATTTTTCTGGATCAGCTTTATTATATTTTTAATAATAAAAAAGTACAGACGAGGCAATGCCTCGTCTCTACGATTAGACAATTTCATTTTGATTTTATTTTTATTCGGAATATTCCTCACTATTATTCCAGAATTTTTTTATATCAAAGATATCTACCCGGCTCATTTTCGCGCCAACACCATGTTCAAACTCGGCTACCAGGCTTTTTCCATGATGGGAATCGCTTCAATTATTACTTTTTATTTATTAAAGAGCATCAAAAAATCTATCATCTATTATCTAATATCTATCATCTTTGTCATTTTTCTCTTTTTCCCCTCCATCTATCCGTATTTTTCCATTCCTTCTTACTATGGCTCACTTAATCGTCCAGTGCAATTAGATGGTCAAGATTGGTTAAAGACAAGTTTTCTTGAAGATAATGAGATCATTGATTACCTAAATAAAAATGAAAAAGGACAATCTGTAATTTTAGAGGCCCAAGGAGACTCGTACACTGACTATGAAAGGATCTCTGCCTTCACTGGTCTGCCCACGGTCGCCGGTTGGTGGGTACATGAGTGGCTATGGCGGGGAAGCTCTGACGTGGTTGGGAAAAGGATACCCGAAGTGTTAACCCTTTTTGAATCAAAAGATATAAATGAAACTAAATCGTTGATTAAAAAATACCAAATAAAATATGTGATAATCTCTCGATTAGAACGGCAAAAATACCCAAATTTGTTCGAGGAAAAATGGTCAAAAATCGGTAAACTAATCTTTAAGTCTTCTAATGGCTTTGGAGCTTTATATCAAGTAAATCAATGAATGCAAAAGCCCCGCTTAGCGGGGCTTGACAAACCAAATTTTTTTTGCTATCGTAGTAACCGAGCATTACTATTCGTCGTTCCCTCAAATACGAGCGGTAGTGATGCTCTTTTTTTGTTACAAATGATATAACTGAACTGGTATCTTTAAATTCTTCTTGGCTAATTTCTTAAACTGATCGGCTACAAATCCAATCAATTCATTCTTCCTTTGGTATTTTGTTCTGAAGTTATATGATTTGGGCTTCTGGGAAAAGAAAATGTTCTTCATAACTCTTAATATAAACAAATGCAAATGGTTTGTCAAGTCCTATAGATAAAAACATATAGTCTATAGGATATCTTATAGAATTATTGTTCTCATTTAGACTATTAGAACAATATGAAAAAAGTTATCCATAATTGGTGGATAACCTTGTTTATACTTTTAAATAAACTTATCCAGTATAATATTCTTATGAATCTATCCTTGCTTACCTACAATACCCTGTTTAACAACGCTGCCGATAAAATTGATGAAGTTATTGATAAATATCATCCAGATATCGTTTGTCTTCAAGAAGCGCTAACTAATGACAACAATGTAAAAAATATTGAAAAACTAGGTTATAAATTGGCTGATTTTGCCAACTCGTTTATCAAGTTCGGAAAAATCTTCGGAGTAATTACTTTTTATAATCCTAAAACTTTAATTTTTAACGATTCTTTTACATTAAATTTAGGAATTAACCCTATTGAATATTTTTTTTATTTACTTCAAGTAATTCTCGGTTACAATAAACCAAAAACAATCTTAAAAACTGATTTCATCCATAAATCCACCAAGAAAAGAATTGCTATCTGCAATGTCCATCTCTATGTTATTGGCAGCAATGAACTAAGAATCAAACATATTAATAAAGCTTTAAAATCTGTCAATCTTTCTAAAAAAGAACCGTTAATTATCTGCGGCGATTTTAATTACTTTCCTTATCGAAGAAAACGGCTTGAAAGAATGATGGCTCGATACCATTTAAAAGAAGCCACTAAAAACATTGAACAAACAATCAAATTTTCTTATGATGGGTTATCTGAGAAGTTTAGTTTTTTTCAAAGATTTTTTTCCAAATTTATTAATAAAGTGTTTGCCAACGGTCTAAAGATTGATTATGTTTTTTACCGGGTCTTAAGACTAAAAAAAACTGAAAGAATTGAAACTCATTCCTCCGACCATTATCCGATTATTTCTATTTTTGATATTTAATCTTCAATTAATTTATTAAATAATTTCTTTATTTGTTTCAAGTAACCCTTGAAAAACTCTTCTTTTTTTACTTTAGTTTCTTCATTATTATAGATATGTCCACCCATTTTATATTCGAAAAGTTTCTTCGTTGTTTCTCCGCTTAATAAACGATAGGCAAGAGCAATAAAAGATTTGTAAAAGAATCTTAATTGACCTTCTTTTTTCATTCGTCTTAAAGAAAAATATGTTCTTGCTTCTTTGATAAATTTTGGTTTAACCCCCCATTGTGAAGCTCTTTGAATTAATTCATGATCTTCAGAAATATATAGTTTTTTATTAAAGCCGCCAATTAACTTAAAAAATTCTTTTTCAACGATCATTGAACCGCCTAAGGAAAACCTTTTTGGGAAATTTTGAGATAATTCCACTAATAAATTAGCAAAATCAAATAGGGGTTTATATTGTTTATATTCTCTATCTGGAAAAAAGTATGATAAAAATATCAGGCCTTTCTTTTTTTCAATGGTTCTTTTTACTTTTTTAAAGAAGGTTGGATTAATCCTTGTATCAGCATCAAGAAATACCAAATAGTTTCCCGATGATTTACTAGCTCCATAATTTCTCTGAGCGGCAACGTTTTTAAATTTTGTTTGATAAAATTTAATACTTAACTTTTTCTTAAACTCTTCAGCTATTTTCTTTGTATTATCTTTTGAATAACCATCAGCAATAATTACCTTAAAGTCTTTTTCCGTCTGTTTTAGCAAATCATTAAGTAGTTTGGGAAGATAATTTTCTTCGTTTAATGTTGGGATGACAACGGAAAAAAACTGTTTCATAGCCTTTTGATTAATTATATAATAATAAGAATGAAAGTATCTGTCGTTATACCAGTCTATAATGAGGAAAAATATGTTAAAAACTGCCTTGATTCTTTGATGAAGCAGGAAAAAAAACCTGATGAAATTATTGTTGTTGATAACAACTGTACTGATAAAACCATTTCTATGGTAAAAAAATTTAAAGACGTAAAAATTATTCAAGAAAAAAAGCAAGGAATTGTTCATGCTCGAAACGCCGGCTTTAACGCGGCAACCAGTGAGATTTTGGCACGCTGCGACGCTGATACCATTATGCCGGTTGACTGGATAAAAAAAATAAAAAATGATTTTCTAAAAAATAATAAAATTGTTGGTATTACTCCTACTTTTTATATTTTCGACATTCCCTTAGTTAATAAATCGTTAATACCTTCAAAAACGTTTTATTTTTTTTCGAAGTTGATTATAAAAATACCTTCATTAATTGGTCCATCAATGGTTATCACAAAAGCCATCTGGAATAAAATAAAAAATGAAGTTTGTTCTGATGATGAAAGCGTCCATGAAGATGTTGATCTGGCTATTCATATCTCAAAATATGGTCAAATATATTTAGATCAATCAATTATTGTTAAAATATCAGGTAGAAGAATTAAATATAATCCTTTATCTTTTTTTATCGAGTATCCTTTGAGATTTTTTAAAATGTTGAAAAATCACTGACCTTTATACATTTTTTCTACTTCTTTTAAAGTTGTCACCTCTTGAGGATTTTTGTCATCACGGAATCGTTCCAATCGGGGAAAACGCAAAGCTAAACCGGCCGTATGAGTGGGCGATTTAGTAATTTCATCGGCTTTTATCTCAACCACAATTGAGGGAGTTAACCATACATCACAATTCATCGCTTTATCAACAAAATAATTAATTGGTTTATCTTTGATCTTTGATATTTGGGATTTGATTTTGAGAAATCTCCATTCTTCATCCGTCAACCCAGTCCCAATCTTAGCAACAGTGACAAACAGGTCTTTGTTTTTATCTAAAACACCAACTAAAAAAGCGCCCATACCAAAACCGGTCCGTTTTCCTTTTCCTAAATCATATCCCATCACCAAACAGTCAATCGTGTCGTTAATTTTTGAAGAATAACTCCTTTTATATTTAATCCAGTTCCAACCACGGGCGCCTGGTTGATAAATACCAGTAATTTTTTTAGCGATTACTCCTTCTAACTTTTTACTAATCGCGCGATCAAAAATTTTCTCCAACCGATCCTCTTTATCCACTTCTTCCTGATGGTCAACAACAATTATTTGTTCGGAAATCTTTTTATTTTTTGTTGTTATTTTTTCAAGCGCATGACGACGTTCCACAAATGGTTCTTTTATAAAATTTTTTCCGTTTAAATATAAAAGCTCAAAGGCAAAAAGTTTTAAGGGTACTTCGATTGCTTTTTTGCCAATATCGTATTTTCGTTTTCGTTGAACTGTCTCCTGAAATGAAAGAAACTCTCCGGTCTTAGGATTATGTCCAATCGCCTCTCCTTCGATAATTAGTTCGTCTGCAATAATTTCTTTCTTTACCCCTTCAACAATGTCAGGATACATGAAAGTGACATCTTCGAGGCTTCGGGAAAACAGTTTAACCTTAGGAAGGTCAGTCCCTTTAGGGTCGGACCTTACATAATGCACCTGCAATCTAAACCCATCGAACTTCGGCTCAACCAAACATTTTCCCAACTGCTTGATTATTTCTTTGGCCGATGACATTCTTTCCGCTTTCATCATGATGATCGGCGTAAAAACTTCTGGCTCAATTTTCTTTAAACCATCTAATCCTTTTTCTTTCAATATTTTTCCAATAAATCCCAGGTCCGGCCTGACATGGTAGGCGGTTTCAATAACCGGCCGTAGACTTTTATCACCCGTGAGCATCCAAGAATATGCATCCAATATTGTCATATCAGAAAAACCCAAACGAATTATTCCCGTTGGCAAACGAACCAGATAACGGCCGGATAAAGGATCAAGTTGGCGGATTAATTGTGATAACAAACTTATTTTTACTTCCTGTGATCCATTTCCGGAAGCCGTCGCCAGCCGGTAAAAAAAATCAAAGACCGTCAATACTTCCATGTCTTTTTCTTCAAACGACCTGTATTGCTTTTTAAAATTCTCAACCGTAGTCCCCAGATCCCCACTTTTTTTAAACTCTTTTTCAAAATAACTGCGGTCAATATTGAGGGCAGATATAGCCGATTTAATAATGGTTCGCTCGGCCATACCGAAATCAATTCCTTCATAAGCCGGTCCGACTCTACCTTGAAGAAGATAAACAACTTTTCCTATTTCATCATGGTTCAAAGACTTAAATAATTCGGCCAAAATTCTTGTGATTTCTAAACGAGAAGAATTTTTTTCAATTTTTTCGAAATAACGTGCCAGTTCTGAGAAAAGCATAAGATATTTTTAATATGGTAATTTTAGACTGGATTCCCGCCTACGCGGGAATGACACAAATAAAAAATAGGTGTCACGAAGTGAAAAGGTTCCCTGAGAAGCGGATTGCGGAGATATTCCGCAGAGCCTCGCAAGGGAATAGTTGTCACAAGTGACAGAATCTATTTTTTATACCATCGTATATCTGGCCGATTTTGTGCTGCCGATTTTTTTAATCAGTCTTTTTTTTATCAATTCCTGAAGATCCCGTAAAACCGTATCCTCAGACACTTCAGGGAAAATATCACCAAAGGTCTGATTTTGGATATAGCCGATTTCTTGGATATATTCAATCATCTTCATCTGACGCTCCGTCAAATATATCTGCTGACCGCCGAACTTTTCCTTTAATTTCACATCCTTTGATAATTTAAGAATCTTTTCTTTGATTTTTTCAAACTCAATTCCTGCTCCCAACGTAAAATATTCCAACCAACTGCTTAAATCTCCTGCTGAGGCCTTTTGTAAATTCTGGTAATAAGTAATTGCATCTTTATCGTAATATTCTTCCAACGAAAAAAACCGGCGGATATCATAGCCTCCCAAAAATAAAATCAATGTTGCCAATACCCGGGAAACTCTGCCGTTGCCGTCCAAAAACGGATGAATCCGAACCAGTTCATGATGAGATATCCCCGCTTTCAAAATTGGATGCAGTTTATCTTTATCATCGTGATTTAACCAATAAACAAACTCCCTCATTAAAAAAGGTACTTCGATAGGTGGCGGCGGCCGGAAAGTCACTTCTCCATTGGCCGAATTTCTGATAATAACCTGTTTTGTCCGGTATTCCCCCAACTGTTCGCCGACTAAAATTTTGTCGGTCAATATCCGGTGCAGTTTTTTTATCAACATCTCGGTAATTTTGTCTATCTTTTTTTTGGCTTCATCATCTATAAACTCAATTACTTTTCTATAGTTAATAATTTCTTGGATATCACGCGGCCGGCCGATGACGTCTTTACCCATTAAAATATCTTTCGCGTCATCTTTGTGAAGATTATTGCCTTCGATGTGGGTGCCGTGATAGGCTGATTTGATTAAAGCCTCTTCCTTAAACTGTTTTTCCCAGAGAGGTAAAAGGGGAGAATGTTTTATCACTTCCTCGGCCGCTTCGATTTTGGAAATGTTGGTTAAAATCTTGTTGGTAATGACAAAAGTCGGATTAAACATTACTAATAATTATAACACTAAAGTCATTCCCGCGTAGGCGGGAATCCAGACTAAATACACCTTTTTGACTTTTGAATTTCTGCTATAATTTTGTTATGGTCTACGCTTTTACTATTGATCCCACTAGTTTTCCGGCGGCAAAAGTTGGTAAAATAAGTGATATTATGAATCTGGCTTTGCCTCTGGCATTAACCGGCGCCGGATTAATTTTTTTGGTGATTACTCTTAAAGCGGCCTTTGATATTTTGACTCACGGTGATAATCCTGAAGCTTTAAAAAAAGCATATGGCTCGATTTCTACCGCCGTCTTCGGATTAATTATTGTCATTGCCAGTTACTTAGCCATTCAATTATTAGGAGTTGTCTTAAAGACAGACATCATACCAAAATGAGCCCAACTGTTGATCCGGCTATAAAAGAATTGTTCGGCGGCATTTCTCCACCTGATGCTATGAACGTCGGCGGGGACAAACCGATTGAGGGCTTAGCCAAATTTATCGGTTTTGGCATCCAGATGTTTATCGTTGTTGCCGGTATATTTATGCTCCTCTATCTTTTCCTGGGCACTTTTGACTGGATTGTCTCGGGCGGAGAAAAAGAAAAACTTGTTAAGGCCCAAAATAAAATTACCAATGCTTTAATCGGGATGCTTCTTATTTTTATAGTTCTGGTGGTTTTTAATGTTTTTGCCGGGCGGATACTTGGAATTGTCCAATATAACACTGATGGAAGTTTTAGTATTGGTATTCCTACTTTGAAATAGTTGTACCTTTGACCTCTTCCCCTAAAATCGCTTTATGAAGATTATTATTTTTTGTTATTTTCTGGACTGTTGAGCCAACCCGAGACATAACCGCCGCGGTTGTGCGTCGGATGGCTCGATTAGGCCAAAAAACACCCCGCTCGTCAGCGGGGTATTTTTGCCCGACGTCCCGGGGTGTTATAACACTAAAAATCGTCAACTAAATTCTTGAATATTAACATCCAGCTGCATTTGGATCATTACAACATGTAAAGTCCGCCTGTAATAAATTTCCACAGTATTGGTTCGTTTGTCCAGAATTGATTATCGTATTTAGCTTATAACAATAACCGCCATTAACTCCATATCCTTTAGACGTACATGTTATTGGTGTTGGTGCTGCAACTGAACAATTCGCGGTGTCTCTTACACTACCTGTTGCAATAATTACTCCGCTTACATCTGTTTTACAACGATATCCATTGTTAGCCCCTGCCGCTGTTTGAATACATTTATAGGCTCTATTATAAACCCATTTATATGGGGCTGATGTATTGGTAACTATTTGTCCGTCATACATACAGCTAAAAGACGCTGCGGTACAATTTGATGCATTTACCTCTTCGTTTCCACAGTATTGATTGGATGTTCCAGCATTAAATAATTTAGAACCCATATTGTAACATTTGCTGTTAACCATCTTAAATCCTGTAGACGTGCAGGTTATGGCTGCTGGAGCTACTGCGGCACAATTAACCCTATCATATTGACTTCTATAATAACCTTTAACACATGTTGCTCCTTGATTAATAAAACCTCCTCCTACTTTCCTTTCAACAACACAGATACTACCATTTAAACCAGTATCGCTCAAAGTATATTTTGGATTTTTTTGATCAAGTACATTTGTTTGATTATATAAACAAACTTTTTGAATACAAGTTGTACCAGTATCTACTCGCCATGTTTTTGCACCATTTTTTTCAGTACATATTAATCCTGTTTTGAGATATTTTCCATTAAAATTATAAACATCGCAATAATCCTTTACGGCACAACTTGATCCAATCTTACCACTCGCTTTCGTATCACTATTAAGACCTGTTCTCGTGGCCATTAGTCCAACCACTATAGCTACTCCGATTAAAACTAAAAATAACAGTGTCTTACTAAAACAAATTTTGTTGTCTTTCATGTTTCCACCCCCTTTTCAATAGACTTTTAATAATTTTTAACTTGAGGAATTTTCCTCATTGATTTAATATTAAAGCAGGGAGTCTACTAAAGTCAAATGGAAAATGGGAATGGGTATGGAAGCGAGTTAGGAAAATTGAAGATGGAAATTGGAATTATTTATTAAAGTTTTTCCAAGCCATTCTGAGAGTATAAATTTGTTTACTCAAAATGTCATATTTTTTTATTAGCTCATCACACAAATTTTTATCCATTAAATATCCATAGATATCTTTTGATTGCTCTAAACTAACTATTGTTTCATTACTTTCAGCTAATGCATCGTCTAAATATTTTTGAAATCCAAATCTCTGATGACGCTTAGCGTATCCTTCAGCAATTAACCTAGGAATAGCTTTGCAAGATCTTGATAATTGATCCTTGAGATCAAATCTCTCAGATTGGGGTAATTTATTAATAATTTTAGTCATAATAATAATTGAATATTGATAACTATTTCTATAAACTTCCAAGTCCCGAAAACTAATTATTGGTTTTTTAACAATGTCCATATTTTTTTTTACTATTTTCTAATTCCATCTTCCTAACCCGTTTCCAAACCCTCCTTCCAGTTTTTATCTTTAATTGATCTTATAAATCTTACTCCCCTCCAACACATAAATAGAATTCTTATAAACAACTAAGTCCGTTCCTGTACTCAAAATCTTTGCATTCACCTGCTCCTGATAGTTGCCGTTTTTACCCAACATATAGACTGTTCCTTTGCTTTTATCCCAAAGGTAAACTTTTTCCAGATCTTTCGAAGTAAAGACTTTGTTGAAAGTAATATTCTTATCCGGAAGATCGACCTTAAAACCATCACGCAGGCCTGAAGTAAATTTGACCATCACCGAGTCGCCAGATAGATAAATCGAGCCGTCAATAGCTAAGGAGTTGATCGCGGATAGGTCAATTGCCTGCCCTGACTGAAAGTAAGAAGTCCCGCTTCCAAACCCATCTTCCGTACCCGTATATTTCCAAACCTCGTCTTTGCCTTGATCTAATAAATAAATATTGCCGTTATAAACCGTCATATCAATAATTTTTCCCCAATCTTTATTATTTTCTATTACCTTATCCGCTTTTCCGGCCATCACCCGGTATACTCCCTCTTTTTCTACATAAAAATATTTTTTGTCATCATATGAAGCAATCAAACTTGATTTTTTGACAGCACCAAATTGTTCTTTATCCAAAGATTTTTTATCTAATGAAAGTTCGTACAATACTCCTCTTGTCTTATCTATAACTAGTAGACGGCCGTCTTCAAGATAAAATTTATCGCCTTTGGCCTTTTTATCATCAACCGTCAAATCAAAAAATTCACTGTATTTTTTTTCCTCTTTTTTGAGAATTTTATTCTCAGTATCCGTAATCATTTTCCCTAATCCGCTTAACTCATAACTCTCAACACCTAACTCTTGTTTTAGTTTATCTGCTTCCGTTTTACTGTCCGCAATCAAACTCAAGGCGCTCTTCATATTTAAAAAAGCTACCTGCTCGGCTTTATCCAATTTCTGTCCAATTAATTCTTTTGCCAGTTTAATCTTCTCACGGCCGATTTCCTGAGTTCGCCTTTTATAGCCCAGACCAACACTCCAAAAAAGAATTATTCCAAGAACAAAAACCGTTATAAATGTCAAAGTTTTCTGGGATTTTTTTTTCGGCTGTTCAAAAAGATCGCTTACTTGTTTTTCTATTTCCCCTATTTTTTTTAACTGTAAAAACAAAGCGGCTGTTCCTTGATCATCTTTTGTAAGCAGCTCGGGAGTAATTTCATCAATGATCTCCGAGATCGGCCGGTGATCAAATTTTTTATTTAACCCTTCTTCCTCTCCGAGCAAAACCATAAATCTGCTGAAAGTAAAAATAAAAATATCGCTTTCCTCAATATATCCTGAAGCGGATTCGTCACCTTTAATAAGAAGGGCGAGTTTGTTTTTTCGGCGGATAAAAATTTGGCCCTGATTAACAGTTTTCAAATAAAAAATATTTTTTTTCAAATATCCGGCAGATAGGGAAAAACCTGACGGAAGATTTTTATCTTTAATTATGCCGGAGATAAAAGAATCAAACTGCTGTAAATTCTCAATTATGATCGAACTGATTTTTTCTTTTATAAAAGCCGTCAACTCCCTACCTTTATCCGGTGTAATACCCGCTTCAATTTCTAAAGATAAAAATAAATTATTTTCGCTGACAAAACCGGAAAACCCATCGGTCCTTTCGTGGCCTAAATAAAAACCTATATCTTGTTTAAACATAATTTAAATTAGAAAAATAGCCAATATTAATAATATTAATGAAACCGTCACCTGTAATGAAGTAATCAAAAGAATCACCCAGTTATATTTATCTTGAAGAGTCTTGTCCATGATTTGAACCTGCTTGGAAATTACTAAGGTATAAAAAAAATAAAAAAGGGCAAAAAATATCATGATAATCTTGAAAAAAATATTATTTATCCCTTGGATATTTATAAACGTAAAAAAATTTTTAAGATCCATGTTTTTTACTTAATAATTTATTAATCACTTGAGCCGCATCAGTCGGACGAGGAACATTATTAAATTCAATATTAACCGCAGCGCCGGCAGTTTGGATAAAAATCGATCCATAATCAAAAAGCGATTGTAGATAACCACCGCTTTTGACTGTAATATCCTCAATTTTACTTAACTGAGCATCGGTAATCTCTTTATATATAACAGCGTGAAGGTCAATATCAATCACCCGCTTATTAGTAACAATCCCAGCATTAAAATACCAGCTTAAAATATTAAACCAGATATAACTAAGAATAAAAACAATAAAAAATAAATTAATTATTAATATTTGTCCTAAATTCAATAAACTTTGAAGAAATAAATTCAAAACAAAAAGAAGAATAAAGAAAAAGATTGAATTTAAAATCCAACCAATTTGAGTAAAAGGATGACTACGCAGTAATAAAATTATCTTCTCGCCTTCTTCATGCGTATCAAAATTTATCTGTGGATTAAGGTTGTAAGAATAGAAAACCGAACTTTTTTTATTATTGTTTTCCATCTTTCTATATTATATACTACTAATCGCCCTGGTTACTTGAGCGACTTGGTCCCACCCTTTTCCATCCCGAACAAGGAAGTGAAACGAGTCAGCGCCGATGATACTTGCCGTCGAAAGATGAAGGGAAAGTAGGTCGTAGCCGGGGCGCTTTAGTTTGTTTCTATTTTTTATTCTCCTTTTTTACATGAATCAAGGGCTTTTTTAACATCAATTTTTCGCCCGGAATATTGATTAACCATACTTTGAATATTGGCTATATCAGTTTTCAAAAGACCTTCAGCATATGGTATGTAAGGAGATAGGTCATATTTTTTAGATTGATTATTTTCTTTTACCTGCAAAACAACATTTTTATTTTTAATAAATAAGTCATATTGTTTTTGACCATCCTGATAATGACAGAACCAGGGACCAATTAAATCAATGGGAATTTTGTTAATTATTGACGGAATGATTGGTATTACTGTAGGGGTTTGATTTATCAAGCCCGATTTTGATTGATTGAATTTAAACATTAAAGACAAAATAATAACAACAACTGGAATAATTATGACTGTTTTGGAGATAAAAGAAAAAAAATCATCCATCTTTATTTTCCCGGCTCTAAAAGATCAAGCCCTTTTAATTGGGGAAATTCTGAACCGGCTTTACCGCTAATTGATCCAACAATCCTGGCAGTATTTTTTATCATTTTTTCAATTTGCGTTTCTCTTTTTTTCCATATGGCTTCAAATGCTGTCTGTTCTTTATCTAATTCGTTTTTCATCGAAATATATGTTTCGACTAAAGCTTCTACCTGCTGACGGAATTCGTGACCCATGATATAGGAATAAAGATCTTCTGCTTTTGTTCCCTGATTTTTTATAATAAATTTTTCCCTGGCTACCTCGACCAATCGTTGCCTAACTAATTCTGCCAAAATCATTGCAAAGGGATAAGTACAAATCCAAACTCCATTTATATTATCAATTTCATTTTTGCTTTCTTTTGGCATGACGGTCGTGACAATAACTGGAATATTGGCATGTTCGGCCCGCAGATCTTCTTTTAATTTAGAAATATACTCACTTTTCCAAGCTTTGGTTCTTTTCGACTCCCATAAAATGGTTCCGCAAAGATTGCCTTTTTGAGTTTTGACAATTTGTCTGATATCTGCTCCTTTTTCACCTTTTTTTATTTCCTCAATTACATCGGTGGGAAATAATAGTTTTAATTCTTTTTCCAGATCGAGTTCTTGGACTTCCCCCTGAAGTTGTTGCGAGCCTTTTTCCGATTTTATTCTTAATTCTTCGATTTGTTTTTTCATGTCATCTATTTGTTTGTCTTTTTCCGCTATTTTAAAATGTTGTTGTTCCAGAATTTCTTTGGCTGTTTGCTGACGGATTTTTTCTCTCTCAGCATCAATCTGTCGTTGTTTTTCTAATTCAAAATTTTTCTTGTCTTCTGATAATTGGTTTTTTTCTTTTCGAAGTTCGAGTTCGATTTTTTTTGTTTGTTCTAATTCTTGTTCTTTTTTTTCGTTTAATTCCTGAAGATATTTTATTTCCTGAGCAGCTTCTTTTTTTGCCTGTTCTTTTGCTTTGATAGAAATGTCGTCTCTTATTTTTTGCCCTAAAGCTTCCTCGACTGAAATTTTTTTGCCGCAATGAGGACAGTTTATCACTAAATTTTGATCATCCATATAGATAAGATTATAACAAAACCTAAAGCTTGGCTTATTTGGTAAAATATATGGGGTATGGGGAGTGGTGTAATGGTAACACGCACGCCTTTGGAGCGTCGCGACTCTTGGTTCGAATCCAAGCTCCCCAACATTAAGAATAACCCGCTATTTTTACTTTCATTTTAGAAGTTGATTAACGATCCTGTAGACGTCTTTACGATGATGAATTAAAATAATATAAATTTCTTGTGAAGTTTTTTTATAAACAATCCGATAGTTTCCAACTCGTATACGAAAAATGCCTTTAAAACCCGAAAGTTTTTCTTCATTTACTATTAAATTTTCTACTAAGATCTAATTTTTTTGGCAACAGCGATTTGATCAATTTTGGAGATTTTTTTTAATTCTTTTTTTGCTCTCGGAGAAATTATTATTCTCATATATTAAGCTCTTTAGCAACCTTTTCAAAGTCTTTACCTTTTTTAAAGTCAGTTGTTTCTACGGCTCTTCTGTCGATACTATCTTCAATGAAAGAAACGATCTTTTCATAAAGATCTTTACCTAATAAATAACCTTTAATTTTATTGCGATTTTCAACTGCAAGTGGATAATATAATGCCTCGCCGATTGCCTTTGATGGATTAATTTTTAGTTGGGAAATAGATATTGTATTCATATGTAAGTAATATTATCAGTCAATAGGTTTTTTGTCAAGACCTATTAATAGGTCTTTTGATTTAAATATTTTAATCCGTTTTTTGTGTTATTATAAAAAACTATGTACTATCTCTACATCCTCCGCTGTGCGGATAACTCTCTTTACTGCGGGCAGACAAAAGATTTACAACGACGAATTAAAGAACATAACAGTGATGATTCAAAGTCAAAATATACCCGTACAAGAAGACCGGTAAAACTGGTTTATTTTGAAAAATACAAAACGATCAATGAAATATTAAAAAGAGAGTTTAAAATTAAAAAAATGACAAAAATAAAAAAAGAGTCATTAATTTCCAATGTTTGTGGCTGATTTTTTTGTTCTAAGCATGCTTTTATTAGTAATTTTAACTATCGACAGTTATCTCTTTTCCAAAATTCAGGTTTAAATAAACTAAGCAGACAATCAGGAAAGACTTATTTTTTCAAGAAATTGCTTTATATCTTCATCGTTTTTTTCAAACCCATCCATGTATTTAATTTGCTCGGAGTAATCAATATCATCAAAATAACTAAGCTGGGTACGAAATAATTTTTCATTAAATTCGGCTTTAAAGATACTGTTTGTTTTAACAATTAATTCTTGAAATGAATGCTTTTGAAAAATAAAATATAAATCAACATAATCTTTCCATTTAGCCCGTCTTCCAAGGGCGAATGCTTTCATAGCGCCAAGTGTAATTAAGTCAGGAAGTTTCAATGTTTGTTCAAAAGCAATATTTCTTTGGATAATAAATGGATAATGGAAAAAAGTCATCTTAACTTTATCAATAAGGACTGTTAATTCACCAGTTCCCTGAGAAAAAGTATGGTCGATAGTTTTATCTTGCATTATTTTATTACGTATCTTCATAGGATCAAATATATTATCTGTAAATAAATCAAAATCAATAGATCTTCGATGTCCTAAATGAAGGGCTATTGCCGTACCTCCTACAAGATAAAAATTCGATAAAAATGATTTTATAAAAGGAAGCAGTTGTTCCTGGTCATTATTAAGTATTTGTTTGTTCATGTACGATGATTAAAATAACGGGAAAAATAAGATTGAATTGCCGGTTGATAGTTCGTTCTTTTGTTTGTCAGGGTTTTCTTAAATAATATGGTGGTTTTATCCTTACCTTTAATTCTAATGAATTGTTGGACATCATCCCAGTTGCCATAATTTAATACATGTTCTAAAACAGACTCCTCCGAAAGATTTTCCGGATCTTTTACATACCAGGCTAAATAAGGTTTATTTTTGATAATACTATTAACTGTCATACTATATTTTATCAATAATCATGGTAAGAATGGAAGGATTTTTTGAGGATAGATATATCTTGTGGACGATCGTCGATAAGATAATAAATGTAATTGTAATTACAGATAAAAACAAATTTTGTATAATTCTGTAAATGAATAAGGAACTATCGGAAATACTTTTAGGTTTCAAAAGGACTATTGGGTTAATGGAAAAGCCGGAAAAGATTTCTTTATTTTTAGCTACTTTTTTAATGCTTATTACAGGAATATTGACTAATCTTCCAGCCGTTATCTTAGGAAAATTAGTCGACAGACTCGTTGGAAAAAATATTCAATTCATGATTGCCTTACCTTTTATTGGAATAATAATCCTAATTATTATTATTCGAGAAGCGTTAACTATTTTAAGAAAATATCTGGTTGAAAATATTGCTACTCAAACAGAGAAAAAGCAGACTGTTATGGTAATAAACCATCTTCTTAAAACTGACATTTCATTTTTAAATGAACAACAAATTGGTTCTTTACACGGTCGGATTTTTCGTTCGATCCAAGGTTTAATCCAAGTTATAAAATTAGGATTTCTTGAGTTTTTTCCCACTTTATTTACGGCCGGAGCGGCTTTTTTTATTGCTCTATCCCAAAAACCAATATTGGCAACCATTATGGCTTTAGTTATACCAACAGGATTATTTATTGTCATTAAACAAATTTCTTCACAAAAAGGAATTAGAGTAGCGCTTATTCGCGGAAAAGAAAAAATTGATGGTACGGTGGTTGAAACCCTTGGCGGCATAGAAACCGTCAGGGCCCTCAACACGGAAACTCAAGAAGTAGCGAGAGTAGAGCAAGTAGCTGAAGAATTAAGGAAAAAAGAAATTAAACATCACATTTTTATGGCTTTATTTGATTCGGGAAAATATTTAAACGAAGGATTTTTTTATATACTGGTAATTAGCTTTTCAATTTTACTTTCAACTCAAAAAATAATTTCTCAGGGAGATATTCTCGTCTACTCGATTCTTTTTCTCAGTATCACTGGACCATTAAGAGAGATCCACCGTATCCTTGACCAATCCCATGAAAGTTCTATTTTAGTTAATGATTTGTATGGTTTATTGAATGAACCAATCGACGAATCTTTCAAATCAAATTATCTAAAAAAATCTCGTTCTTATTTAGATAAAAAAGGATTAACTTTACAAGTTAACCAACTGTCTTTTTCTTATCCTGGTAAAAGTAATTTAATATTAGACGATGTCAATTTTAAAATAAAAACTGGTGAAAAAATAGGCATGGTTGGTGTTTCCGGCAGTGGTAAGTCTACTCTGATTAGAATATTTCTTAGATTAATACATAATTACTCCGGAGAGATATATTTATTTGGCGAAAATTTAAAAAATATTTCAAGAAAAGAAATTTCTGAAAAGATTGCTTACATACCTCAAAAAACCCATATTTTTTTTGGAACAATAGAAGAGAATATTATCTACGGTTGTCTAAGAAAAGTTACATCTAATGAAATAGTTTATTCGGCAAAAAAAGCCAACATTTATGATGAAATAATGAATTCTCTTGGCGGATTCAAAGGAAAAGTCGCTGAAAATGGCAATAACTTAAGCGGTGGACAGAAACAAAGATTGGCCATTGCCAGGCTTATTCTAAAGTCCCCAGAACTTTTTATATTTGACGAGGCGACTTCTGCTTTAGACAATAGCAACGAGGCCGTTATACAAAAAAATGTCGAACAGTTATTTAAAAATAAAACTATCATTACTATCGCCCATCGATTAACGACTTTAAAAAACAGTGATAGAATTTTAGTATTTAAAAATGGAAAGATTATTCAAGAGGGAAACTTTGAAGAACTCTCCCATCAACCAGGATTATTTCAAAATCTTTTAAAACAAAAATCCATTTGACATCAAAAAAATCATTTCTTATGATATACTTATTAAAGTTAATTCAGTATGGTAGAAAAACTGCTGTTGGAAAACAATTCAGTTTGTAAACTTCTGGATAACATTCATATTTAATCAAAAGGAGGTGAAAAACATAAATGGATAACAAAAAATTGTACGTAGGTAATTTACCTTGGACATTGACTAATGATTCGTTAAAAGAAATGTTTGCACAATTTGGTGAAGTCACTGAAGCCGTCATCATCACAGACCGAATGTCTGGACGATCAAAAGGTTTTGGTTTCGTCACTTTTGCCACTGAAGAGGCAGCCGCAGCGGCTACTCAACAGATGAATGAAAAAGAAATCGAAGGAAGAAAAATCGTCGTTAACGTCGCTCGACCACGAGAGGAAAGGCGACCAGGCGGAGGCGGTGGTTTTAGAAGCGGTGGAGGTGGTGGTGGATACAGAGACGATCGAAGAAGCTATTAATTTTAGCAAAAAAAATAAACACTATCTGATTTTTTGAAGGTTGAAAAACTTGATAATGCAGGTAGTGTTTTTTTATAAAGAAAAACTTTCTTGACGGCGACCTTCGATTCTTCTTTTAGTCAAGGAAAGGTGGGTTTTTCTAATCCTGATATTTTTAGGGGTTACTTCCAACATCTCATCATCATTGATAAAATCCAAGGCTTGCTCAAGAGATAAAGGTGAAGCCGGAATTAAAGGTACTGAAACTCCTTCACCGGCTGAACGGTTATTGGTCAATTGTTTTTCTTTACAGACATTAACTTCTATGTCCATTTCCCGACTGGAAACACCAACCACCATACCTTCATAAACTTGAGTTCCAACTCCAATAAAAAGTATTCCCCTATTTTGACTTTTTACCAGTCCATAGGTGACCGCCTCTCCTGGTTTAACGGCAATTAAGGCACCGTTTCTCGTTGACTCCATTTTAATTCCTCTTGGTAAGTAACCTAAAAAATACGAACTTAAAATTGCGGTTCCCCTGGTCTTTGTCATCAAAGAACTCCTTGCTCCAAGTAAGTTCTGATCGGAAATTTTATAGATCAATCTTGTTGTATTCCCGGTCGTAATCATATTAATCATTTCTCCCTTTCTTTTACCAAACTCTTCCGATACCAGACCCATGTAATCTTTATCCACATCAACGGTTACTTCTTCAAACGGTTCGTGAATTTTTCCGTCAATTTTTTTGTAAATTACCTGCGGCTTGGAAACCTGAAGCTCAAACCCTTCCCTCCTCATCGTTTCAATCAAAATGGCCAAATGTAATTCTCCCCGCCCATAAACCAAATAATTAACGCCTTCGGGATCCGGTTTGATCTTTAATCCTAAATTTGTTTGCTTTTCTTTTTCCAATCTTTCATTGATTTGACGGGACGTGCAGTATTTTCCCTCTCTTCCGGAAAAGGGACTGGTATTTGGACCGATGGTAATTTTAATGGTCGGATCTTCTACTTTAATTGACGGAAGACTGACCGGGTTAGCCGGATCACAGATTGTCTGACCAATATTCAACTGGGGGATTCCGGCAATGGCAATAATATCGCCACTCATTACTTTATCAACTTCTTTTTTTTGCAAACCTTCGAAGGTATAAAGTTTTTGGGCCCGGTATTGACCGATTATTTTATTATCTTGAACCAGAATAATCGGCTGATCTTTCTTTAATACTCCCTGAGAAACTTCTCCGATACAAAGTCTGCCAACGTAGTTATCGTAATCTAAAGTTGAAATTAACATCTGAAAAGGCTTGTCTTTGTTTACAGCACTATTTTCAATTTCTTTGACCACTGTTTCAAATAAAGGAGCTAAATTACCCTTAAGATCCGAGGAATATTTTTCCGGCAATTCATAAAATGCTTTACCGTCCCGACCGACGGCATAAAGAGTCGTGAAATGAAGAAAAGATTCATCCTTAGCCATTTCTAAAATTAAGTCTTCAACTTGACTCAAAACTTCTTTTGGTCTGGCATCTTTTTTATCAATTTTATTAATAATAAGAATTAGTTTCAACTTAGCTTCAATGGCTTTTTTTAAAACAAACTTTGTTTGCGGAAGAGGACCTTCTGCGGCATCTACAAGTAAAATTGCTCCACTAGCCATATTGATAACCCGTTCAACTTCACCCCCAAAATCGGCATGTCCAGGAGTATCGATAATGTTTATTTTTGTGTCCTTGTAAAAAACAGCTGTATTTTTGGCTAAAATTGTAATTCCTTTTTCCCTTTCCAAATCGTTTGAGTCCATAATCAAGGTTTCACCCATTTCTTTTTGATTATCACGGAAAGTATGGGTTTGTTTTAGGATGGCATCGACCAAAGTGGTTTTCCCGTGATCAACGTGGGCAATGATAACGACATTTCTAATTTCCATAAGATAAAAAATCCACCATCAAATACGGTGGATTAATGAATAATATTGTATCACAAATTAATTAAATTTATTGTATCATTATTAGCCATGAGTCTCGTTTCAATCCATGATCAAATTAAAAAATTTATTATCCGAAAATTAAAAATCATCACTTCTGATGTTCTAACTATTTATTGTCAATCATGGAATGAGGCTAAAGAAAAAGCAAAAACTATTTCAGTCAAACCGGGTTGGGCGGTTTATTTTATCCGGAAAGATGATTATGTTGACCATGTTGCAATTGTTTATGAACAAGATCATGTGATGTTAAATCTTTATGATGCAGTTTTGTTAAATTCCTCTCCATCGCCAATGGGAATAGGCATTGGTCCATTAACAAACGAGCAGTTTGATAAATCAGGACTGCGGATTATTACTGCCTGCGAATATATTGAATTATACAAAGAAGGATATTACAAAAAAATTTTTGTTGGTCCTCCACCAAATGCATCGAAAGAAACAATTAATAAGGCGGGATTAATCGCTAAAAATATCGCTGATACCGGGTTGATTGATGGCAAACCAGCTATTTATTCATTTTTTTTTATTCCTTTATTAAAAAAATTTTACGTTAAGTCTTTTGACCCAAAAAAATTAAAAACAAAAATAGGAGTCATTACTAAAAAACTCAAACATACAATTAAAACTACTTATTGCGGTAGTCTAGTCGCTGATATCTGGAAAAAAGCTGGGGTAAATAATTTGCCAGAAGTTAAAGTGATAAAAATCAAAGCAATAACGAGTTTTGTCCTTTTTGACTGGTCTAAAAAAAACAACTCAATCCTCGGTGGTTTGAGTTGGGACAATAACAGGAATTGAAAAGTCTTTTACTTGCGTTACTTCATTAATTTTGCTCAAGGTTTTATCCCAAACTCCCTTAACTCTAACCCTATCTCCCATCTTAATATCCGAATAAGTCATTGATTTTTCGTTTCTTCCAACAAACTTCGCGCTTCCGAAATAAACCGTTTGCGTCCCCCGTTCTGCAGTTTCCATAACAAAATTGTCAGCATTCCTAACAGTTACTTTTCCAAAGAAAGCTCCAAACCTTTTCTGAATGGAAAGATTGCGAATGACTTTAGCTTCAATTATTTTTTTTGTGTCATCAGTGAATTTGCCTATTACCATTACATCATCGCCGACAGAATACTCGCCTAATTTACTTTTTCCACCAAATTTTCTTAAAAGTTGTGTTTTATCAGTAATATTTATCTGATAAGTTCCATCTTCTCCTGTTAAAGAAAAATCATTATCTCCAATTACTGTAATTTTTCCATTAACTTTCGCCTCAAATTTTAAATTTTTTTTCAAAAAATTCTTAACTTTGTTCATTAATCCTTTATTTTTAATTTTTTCTTTTATCTCTTTTTTTATTTCTTTTCTAAATTCACCAGGAGTAATGCTGATTTTATCTTCTTTGTCAATCGTTTCTCTAATTGTATTTCTAATGTCACGACGCATCGAAGGAGAAATCGCCTGAACTGAAGTAGGATTAAATGATAAAACAGCCGAAAGAATAATCAAATTAATTAAAGCGTGTTTCATATTTTTGATATTTAATTTTTAATTTTTAATATTCTAATGATATATATGCATCGCCACTCAAAAAGGTTGCATTTACTGTTTAGTTTCTAAATTAACTAAGATATCCTTTTCAACACTATTTCCAAAATCATCTGAGGCAACCACTAAAATATAGTTTTCCCCTTCTTCCAATGTCATGGTTATTGAAAAGTTTCCTTTTGAATCGGCTTTTAGTTCTTGTTCATTGATAAAAACAAAGGCATTGGCAATTGTTTTACCGCTGATATTAATTATTGGATTATTGACAATAATGTTATTTTTTGGTTCATCAACTTGTAGAAAAATTTTTTCTGGCTTATCAGTTGATTTCTGTGTCTCCACCCTTTTTGAATCAAATATTTTTTTTACGGCGACTCGGTTATTTTTCTGATAATAAGAAAAAATAATTAATAATAAAATAAAAACTAAAAAAAACGGAAAAATTTTTTTAACCATAGTTATTTAAGCCAAAACTTATAAAAAGAAACTAATTTATTTTTAATTTTATTAGAATTCTTAAACGAAATAAATAATAACCAAATCAATAATAATAATAATCCTATTAAAATAGGAGTCAATATTGAAGGTAATTCCCGGATAAATAATAATAAATTGTTTAAAAAATTATCCCTGATTGTTTCAAAATCATCTCTTAAAAAATCAAACAGATCAAAAGATGTCTGTTCATTAAGTATTTCAACAATAACGGAAAAAATAAATACAGAGGAAAGAGTTACTATTATAATTAAAAGCACTTCACCAATAATTTGTCCAATTGTTTTCTTTACTTCTATTTTATAAATTTTGTTTATTATTTTATCTTCAAGTTTTTTCATATTTCGACTTCGCTCAATATTAATAGATCTTTTTGACTTTTAATCTTGCTCTCCTCACAATAGATTTTATCGTATTTATAGGTTTTTTAAAAATTTTGGCAATCTCTTCATAAGAATAACCCTCAATGATATGTTTAAAAATTCCTTTCTCTTGACTGTTTAACAATTTAAAATCTTCTATATTGGATTCTTCTTGGTTTTCTTCACCGATAATCCTTTCATCAAGAGGCAAGCTTTTTTTGTAAGAGCGAAAATACATTTTTAACTCATTTTGAACGATCTGAAATAAATATGGCTTGATCCACCTCTCCTCATTAAATTTTTCAATCGCTTTATAAAAAGAAATAAAAACGTTTTGAACGAGATCATCAACCTCATTTTTTTTAAAAAGCTTTCTTTCGATGTATCGATAGATTGAAGCAGTATATTTTTTAACAATATAAGAATAATAGTTTATCTCGCCGTTCTTTATTTTTTTAACTATGTCTTTGTCTGATAATTCCGCCATATTCTGATAAAATTATATCATGATAAAAATCGGCAAGGTTTTATTAGTTGGAAGAGCCAATGTTGGTAAATCGACTTTTGTCAATAATGTAATTGGGCAAAAAGTAGCTATCACTTCTCCAAAGCCGCAAACAACTAGATTTTCTATCCGGGCTTTATATGAAGAAGGACGAGGAAAAATTATTTTTGTTGACACACCGGGAATTGTGGGAAAAGCCAAAGACTTTCTATCAAAGCGAATTAATGAAAAAACTTTACAGATTTTAAATGAACAGGTTGATGTAGTTATTTATATGGTTGACCAAACGAGAAAAAGGGATTTTGAAGAAAGTAAAGTATTAGGACTGGTTCGAAAAATTAATAAACCAAAAATATTGGTTATTAATAAAATTGATGACCCGGGAAAATCATTTTTACCGCAATATAAATTTTTAGAAGAAGAATTTAAAGATGTTTTTCAAATATCGGCTATTAACAATATGCATATTAAACCACTTCTTGATAAAATCTTTGAATACCTGCCCGAAGAAGATATTGATTCAGAAAAAATTCCTCCTGATTTGGCCTATCCGATTATTAATCTTGACAGTAAAATTTTTCTTAGCGAATTAATTAGGGAAAAAATATTTTTAATGACAGGTGAAGAAATACCTTATACAACTACCGTTATGGTTGATCAAATAATAGAGCGAAAAAATGGCGTTACTTATGTTAAGGCCAGAATATTAACGACCAATGATCGTTATAAGGAAATGCTTATTGGTGCCGGAGGAAGGAAGATTAAAGAAATCGGTAGTTATGCCCGCAAAGAAATTGCTTTGGCGATTAATAAAAAAGTCTTTCTTGATTTAAATGTCGAAGTCGACCCCCACTGGCAGGAGATGTATTATTAATCCATTGCAAAACGCTTTTTGGTTTTGTATAATTTTATTTCAATGAGAAATGCTTTTTTCTCAGATAAATTTACTACCCGCCCAGAGCGGGTTTTTTTGTTACTTAAACAACAAGAGTCTCTCAAAGACAAATGCGGAATCTTTGGAATTTATGGTAAAGGTGAGGATGTAGCGAGAATTAGTTTTTTTGGTTTATATAGTCTCCAACATCGAGGACAAGAAGGGGCTGGTATTACAGTCACTGATGGAAAAAATTTAAAAAGCGTCAAAGGATTAGGGTTGGTTTCTTCGGTTTTTGATGAGAGAAAAATAAAATCTCTTAAAGGTTTTGCCGCTATCGGTCATACGCGCTATTCAACAACCGGCGGCAATAAACTTTGCAATGTCCAACCGGTTGTTGTCACTTCTAAAAACGAAGGTTTTGCTTTAGCCCATAATGGCAATATCATCAATGCAATAAATTTGGCTCGTGAACTACATTCTGATATTAAGTTATCTTCAACCAGTGATACGGAAATTATGGGTTGGGTGATAAAAAATTCGACAGGCCAAAATTGGGAAGAAAAAATTCTTTCTTCCTTCAAAAAATTTCAAGGTGCTTTCAGTATGGTTGTATTGACTAAAGATAAATTAATTGCTTTCCGGGACACGTACGGTTTTAGACCTTTGGTTTTGGGAAAATTGAATGGTTCTTCATTTATTGTTTGTTCTGAAACCTGTGCTTTAGATACCGTCGGAGCGAAATTTATCAGGGAAGTCGCGCCCGGTGAAGTGCTTGTTATTGATAAAACAGGAATACATATTGCCGGAAAAGTTAAATCAGGAAAAAAGAGCTTTTGCCTTTTTGAATATGTATATTTAGCTCGTCCTGATAGTATTTTCAACAAACAATTAGTCCACCAGGTCAGACAAAGGTCGGGAGAAATATTAGCTTATGAGTCTCCTATTTGTGCTGATTTAGTGGTTGCTGTTCCTGATTCGGGGACATCGGCGGCAATCGGTTACTCGAAAGCATCCGGAATTCCTTACGGTGAAGTTCTTATCAAAAACAGATACATTGGTCGAACTTTTATTCAACCGGAACAACGTATCCGAGAGATGGGTGTGAGAATAAAATTTAATCCCTTAAAAGAAATTGTCAAAGGAAAAAGAATCATTATTGTTGATGACTCAATTGTCCGGGGAACAACTATTAAAAAAATAGTTAAGATGTTGAAAAACTGCGGAGCTAAAAAAGTTCATGTCCGTGTTTGTTCTCCCCCGGTCACTGATCCTTGTTATTTTGGTATTGATACACCTGACAAAAAATTATTGATCGCTTCCCGAATGAAAACGAAAGAAATTGAAAAATTTGTTGGGGCGGACTCTCTATTTTATTTAAGTTTGGACGGATTAAGAAAAGCATCAAGAATTAAATCAAACAAATTATGCGATTCTTGTTTCACCGGTAAATACCCAACACCTGTTGAAGGTGGTTTTAGAAAAGATGTCTTTGAAACAATTAATTAATAGTGAGCGAAGTCGAACTATGAAAAATTTGGCTGTTTTAATTTCTAATGCGGGAACTGGTACAAATTTACAAGCTATTATTGATGCAATTAAAAATAAAAAATTAAAGGCAAGAATTGTTTTAGTTATCAGTAATTCTGAAAATGCCTATGGTTTGCAAAGGGCAAAAAAAAATAATATTACTACAATAATTGTGAACAAAAAAAGCGATTTAGAAAAAATATTTAAAGATCATCAGGTTGATTTGATTGTTTTGGCCGGATGGAAATTGATTATTTCTCAGTCTTTAATAGACACATTTAAAAATAAAATTCTCAATCTTCATCCAGGACTTATCCCCGATACAATGGACGGGGTTGTCCATAATCCGGATGGTACCGATGGACTTTGGAACCGGGGAAAATTGACTGTCTTTGCCATCCAAAATTTTTTAAACTATCATGACACCTATGCCGGTTCAACGGTGCATTTTTTGAGTCAAGAATTTGATTTCGGACCGGTTCTTGCCCGTTGCTTTGAAAAAGTTTTACCTAACGATACGGTAAAAAGCCTTTATAGAAGATTAAAGAAAAAAGAGAATCAAATTTACGTTGAGTCGTTAATGAAACTTTGTAATTAATATGAAAATTTTAATCATAGGCTCAGGTGGCCGAGAACATGCGTTGGGCTGGAAAATAAAACAGTCGTCTCTTGTGAAAAAAATTTACTTTGCCCCCGGTAATCCCGGAACCAAACAAATTGGAGAAAATATCAATATTGAAATAACCGAAATTAAAAAATTGTTGAAATTTGCCAAAGAAAATAAAATTGATTTGACGGTCGTTGGTCCGGAAACTCCTTTGGTTTTAGGGATTGCCGATGCTTTCAGAAAAGAAAAATTTAAGATTATTGGTCCATCTAAGAAAGCTAGTCAAATAGAAGGCTCCAAAATATTCGCCAAACAATTAATGAAAAAATATAAAATCCCGACCGCCCGGTATTATTCTTTTGATAATTTTGATCAAGCCAAAAAACATTTGGAACATACTAAATATCCCGTCGTCATTAAGGCCGACGGTCTTTGTCTGGGAAAAGGAGTGGCCGTCTGTAAAAACAAAAAAGAAGCTAAAATATTTTTAAAACAATTAATCATTGACAAAATTTTTGGGGAGTCCGGGGAAAAAATAATCATTGAAGAATGTCTTTATGGTCAGGAAATTTCTTTTATGGTTATTACCGATGGAAAAGATTTCCAATCTTTTTCGACTTCCCAAGACCATAAAAGACTTCTTGATAGTGACCGGGGTCCCAATACCGGAGGTATGGGCGCTTACACACCGGTTCCTTTTGTTGATGAAAAACTTATTAAACAGATTGAAAAGGAAATCGTTGCTCCAACCATCAAAGGAATGGCCAAGGAAGGTTGTCTTTATCAAGGAATTCTTTACCCAGGTTTAATTTTAACAAGAGAAGGCCCAAAGGTCCTGGAATATAACTGTCGTTTCGGCGACCCGGAAACCCAGCCATTGATGATGCAATTGGAATCGGATCTGGTTGAAATTTTTCTCGCCCAACAAAAAAAACAATTAAAAAATAAAAAAATTATTTTTAAAAAAGGTTTTTCTGTAGGAGTTGTTCTTACATCAAAGGGTTATCCCGGTGACTATAAAAAAGGAGATCAAATTTTTGGATTGGATAAAGTAAGAGACGAAGGGGTTCAAATTTTTCATGCCGGTACAAAAGAGTTGGACAAAAAAATTATTACCAACGGCGGACGAGTTTTAGCTGTCACTATTCACGGAGAATCTTTAACGGAAACAATCAAAAAAATTTATCAACTGATTGGGAAAAAAGGAATTCATTTTAAAGGTATGCAATACCGACGCGATATTGGGAGAAAAGGATTATTATTTGGAGACAGATATGATTAACCGAATTGAGGTTTCCTCAAAAATTTCTAATAATCAGGCTGTCGATGTATATACTATTGTAAAAAGTCTTAATCAAAATCAGCTGAATGAAATTGCGCTATCTTTAATTAATCCTGTTTACCAAATCTTTAAAATTAATCAGCCAACATTAGTCAAAAAATTTAATTGGGCGTTTGAAATAGGATTTCTCCCGGGGGTAACTGATAATATCGCTAACACCACCAAAGAAATAATTGAAGATAAATTAAATATAAAATTTCTTGAAAATGAAGGAGTTTACACTTCAAAATTATTTTTTACTAATGATTACCCATCGGATAATTTAATCAATCCTCTGATTCAAAGAATCCAAATTAAAACTAAAAGAGAATATTTTAAAGATAAAGGAATGGACAAAATTGCTCCCCAAGTAAAACTAACATTGGCTAATCAAATCGATGAGGTAGATTTGAATGTATCCGACGAAGAATTAACCAGAATTGGAAAATCAGGAATAAAAAATAAAGATGGATCGAGTCGCGGTCCCCTTGCCCTAGACTTTTCCTACATGAAAGCAATAAAAAAATACTTTGATAAACTCGGCAGAAACCCAACTGACATTGAGCTTGAATCGATTGCCCAAACCTGGTCCGAGCACTGTCATCATACAATTTTTGCCGACCCGATTGATGAAATAAAAGACGGATTATTTAATCATTTTATAAAAAGAGCTACCGTCGAAATCAGAAAGAAAAAAGGTAAACAAGATCTCTGCACTTCAGTTTTTACTGATAATTCCGGAGGTATTAAATTTGATAAAGATTATATAATTTCACACAAAGTTGAAACTCATAATAGCCCATCAGCCCTTGACCCGTTTGGCGGGGCGATTACCGGAATTGTTGGCGTTAACCGGGATACGATCGGATTTGATATGGGCGCCAAACCGATTGTAAATTATTACGGATTTTGTTTTGCCGATCCAAATTTAAAATCCCCACTTTTTCGTGATAAAGAAAAAAAACAACCGTTACTCTCCCCCCGGCGAATTTTAGACGGAGTGGTTGCCGGCGTTAACTCCGGCGGCAACTGTTCTGGTATCCCGACTCCCCAGGGATTTTTATATTTTGATAATAAATATCAGGGCAAACCTTTAGTTTTTGTAGGAACGATGGGTTTGCTGCCAATAAAATCATCTGCTGTAAAAAAAGCTAAACCCGGTGATTATATCGTCGTCATCGGTGGCCGGGTTGGCCAAGACGGTATTCATGGCGCTACTTTTTCTTCCGAAGCTTTGACTTCCAGCAGTCCGGCCGGAGCCGTCCAAATCGGTGACCCGATCACGCAAAAAAAATTAAGCGATGTAATTGTAAAAGAAGCTCGTGACAAAAAACTTTATAACAGTATTACTGATAATGGCGCCGGAGGTCTTTCCTGTTCGGTCGCTGAAATGGCGAAAGAATCAGGCGGCTGTCTGGTTAACTTAGAAAAAGTTCCTTTAAAATATCCCGGGCTTGAGCCTTGGAAGATTTGGGTATCAGAGTCTCAGGAAAGAATGACACTCGCTGTGCCAAAAAATAAATGGAAAAGATTTTCAAAGTTGATGAAAAGTCGCGACGTTGAAGCAACTGTAATTGGAGAATTTAATAACTTCGGTAGTTGTGTTGTTAAATATCATAAGAAAACTGTCATGGATATTGATATGGAATTTCTTCACAATGGTTTACCGGTTCGACCAATGAAAACTGTTCCGTTCAAATCAAACTTTAAAGAACCGGTTATTATTCAGCAAAAAAATCTCAATAAAATTTTACTGACGATGATGCAAAGATTAAATATTACCGGTTTTGAATTTATTTCAAAACAATATGATCATGAGGTGCAGGTCAATTCCGTCATCAAACCGTTACAAGGAAAAGGTAAAGTCAACGGTGAAACTTCAGTTGTAAAACCGGTTTTTGATTCATCTCACGCAATTGCCATATCTCAAGGACTTTATCCAAGTTATAGCGAGATTGATTGTTACCAAATGGCGGGTGCCAGTATTGATACGGCTGTCAGGAACTTGGTTGCTACCGGAGTTAATGTTGAAAAAATATTTTTACTTGATAATTTCTGTTGGTGCAGTTCCAATGACCCGCAAAGATTGTATCAGTTAAAGAAAGCGGCTCAATCTTGTTATGATTTTGCCAAAATTTATGAAACTCCCTACATCTCCGGAAAAGACAGTATGTTTAATGATTTTAAAGGATATGATGAAAAAGGTAATCCAATAAAAATATCCGTTCCCCCAACTCTTTTAATTTCCTCTATTGGATTAATTGAAGATGTTTTAAAAACAGTTTCAATCGATGTTAAATTTTCCAGTGATTTAATTTATATACTGGGTGAAACAAAAGAGGAGCTGGGCGGATCGGAATATTTTGCCATGAATAAGTCTATTGGAAATAAAGTTCCGAAAGTCGACGGAGAAAAAAATAAAAAACTTTACCAAAATTTTTATAAAGCCAGCCAAAAACAATTAATTTCATCTGCAATCAGTGTTACCCGAGGTGGCTTAGGTGTTGCATTAATAAAAACTTCACTGGCTGGAAAATTAGGCCTTGAAGTCTCGCTTGATAAATTACCCGGTAAAGTGACTCGCAATGACTTTGTCCTATTCTCCGAATCCCAAGGTCGAATACTGGTCACTATTAATCAAAAAAATAAAAAGGCATTTGAAAAAATAATGAAAGAAAATTATTTCAAACAGATTGGCAACGTAATAGATAATCAACGGTTACTAATTAAGGGATTAGATAATAAAATAGTTATCGATTTGAGTCTTGATAAAATTGAAAAAGCTTATAAGTCGACATTTAAAAATTATTAAAAATTTAGTGGCAAGCTTTAAATTTTGAATTTAAAAATATGATAAAACCTAAGGTTTTAATATTATCCGGTTACGGCTTGAACTGTGAAGATGAAACAAAATACGCCTTTGAATTGGCCGGCGGTCAAGGAAAAATTGTTCACATAAACGATCTAATAAAAAATAAAAATCAGTTAAACGACTTTCAGATCTTGGCCGTTCCGGGCGGATTCGCTTATGGAGACGATACAGGGTCCGGAAATGCTTATGGTTTGAAATTGAGAAATCATCTTTGGGAAAATATTTCTAAGTTTGTACTAAAAGACCGCTTGGTCATCGGAATTTGCAATGGTTTTCAAATTCTTGTTAACTTGGGATTGGTACCCGCCCTAAATAAAAAATATGGCAAACGCCAAGTAGCTCTTTTACCAAATGATTCCGCGAGGTACACAACCGGCTGGTTTGATCTAAAAATCGTCAGCGACACACCATGGCTTTTCGGAATCAAAGAAATTTCTCTACCGATCGCTCATGGCGAAGGTAAGTTTTTTGCATCTGACGAAGTTTTAAAACAGATAAATAAAAAAAATTTAATTGCTTTAAAATATTCAAATATTAATCCAACCGGAACGATGCAAAATATTGCCGGCATTACCGATGAAAGCAAAAGAATTTTTGGCCTAATGCCCCACCCAGAACGAGCAATGTTTTTTACCCAGTTACCCAACTGGCCATATTTAAAAGAAAAATATTTACGTGAAGGTAAAAAGCTTCCAAAATTCGGGCCGGGGTTACAAATTTTTAAAAATGGGGTAAACTATTTTAAGTTATGATAAATAATCAATATACTATTGCTACTCTCGGCAGTCATTCGGCACTGCAAATTTTAAAGGGTGCTCATGATGAAGGATTTAAAACCCTAGTAATCGCTCTTAATAAACAAGTTAATTTTTACAAAAGATTTCCTTTTATTGATGAGATTATTGGCGTTAATGCTTTTTCCGAATTTCCCGTAATTGAAAAAAAACTTATTGATAAAAAAATCATTGTAATTCCTCACGGATCTTTCGTTGCCTATCTGGGAATGGAAACCAATAAAAAAATGACCTTGCCATATTTTGGCAATAAAAAAGTTCTTGACTTTGAATTTGACAGGATTAAACAGGGAGAATGGTTGAGAAAAGCCGGAATAAATATTCCAGAAGAATTTAAAAATATTAAAGATGTGAAATTTCCTGTCATTATAAAATCTTTTGGTGCAGCCGGCGGTAAAGGTTATTTTCTCATTAATAACCATGAAGATTTGGTTAAAAAAATTAAACATTTTAAAGATAAGCAATTTATTATTCAACAATATATTATCGGTGTTCCCCTTTATATCCATTATTTTTATTCTCCGTTGACAAAAAAATTGGAGATTATGAGTATGGACAGACGATACGAAACCAATGTTGATGCTTTGGGAAGAATTCCATTTAATGTTGATCCAAGTTATGTCGTCGTCGGAAACAGCCCTTTGGTTTTAAGAGAGTCAATGCTACCGGAAGCTTACGCGATGGGAGAAAAAGTTGTCAAAAAATCCCAGGAATTAATCAGCCCTCAGGGATTGTTTGGTCCTTTTTGCCTGGAAACAATTATTACTCCTGATCAAAAATTTTATGTGATTGAAATTTCAGCCCGGATTGTGGCCGGGACCAATCTTTTTATAGAGGGTTCGCCATACGCGGATTTACTTTATAATGAACCAATGAGCACGGGACGGAGAATTGCCAGAGAAATTAAAAATGCAATTAAAGAAAATAAGTTAAATTTAGTATTAGATTAAAAGCTTGATACCATATTTTTTCGACCGCCACACCCCAAAGGGGCCCCTGGCGATAGTCTCAAAAATAGGTATCTTCGCTTTTAACAAATTATGAATATTTCATCAACACTAAAACAATATAACTTAAAAAAATTAACCATTTCAACCCTTGGCTCTCATAGTGCCCTTGACGTTTGCCGGGGAGCCAAAAATGAAGGTTTTTCTACTTTAGTTATCACAGAAATCGGTCGGGAAAAAACTTACGAAAAATATTATAAAACTGATGGAAAACTTGGCTGTGTTGATGAAACCTTAACTCTAAGTAAATTCTCTGATCTACTCAAGCCTGGAGTTCAAAAACAATTATTGGAAAAAAATTGTATTTTCGTTCCAAACCGCTCCTTTGAGGCTTATTTGAATTTTAACTATGAGGCGATTGAGAATGATTTTAATATTCCTATGTTTGGCAACCGCCAACTTCTTAAAATTGAAGAACGGGGCCGGGCCGAAAATCAGTATTATTTATTAGAAAAATCGGGCATTAAATATCCAAAACAGTTTAAGGATCCAAAAGATATTGACCGTTTATGTTTGGTTAAAGTTCAAGAAAAAACACGTAATTTTGAAAGAGCTTTCTTCTTAGCGGAAAATTATCAAGATTATAAAAAACAAGTTGATGAAAAATTAAAGCAAGGCGTTTTCACTGAAGAACAATTAAAACAGGCGGTCATTGAAGAGTTTATTGTTGGTGTTCAAGTGAATTTCAACTTTTTTTACTCCCCTATTTCTGATCGACTGGAATTATTGGGGACTGACATGCGCCGGCAAACCAATATCGAAGGCTTACTTAAAATTCCTGCGGCATATCAAAATGAAGTTTCCAAAAAAATTAATATTAAATATGAAGAAGCCGGCCATATTGCCGTCACTGTCCTTGAATCAATGTTGGAAAAAACATTTGAGTTGGGAGAAAAATTTGTGAAAGCTAGTCAAAAATTATTTTCCCCAGGAATCATCGGACCGTTTGCTTTACAAAGTATTATTACGGCCGGCCCACCCAAAAAAGATATCATTGTTATTGATATTTCTCCCCGCATGCCCGGATCACCTGGAATATCTGCCACTCCTTATAGTAACTATCTTTACGGACAATCTATTTCTGTTGGTCAAAGAGTGGCTATGGAAATAAAAGAGGCGATAAAATTAAAAAATTTTGATAAAATATTAACGTAAGTTTTATGAAAAACTTTGATTTCTCCACCTATCTATCTCCCCTTACTTGGCGCTACGGATCCGATGAGATGAGAAAAATTTTTAGTGAAAAGCACAAATATGAACTATGGCGAAAAATTTGGGTTGCCCTGGCTGAAGCTCAACATCAAGCTGGTTTGGTTAGCAAAGAAGAGTTGGAGGATTTGAAAAAAAATGAAAAAAATATTGACATAGATAAAATTTTTGAATTAGAACGCGATACCAAGCATGATGTTGTGGCGGCCATCAAAGAATTTGCAGAAATTGCAAAAGTCGGCGGGGGAAAAATTCATCTGGGAGCAACCAGTATGGACATCGTTGATAACGCCGATATGATAAGAATTTATGAGGTTTTGGAAATCGTTGAAAAAAAAGTTATTGTTATTTTAAATTTGCTTGCCGATAAAATTGAAGAATATGCTGATTTTCCCTGCTTGGGATATACACATCTTCAACCGGCTGAACCAACGACCGTTGGTTACCGTCTGGCTTTTTACGCCCAGGATTTATTAACCGCTTATGAATCTATTCAATTCGTCAAAAAAACCATAAAAGGAAAAGGAATGAAAGGAGCGGTTGGAACTGCGGCCAGTTATCAAGAACTTCTTAAAAATAAAACTATGACAGTCGATCAGTTGGAAACAAAAGTCATGAAAAATTTGGGAATTAATGCCGCTTTGATAACAGGACAAGTCTACCCCCGTCTTTATGATTTTATAGTTTTGAATTGTTTAGTAATGGTTACTTCGGCTCTCGCAAAATTTGCCGGAGACTTGCGAATTCTTCAATCGCCACTTTACGGCGAATGGTCTGAGCCGTTTGGGAAAAAACAGGTTGGAAGTTCAGCGATGCCTTTCAAAAAAAATCCCATTAGCAGTGAGAATATTTGTTCTTTGGCCCGTTTCGTTGCTACTCTTCCACCGGTAGCTTCTGAAAATGCTTCGTTTTCTTATTTTGAACGAACTCTTGACGACTCTGCCAACAAACGAATTGTTATTGCCGAAGCTTTTTTAACAACAGATCAAATTTTGATGACCGCCGAAAAAATTATCAGCGGCCTGGTTATTAACAAAGAAAGAATTAGCTTTAATTTACGACAGTATGCCTCATTTGCCGCCTCCGAATCGATCATTTTGGAAACAGTAAGAAATGGAGCTGACCGCCAAGAAATGCATGAAGCTTTAAGAATTAATTCGATGATTGCTTGGACCGATATCCAAAACGGTAAAAAAAATCCCATGATGCAATTATTATTGGACGATAAATTGGTTAGTAAATATTTAAATAAAGATAAATTGGAAAAATTAATGGAAGTTGAAAATCATATTGGTAACGCACCTGAACGCGCGAGAAAGTTAGCCAAGTTGATTCGTGTCATTCCCGCGTAGGCGGGAATCCAGACTAAAATTATTATTTATAAATTTATGTATGAATAATATTACCATTTCCGTCATCATGGGTAGTGATTCCGATTTACCGATCATGAAAGAGGCTCTTGATGTTTTAAATGATTTTGGTGTTGAGAATGAAGTCCTTGTTTTATCTGCACACCGAACTTTTGAAGCCACTCGAGAATACGCAATGGCTGCAATTGAAAAAGGAATAAAGATAATTATTGCCGGAGCTGGCGGGGCCGCTCATCTCCCTGGGGTCATTGCTGCTATGTTCCCGCTACCGGTCATCGGTGTCCCGATTAAAACTAAATCTTTAGACGGTTTGGATTCGTTGCTTTCAATTGTCCAAATGCCGCCTGGAATCCCGGTTGCAACGGTTGGAATTAATGGCGCTAAAAACGCGGCTTTACTGGCAATCCAAATACTGGCAACCAGTGATAAAGGATTGGCGGAAAAGTTAAATATTTTTAGAACAAAACAAAAAGATTCCGTTTTGGAAAAAACTGAAAAATTAAAAAACCTTGGGGTAGAAAAATATTTACAAATTCTTAAAAAATAAATATGGTTTCAGAAAAAATAATTCTTAAGTCCATTCTAAAAGTTTTGAAAAGTATTCATCTTCCCCTTGGTAAAAAACTTCAGGGAAAAGTCCGTGATATTTATTTTAAAGATAAAAAAAGAATTTTAATCACAACCGATCGCCAATCGGCTTTTGATGTCATTTTGGGCAATATTCCTTTTAAAGGAGCCGTCTTAAATCAACTGTCCGCTTTTTGGTTTAAGAAAACCAAACACATCGTTGATAATCATCTTTTAGACGTTCCTGACGAGAATGTTTCAGTGACAAAAAATTGTGAACCAATTCAAGTTGAGATGATTGTCCGGGGATATATTTCCGGTGTCACTAATACTTCCATCTGGGGGTCTTATGAAAAAGGTGAAAGAACAATTTACGGACTGAAATTCCCAGAGGGATTGAAGAAAAATCAAAAATTGGAAGAACCGGTTATTACCCCAACCACTCACCCATTGGTTGGCGCCAAGGGTCACGATGAAAGATTGACCCGTGAACAAATTATTTCCAAAAAAATTGTCAACGAAAAATTGTATAAACAGATGGAAAAGGCCGCTTTGGCTTTATTTAAATTTGGAACAAAACTCTGCCTTTCCAAGGGTTTGATTCTTGTTGATACAAAATATGAGTTTGGACTGTATAACGGTAAACTGACTTTGATTGACGAAATCCACACTCCTGATTCTTCCCGTTTCTGGATCGCTAAAACTTATAAGACCTTATTTAATAAAGGGTTGGAGCCGGAAAACTTTGATAAAGAATTTTTGCGTTTATGGTACGTTAAGCGGGGTTACCGAGGTGATGGCCCGCCTCCCCCAATGGCTAAAGAACTTATCGTCGCCGTCGCCCAACGTTACATCGGAGTTTACGAAAAACTCACCGGCAAAAAGTTCAAAGCTTTCGAGTATCCGATTGAGGAGAGGATAAAGAAGAATCTTAAGAAATATTTTTGATAATTTAGCCTCATACAACTGACGCAGTTGTACACGGCTTATCCCAACTACCCGTTACATAACCGCGGCGGTTGTGTATCGGCTTGGCTTAAAGCGATAATTAAACTCTAACTTGTAGACTTTGTTTTTCGAAGATGATGTTTTTTGGTTCGATGATGACTTTCTTTTCCCCCATTTCAACGACACCAGCATTGTAAGCTTTAACCTCAAGTTTTTTGGTCATATTTAAAACTTGACTGACTTCTTTGGCGGGAACAAAAATTGCAAAACCAGCCCCCATATTTAAATTTCCATAAGCCTCTTTATCATCTAATTTTCCTTGTTTGACAATAAATTTCAAGATCTCCGGAACTGGAGGTAGATCGGTAATTCGATAAGTTAAATCTTTTTTGTGTCTCATTAATTTTCTCCAACCGTGACCAGTAATATTAACCATATAATGTATATCTATATTGTTTTTTAATAAATCTTCAATTAATTTTGCATAAATTACTGTTGGGATCAATAAGGCTTCTCCATAAGTTTTTTCTTCATCGATTTTAGTCAAATAACCTTTCGGTAAACTTTCGGCAATTTTTCTTGCCAAAGTTAAACCATTGGCATGAACCCCGCTACTTTCAAATAAAATTATTCTGTCACCAGTCTGAAGTTTTTCTCCCAAACACAAATTCTTTTTCGGATTAATAATTCCAAAACAGCTGCCCGCCAAATCAATTGCATCTTTGTTAATTATTTCGGAAAGAACCGGAGTTTCACCTCCGCCCCAAACAACGCCGGAATCATTACTTGCTTTTGTCCAACCGGTTACCAAATCATCGATCCGCTTTTTATCTTTAAACCAGTCCGAAGAACCGGCTGCCCAATAGGCCATTACAGTTAAAGGTTTTGCTCCAACTGTTATCAGATCATTGACAATCATTGCCACCGTATCGTAAGCCAAACTGTCATAATAAGTTTTTCCTGTTAATTTATACATTTCATCTGCTACTAAACTTTTTGTTCCCAGTCCTTCAATAACTGAGGCGAAATAATATTCTCCGGCGTTAACCACATGAGCCGATTCTCCCCGGCTTTGGCTGACTTCTTTATAATTTAAGGTAAGATTATTAACAGTTTTTTCTCCAGATGCCTGGGCTATTCTTTTTAAATAGTCTATTGTCTTATAATTAACACCGGATTTTTTATATGTTAGTTTACCTTTCATGTTTTTAATTATACTTTATAATGTTTGGACTATTCCTTTGTCAAAATAATAAATGTTTTCCAGTCTAACGCCGTAATATCCATTTTTCTTTTTTAAATGTGGTTCAAAAGTAAATAAATCTATTTCCTTAAATTTGATTTTATTGCCTGCTTCAATATATTTTCTGTCGTCTATATTTTTTTCAATTGAATGGCCAAGATTTTTTTTGAAGTCTAAATTTTCAAATCCAAGTTCATCAATAAACAAATTCATTTTTGTGTATGCTTCTTGAAGGCTCATATCTTCTTTTATGGTATTTTTAAATTTTTCGTGAACAATTGCTTCTGTTTTGATACCCTCAGTGATTTCCGGAATTTTCGACATATTTTCATCCCCGACTATTTCATTAACAACAACAAACGACCTGGCAAAATCACCCCAAAATCCGTTAATCTCGGGAGCAAGATCAACTGTCACCAAATCTTCTGACTGTACTTTTAAATCGGTTGGTTTATAGTTTTTGCCCGACATTGAAATCGTAGTTCTTTTCCCAACAAAAACCATAGCTCCAGCATCATAATACCAGTATGAGTTAATGCCTTTTTGCTCCATGATTTTTTCTGCTTCCTGAAATATTTCTTTTTCAGACATTCCCTCTTTAATGAAAGATTTTAAGGATTCGATCGTCTCTTTGGCAATTGTTTGAACTTTTTTATATTTTTGTAAATCTTCTGCTTTCATATATCGTTTTATGTTTGTCATTCCCGCGTAGGCGGGAATCCAAACTAAATATACATTTTAAAAGATGTGTTTATAGACTGGATCCCCGTCTTCACGGGGATGACATCTCTCAAATACTTAATCTTTTAAGACATTCTTCTTTTCCTAATATCTCCATCGACTCGTTTAACGGCGGGGAAATTTTTTTCCCAGTAATAACAATTCTCATGTCCATAAAAAACTGGGAATTTTTTATTTCTAATTTTTTTGCCAGATTAACCAGTGAATCTCCGATTGTCAACGCTTTCCAATCGGTCACTTTTTCCAATTCTGCGTGGACTTTTCTAAAAAAATCTTTCTTACTTGCCAAATCAACTTCAAACTTTTCAGGAGCTTTGAAAAAAAATTCGCACAACGGTAAATAATCGGATAATTTTTTGATTCTCTCTTTAATCAATGGGGTTGTTTTCTCAACAATATTTTCTGGTAATTGTTTTTTATAAAATTCATAAATCTTAAATCTTAAATCTTCATTCTCCATGTTCCTCAAATAAATTCCATTCATCCACTCCAGTTTTATTAAATCAAAAACAGGCCCAATTGGTTTAATGTCTTTAAAATCAAATAATTTAATAAATTCGTCTAATGAAAAAATCTCTTTACCATCAGGGTGACTCCAACCCATTAATGATAAATAATTAAGAATTACCTCAGGAAGAAAACCCTGCTCTTGATACCATGAAACGCTCGTATGACCTTGTCTTTTGGAAAATTTAGATCGATCTGGATTTCTGATGATTGGCGTATGAACAAATATTGGCTTTTTCCAACCAAAATATTCATAAAGAAGAACGATCTTTGCTGAAGAAGTCAACCATTCTTCACCGCGAACCATATGGGTTATTTCCATTAAATGATCATCAACAACCACTGCCAAAAAATAAGTAGGGTAGCCGTCCGATTTCATAAGTACTTGATCGTCGACTGAATTTGATTCAAAAGTAATTTCTCCTCTTAATTCATCTTTTATTTTAATTTGAATATTATTCGGGACATTTAATCTGATCACATAAGATTCATTTTTTGCTAATTTTTGTTTAATTTCTTCTTTAGTCAATTTTAAACAATGTTTATCATACATGGGGACTTTGTCTTTTTTTTGAAGTTCTTGTCTTAGTTTGTCCAATCTTTCTTTCGAACAAAAACAATAATAAGCTTTGTTTTTATTAATTAAATCATCTGCGTACTTTTTATAAATATCTAATCTATCAGACTGACGATATGGCTTATAAGGACCTTCTTTTCTGACACTTTCGTCCTCAATTAATCCAAACCAATCAAGAGCCATAAATACTTTTTCTTCGGCATCGGCAACTGTTCTTTCTTTATCAGTATCTTCGATTCTGACAATAAATTTACCTTTATGTCTATGTGCAAAAACATAATCAAAAAGGGCTTGATAAATAGTCCCAATATGAGGATAACCTGTAGGTGATATTGCCGCTCGAGTTCTTACCATAGGTCAATTATATCATTGACCATGGCAACAAGAAATTACTTTTTCAAATCTTTTTTCAACTGATGGCCAGTCCAGATTTTCAAAAAAAGCATCTATATAATTTCCTCTATTGACACCAAAATCAATAAAATAAGCGTGTTCATATGTATCAAGAGCCATAATTGGTTTAATACCCCACATCATATAAGTATTTTGTGAGTCGGAAAGGTAATTAAATAATCTGCCTTCTCGCTTATTCCATCCTGTAAATACCCAGCCGCGAGCTGATAAACCGGTTGCTTTTAAATCTTTTTTAAAAGAATCAAATGAACCAAAGTCTTTTTCTATTTGCTTCAACCATGTGCCGTCTGGTACCTGGCCACCTTTACCTCCCAGATGGGAAAAATATATTTCGTGATTTATTACCCCACCCCAGGCAAAAGAAAGCTCAACTTTTAATTCTCTTATTGTAGAAAAAACCTGATTCGCTTTTGCATAATCATCATCTTTTAAAGCAGATAATTTTTCCTGAATCTCATTATATTTGTTAACATAACCCTGATAAAGTTTTAAATGCTCTTCAACTGTCTTCTTGGAAATACCTTTCATTGATAAAATCGTATCGGAAAACTTTTTTAATTCTAATTTGATTGCTTTCATATCAATCTATTATTCAATTGGTAATAGTTAGATTTTAAACTATTTATTTATTGGGGTCAAGTAGATCCGGCCGTTTTTTTTTCGTTTCCTCAAGGGCTTTTTCCGATTGCCATTTTTCAATTTTTTTATGATCCCCTTTTAAAAGAATTTTAGGGACTTTTTTACCCATGAATTCTTCAGGTCTTGTATATTGGGGATATTCTAAAATCTTTTTATCATTGATATTAAAACTTTCATTTATTATTGCTTGATCTTTCTTTAAAACTCCCGGAATCAGACGGACAACAGAATCAACTATTGCCGAAGCCGGGATCTCTCCACCAGTAAGAATAAAATCTCCCATTGATATTTCTTCATCAACATAATCTAAAACCCGAGCATCAACATCCTCGTAATGTCCAGCAATGATTATTAGATAATCTAATTGTGAATATTCCTGCGCTTTCTTTTGATCAAAAACCTTTCCCTTTGGCGAAGTTAAAATTGTTTTAACTTTTAACTTTTCATTTTTAACTTTTAATTTGTTGAGGGCTTTCCATATAACATCAACCCTCAACACCATCCCCGCTCCTCCTCCATAAGGCCGGTCATCGACTGTGCCATAATCATCAATGGCAAAATCACGTAAATTAACTATTTCAATTTCAATTAATTTTTTTTCAACTGCCCGTTTAACAATGCTTTCCTCAAAAAAACCGGAAATCATTTTAGGAAACAAAGTAATAATGGAGATTTTCATAGTAGAATTATAACAATATGAAAACAGTTATTCTTAAGTTTATCCGTTTTTACCAGAAAACCAAATTCTTTCATGGAGCTATCGCCCGGCAGTTATTTTTAACCGATAGAGTATGTAGATTTACTCCCACCTGTTCGGACTACACTTACCAAGCCGTTGAAAAACATGGAACAATAAAAGGAACGCTTCTTGGACTAAAACGAATTATCCGTTGCCATCCTTGGAGTAAAGGCGGTTTTGATCCGGTGAAATAATCAATATTTATTTCCCGTCTCTCGCCTGCGACACTTTTTTAGCTCTGGTCATAAAAACATCCTGAGCAGTTTTGATATTCTCCGGTTTTCCCATCCAGGCCTGTAAAGCTTCCTGTTGCAAAGCTCTTCCAAACGAATAACTCAACTGCCATGGTAAATCATGATATAAGGCGTTCATTGTTTTTAAATATTCCGTCGATTGATCAGGTGTTAATCCTCCTGATAAAAAAACAATTCCCGGGACTTCGGCTGGAACGGTTTCTTTCAATGTCTCAACCGTCAGACGGGCAATTTCTTCAGCGGTTGATTTATTTTGCGAATCTTTACCCGGAAGAACCATGTTGGGTTTTAACAGCATTCCGGAAAAAAGTATTCCAAACTCCTTTAACCAATAAAAAACATCTTTAAGAACTTTTAAAGTCTCTTCCTTACTCTTGTTAATATCGTGGCTTCCTTCCAAAACTAATATTTCCGGCTCTACAATTGGCACCAATCCGGCCTTTTGAGAAAGAAGAGCGTATTCGGCTAATCCAATAGAGTTTGCTGCAACCGCCGCTGTTGAAGGCATATTGTCACCAACTTTATAAACCGCTCTCCACTTGGCAAAAGCCGCCCCCAAACTCTTACACTCCAATAGTCTTTCTCCAAGTTTATCCAAACCCTGGGTAAAGCTTTCTCCTTGTTCATTAATTTTGACCACACCGGCATCAACTTTGATTCCGGGATGAATATTTTTTGATTTAAGCAGATCGGCAATCATTTTTCCGTTTGGCAAAGGTTGACGTAGCGTTTCATCAAATAAGATTACTCCACTGATTGCCTCTTCGATTCCTTGAGCTTCGGCCATAATTTCCCGCCACATTGAGCGATTTTCCGGAGTAGCTTCAACTCCAATCGCATCCAATCTCTTTTTCATTGTCCCGGTACTTTCATCAGCGGCCAATATTCCTTTTCTTGGAGCGACCAATTCATGGGCAATTTTTGACAAAACGTTTCCATCTGCCTGATCAGTAATCATATTAAATAAATAATTGATAATCGAAAATATTTTATCATTATTTAATAGACAAACACAAGTTTATTTAGTATATTAATCAATATTGAACCATGGATAGAAACCTTGCTTTAGAATTCGTTCGGGTTACGGAGGCGGCGGCTATTGAAGCCGCTCATTGGATTGGCCGGGGAGATAAAAATAAAGCTGACGGAGCCGCCGTCAACGCAATGAGAGCCCGCTTTAATCAAATAGATTTTTCCGGAACCGTTGTCATCGGTGAAGGAGAAAAGGATGAAGCGCCAATGCTTTATACCGGAGAAAAAGTCGGGACAAAAAAAGGACCGGTTATGGATTTGGCAATTGATCCACTTGAGTGTACCGAAAGTGTTGCTTATGGAAGATATAATGCCACGACGGTTATTGCTTCCGGCCCAAAAGGCAGTCTTCTTCACGCTCCCGATACTTACATGAAAAAAATTGCCGTTGGCCCTCTTGGTAAAAACGCCATCAATCTTGAAGCATCGGTAAAATCAAATATTGAAAAAACCGCCAAGGCTATGAAGAAAAAAGTTGAAGATATCACTGTTGTTGTTTTGGATCGGGAAAGACATCAAGATTTAATCAAAGAGATTCGGGATGCAGGAGCTCGTGTTAGACTTATCACTGATGGTGATGTTGCTGCCGCCATCGCTACCTGTTTTCCGGAAAGCGGAATCGACTTGCTTATGGGAATCGGCGGGTCAACCGAAGCGGTCTTGGCGGCCGTACCTGTAAAAATATTAGGTGGGGAAATTTTATGTCAATTTAAACCTAAAAAAGAAGCTGATATTCCAAAAATAAAAGCGGCCGGTGTTAAAGACATTAATAAAATTTTTACCGCTGAAGATCTGGCCAAAGGGAAACTATTAACATTTACGGCGACCGGTGTTATCGAGGGTCCTCTTCTTAACGGAGTTATTTTTGATAAAAATAAAGTGATTACTCATTCTCTTGTCATCCGAGGCACTTCGGGTACCATTAGATACATAACAACGCATCACCATTATTATAAATAATTGTATTTGAGAATTGTTATTCGAAAATAGAAAATAGTTATAGAAAATGGATAATAGAAATTTGAAACAGATTTCTAATTTCCAATTTCTATTACGAGTTACAATTTTCTAACAACTAATTTCTATGATTAAAGTAGGTCTTAATGGTTTTGGTAGAATCGGTCGGGCTTTTACCAGAATTGCCTTGACCCGGAATAAATTTGAAATTGTGGCCATAAACACAAGAAAAACTCCTACTTCAATGACGGCTTACCTACTTGCTTTTGATTCTGTTTATAGAAAATTTGGAATGGAAGTCAAAGAAGTGCCGGGCGGAATTTCGGTAAACGGAAAAAAAATTGTAACTTTATTAAATGATAAGCCGGAAAATATTCCTTGGGGCAAATATGGAGTAGAAGTCGTCGTTGACGCTACAGGTAGTTTCACAAAAAAAGTTGATTTGGAAAAGCATCTAAAAAGCTCTGCAAAAAAAGTTATTTTAACGGCTCCGGCAAAGGATGAAGAAACACCCTTTGTCGTTCTTGGCGTCAATGATGATAAATTTGATTTCAAAGGCGAAACGGTTATTTCCAATGCTTCCTGCACTACCAACTGCTCGGCCCCAATGTTTAAGGTGATTAATGATAATTTTAAAGTTGTTTCCGGATTTTTAACGACCATTCACGCAATGACCATTAGCCAAAAATTGCTTGATGATGCCGGAAAAAATGCGGGTGGATCAAGAGCCGCTTTTATAAATATTATCCCCTCAACGACGGGTGCTGCCAAAGCAGTTGCTCGAGTTATCCCAGAACTCAAAGGGAAAGTTGATGGTATGTCCCTTCGGGTTCCGGTTGCCACCGGTTCAATCACCGATATTTCCGTTATTGTGGAAAAATCAACGACGGCTGAAGAAGTCAACAAAAAATTTAAAAAAGCATCAGAAACAACAATGAAGGGAATTTTAGGTTATGAAAACAGAATTTTGGTTTCGTCTGATTATATTGGATCCTCATATTCTTGTATATTTGACGCCAACTATACAAAAGTGGTCAACGGAAATTTGGTGAAAATATTTGGGTGGTATGATAACGAGTGGGGGTATTCTTCTCGACTCGTGGATTTGGTCGAAAAATTGGCAAATTATTTATAATTTATCATCCTGAGCGAGTGAAACAAGTCGAAGGATCTTATGAAAAAAATTACTTACATCGACGAAATTGAAATCAAAAATAAGACCGTTCTTCTCCGGGTTGATTTTAATGTTTCATTAAACCAGGATTATACAATCTCCAATGACGCCAGAATTAAACAGTCACTGCCGACGATTAATTATTTACTGAAAAATAATAATCGCTTAATTATTGTTTCTCATCTTGGTCGACCGAAAAGAGTTGACAAAAAGTTTTCGTTAAAAGTTGTGACGAATAAGTTAAGGGAATATTTACCTAAATATGGCATTGTTTTAGCTAAGGATATTGAAGAAGTAAAAGTAAGAAAAGAAAAAATAGTTGTTTTGGAAAATATTCGTTTTTATCCCAAAGAAAAAGATTACTCAACATTATTTGCGAAAAAACTTTCGTCTTTGGCTGATGTTTATGTAAATGATGCTTTTGCGGTTTGTCACCGATCGGATACTTCTGTCATTGGACCGCCAAAGTTTATTCCTTCATATGGGGGGCTTCTTCTTAAAAAAGAATTAGCAATCATATCTCAGGTTATTAACAAACCTAAAAAACCGATTGTGGCAATTATAGGAGGTAACAAAGTATTAACAAAAATTGGGTTAATAAATAAATTAATAAAGGCTGTTGATTATTTGATCATCGGCGGTGGTTTGGCTAATGCTTTTGTCAACGCTCAAGGACATGATGTTGGAACAAGTTTTTGTCAATATGAAGCGGTCCAACTGGCAAGAAGATTACTTTCTTTATCAAAAAAAGGTCGCGCTTTAATAGTTCTTCCTGTTGATGCGATTGTTGCCACTACAAAAGATGATCGAGAGAGTGAGGTTGTAAAAATTGAAAACATCTCCTCAAACAAATCAATATTTGATATCGGACCGGAAACCAAAGCACAAATCGGTAATATTATTGCTCGAGCAAAAACTATTATATGGAACGGACCGGTTGGATATTTTGAAAATCCGGCTTTTAAAAGAGGTACTGATTTTATTTATTATTCAATCGCCCACAACGATCAGGCAATTTCAATAGTTGGGGGTGGAGATACATTAGCGGCCATTTCCAAGAAAGAATATTTGGACAAAATTACTCACATCTCAACCGGTGGTGGAGCCATGCTTGAGTTTATTGAGAAAGGGACACTGCCGGGAATTGAGGCGTTAAAAAGATAATTATTGAACAATTTCTATTACTTTATTGACGATTTTTGGAGAACTAACAGTTATAGCTTTCTTGTTCTTATTCATACTTGGTAAAAAACTTTTTCCAACAACTTTTTCCCCATCCATCCAATAAACTTCCAAATCCATATAAGTATTTTTATTCCAAAAACTTCTCATTTCTTTATCCGGAAAAATAAAAATCATTCCATCAAAATTAACCGGTTTTTTATAAAACATCAGTCCTCTCTCCCATTCTGTTTGATTTTTTGCTGTTAATAAGCAATAGTTTTTATTATTAATTGAGTAGATTTTTGTTTGGTTGTTTAAACAATGATTATTTTTAAATACAAAAAAATAAGTAATTACGGCTAAAACAAATGAAATAAAAAGAAATTTTTTCATGATTAATTTTAACATTCAATTTGTTAGTTAATCTATGGTAAAATTATATGTTTGATACGGAGCGTAGCTCAGATGGCTAGAGCGCAGCGTTTGGGACGCTGAGGCCGCGAGTTCAAGTCCCGCCGCTCCGACTTTTTTATGAAAAAGAAATTAGTTTGGGTGGCTATTAGTCTCTTGTTTTTATTCGCCTTTGTTGTTTTTACTTTTGTTGTCAAAAAGGAACTGTTAAATAATTTTGACTTTGATACTACAGTTAGACTACAAAATCACATTCCGATAAAATATGATTCTTTCTTATCTTTTTTTAGTTTAGTCGGAAGTTTTGAAATATTAGCTGGTCTTTTATTTTTTATTGCTCTATTCAGAAGAAAAATATTATCTTTTTTAATTTTTATTCCTTTGGTCGGGGCTCACATTGTCGAATTAATCGGTAAGTCATTGATGAATCATCCCGGACCACCGTTCTTGTTTTTTAGATATAATTTGGATTTTCTTTTCCCTTCATCATATGTTCAACCGGGATCATCATATCCATCAGGACATTCGTTAAGAATTATCTTTGTCTCAGTGATATTTTTTTACCTGATTATGAAATCAAAAATAAATAATTATTCAAAAGTATTTTTTAACGTTTTTCTAATTATGTTCAACGTAACAATGTTGGTATCAAGAATTAGCCTTGGAGAACATTGGACAACTGATGTTGTGGGAGGAATTTTACTGGGTCTTTCTTCTGGTATTTTCGCACTGATTTTTTTATAAAATAAAAAGTTATAACTCAAAATTATAAGTATTATTTCCACGCTTACGCTAAATCTTATTATTTATCTCCAAGACGGTCGTCTACAAGATACGTTACTAATAATTACATAAAAAAAGATTGGTTAATTAAATTGGTTATCTTGTGAACGACCGCATTCAAGATAATATTAATTACAATTTAAAGAAGGTTTTTATTGCACGTTCATCTTCAATTTTTTCGGCGATGATATATTTCATGTATTTGGCTCCCTCAACAATTTTTTTGATCAGTAATATTTCCTTTTCACATTCATAAGGAAAGATATAAATACTTTTTTGGTATTGATGAAAACCAATATAGACTAAAAATCTTCTTAAATAGTTTCTTTTATTTTTTTGAATTTCAGGAACATCAAAAAAAACTAAAAACCATTTCTTATTCCATTTTTTTCTTTTCTTTTTATAATCTAATAGTGCTTTTGTTGAATATTTTATGACTGTTAAATTATTTTCATCTTTCAATTTAACAAAAATTTTCCCGTCTTTTTCGTCAAGATCGATAATTTCATTGTTTTCTATTTTTTCCAAACTTTTCCTAATACTTTCTTCCCCAACTTTTAGATTTTTAACTTCTTTTAGTGTTTTAATAATTTCCTTTATGGCAATTGGAATAATTGGACGAAGCGGATTACCGCCTGACAATATTGTTAAGCCAATAATTTCTAAAATATACCAATACAACTGCCCCCTTTTTAGTTTTATTTCTTTTTTATTGTGTTTCATATTTTTATAATTAATTTATTATCTCGTGGACGATTGTTTAGTAGATATTAAATTTAATTAATAATATTAGTTATAAAATAAATGAAAATAATTGTCCACCGCTTATAGCCTACAAAAGTATGTTTTTGGATTGTTAGAAAAGGATTATTTTGACGATAGATATATCTTGTAGGCGATCGTCGATAAGATAGGTTATTTAAATAATATTTGAAACTGAAACAAGGATGATAAGCAATGTTTTAATCGATATAATATATTTGTGAAAAACGTTGAATTATTATTTGGATATTTAGGATCGATTTTTGCTGCTCTTATTTTTTTTCCTCAAGTCTGGGCTTCTTTTAAAACTAAAAAAACTCGTGATCTTTCTTGGATGGGAATTATTATTGGTATGTTGAACGGAATATCATGGGTGGTATACGGCTTATTAAAAGGAGACCCTTTTATTTGGGTAACAAATTCAATTCTTTTTATGGGAGCGCTTCTTTTAATGATTTTGAAGAAAAAATATGATTAATTTTGTTTAAATCCCTCTGCCAATTCGCGAAGTTTTGCTTCCGGATCTTTAGCTAAAACAAAACCGGAGGCAAGGATTGCTCCAACCGCTCCTAATTTTATAGCCTGCTTAATATCCTCACCTGTTGATATACCAGCCCCAATTACAAGTGGTCTTTTCAAAACTGAAACCAATTTTTTTATATTTTCCGCTTCTTTCGTTATCATTGAAACTCCGGTGCCAATCATATCTTCCCTTTCATAAGAGACATAATCAGGATTCCATGAATCAAATTTCATTACCATTTCCATATTAAAACCGCAGATAACATTTTTTAATCCATATTCTTTGGCTTTATCTAAAATTTTTTTAACATGAGCGTCGTCCATCTTGTGTTCACTGTGATTAATAACAAGTCCGGAAGCTCCAGCTTCCTTTAACGCATATGGAGAAAGCCAGCCCATATTCTTCCCCGGCTCAATCGGATCCATATGTTGGGCCCAGACTTCGATTCCCAACTCTTTTTTTATCCTATAAATATCGGTCGGTTGAACGGCCGGAATTATTTCTACCCCTGTTTCTTTACTGACTCTTTTAACGCAAGATAATAATTTAACCGCTGCACTTCCCGTTGATTCTTTATAAGTTTTTAAAGAAAGAAAAATCATTTCAAAATTATAACAAGATTATATTAATTTTGTAAACTGAAGTTTGAAGATTGAAAAAATTTGACATCTAAATTTTATTTAGATAAGATGGATTAAACATGAATGATGACAAGTTTTGTATCAATCGATCTGTTTTTTTAATATTTGTTTTTGTTTTTTCTATATTTTTTGTCCTTGCCTTTTATCAAAAAGTAATCAACACTGTAATTACTCGAAATAATCAAGCAGCTGTCAGAAAACAACAAACAGCGGTTTGTTCATATAAAGTTAGAGAGGGCGATGGGTCAATTATTGCTCTAAAAGTTCTTGGGATTGATACTACCTCTCCTCCAATCGGTTTTAAATATGTTAATCTCGATGGTAAATTAACAGAGATATATAAAACATCAATAAGGTTTTTGCCACTAATTTTTACGCCTGGTAATATTGTTTCTCTTATTCCAAAAGACCATATTAAAATTCCTTGCCAGGGAGAATATTTAGGTAATGTCTGGCAGCAACAATTTGATGATGCGACCGTTAGATTTATATTAAACGGTTATTATTCACATACAAGCGGATTTCAAAATCCTATAACCGCTGATATTATTGAAACCAAGTTAAAAAATTTATGTGAACAACAGTGGTGGAAGATAACCCCAGAAAGTCATCCTGATCGTAACCTGTCTCTCCAAGATATGGGGTGTAATTTTGTTACCGTTGTAAAAACCGCACAAACCGGTGGGCAAACAACTTGTCGTGCATATGACACCACTAGTCAAGTCTATGAAGTTTTTCAGGCCGATCCCAATCTTCAACAGCTCAAGTGGTATAGTATTGCCATGCTTGGGAAAAAAACTCGTTGTTATCCTGATAATAGTACGCCGACGCAAACTTGTTATAAAGGGATTGTAGATGGACAATTAATAACTTCTGATTTGGCCCAGTATTTATTATGCCGCATAACAAAAGAAGGCAAAAATAAATAAATTATTTCAGCAAATATCCCCCATCAACCACTATTTGACTACCGGTCATATATGATGACATTTCTGATGCTAAAAATAGGACTACTTTTCCGATGTCATCTGGCACACCCATTCTACCCATAGCTATTTCCATTTTTGGAGGTTCAGGATTCCTTTCAACTGTGACGGGTTTTCCCTGTGACTGAGCAACGGCAACACCATGAGTCATTACTCCACCAGGGGCAACCGCATTAACCCAGATTTTGTCTTTCGCCAATTCAAGAGCTACGTTTTTAGTGAATCCCCAAACTCCGTGTTTTGAAGCATCATAATGAGAAAGGCCAATCATTGACGGATGAAGGGCGTCGATCGAAGTAATATTAATAATCTTTCCACCTTTTCCCTGCTTGATCATCTGCTCGGATACATATTTTGTACAAAGAAAAACCCCTCTTAAATTGGTCGCAATAACTTTATCAAAAACTTCGCTGGTGAGTTGGGCCAAAGGTATAAAAGGAAATATGCCGGCATTATTAACTAAAATATCAATTGGGCCAAAACTTTTTATTGTTCCGGTAATTAAATTTTTTACATCTTCTTCAAGGGAAACATCCGTCTTGACCCCTGCAACCTTAAATCCTTTTTGTTTTAATTCTTCAACCGCTTTGTTTACTTCTTCAATGTTGCGGCTGGTAATAACGACGTTCGCGCCTGCTTCGGCCAATCTGTAACTTATCCCGTATCCAATCCCCAAAGATCCTCCTGTCACAATCGCCGTTTTTCCTTCTAAGTCCAACAATTTATCCTTTGATAAAATATCCATATTTTTTTCGCCTGCTGGCGGATTAATTTTTAACAGCAATCATACTAATTTCCAACGTTGCTCCTAAAGGAAGAGCTTTGACAGAAACTGTTTCTCTCGCCGGAAAAGGATCGCTCATATAACTACCATAAATTTCGTTAAGTTTTATATAATCGTCCATATCAATAATATAAATGGTTGTTTTGACTACATCGGCAAAAGTGACACCGGCCTCTTCAAGAACCGCTTTTAAATTCTTCATTACCTGATGGGTTTTTTCTTCGATGGTTCCTTCAAGGAGTTTGCCTTCAGGAGTTAGATGAATTTGTCCGGAAGTAAAAACCAAGTTGTCAACAGTTAATGCTTGAGAATATGGTCCGACTGCTTTTGGTGCTTTAGTAGTCTCAATTTTTTTCTTCATATATAATTATATTACAGTATAATTTTCTTCATGTCATTAATTGCTTTGTTTGGTCTACCTGGAACAGGAAAAACTTTTGTTGGAAAAGTTTTTGAAAAATATTTTAATTATTATTTTTATGATGGAGACAATGACCTGACTTTGGAAATGAAACAAGCAATTAAAACAAAGACTGTCTTTACAGATGAAATGAGAAATGTGTTTTTTGAAATATTAATCAGTAAAATCCAAAATATAAAATTAAAACACAAAAAACTGGTTGTTTCTCAAACATTTATAAAAGAAAAATATCGACTTAATCTTCTTAAAAAAATCCCTGAGGCAAAATTTATTCTTATAAAAACAAAGGGGTCTATTAGAAAAAAGAGATTGGAAGAAAGATTTAATTATCCTCTTGAAAAAGAATATGCCGGAAAAATGTGTAAAAATTTTGAGAAACCAATAATAAACCATCTAATAATTATCAATGATGAAGACGGAGAAGAAAGCGTTATAAAACAAATTCAACAATCTTTTTAGCGATCTCTCTTTTTGAAATCAAAGGAATTTTTTTGACAGACTTGTCAGAAGAAACAATATAAACTTCATTATTATCTGATTCAAAGCCACGATCATTACGGCTTATGTCATTGACAATGACAAAATCTGCTCTAGATTCTTTTAATTTTTTTAATCCTTCTTCGATTAATTTTTTTTCAGATAAACCGTATTCAGCTTTAAAAGCGATGAGGATTGTTTTTGGAGAAAGTTTTTTTATTTGATTAACAATTTTAATTTGCGGAATAAGTTTCAAATTAACTGAGTTATCACTTGGTAACTTTCCTTTAATTGGTTGATCAACTTTAAAATCTGAAACGGCGGCTACCTGAAAAAATAAATCTGTGTCGTCAATATTTGCTTTAATTAAATAAAGTAACTCATTGGCTGTTTCAAATATTTTTTCTTTAATTAAATACCTTGGCTTGACTGAATTTTTTGCCCGAAGCAATAAAACTTCAGCTCCGCGTAAATAACATTCTTCTGCTAAGGCTATTCCCATTTTCCCTGAACTTCTGTTGGTGATTGAGCGAACCTTGTCAATTTTTTCAACCGTTCCTCCGGCGGTAATAATAATTTTTTTTCCTTTTAAAGAATCATTTTTTTCTAATAATTTAATTATTTCTTTATTTATTACTTCTATATTTTCTAGCCTTCCTACCCCCTCGTATCCACACGCCAACATACCTGTAATTGGTCCAATAATTTGATAACCGACTGATTTTAATTTGGCAAGATTTTCTTGGACGAGCGGATTTCCCCACATATTGACGTTCATTGAGGGGCAAATGATTATTCGCGAAGTAACTGCTAAAGCTGTTGTTGTTAAAAGATCATCAGCAATTCCATGAGACAGTTTTCCAATAATATTGGCTGTCGCTGGAGCAATGACTATGACATCAGTTTTATCAGCCAACTCTATATGCTCAACTTTTCTTTTCTCAAGAACTTCTCTATAGTCAAAATTTTTTTCAAAAAGATCAATATGGACTTTATTTCCGGAAGCTTTTTCAAAATCTTTAAGAGAAATCATCTCCGTCGCTGATCTGGTCATGATGACAAAAATCTCATAACCTTCGTTTTTTAACAATTTTATTAAATCAAGAACCTTATACGCAGCAATTCCTCCAGTGACACCAATTAAAATATTCTTTTTCATTGTTTAAATTAAATTCAAATTTTAATTTCTCTTTCTTAGCTCTACTTTTGCATTTCCAAGATAGTACATTTGCTCCACTTTTGTTTTATCCATAATCCACTTTCTGACTTTATTTAAGTAAGTTTCTTCATCAGGGAAAAAAATAAAATTATTTGTCCTGGTCATCTCTAATTTTTTTAAAATTTCTTCTTCTATCCCGTCAGTTGTTTGGTTTGTATGAAGATAGTATCTGGTTGGGTTTTTAAGTTTAAAGTAATCATAGAAAATAACATAATCCGGAAATATAAACAGCCAATTATTTTTAACGTCTAATTTTTCTTTAATTTTTTTCAGCACGTCCATATAAGATTGACTAAATTTAAGCCCGGTAATTTCATCACCGTCCGGCTGGAATAACCTGGGAGAAAAACTTTTTTTAAAAGAAATTCGGGGTAAACCGGCAAAACGAATTTTCAAAAAGGAAAAACTATGGAATATAAACAGAGAAGATATAACGCCTGATATTAAAATTAAAAAGGCATAATTTTTCCAAAACTTTTTAGTAAAAAGCCAGAAAAAAATAACCGTGATTATTATAAAAACAGTTGTTGATTTAAGTTTGAGAATAAAATACCCAAAAGCAAAAAAAATAACGCTCGCAGAGAAAATAATCAAAGGCAATATCTTTGTTCTAATATAATTTCTGAAATTGGCAAGTTCCGATACGAAATATGTAATATATAAAGGCAACCAAACTACCCCATACCAAAGATGTCCTTCATCGGAGCGGTCGATCGCTGAAACATAGCTTAAGGCGGAAAAAAGGGCGAAAACTTTTATTTCTGTCTGATTACCTGATTTGAGAAATAAACTTAAGGAAGATGAAAATAAAAAAATTAAAGATGATAAAAAAATCAAGCCAACAGGTGGGGGTGGAATGGGAAGACCCATCATTTTGGGTTGTATTACAAGACCAAGATATAAATTATCATACAAAAAATTTTTCAAAGACCCGGTGAAAAAAATATACGCCAACATTGGGATCCAGACTGCCAGAAAACCTATTAAAGAAGGAATTAATTTTTTATAATCTTTTCTTTTCTCAAAACCGCTGACAGCAATGGACATAAGAATAAAGATTCCCGCTTCTATCCTAAACAAAAAAACTACCCCTAAAAGTACACCCAGAACAACATTTTTTATGTATAAGGATTTAAATTCGCTTAACAAAACTAAAAAAAACAGGGCGGCAAAAACATGAATATCATAGGCTGAATATATAAAAAACTGGGATATCAGCACGGTGGCAACTGATAAGAGAAAACTGATGAAAGATGATCTGAATTTTTTAAATATTTTATACGAAAGAAAAAACAAAATCGTCGGGAAAAATATTCCCGGTAGTAATATAAAATATATTCCCATCGTTGGCACGGTAGCACCAAAAATCTTAAACAATAAAGCCATAATAAGATAACGGCCTGGAGGATAAACCACGCTAAAACTCTTATAAAGACCTTCACCTTTATACGTATTCAAGACATTGATGAAATTTGTCTCTTCATCCGATGGCCTATAAATCTCTCCAACTGAGTTATTTATTGTCATAAAACTCGGATGGACAAAAAAAACATAAATAAGAAAAGCAACAAAAAAGAAAGCCAGAAAAGTTTTAATTTTTTGGAGTTTCATTTTTAATCTTATTGTATAATTCTTCTATGAAAATTGATATTGTTATTCCAATCTATAATGAAAGTTTGTTTATTAAATCGTTCCTTGATGATTTATTCAAAGAAAAAGCGTCCTTAAAATTAATTAAAAATATTATTGTCGTTGATGACGGATCAACCGATCCTACTCCGGATATAATCAAAAACTATAAAAATAACAAAATAATACTTGTCAGATATTTAAAAAACCGGGGAAAGGGTTATGCAATGAAAATGGGTTTGGAAACAGCAAAAAAAGCAAAAGCGGACGCAGTCATATTTATGGATGGCGACCGGCAACATAATCCAAAACATTTATCAAAATTTATCAAATCCATTGATAAATACAAAATTGTTTTTGGCTATAGGAATTTGACAAAAACCGCTCCATATTTCAGGAAGCTTGGTAATAAAATCGCCAAATATTTATTCCAAACGTTTTTTAATATCAAAAGACGTGATGTTTTGTGCGGGTTTATGGCAATAAGAAAAGATGTTTATGATGAAATCGTCTGGGAGTCTAATGATTACGGAGTTGAAATTGAAATATCGGCAATCGTTGGCAAAAAAAGAATTGCATTTAAAGAAATATTGATTGATACACTGTATTTAGATATTAAAAAAGGAGTAACCTTGGTAAAAGCTTTTTTTATTTCGTTAAAAATACCATACTGGTATTTTAAATACAAATGAAAGTTATTGAAAAATATCTGAAGATTATTTCTCTTGTATTGCTTATAGTTATTTTTTTATTTCTTGCGTTTAAAAAAGTGGGTTCATCCGATACTTTAATCCCTAATTTGGAACCATATCCAGACAGCCTTTATTATTCTGTCCCTGCCTGGAATTTTGTCCAAGGTAATGGCTTTGTCATGAAAACTCAAAACACAATAATCAAACAGCAAACGCCTCCTTTATATGGAATATATCTTATCCCATTTTTTGCGTTGTTCAAAAATATAAGATCCTTCTATTATGCAAATATGATTCTGTTAACCGGTGTCATTTTCCTTTTTGTTCTTATAATCGATAAAATCTTTTCCGGGAAAAAGATCTATAAAGGAATATTAATATTTTTTCTTGGTTTTTTTCTTGTGACCAATTTTTATTTTTATTCTATTCCCCAGCTCTTAATGGCCGAACCTATAACTATTTTTCTTATGACATTGGGAATATATTTATATATATCTGAGGCAAATATTTTTAATACATTATTGGCAGGCCAGATAAGTTTTTTTCTTATCTTAGTAAAACTTTCAAACCTTCCATACGCAGCAGTACTGTTAATATTATTTTTTATTAAATTTTTTCCAAAAACAAAGCAAAAAAAATATTTTAAATTATTTTTAATAAGCATAGTTATTGGCATTACATATTTTTTTTCCTACATTGTAAACAGTAAATTACTATCTGTTCATAAAAACTTAGGCGGAACCGATTTTAATTTAATTCATTTTAAAACTGGTATAAAAATTTACATGCAAACTCTTCTTGGAAATTCGGGAATAAGATATTTGTGGTTTTCAGAAAGATTTACTCCGATAATAGTTGTTTTATTTGCTTTTATCGGAGTTGTTGTTGGGTTTTTAAAATCAAATTGTAGGAAAATTGTTTTTGCTTTTATATCGTTAATTATTTTTACTGTTTTATTTATGTCTTTTTTTGTTACTCAAGATATACGTTATATTGTTGCGATTTTACCGGTATATATTATTTTTATGGGTTTTTTTGTCCAGGAAATTTCTTTAAAAACAAATAATACGATTGCAATTTTATTCATGTTAACGGTAATTATTTTTTCTTTATTTCTCAAAGGCCAGGGCAATAAAAATGAGGCGTCTATTATTACTTTTAAAAAACAGGTCGGACTTAATCTAAGACATAGAGAGGTTCCCTGGAATTATGAAACCGTTCGGATATTCAATAAATTTACAAACCGTTCCGATCCAAAAAAAACTTATATTGGGACTTTTCTGCCTTCGCCGTTTATAGAAATATTTTCAAACAAAAAATATCAAACCTTACCGATATCATCATGGCAGGAGTTTTACTGGCTTGAACCAAATCTTCTGAAAAACATCATTGGGAACGACGTAGCCGCCCGCTATAAAAAATTACTCCAAGAAGGAAATAATGTTTATATAACCCGCTACTATGAAAGTAATGTTCCCAGTCAATGGCCCAAGCAATTCAATGAATTGACGTCAAATTTTTTATTTGATAAGGTTTATGACGGTTGTTTGGGTGCTTGTGATATTTATCAACTTAAAATTAAATAAGCTTTACAAAAAATGAAAAAAAATATCGTTTACGGCCTGATTATTGCTTTTGTTGTTTTTATAATCATCAGCTTCCACTTGAATGATTCTTTGATTTTTCATTCTGATTTTGCCAGAGATCTATTCAATATATTAAAAATTTCCCGGGGAGACCATACTCTTCTTGGTCCTAAACTGTCGTTTGGAGGATTGTATACCGCTTCATATTATTATTATCTGTTTGTGCCTGTATTTTTATTATCAGGTTTTAAAATAATGTCAATTTTTTATTTTAACGCCTTACTTTTTGTCTTGGCTATTTTTTATTTTTTTATCAATGCCCGTAAAAAATATTCTTTATGGAAGGCGGTAATATCGTCATTATCTTTTGCGTTAATTCCCATTTATTTGTTTTCATCAAGAAATCCGAGTATTTCAAATACGCATCTTGCCCTTCTTTTGATGTTTTTAACTTTTGTTTATTTTGAAGAGATTGAACAGCCGGTAGCCATCTTGATCTTGGGATTGTTGTTTGGAGTGATCATCAACTTTGGTTTTTTGAATTTGCTTTTGTTATTGCCTGTTTATTTATTAATTGTCAATAAACTTAAAAAAAAGGTAAATTCTTTATATTTTTTCTTTGGAATTATAGTTTCTTTTTTTCCACTGATATTATTTGAAATAAAAAATAATTTTATCATGTTAAAAAATACTTTTTTTAACCAATCCTATCTTTCCTGGATTGGAAATAAAAACATCATTCATGGAGCAGCCGGTAAAAAAAATGTCATTGAAAATTTCTTTTTTATGTCCGATAAAATCAGCTCTCATATATTGGTCAATCCTATTGCCTGTTTAATCATTCTTTGTTTGTTTAATTTTTTTGAAAAAAAATCGGATAAAAAAATCTTTTATATTTTAAATGGTTTTTTAGCTTTGCTGATTTTATCTTTTCTCATTCGGTTTCAATTGGCTCCTCATTATCTCTACCCGACTGCCTTTTTTATTTTTTTTATCATGATTGTCACTATGCTGGAGTCCCGGTATAAAATTCTTTTTCTGATGTTTTTCCTTGAAATCCTTTTTTTTCAAAAACAGATATATAAGAAGTCGACGATCCGGCCAGACTCTTTTGATAAAGCCGTAAAATACAGTATTGAAAATCAACTGATCAAAAAAGATTCGCGCTTTAACATAGTGATGATTGCCGATCCAAATGCAATTGTTGGTTTCGAATACAGATACTTTTTTCAAAAATACGGTTTTATTCCACAATCGGAATTTGAATATTCCAAATCTGATATCCTTCTTATATACACGGAAATAAATAATCTAAACCCTTCCACTTTAAATACTTGGGAGATAGAACAGTTTGGAAAAAAATACCTATTAAAAACCTTACATTACAAGGTCGGAAAAACTTTCATTTTCAAAGCGGAAAAATAAGTTTTCGCCACTTACTGTCCACTACCATTTCCTCCACCTCCAGGACCTTGTTGTCCTTGGTTTCCAGGCCCACCTTGACCTTGTTGATCTTGCCCACTACCTCCGGGACCATTTTGGCCGGGGCCACCCTGGTCTTGTCCTTGTTCATCACCCAGATAGATAACGATTGATGTTGAAATAAAAAACTACACCCAATTTTTCTTATGCGCACTAAATCTTTTATGAGCTCAAGTCTTTCTTTTTGTCTTCAAATTCTTTTTTATTTATTTTTCCCCGAGCATAACACTCTTTAAGAATACCCACATCCTCCCATCATCCGCAACATAATTGGCATAAAACCATATCCTGATGGAAATGAAACATTTATATTACAACCGCTTGACCTTTGTTAAGTTTTTGCATTTTATTTGTTTTGATTGCAGTTGCCCCCAAATTGCTTTTCCCTCCACCTCTTCTTGAACAGTTGAAGATATTGAAGAAGAAGAAAATACAGTAGATACAGTAGATATTGTTATCAATGTGATTAGGATAAACAATAACTTTTTCATAGGCTCAAAAAGTAATTAATTTATCACTTTTTTTTATTAAACTATAAAGCTCTTTCATACCGCTTATGGGACAGGTTTTATTTTCTTTTTGGTGTCGTAATACCATACAGGTTTCACAGGCTAGGATTATTCCTTTTCCTGACTCAAGGAATACGTCAACCTGTTTCTGTATATTAAACTTTTCATTCCCAAATTTAAGATATTCCACACCTTCGCCAATGAGAAAAACGCTAACATTGTCACCATTTTTAAGAGCGAGATTACCAAGCCTCAAGGCGTTCCAGTTTTTTTCAGCATTGTTAGTTGAAAGGATAATAGTCAATTTCATAATAAGGATTATAACAAAAAGTTCGATTGTCCAGTTCGCAGTATTGATTTTTTAAGGCTAATTTTTACCTGCTCAGCGTGACGGGATAGAACCATTCCGCCCTGTATAATGGTTTGTTACAATTAATATCATGATTCCACTCCTGAGAAAAAGAGGAAAAGTGTT
>ERZ1292633.290-Hain-H41-02um-R1-290-length-63627-cov-9_pt1 | contig 63627 bp, 50 predicted proteins | sample MGYA00564406_ERZ1292633 | MGnify/ENA primary metagenome ERZ1292633 (study PRJEB36523, sample SAMEA6512639) | groundwater metagenome | collected 2019-01-08 | study: AquaDiva: Metagenomics assemblies of 32 groundwater samples | reverse complement strand
AAGCCCTTTTAGCGAAGGCTCCAAATCCTCCTACTTTTGATCCGGGGGCTTTTGTTGAGGGAACAATTCTCCTTATTTCGAAAAATAGCGTGCTCGTCGATCTCGGCGGTGTTTCGACTGGTGTCATTATGGGTCGTGAGGCTCATGACAATATGGACATGATCAAAGCCATGAAAGTGGGTGAAGTAGTGTCTGCGTATGTTACTCAGGAAGATAATCGTGATGGTTTGATCGTTCTCTCTCTCCGCAAAGCGAACCAGGAGAAGAAATGGACGACATTTATGGATGCGTATGAAAATGGAACGGTTATCATTGTTCGCGCTACTGAGGCGAATAAAGGTGGTTTGCTCCTGGATATCGACGGTATCAAAGGATTTATTCCGGTTTCTCAACTCGCTCCTCTCCACTATCCTCGTGTGGATGGTGCTGATCCGAGTATGATTCTCCAGAGGCTTCAGGCTCTCGTGGGGATCGATCTCTCGGTGAAAATTATTAATATCGACAAAGACAATGGCAAATTGATTCTTTCTGAGAAGGCTGCGAGCGAAGACGATCGAAAGAAGTCTCTCTCTGGTCTGGGCATTGGCAATACGGTCAAAGGTCATATCAGCGGCATCGTGAAGTTCGGTATTTTCGTGGCTTTCAATGGCCTCGAAGGTCTCGTACATATCTCTGAAATCGCATGGGGACACGTGAGTGATCCTGCGAAGTTTGGAAAACTTGGCGACAATGTGGAAGTGAAAGTCATCGGTGTCGATGGTGAAAAAATCTCTCTCAGCATGAAACAACTGATCGCTGATCCTTGGCTGGAGGCTGCGAAGAAATTCCCTATGGGGACTGTCGTGGAAGGTAATCTCCACCGCGTGACTCCGTTTGGTGCTTTCTTGAAACTTGGTGAAGATATCAATGGACTCATCCATGTCTCTGAGATCAGCTCTGTTCCTGTCCAGGACGCGACGAAATCTCTGAAGGTTGGTGATCATGTTCGTGCGAAGGTGATTGCTATCGAACCTGCTGATCATCGTATTAGTTTGAGTTTGAAAGCTCTCGAAGAAGACACTGGAAAAGCGAAGATCTCTTTTGAGGGATTGGATGTGGATGGATCTGCGAAGGCTGGAGAGGGCGAGGAAAAACCAAAGAAAGTGGTGAAGAAAAAAGTGGTGAAGAAAGAAGAGTAGTAGAACGTGTGACTTTTGACATGTGACATGTGACTTATGGATGCAAAAATTAAACTTGGGAGGACGTGTCTGGTGTGTCGTTCGAAAAAATCAAAAATGGAACTCCTTCGGATTGTGCGCAGTCCCGAGGGAGTTCTTTTGATTGATCCTTCGGGACGCGCATTGGGGCGTGGAGTATATTTGTGCAAGACTCGGGCTTGTGGAGCGGCGATCTTGGCGAAGCAAAAGAAATCGCCGATTGCTTATTTTCTCAAAGTCTCGATTCCTCCTGTGTTTTTTGATACATTGAAGTCCACGTATGATGGATTTCCTCAATGAATTGAATGAATCGCAAAAGAAGGCTGCGGCGCATGTTTCTGGGCCGCTTTTGATCGTGGCGGGAGCTGGGACGGGGAAGACAAAAGTGATTACGTCGCGGATTGCGAATTTGATTTTGAGTGGGACGGCGAAATCGTCGGAAATCTTGGCGCTGACTTTCACGGAGAAAGCGATGGAAGAGATGATCGAGCGTGTGGATGTGCTGATGCCGCTGGGATATGAGGAGATTTGGATCAAAACGTTTCATGGATTTTGCGATCGTGTGCTGCGCGAGCGCGGACATGAAATTGGGATTGATCCGGGATATAAGCTTTTTTCGAAGGTCGATCAATGGCTTCTGCTGAAGAAAAATCTGTTTGCGTTGGAGCTCGATTATTTCCGGCCGATGGGGAATCCTTCGCGGTTTCTTTTTACGCTTTTGGAATATTTTAGTCGTCTCAAGGATGAATGCATCACGCCGGAGGAATTTGCTGCGTACTGTTCCACTTTGCCGGAGGCGGACGAAATTCAAAAAGAAGAGCGAAAGAAATTTTTGGAATTGGCACATGTCTATGCGGCTTATCAGAAAATGTTGATTGCGGAAAATGCGTTGGATTTCGGGGATCTCGTGTATTTCACTTTGCAACTTCTGGAAAAACGGCCGAGTGTTTTGAATGAATATCAGGAGCGATACAAATACATCATGGTCGATGAATTTCAGGATACGAATTATTCGCAGACGCGGTTGATTCTCCTGTTGGCAAAAAAATCGCGGAATTTGGTGGTGGTCGGCGATGATGATCAGTCGATTTATCGCTGGAGAGGAGCCAGTCTTTCGAATATTTTGGAATTTGAAAAAAGTTTTCCGGGTGCGGAGAAGGTGATCCTCACGGATAATTATCGCTCGGATCAGAAGATTCTTGATGCGGCATATTTACTCATTCAAAATAATAATCCGGATCGTCTGGAATTTCGGGAACATATTTCGAAGAAACTCGTGGCGAAACGTGGGGATGTTGGCGAAAGTGCGGTGGGAAGCTCGGCGCAATCCCCTGTTCAGATTTGGCATTTCCAGCATTTTTTCGATGAAGTACGCAGTGTGTGTGATGATATCGAACGAGGGATTCAGGGTGGCGTTTCGCCCCGTGATATGGCGATTCTGGGGCGTTCGAATCAGCATTTGAAAGCTTTTGTGGAAGAACTCAAATCGCGGAAAATTCCGTATCAGGTGCGTACTCCGCAGGGGATTTTTTCTTTGGAAGAAGTGAAAGATTTGCTCGCGGTGGCGCGGCTGATTTCGAATCCTTCGGATGACATTGCGATGTATCGGTATTTGCAATTTGATGTGTTCGGAATTCCGATGGATGAGATCGTTTCGCTCTATCAGAAGGCAAAAAAAGAGTATTTGTCGCTGTATGATTGCTTCAAGAAAAATCTTTTAGATCCGCAGCCATTGCTTCTTCCAGAGATTTCGAAAAGCGATTCCCCTTTTCATTTGCTGAGTGAATTAATTTCTTTTTCACAGAATAAAGGACCGCTGAAAATTCTCCTGCAATTTTTGTATCAATCAAAATATCTCCAACGACTCGTGGATGACGAGCGTTTCGAGGCTGTGGAAAAAGTGCAGAACCTTCATCGTTTTGGTCGATTTGTGGATCATTTCGAGAAGACGGAGACACATCATTCTTTGTACGATTTTCTGGAATATGTGGAACTGCTGGAAGAGGCGGAAGGTGGAAATTTTGAGCAAGTGGCGGCGTCGGATTACGATGCGGTGCAACTCCTCACGGTTCATTCTTCGAAAGGGTTGGAATTTCCGACCGTGTATGTCGTGAACAGTGTGCAGCATCGTTTTCCGTCGATCAGTCGCGGTGATCCGCTGGAGATTCCGGAAGCGCTGGCGAAGGAGCATACGACGAAAGAAGATTATCATCTGCAAGAAGAACGGCGACTCATGTATGTGGCTTGCACGCGGGCTCGCGATCGTCTCGTGCTCACGCACAGTGATGCGTACGAGGGCAAGAAAAAATGGAAACCGTCGGTGTTTCTGGACGAACTTGCGGCCAGCGCGATTCCCCTATCGCAGGATTTCCCCGCGAGTGGGAAAAATCTGGAATCTTTCCTCGGTGAAGCGTCGTCGAAATATCTCGCGGGCGCGCGACTTCACAAACTTTCGAAGAAATTGAGTTACAGTCAATTCGATACTTTTCAGACCTGTCCGCTGAAATATCGATATCGGTATCTCTTCCCGATTCCGACTCCTCAGTCGCACGCCGCGAATTTTGGATCGAGCGTGCACAACGCGTTGAACTTTTTTTATCGCACATTGAAGCGCGGAGAAGCGGTGTCGTGGGAGCTGATGCAGGGCTTGTATGAGCAGGAATGGATTCCGTATGGATATGAGAGTAAGGCGCATGAGAATAAGCAAAAAGAACGCGGGCTCGAGATGCTGCGCGTTTTTTATGAGAAAAATTCGGTGCCGGAATTTGTCGTTCCTTTCGCGCTCGAGAGAAATTTTAATTTAAAAGTTGGTGAGTTTTCCATCAGTGGTCGCATCGATCGTATCGACGCTCTCGAAGACGGCACATACGAGGTCATTGATTACAAAACTGGCTCGTCGAAGCGCGATTCGAATCTTTCGAAAGATCTGCAACTCAGTTTGTATGCGTGGGCGTGTCGCGATGTTTTCCAAATTCCGGTGTCGAAATTGAGTCTCTATTTCATCGCCGATCAGGAAAAAAATTCGACGACGCGGAGTGATGAGGAGATCGAGAAAACAAAGTTAGAAATTTTGGAATTGGCGCTGGAGTTGCAAAAATCGGAGTTTCAGCCGACGCCGGGGTTTCATTGTCAGTATTGTGATTATCGGCTTGTTTGTCCGGCGGTGTGATAATCTCCGAGTTTTTCCCTGCAGGAATGAATCAGCATAATTGTCCATAGGCGAAGACCAACCCTAAAAAATCTTGGGGAGTCTTTAAGACTAAACTTTTTTGACCCACGCTGGATTGTCATCTCCAGAATCGCATCGCTTTTCGTAATGAGCAAAAGCTTTATCGCCGCACTTGCGACATTGCGGGAGCGTGCGTGTGGAAAATGTGGAATGAATATGAAGACCGTTTATAGTCCGGATCGGCCGGAAAAAATCTTGTGTGAAAAGTGCTATTTGGAAGGAATTTTCTGAGTAGAATTCTGCGAAAAAACGCGAATTTCATTTTATTTTTGCCGTGAATTTATCCTATTTAAATCAATAATTCACGCCATATTGACTTTTTTGCGTGAATTTGATAGAATAGAGGTATGATTTCACGTGAGATGAGAACTCGTATTGAAACTCTCAAGAAGGAATATGATTCCTTGAAGCAAGATAAGGAATCTCTTTTGGACTTACTTTTTGAAGTTGAGCTTCCTGAGTCTGTTTATAATTCAAATGCGATTGAAAATTCAACTCTTACGATTCATGAAACAGAAAAGATTTTATTGGAAATGGAAGTGTCGCGAAATGTATCGGTTCGTGAAGTTTTTGAGGCAAAAAATTTGGGACGAGTCTTTGAATATATTCAAGATAAAGTCAGCACAAAAAATATTGATAGGGATTTGATTTTACTCCTTCATCAAATACTTATTTCAAATATTAATGACAAAATTGCTGGGCGTTTCCGCACACTGGGAGAATATGTTCGTGTCGGAAAACATATTGCTCCTGCGCCTGAACACGTACATCAAATGATTACAAATGCATTGCTTGAATATTCAAGTAACCATACGAGTTATTTTTTGGAAAAGATTTCGAAATTTCATTTGGAATTTGAACACGTCCATCCTTTTTGTGATGGGAATGGAAGAATTGGGCGCGTTTTGATGAATTATCAACTTCTGCAACTTGGTTTTCCGCCAATCATCATTCGAGATAAAGAAAAGGCGGTGTATTATCGTTCATTTACTGAGTATAGAGAAAGCAATAAAGAAAAAATGAAGATTATGAATAGGGTTCTTACTATGGCTTTGATTGAATCATTTCATAAAAGAATTGCGTATTTAAAAGCAGACAAAATTATACGCATTTCGCAGTATGCAAAGAATTCGGGGGAATCTCACTCTATTCTTTTGAATAAGGCAAAAAGGCAGACAATTCCTGCCTTCCGTGAAAAAGGCGTCTGGAAAATAGGCGTCCCACACTCGGAATAATTTTTGTCCACTCACCTAGATTTTCGTCCCCGCCTCTCGTATCATGGCGGCATGAATATTTTCCTTGGGATTTTGCTCGTTCTCAGTTCTGCGGCTATTGGCTATTTGATTTGGTCTTCGAAAAGTGGTTCTTCGGAATCGACGGACGCGAAAAATGAGGTGAAAGAATTTTTCAAAATGGCGCTCGAGCAGCAGACGGAGATGCGACGACAGCTGGATGATCGGCTCAAAGAAGTGAGCAAAGTGATGGGTGAAAGTGGTCGCAATATTGGCGAACGTCTCGATACGGCGGCGAAAGTGGTGAATACGGTGAATCAGCGTTTGAGTCAGCTGGAAGAATCGAATAAGCGCATTCATGACATTGGCAAAGATATTTCTTCGCTCCAGGAAATTTTGCGTGCGCCGAAATTGCGCGGGAGTCTGGGGGAACTTTTTCTGGAAAATTTATTGGCACAGATTTTGCCACGACGTGATCTGTATGCGCTTCAGCATACTTTCAAGAGTGGCGAGAAGGTCGATGCGGTTATCTTTTTGCGCGATTCACTGATGGTCTGTGTTGATGCGAAATTTCCTCTGGAAAATTTCAAAAAAATGATCGAGACGCAGGGTGATGAAGAAGCTGATGCCAAGAAAGTCATTGCACTGAAGAAACTTTTCATCACGGATGTGAAGAAACATGTGGACGCCATTGCTTCGAAATATATTTTGCCGACAGAAAACACGCTCGACTTTGCGCTCATGTACATCCCGGCGGAGAACGTCTATTACGAGACGATCACTCGCGAACTGGATCAGGAATCGCATATTTCGCAGTATGCTCTTTCGAAGAAAGTGATTCCGGTATCGCCGAATACGTTCTATATTTACCTGCAAACTTTGCTGATCGGACTTCGTGGCATGCAGGTGGAGAAAAGTGCGCAGGATATCCTGAAACAACTTTCGCAACTCAAGGGCGATTTCAAACGGTTTTCAGAAAGTTATTCACTCGTGGGATCGCATCTGGGTCACACAGTGGGGAGTTTCCAGAAATCTGAAAAACAGCTCGAGAAGATGCAGGGGAAACTTCTTCATATTGAAAATCCTGGGGAGAAAGAGGAGGTTGTGCTCTTGGAGCCTTAGATATTCCCTTCTTGGCTTTGACTTTTCTGCTTCGAAACGGTAGAGTTTTTTCGCTTTATGGCTGTCAAAATTTCTGATCTTGCAGAACAACTCGGCGTTTCTCCAAAAGACCTTCGTGTGAAGCTGAAAGACTTGGGTTTTCCTGTGAAAGCGCTTGCTCGGAGCGTGGAAGATGATGCTGCGGAGGCGGTGAAAAAAGCTCTGGCAGTTTCGGAAGCGGAAAAATCTGAACCTGTAAAAACTGAAACTGCTCCCAAAGTTGCTGAAGTGGTCGACGATATTCTCGCTCCCGAAAAAGATCATTCTGAGGAAACGGCTGAAATTTATGGTGAAATCGTTGCGGAACAGCTCGAACGTGAAATCGTGAAGCAACAGCGCAAGAAAATGGCGGGACAGCCTCCGGTTCATAAATCTGGAAAGAGTGAGAATGCTCAGCAGGGTCCGAAGACGGGTGTCGTAGAAATTCCTGACGTGATTAGCGTCAAAGAATTTTCAGAAAAAATTGGTATTGGACCGGTCCGTGTGATTGGAGAATTGATGAAGAACGGCATTCTGGCGAATATTAATCAACAAATTGATTTTGATACGGCGGCGATTGTGGCGTCGGATTTGCATGTCCAGATCAAACGCAGACGTACGGATTTGCTTGTGGAGGACGCGCTTGTAGGAAATTTGAAAGCGATTATGAAACAGGATGATCCGGAAGATCTCGTGACTCGACCACCGATTGTCGTGGTGATGGGTCATGTGGATCATGGAAAAACAACTTTGTTGGATTCGATTCGTAGTGCGAATGTCGCGAGTGGCGAATCGGGTGGCATTACGCAGCATATTGCTGCTTATCAAGTGGAGAAAAATGGTCGGAAGATTACTTTCCTCGATACTCCGGGTCATGAAGCTTTCACGGCGATGCGTGCTCGTGGTGCCAAAGTGACGGATGTTGCGGTGCTCGTGGTGGCTGCGGATGAAGGGATCATGCCACAAACGATTGAGGCGATTCATCATGCTCAGGAAGCGCAAGTGCCGATCATCGTAGCGATGAACAAGATCGACAAGCCGCATTTGCAAATGGATCGCGTGAAAGGTCAGCTCGCAGAACATGGGCTCAATCCTGAAGAATGGGGCGGAACGACACCGGTGGTTCCTGTTTCTGCACTCACGGGTCAGGGAATTCCGGAACTTCTGGAAATGATCTTGCTCGTGTCTGATCTGCAGAATTTGAAAGCGAATCCAAATCGTGAAGCGATTGCGACCGTGATTGAGGCACATCTCGACAAGAGTCTCGGGCCGGTGGCGACGGTGGTGGTGAACATGGGAACACTCCACGTGATGGACGACATGGTTGTGGGATCGTCTTTTGGTCGCGTGAAACTCATGAAAGATCAGGCTGGAAAAAATATCAAAATTGCTCCCCCATCGTTTCCAGTTTTTATTGCGGGACTTTCTTCGACTCCGGAGAGTGGCGATATTCTCCAGGTTGTCACCGGTGGCGAACGTGCTGCACGCGAAAAAGCTCTGCAAATTGCGACGCTTCGCATGTCGGAAAATACAAAATTGTCAGGACTTTCTGGAATTCTTTCACAGATTCATACCGGTTCGCTCAAGACGCTGAAAATCGTTTTGAAGGCTGATGCTCGCGGAAGTTTGGAGGCAATCCAGCAAGCGCTCGCTGCCGTGAAACATGACGATGTGGCGATCAAAATTATTCATAGTGGGGTTGGAAATATTACCGAAAGTGACATTATGATGGCTGCTGCGAGCCAAGGTCTGGTGGTCGGATTTCATGTCAATACGAGCCCACATCTCACCAAATCTGCTGAACGCGTTGGTGTCGAAATTATGAGCTATACGATTATTTACAAACTCGTGGAAGATTTGAAAAATCTGCTTTCTGGTCTCCTGGAACCGGAAGTGGTCGAAGTGATTTTGGGTCGTGCAATGGTGCGACAGATTTTCTTCCAGAAAAAGGGAGAAATGATCGCGGGTTGCAGCGTTGTCAGTGGCAAAATGGAGAACAAGGCAAAACTTCGGGTTTTCCGTGGCGGGAAGAAAGTCGGTGATGGTGAAATTTTCATGCTCAAAAAATTTGAAAATCAGGTGAAAGAAGTGGGCGAAGGCAATGACTGTGGTATCAAATACACGGGAACGATTCCGCTCGATGTGAATGATGAAGTGGAAGCTTTCAAGATTGAACGAAGAAAACGAACTCTTGGATAAACTTTATGCTCCAAAAAATTACTCTTCCAACTCATACTGATGATCGTGGTTCGCTGACGGCGATTGAGATCAAAGATTACATCGATTGGACACCGAAGCGGATTTACTATGTCACAGACGTCCGGGGTATGCGCGGCGGACATGCAGTGCGCGGCGAGAAAAAAATCTATGTGTGCATGCAAGGATCTTGTGTTGGTCGGTTTCACGATGGGAGAGATTGGGTAGAATTTGCTTTGAAAGGTCCCTCCGATGCGGTCCAGATGGATATGTTGTGCTATCGTGAGTTCACGAATTTCACGCCTGGGACGGTCTTGATGGCCGTGTCGTCGGTGAATTACAATAAGGCCGATTATATTTACGACTTCGCAGAGTTTCTTCAAGCAACAAAAAATCTATGACATCTCGAAAAGTTCTCATCACCGGTGGCGCAGGATTTATTGGGAGCAATTATGTGCACTATTTTCTCGAAAAACATCCGCAGGATACGGTTGTGGTTCTCGACAAGCTCACTTATGCGGGAAATCTCGATAATCTGAGCGATCTTGTGGCGAATGAAAAGTTTGCAAGGCGTTTGAAATTTGTGGAGGGCGATATCGCAGACAACGTTTTTATTGATCAATTTTTTGCGAAAGAAAAGTTCGATGTGGTCGTGAACTTCGCGGCGGAGACGCATGTGGATCGGAGCATCGAGACTCCGGGGATTTTTGTACTGACGAATATTGTTGGGACGCATAATCTGCTGGAGGCGAGCCGCGCGCACTCTGTGAAACGCTATCATCAGATTTCGACGGATGAGGTGTATGGCGATCTCGGCGACTCCTCGACGGATTACTTTGTGGAGACGACTCCCCTTGCGCCGACGTGTCCGTATGCGGCGAGCAAGGCTTCGGCGGATCTGCTCGTGCAATCCTACTACGAAACATATGGCATGCCGGTCACGATTTCCCGATGTTCGAATAATTATGGGCCGTATCAATTTCCGGAGAAACTTATTCCGTACTTTTTCATGCTTATCAATGCGAATAAACCGGTGCCGGTGTATGGCGACGGTCTCCATGTGCGTGATTGGCTCTATGTCATCGATCACTGTGCGGCGATTGATTTAATCGTGGAGAAAGGTCGCATTGGTCAGACCTACAACATCGGAGGACATAACGAAAAAACGAATTTAGATATCACCAAAATACTTTTGAAATTTTTCGGGAAGAGTGACGATATGATCGTCTATGTGAATGATCGACAAGCGCATGATCGACGGTATGCGATGGATCCGAGGAAGATTGAATATGAGCTGGGCTGGAAACCTTCTGTTACTTTCGAGGACGGAATTCGATTAACTTTCCAATGGTACTCAGTGCACCAAGAATGGCAGCAAAAGCTGGTCTCCAGGATGCAGGAACGGAAACATTCCACGGTGAGTTCGAAGCCTCTGACTGTTGAGAGACTCGCGGGGAATCATAGACGGCCGTAGGTGATGCGACCAAGTCTTGCTTCGGCATTTTTTGGATCACGATGACTCCTTCTTCAATTCTGCTGAGGCTATTTTTTATGGGCTGCATCACTTTGTCGATTGTCCACTGCGTGCCATCTTCTGCGATTTCTCTGTCCTTTTTTCTTTCATATCTTCCTTCGCGTATTTTCGTGGCGTGAACCCAGATTTCTACTTTTGGTACTTCTTTTTGCCCTTCTCGTTCTTCCTCCATCACCTGCCGTATCGCGAAACTCACCTCTCTTGCGATGCGTTTAAAATTGTATCCTTTTTGATATGGGATTTCGAAGCTTCCATCATCATTTTTCTGAGCCCCGTAGAGGCTTCGTGCAATCTCCTTTTGCGGAGCTACTTCTCTTTGTGCTGCTGGCGATTCTGTCATGAGTCCATTCATAGGTATTGTTTTTTGCGAGAGGCATTTTATCTTATTTTTTTCTTTTGTCAATGGCTTGTAGAAGCTGAATTTGAGGGTCTTTGGTGAAGGCTGTATACTTTTTTCCATGTATTACTCAAAATTGTTCGGCAAGACTCGGTTCGATGCTCCTCATGATGCGGATAGCATCAATGCTCAATTGCTCGTCCAAGGTGGCTTCGTCGAGAAACTTTCTGCTGGTATTTATCAATTTCTGCCTTTGGGTCTTCGAGTTTTGAAGAAGATTAATCAGATTATTCGCGAAGAGATGGATCGGATTGATGGTCAGGAAATTCTCATGGCGACGCTCCACCCGATCGAGATTTGGCAGCAGACAGGCCGTGACAAGACTATGACGGATATTCTGTATCGTACGAAAACGAGTAGTGACAAGGAATTCGTCCTCGGTCCGAGCCATGAAGAGACTGTCACTCCTCTGGTGAAAAAATATGTTCAATCGTACAAAGATTTGCCGCTGTCGGTGTATCAGATTCAAGCGAAATTTCGTGATGAACCTCGAGCAAAATCTGGACTCCTGCGCGGTCGTGAATTTGGAATGAAAGATATGTATAGCTTCCACGAGACGAACGAAGATTTGAACGCGTACTACGAGCGTGCGAAAGTGGCGTACATGAACGTCTACACGCGATGTGGACTCGAGGCGTATATTCTCGAGGCTTCCGGTGGAGCTTTTACTGATCAATTTTCTCATGAATTTTCTATCAAAACTCCTGCTGGTGAAGATACGATGATTTACTGCGAGAAATGTCGTTTTGCTCAGAATATCGAGGTTTTCAAAGGCGATATGACATGTCCGAAGTGCCAATCGAAAATGCTCGAGGCAAAGGCGATCGAGGCGGGGAATATTTTCAAACTCGGAACGAAGTTTAGCGAAGCTTTTGATCTCACGGTGCAGAATCGTGATGGGAAAAAAGTGCCAGTGATTATGGGATGTTACGGCATTGGAAATACGCGACTTCTCGGCACGGTGGCGGAGGCGAGTCATGATGAAAATGGCATCATCTGGCCAAAAAATGTGGCTCCTTTCCAGGTGCATTTGATTTCACTGGGCAATGATGAGAAAGCGCAGACAGCGTGCCAGAAACTCTATCGCGAGCTTTTGTCTGCTGGTATCGAAGTTCTTTTCGATGATCGCAACGACAGTGCTGGCAAGAAATTCAAAGACGCGGATCTCATCGGCATTCCTCTGCGAATCGTCGTCAGTGGCCGTACACTCGAGAAAAATGCTGTTGAATGGAAAGAGCGCGCTGCGACTGAGGCAAAAAATGTTGTGCTCGAAGAAGTGACCGCTGGCGTGAAAGAGTGGCTCGCGGATTAGATTTTTTTTATGAAAATTGTTATTATTGGCTCTGGTGGAATGCTTGGAAATGCCTTGATGGAGCGATTTTCTGAATTTCATCCTGTTGGGCTGGATCGCTCTTCGTTGGATGTGAATTTCAGATTGGATATTACGCATCGTGATGAAATTCTTTCTGCGCTATCGGACATTTCTCCAGATATCGTTTTGAATGCGGCGGCGTATACGGCCGTGGATGATGCGGAAAAAAATAGCGACATGGCCATGGGAGTGAATCGCGATGGTGTCATTTTTCTGGCGGATTTTTGTCGTTCGACCGGTGCGCGACTCGTGCACTTCAGTACGGATTATGTTTTTGATGGGAAAAACCCTGCGGGCTACAGCGAAAAAGACGTTCCTGGAAATCCTTTGAATGTGTATGGCGCTTCGAAATTGGCTGGAGAACAGGCACTTGTGGATTTCGAAAATTTTTCCATGAAAGGTAATTTTTACCTGGTTCGTACGTCGTGGCTTTTCGGTCCGCATGGGAAAAACTTTGTGCAGACGATGTTGCGGCTCGCGGAGACGCAGCCGGAGCTGCGCGTAGTGAATGATCAGATCGGCAATCCGACCTTCACTCTCGACCTTGCTGATGCTGTTTTTCGACTTCTTGGCCTCGGAGAGAGCAGTGAAAAATATCCTTTTGGGATTTATCATTTGGTCAATGAGCGATCGGCTTCCTGGTACGAATTTGCGCAAGAAATTTTTGTGGCTGCGGGAGTTTCTCCTCTCGTGCTGCCAGTTGCTTCTGATGCTTTTCCTCGGCCAGCGGCGCGACCTGGTTGTTCGATTTTGCAGAATACACAATTTCCACGACTGCGGGATCATGGGGATGCGCTTCGGGTGTATCTCGACAATCTTTAATTGAAGGCTTCCTGAAGGACTTTTTTGAAAGCTTTTTCGTCTGAAGCCTCCTTCATTCTTTTTGCGATTACTGTCATTCTTTCTTTTATGAGCGCCTCTCTGTCGTTTTCGCCTTCGCTATCCTCTGGCTTTTCCAAGTGTGCGGCTATGCGATCGAAAAATTCTAGAAAATATGATGGATAGAGTATGACTGTTCTCATTTCATCGGCTTTTGTCACGGTTTCTAATTTTTCCAATAATGCGTATTTCAAGGCCTCTATTTCTTGAAGTGCAAATGGAAACATCATGCCTAATTCCTCGTCGAGGAATCTGCAAGTTGCATCAATTCCTTCTCCTTCTTTTGGTTTTACATGCGCAATATTTTTTATTCCTAGAGTTTCCATGATCTGCTCTAAAGTTTTTGCTTCTTTGATCTCTGAAAGAAGATTTTCAAGAGCTGATTCGTCTCCTGGATCGAGTGCGTTTATTTTTTTGAAAAACACACCCACAAGTTGTGCTCCTATGAAATTGAGATCTCTTGGATAGAGGCCATTTTCAGTTTCGCAACGATCGTAATTCCTCATGAGGGCTGTTGTTCCAGCGTCGATTTTTCCCTCTGCGCCGTCGACTCCTGCAAATTTCTCTTTTACTTTCATTAGAAGTGCTCCATTTTGCTTGAGAGTTCCTTCTACCTTGCTCTTGTCATCATTGTGAACAATGCGTGCACCGAGAATTTCTCCATATTCTTTTGCTGGAAGAGTTTTAGGTGCACAGAGACCTTTTCCTTTTGCTCCGGTGGCCGGGACCACGCTTCTACAGAGTCTGTAAACAGCTTCTATAGTCTTTTCAGCATTCTTCAAATTTTCCTGAGTTCCTGCGATGCTGATCATGGCTTCCAGGAGACTTCCCTGGAAGAGTCCATCTGAAGCAGAGACTCTCCTGCGCAGAGCACTTGCGAACCCTGACGAATTGACTGATGGGATGATGAGTTCGAGAGCCTCCATGATAAATTTGACCTCTGCTTCATTCAACTCAGTTGCCAAGTGAGCTCTGAATTCTTCTTTCAAAGCGACGAGGAATTTTTTTCTCTCCGTTTCTTCTTCCGGCACTTTGAGTGCATATTCTTCGGGAATCTTTCCACTCTTTCTTGCTGCTTCTACACATTCCTGATCCAAAAGCGTGAATGTTTTTGCAAAATCTTTCTCGTGATTTGGTGCAAGAATATCCACTTCCTGTCTGACAACTTCTTTCTCTGCTGTGTCGAGAGTTGATCCTGATGTCATTTTTGCGCGTTATGAAGTTTTTGTGTTTGTGTTTTATTTTAACATAATATTTTCGTTGCGTCAATATTTTGGCTTTCAATCAAAGCTGAAACTTGTCATTTCTCCTGTTTTCCGGTTACACTTCCAGCATTATGAAAGGCATTCTTCTCGCTGGTGGCAAAGCTCGACGACTCGGAGATCTCACGGAGGTCACGAATAAGCATCTGCTCGCGGTCTACAATAAACCGATGATTTTTCATCCTTTGCAGACACTCCTCTCGTCTGGAGTCGATGATATTTTAGTGATTTCGAGTCGTGATCACGTGGGCGCTATTTTGCGACTGCTGGGTTCTGGGGAACAATTTTCGTGCAAGCTCACATATCGCGTGCAAGAAGGCGCGGGTGGCATCGCTCAGGCACTCGCACTCGCGGAAGATTTTGCTCGTGGAGAGTCATGCGCGGTGATTCTGGGAGATAATGTTTTTGAAGATTCTTTTGTGGATACCTTTGCTGAGTTCAAAAAAACTCAGAAAGGGGCTCATATTTTCCTGAAAAATGTCCAGGATGCCAATCGTTTTGGTGTTGCGGAGCTGGATGGGACGCGCGTTTTGAATATCGAAGAAAAGCCAAAAAATCCGAAATCTTCGTATGCGGTGACGGGACTCTATCTCTATGATTCTCACGTTTTTGAGATTATCAAAACGCTCAAACCTTCTGGGCGTGGCGAATTGGAAATCACCGATGTGAACAATGCCTACATCCGCACTGGCATGATGCATGCCACTGTGCTCGAGGGGAGCTGGACGGACGCAGGGACTTTCGAAAGCCTCTTCCGTGCCAATGTGATTGCACGAAAAATCGCCCTCCAGAAGGTGTCTGAAGAGCGAATCGATTCTCGTGAAGAATTGGATTTGCTGGCGAAACTGAGCCAGTTTTAGATTAAATTGCGATGCCTTCTTCTCTCTGCATATCGGCTTTTGCGAAGACTCTTTTGACTGCGTTGTGAGTTTCGTTTTGAGCCTGGGTTGGGTTGCAGATAGGAAGGATTGTTTTGAAAAATTCCATTCGTGCGTCGAGACTTCCTGCTCCTTTTGGTTTTACCCATGCCTCGAGTGGAAATCTGTTTGTATTGAATGCTGGATTTCCAACTTCACTACTTGTTGTGAAAGTTGTAACCGTTCCTTCGCCTGCCTTACTTTCATACTGACTATCTAATTCTTTTGTTGTTCCGCCGTTTTTTATGAATCCTTCTTCCTGCATGTATTTCTCGAATACTTCATTTCCCTGTGCGAGACAGCTGAGCGCTGTTTGCATGAAGTCTTTCATGAAATTCTTTGTTGCTTCGCTGTTTCCATAGACCACTGCATCCAGAGATACTCCACCCATTTTCTGGAAAAGGTCTTTTCCGCCGTTGACATCTTTATTTGGAAATGTTGAGAGGTCTTTTTTATATGTTAGATTTCCGTCTGGACCGACCATGAGTTTGCCAATGTTGACTCCCTGTTCTACTGGATCTATATCTGAACCATAGATTTGTGCTGACAACATTTCACCTTTGTATTCTCCTGGTTCTACAATGAGAATTCTTTCTACTGGAACACCTTTGTATTGGAGTGATTCTGGACTGCAGTCGATTCGTTCGATTTGTGGGAAAGGTTTTGCTGCAGCCGCTGGACCCGCGTCTGGAGTTGATGGCGCCCCAGCATCTGGCGTTGCGTCTTCTCCATGAGCCGGACCATTGTCCTCACTTGGCTGAGCGTCTTCACCTGCATTGCTGTCTGGTGGTGAGATGAATCCGTCGTCGGTCGCTCCGTTGTCGCCATCATCCTGACCGTTTGTTGCGTCGGCTGATGTTTGACCATCATATTGTGTTGCATCGGCTACGGATGGGTAGTTTCCATATGCTCCCAGCTCGGCAGTATCGCCAACTGCGCATCCTTTTGCTGTTGCTATTGCGCCTGCTGCTAGGGCTGCTACCGTGAGTTTTTCGAATGAAGAATTTAATGAGTTCATAGATATATATATTAGAGAATTAGAATATTTTTATGATTAGAATCTGATTCCTCCACCAACATGCAACATGCCATGACTTTCTATATCGTCGCCACCGACAGGTGATTTTCCGAATACTCCCCTGACTCCTACTTCTCCATACCACTTTTCTCCTTCAAGTCCTACTCCTCCGCCGACAACACCTTTTGCTGAAGATCCAGATTCGACTTTCCCCATTGCTCCATTTGGTAATTTGATACCATCTGGACTTCCCAATAGGACTTCTTCTGAGAATCCTGCCTCTGCCCAGAGATAGAACCTGACTTTATCTCCGACGAGAACTATTCGACCCTGCAGTCCTACTCCCAGTGCGAGCTTGAGTACTTTTTCAAATGTTGGTTCCAGGACTTCACCATTTCGTGTGAAAGAGTCTAAGAGCTCATGCCCGAGGCCGAGTTCGAAGTATGGTCCACATCCTCCCCGTTTTCCCTGAATGAGATCGAGACTGAGGTCAATTCCTCCCATCGAACTCTCGAGCTTTCCTCCTTTTCCAAAACCGTTCTCCATGTTTCCAAAATCTAGTGATCCACCGAGTCTGAAACGACCTGAAGCCCAGGAAGCAGTATTTTCTTCTGGAGCTTCTTGTATCCTCTTCATCCCTCTCAATATCTCACAGATGAATTCCTTCCATTCCTTGAGCTCAGCTCTGTTTGCGCGGACATGGTATGTAACTTTTTGCATTTCTCCGTTGACTGAATAGGTCACGTTGAGTGTATCTGTGCTCATGGTTCTGGCGAGATCATCGAGCGCTCCTTTGAGTCTTTCGAGTTCGGGAAGGTTTTTATTTTGTACGGCTTCTACGATAGCTTTTTCGATTTCAACTTGCCTTCTGTGACGCATGGAAACTGCCATTTCACCCTGCATACGAGCTATTTCTACATCGCGACCTGCTTCGTCTTTTGTTTTTTCTGCTGGACCCACCTGTTCAACATGTGCGGTTCCATAACGTTTTACGGGTCCGCTCAGTCCATTCTCATCAACTACTGATTCCCGGCCTCCTAGTTTTCCAAGGGCATCTGCTTTTACTCCGGTACAAATGGTACTTACATTTGCTGTGTGCTTATTCGTTGGATTTCCATGCTGAACACTGAGAGCAGATGGATTTTTCACCGCTTCCGCTGGCGTGACTCCTGCCTCACCACCTTCTACAGCAATTTCATTTGTTCCTGGTTTGTTTGAAATAAGAAGTCTTCCATCTCCATCTGTGACACGAACACGTGGATCACCAGCACCGACTTTTTCGATGCGGCACTGAGTAGTGAGATCCTGTTTCGGTGGTGCCTTTGCTTCTGCTGCCTCTGCTGCGAGCACCATGCCTGCTCCGACAATGAAGTTTTCTTTCAATCCCATACTATTTTGTGGTTTAAAAATATAGTGAAGGTCTGATTGTACCTACTTTATAAATTTTGTCAATATATTTCTGTACTTTTCTTTGTCCTGATGCTCTTTTTGAAATGTCTCCTGAAGCTGTTTCTGGATTGACTCAGCTTTGAGAAAAATCTTCTTTATATGCTCTTCAAAAGTGCTTTTGGTGAGAGGAAAGTCGATAGATTCTCCGGCAAAACCGAGCTTTTTTGCCATATTTTTTACCTTTTCACTGTAGTTGAGAGCGATGAATGGTGTGCCGGTGATGACTGCCAAGATCATGCTGTGGAGACGCATCGCGATAATCAGCTTTGCACTTTTGAATTCCTGAAACAATTTTTCGAATGTGTCTGCGTTCGTGGTTCTTTCGAAGTCTTCGTATTCTATATTGAGCTCCATGGGGTCGAGCAAATTTCGGATGTTTTTCTGTTTTATTTTCTTGTAATCTCTCAGACAGGCAATGATTTTTTGGCTTTTTGGCAAGGATTCTGGACTTTCTTCGTATGCGAAAAATGCTGGATCGGCGAGGATTTCTATATCTTTTTGAATTCCTATTTTTTCCAGATTCTGTCTCGATTCCACCTCACGAACGATGACTCTTTCTGCTTTTTCTATCAGGTTTTTGATCATTTTTTTCGTGCGATTTCCTCGAATTTCTGGGAAACTTTGTCCGATAACTATGGTTTTTTTCTTCCAATATTGAAATGCTTTTGCATGTGCGCCCCAGAGATAGATGGAATATGATTCGTCTTCGTTGAAAAGTCCGCCACCACCGAAAAGTACGAAATCGGCACTTTTGATGGCCTGCATGGTGCGCTTCATGGAGCTACTGATGAGACTTTTACAGAAAGATCGAACACCGGTGGGGAGATGCTTTTCGGCTTTCACTCCGTGAATCTCTTCCGTATTTTTCGGATTTCCGCTGAGGACGAGGATATTTTCTTTTGGGACTCCTACACTCAAAAGGAGATTGATGATTCCTTTCAGAATCAATTCATCGCCAAAATTGCCGGCTCCGTAATTTCCACAGATGAGGATCATGTGAAAAGATTATTCTGCTGCGCCTTCTTCTGTTTTTTTCTGTTCTGCGAGCTCTGCTGCTGACTGCTCCATTTCTTTCTCCATTGCTTCTTTCATTTTGATGTCTGTCTCGCGGAGACGTGCGGCACGACCGACGAGTCCACGCATGTAGTAGAGCTTTGCGCGGCGAACCTTTGAAGCTTTCTTGATTTCAATTTTTTCGATATTTGCACTCTGGAGAGCGAATACTTTTTCTACTCCGATGCCGTCGACGACTTTTCTGACAGTGATCGTTTTTGCCATTCCGCTGCCACTTCCTACGGCCAAGACGAGACCTTCGAAGATCTGGACTCGCTCTTTTTCTCCTTCTTTAATTCTCTGATGGACACGGACTGTGAAGCCAGGACGAACGTCAGGAATGTCTTTCTTCATGAACTGTTTTTCGAATGCACTGATGAGTTGTTGTGACATAGCGGGGAGATTATAGGAAGCTTTCTGACAAATTTCAAGTCGAAATGATCCGATGACTTTAAAGGTCTTTTTCTGCGATGTTGAGATTATCGATTGCGATCATATTGGTCTTGTCGATGAGTAAATCCCGAATGAAGCGATCTTTGCACTTCAGACGATAGAGGAAATCTTCACGAGTCAAAATGCTGTATTTGACCGGTTTTTCTGTCTCAATTTCAGCATTGAGAACGGTTTCGAGCTTCTGTTTATCCATTTTGTCGCTGACGATCAAGAGATCGACAGTGCTGATTTTTTCGACGAAAATGCCGGAAAGGAGCATGAGATCGACCTCTCCACACTTCGCAATTTTCCGAACGACTTCATCTTTATCACTCATTGCTTTCACGAAAACACTCTTCAGTTCATGAAAAGCGATGAAACTTTTGTCGACGACATAGTACTTCTTTCGATTCTTGTTTTTACTCTTCAAAAGACCTACTTTTTTCAAGTTATCGAGTTCGCGACGAACAGAATTAATCTGTTCATCGAGCTTTCTCGTGAGTTCACGAATAAAGTATTCGTCGTCAGGATGAAAGAGAAAAAAGCCCAAAAGCTTGATCCTGGTGCCAGAAGTGAAGAGTCTTTTCAACATGAATCCTTTTTTTATACAGCCTTCTGCTCGACTGTATAAAAATTTGAATCAAATTGCAACGGGAAATGGAGGATTTAGGATTTAGGATTTCCATGCAGCAACTTTTCGAAGAGTTTGTAGATCATCAAGCGGTTTTTGAGCTGTGCTCTGCCTGATCTATTTTGGTATTCTTCACGAACTTTTGCTCGTTCGCTCTCTGGGAAGTTTTGCGTAATGAGTTCGATCTCCTTTTCCATTTCACCGTCTTCTATCGTGACGCCCTCTTCCTTGAACAAGAAGTTTAATGCGAAGCGAAGTTTCAGCCTTTTTTCTGCTTCTGTTTTCATCTGAATCGCGAGTGCTTTTTCATCTTTTTTGACGCGTTCTAGGTATGTCTTCATGTCCATTTTTTTCTTGTCGAGATCGGCTTTGAGTTCTTCCATCATGTATTCGACTTCTTCGGTGACGAGCATCTCTGGAAGCTCTGTTTCGGTCTGTTTGAGCACTTGTTCCAAAAATTTATCCTCCTGTTTCATGCGAGCCTGACCTTCTTTTTCGCCTTCCATATTTTTCTGGATGCGTTCCCTCAGGGCCTGTTCGGTCATGCGTGTGCCGGTTGCTTGTTCGATGAAGTCTTCAGTAATTTCCGGGAGGATGACTTCTTCGAGCTTGCGCATCGTGACTTTGAAATTGACCACTTTTCCCTGAAATGGTTTGTGGTGGTAGTCTTTTGGGAATGTGGTATTGAAACTCTTCACTTCCTCTTTTTTCATACCTTCGAGATTTTCTTCGAAACCTGGAATCAGCATGCCTTCGCCGATGACGAGCGGATGATTGGCACTTTTGGTGCCATCGAGCGCTTTGCCTTCGAGGTCGGTGCCTTCGAAATCAATTTCGACGCGATCCCCTTTCTTTGCTGGTCGATCGACCGCCTTGAGCGTGGCGTAGTATTTTTGGAAATCTTTCACGGCTTCCTGGATTTCTTTTTCTTCGACGGTGACAGCTTCTTTTGGAACTTCAATTTTTTTGTAATCTTTCACGGTGGTTTCTGGCATCAGGGCTGCGATAGCCTCGTATTTGAAAGGTTTTTCCGAGAGTACTTTGATCTTTGGACTCGTCACAACCTGTATTTTTTCGTCAACAATAGCTTTGGCGTATGTTCCTGAAAGTGCGTTATCGAGGACATAAATCCGGAAACGTTCGGCTCCGACGTGTTTTTCGATAACGTCTGCTGGGGCCTTGCCTTCTCGGAAACCGGCGATTTTCACTTCTTTTGCAAGCTGCTGCGCGGTGAGTTCGGTATATTTCACGAGATCTTGTTCATCGACTTCGACGGTGACTTTGACCTCGGATTTTGGGAGTTTTTCGACGGTGACTTTCATGGGGTAGGATTTAGGATTTAGGATGTAGGATTTAGGAAATCCTGATTTAGGTTTGCCAAAAGCTGGAACTGGATTAGGGTAGCGCTTTTTTTCTAGCTTGGAAAGAGCATTTTTTTATGGTATAATGATATGAATGATTTTCCGACTTCACTATCCACGGTTTTGCTACAAAGATGCTTCAGGTGCTGCCCCTGGTGCTGCTGGCTCTCACGATGACGAACATCACGAACCTCATGAGCATAAATTTGGTCATGGCCGCACCGAGCATGAGCGCGCGGAAGATTACTACGAACATCCCCATGAACCGAATGGAGCTCTCGATAAAATTAAAGCGATGTTTCGCCCAAATGGCGGACCTGACGCGCTTTTCGAACAAGATGCTATTTTTGCCAATGTCTCTCAACGTGTTCGAAAAGTCCTGGGTGGACTTCCGGATGCTGCCGGCATGGTTCACACTCAACGTGAACGACGTGAGCATGGCGGACATGGAAGCATCTGGACTCGTGATATTTTCTCACTTTTCCGTGGACATGGTCATCACGATCATTTGCGTTTCGGAGATGCGGCGAATCAGGCGGAATTTGATGTGAATATGCCGGGGTACATCAGCGCGAAAAAAATTGATGAATATTTCTTGGCTTCTGGACTTTCCCAGACAGAACAGAAAAGACGTGGGAAAATCCTGGAACGCATGAAACATGCGATGGGCGATACGATCGTGAATAAGCGCATGAATCACCCTGTTTTTCTCATGGCGATGCGCACACTTCTGCAGACGCCGATCAGCCAACATACGAAGATTTTGGATAATCTTTTTGGGAAAGAACAGAATCTTCTTCCTGATGCGGATCAGAAAAGTCGTGCTTTGGAAGACGTAAATACGAATTACAAGACGATGGAAGAGACGATGAAGGAGGTCGAACACTATGGCGGGGAAGGGTTTCTGGAAAATCTGAGAGATGTCAAAGTGAAAATGGCAAATGCTAAAACTGCCCTCGAAACTGCCCGTGCCAATCGTCCTACGGCGGGTGGAAATGCTGTTGCAGAATCATATAGAACTGAAGTAGCTGAGCTCACGAAGGAATATGAAAAACTTGAAGAGAAATATAAAAAACTTGCGGATATTTATCAAAAATTAAAATCAGCACAGGACACTTTTTATCGAAGACTTTCATTTCTTGTTCCTGATGCGGATCCTGCTAAATCTCAACTTCGTCACTCGGAACGTGATCATTATGTCCACCTCCAACATGATTTCTCTTTTGATTCTGTCAAAATTGATACTGCAACGGATACAAATCCTACCACCTTTGCTGCACGCGCTGATGTAAAAAAGTTTAATAAATTTTTTCGAAATGTGAATTCTGAGGATTTTTATATTCAGTTTCGTGGACTCAAGAAGCATGTTGAACACGATGTCCACGCTGCGAAAAAACCGAAGAAAAAAGGTGAAGAAGGTGCTGACCCTGAACATGCAGAGCATGATGAAGGTCATCCACAAATGACTGAAAATGAATTGATGTACAAGATTCTCTATTACCGTGCGACGCAGAAAAGATCTGCTGGTGGGGATTTGGATAATGCAAGTCCGACGCTCACGCTGAAAGAATTGGAAGATAAAAAAATTGAAGCTTCACGTGACGCTTTTCATCTCATTAATGTCGCGAAGAATCTCGGCATGATTCTGAATGCGAACAAACTTCGTGCTGAAAGACAGGCGAAACTCGCACAAAAACCTGGTTTCTGGCAGGGTCTGGTGAATCCTTCGAGGTATCCGATGAAAGATCTTCCAAAATTCAAGACGCTCCTCGAGCGCCTCAAATTTGTACGTCTCGAAAAACTTGATGAAAAAGGTGCTGTGGTGAAAGAAGAAGGTGGAAGTGCGACTATGGAAAATCCTTTTGCGGAAGTACATCTGAAACCTGGCATGTCGCTGGCGGCTCTCCGTCATGAAGTGGATGAAGGACGACTCAAAAAACAGGATGTCCCACGTATGATCGGCTATATGGAGGCGATGCTCGAAGGTCAGGATCGTTATCAAATTCGCTATGATGACATCACTCCCCTGGCGGATATGATTATGAATTTGCGCTCACTGCAGACTTTTCATGAGCATAATAAATTTCTGGAAGAGGTCAAAGAGGATCCTGATAAACTTGATGAAAAATTGGCAGCGCTCTGGAAAAATGATTTGAAAATTTCTGAAAAAGTGAATACTGATGCTCGTCAAAAGCTCTTCAAAATGATGCGCGATAATTATAAAAAACCTGATTCATACAAGAATGAGATCAGAAAACTCGTGACACAGGCGAAAGAAAAGTACATCACAGGCGAATTTGACTTCGGACAGGCCAAAGAATTTTTGAAAAAACATGGAGTTCCCGTCGGAATTCTGTCTGGACTTGGACTTCTTTTTGCTGCGAAAAGAATGAATATCGGGAAATATCTGAAAGAAAAATTACCGAAGACCGCCGGTGAAGAGGCCGGAAAAGTGGAAGACGCTGGTGTTCTACGAAAAGCGGGATATCAATTGACTCGGCCATTTCGATGGATTGGGAATAATCTTGTTGCGAGACCAACGAAATTTCTTGGTCGCAATCTGATTATGAAACCTGCAAGATTTGTGGGATATACGGTTCCGAAAACACTGCTTGTAGATCCCGCTATCAAGCTCGGGAAAGCCACTTCGAATGGTCTTGCTTCTGCTGGAAACTATGTCGTGGCAGTTCCCGGAAGAGTGGGAAGAAAATTTGTGAGTGAAGTGAAAGCCATCGGTCATGACTTCGCGGAGGCGGCTCGAAACTTTCCTTCAGGCACTGGAGGTGGTGGCGGTGGTCATGCTGCTCCGGCTCATTAAAATCTTTTTGCACGGAATATTTGACTTTTGGACTACGAAATTTGAAAATAAAGGTAATCTTATAATCTCACTCTATGAATGACCAGGAAGAATTTCAGGAACTGATGGATGAGTTTGTCTCGAATGTCATCGTCAAGCTCGAGCTGGGCGAACTTCCTCCCGAACGGGAAGCAGTGCTTCGTGAAGTGATTTTCGAAAAAATTGACCGACGGATGCTCGAGATTATGATTGATGAACTCTCTGATGATCAATTTGATGAGCTTTTGGAAAAACTCGATGAAAGACCTCTCACAGAAGCTGAACAACAAATGCTTTTCTCTGAAGCTGCGAGCCAAATTGCTGATTTTAGTGGGAAATTTGCTCATATGCTCCAGGAAGTTGAAGCTGATTTGGTGGCTGACGCGCGAGAGCTCAAAGGACTTATCGCGGCGACGGGCAATCCTCCTTCGCCAGCTCTTTAGAATAGCTTTATCTGGCCTTGCGAGAAAGAACGAAAAATGCTATAATGAGATGATACAAAAACAAAAAATATGAATACCCCCTTGTGGCATTATCCACGGTTTGTCCATATGGCACCCCCTCCGACTCCGGATCTCCCGGGTTCGAGACCTGCGGAAGGTGATTCTCGAGCTGGTGTCCGACGAGATACAGAGAGTCAACTCCAATTGCTTTCTGAAAAATTCAAATCGAATACTGACGCGATGCTGCAGTTTTCACAGGCGCTTTCTGGTGAGCGAGTGATGTCCTGGAATGAATCCGGTGTCGACAAGAAAAAAGTTGCCCAAAAACTCCAAAAAGCACTCGCTGAAATTCGTGATACCTATACTGACTTCAAGGCGCCGGAAGGTCTCATGGAAATGATCGCTGGACTCAATGCGAAAAAAGATAGTCCAGAATACAACAAAGCACTCATCTCTCTCGAAGCTTTTACCAATGCGGTGGATGAATATTCAGGCCAGATGCTCAAAACTCAGGAAGGTCTCAAAGAAATGAAAGGCGATGTCATTACTGGCAAAGTCGAAGGATTTTTCAAAACGGTTGGTGATCGATTGAGCCGTGGAAGTGGTACGGAAAAAATTGCTATGGTTGGTTCTCTGGCTGTGGGCTTATATTTCCTCTTCAATAATAAAACTTTGGCGAAATACGGAAAAATGGCTGCTGGAGGGCTCGCACTCAATTACTTGATCGGTGCTTTGACTGGAAAAACTGGTCTCGAACATTTGAATATTTGTACACCAAACGGAGAACTTCCAAAAGAGATGCAATATGCGCTCGAGAAAAGTGGCATGAAAGATCCTCGCCATGCGAAAGCGCTTATGGTGCTTTCAGGAAAACCGATTAATAATTTGTACGCTGCTTATAGCAACTCACAAAACCATGAAATTTCTGCTGCTGCTTTTGGTCTTCATGACAAAGAGATGACGAATCAGGAGCTCTATGCTTTCATGGACAGTCTCGTGAAAGGCGCTGGTGGACGCGATCAATTCCAGAAAAAATTTGTTGATAATAATACGAAAGACATGACGCTTCTCCAGGTCATCATGGCCACTTCTGGACATGACGTCTTGAATGAACTTTCTAAAAACCACCCAAAAGAAAAACTTCGAATGACGAATGAACTTCGCACTCTTTTTGCGGATCGTCGAGAATTCCAGGTGGATGGAATCGTGACAAAAATTGCGGGTTTCAAACTTCCACTTCCTGAAGGCAATACGGATTTTTCTTCGAAGGATCATTTTTATAGATTTCGACTCAATTCTGGAGAAGTAACTCTTCGTGTGAATGATTCGAAAAAAGACACCACTGAAAAACTCAATCAGCTCACGGATCTCTTCCGTCAGGATCTCAATAAAAGACTTCAAGAGAGTGGTGCGATCCAAGGTCGTACACTTGAATTGCGTGGCACAGGCTGGGTTATCGCTGGCGTGGATGTGAAGCCTGGTGTGAAAAAAGACGTATTCATCAAAGAGCTCGATGGTGGTGGAATCGACTATTTCATCGATGGAGAACGGCTTGCTGATACACAGTTTGGCATTGCAAAAGCATATGAGAAATTTGAAGCTTCTCAAAAAATTCGTGATAAAATTCCTCTCTTCCGTGGTCTCACGGTGGACATTACCAAGGTCACCACAAATACTGCTGGCGAGAAGACATACGAAGGTTTTGTCGGCGGTGCGCCTTTCACCGCGGTAGAAAATGTTTCTACTGGAGACTTTGGGGCGGGTCCCTCGATTCTCCAAAATGGCACTTTCCTTCGCGCCAAGGAACTCTGGTTTGCGGAACAAATTTCTTCTTCTGATCTCTCTCAACTCAAGAATATTCCGAGCGAGCTCAACGAAGATTGGCTGACGTTGAAGATGGAACCGCCATTCATTGCGCATGCCTCCGGAAGTGTCCAGGAAAATCTGTGGAAATCAGGATTTGATGCGAAAATGTCGAGCTTGAAAGCTCTCTATTCTGCTTCTCTCTCCAAGAGTACAGGACTGAAAGATGCCATGATTATTGAAGAATCTTTCCTCTCTGAAATTCGTGGTGGTGCGAAGACACTTTATAACCAACTCGATCAACGCGCACTCCATGATGAGGATACTTCTGCGAATGATTTCAAAGGATACTACCATCAACTCCTCACATTGGGCGTACGATCTGGTGAAGCACAAAGTACCATTCGTCGTGTTGCGAATCGCTTCATGGGCGAGGTGAACCACGAAGGCATTGATGGATCTGACCTCTTCAAACTCGATGGATGGTCTGACACTCACAAAATTCTGCTCGAGCAATATCTCACATTCTTGGCTCCTATTTCACGCAAACAGAATCTGGATGGCAAAGATCGTGAATATATGAAGATGGTGGAAGACAAGATGTTTGAGAAGATTTTGAGATTTACGAAAAAGAGTGACGGTATTTTGTGGACCGATGTCCATCAATCCCTCAAGGCAGACAATATTGGTGACTGGGGCATCAAGGATTATGAAGATTTCCGCAGGAGCAGCAATGCTTCTGAGGGCGCAGGTCCTGAAATCCTGTATACGAATGAAACTACTCCAAAAATTGATATGAAGATTTTGGGTACTGATTCACCACCGCTGACGGCTGATCTGATCCATACGATCAGCAATGTTCCTAATCGATTGAATAATCGTGGGTTTGAGGTGTTGATGCGATATGCCCTCGAAAAGCAATACCGATCATCATTAGCAGATCTGAAGGAAACTCCTTTCAATATTTCAGAAATTAATAAAGTACACGCGCGTTTTGTGGCAAATTATAATGTGGATTTTGTCCGGTTCTTTTATGTGAATGGTGGAACTGCAGCGACTGGATTTCACACCTTCCCTAATCAAGTCGCTCATCTCAAAGGCTATCAGGTTGATATTCAAGATAAATTTAAAGTAATCGTCGATCGTTTGAAAACGCTTTAGCTTTATTTGACTTTTATTGCCATTTATGTTTTAATTGTGTATTCTTTCGAGTTCCCTTTCGGGCAGCTTTGGAAGGGTCCCTTGAAACATCGGCAAGCAGTGAGTCTTTTGCTCGCATTCTTGTTTATCGGCATGCTTTTTTCTGATTTTCGTCAGGAAATGAGCAGCTTTGACAGGAGTCTGTGGGTAAAAGTGCTCGCTGTTTGGACTCCAATACTTTCACAGGATTTTTCTTCGAAAAGAAGTTCGGTGTAAGTGTTGGAGAAATGTGTGTAATTTTTGCGTCTCCGGAATTACCGGGGCGCAGCAGTGAATTTCATGATTCGTTTTTTTTGACGCGTTGCGTCAGAAGGGGTACTACCATGTCTAGCAAATTTTTTCGCTCTTTCTCGTTCCTCGCCCTCGTCGGTCTCCTGGCTCTCGGCTGCGTCTCCGGATGCAATTTCAAGACGCCGTGGGGTGGCTTCGAGATCTCGAGCAACGAGAAGAACGGCAACTCCGACTCCAAGAAGGAGACGGAGCTCGCGCGCCTGCGCGACGAGCTCCGGGAGCAGGAGCGCCTCGGCAACGAGGCCCTCCTGAGGAGCATCCGGGTGGATGGGAGTGACCGTGAAACCGAAGAAGGTTTCGTCGGTGCTCACGCCGCCCGTGCCCGCCAGATCAAGGCGGACATCGAGAAGCTCGAGGAGGAGTCTTCCTCTCCCGCTCCTGTCCAGAACAAGGCGACCCCCGACAACACGTCTGGGTCGTCCTTCCACTGGAAGGGGTGGGGGGATGTCAAGAGCCCCTTCTGGGCTCTCGTGCTTCTCCTGAGCTGGTTGACCGCCGTTTTCTGGCTTCGTGATGACAACGAGGCGTGGGGTGCGGCGACCCCATTTGTCGTCGCGTTCGTCGGGGCGTGCATCATCGCGCTGACCCCGGGGGCTCGCGAGTATGCCGGACGATTCCTCATCGCCGGCATCATGCTGACGGTAGCGACGTGGTGCATCTACCGCGTCGCCGCTGTCGGTAAGCTCGCGATCGGGGCCATCGCGCTGGTCCTCTTCTACGGGCTCATCTAGCCCGTACCGTCTTCTGCATGAAGTTCCTGCTCGTCAACACACTCGACCAAACAGCAGAACTTCGTGTGGAAGGCGGCCCATCGGCCTGCCGCTCCGCCGCTCTCGAAAGCCCCCGTCGACATGATGTTGACGCGGGGCTTTTCCTTTTTCCTTGACATAATTCTATTCTTCATTAGAATAAACCTCTTGTTTTCACATATTCTTATGAGTTTTTTCCGACGAATTTTGGTGGCGCTTTTCATAAGTTCTTTTTCAATTTCTTCGGTGTTTGCTTCTTCGCGTGTTCCTTTTGCTCTTACGACTCAGATGGATCATCCTGTGAATCTCAGGGTTGCGGCGCAGATCGACCGTTGTCAGTCTTTGATTGAAAAGGCTTATTTTTCTCTACCTTTTGGGCATCGGACGGGGCTGGAGAATCTCCAACTCTCTTGGTCTTCGAAGGCGAGTCGTGGGATGGGTGGTGGCGACACGATTCACATTCGTTGCAATAACATGACCGATAGTGAACTCGTCGCAGTTTTCATTCATGAAATGGGGCACATCTTGGATACTGGTGTGATTCAGGGAAATGCGGCATCTGGTGCGAGCGCTTTCCGGGACAATCGAATTCAACTCTTCAACGATGACAGAAGCATCGGTTTTTATTTGATCAATTGGGTGAATACCCAGCAGCAGATTCGTGGATCTTCGCCTCTCGACTTTGTCAGCGGCTACGCCCAGACGGATCCTTTCGAAGATTTTGCGGAGAGTTATGTTTTCTATGTTCTCCACGGCGCGGATTTTTCTGAGATGGCACAATATAATGATCGTTTGAAAAAGAAATATACTTTCCTCCGTGACCAGATTTTTGATGGACAGGAGTTCCTGAATAATTACAGGAAGCCAAATTTGAAGAGTCGGTTCTTCGATACAACCCTTCTGCCATTTTCACTTGAAAGATTTCTGAAAAGAGTCTAGAGTTATATTCGATTGTTTTTAGGATATTAAGGCTTTAAGGCTTTTCTAGGGCGTAAGGCGTTGATACTCCTGAAACACAAGAGATCCCTGCCCAAGTGGTGGGGGTTTTTTGTTTGTGCCTTTTGTTGATCTTTTGCTGCACTTTCGGTAAGCTGCTTCCGCATTCATGGCGGATATGGTGAAGTGGTTATCACGGCAGTTTGTGGATCTGCAATCATGGGTTCAATTCCCGTTATCCGCCCCATTTGAATTTTATGATCGACACTCCAAAAAAATCTCTGGTGATTGTGTGTGGTGGACCATCGGAGGAGCGCGGGATTTCGCTGAACTCGGCGAGGTCACTTTTTGATCATATAGATCAGAATTCTTACGCGGTCTCGCTGATTTATTTCAATCCAAATCTCGAGGCTTTCCTGATTTCTGAACACCAGATTTATTCGAACACGCCTATGGATTTTGATTATCTTTTGAAAGATTCTCGCCAGCGGCTCACGACTTTGCAACTTCGACAAAAACTCCAATCGACGGACATCGTTTTCCCCGCGATTCATGGAACTTTTGGTGAGGATGGAAAATTGCAGCAGATGCTCGATGAATGGGGTGTGAAGTATGTGGGTTCTGGCGTTTCTGCCTGTGCGCTCACGAATGACAAACATCAATGCAGTCTGTTTTTGAAACAGCATGGATTCTTCACTTTGCCGAATATTGCGTTGCAGCGCGGCGAACGACTTCCGAAACTTCCTGTGGGGAAATATGTGGTGAAGCCTCAGAATGGTGGTTCGAGTATTGGTGTCCACATCTTCGAAACGGCCGATCAATTGGAAGAAAAAATTCAAAAAGTCTGGGCTCTGGATGAATATGCTGTGATCGAACCTTTTTGCGAGGGCATCGAATTTACGGTGATTGTTTTGGAAAATGGAAAAGGTGAAGCGGTGGCGCTCGTGCCGACAGAGATTGAGTTTCAGGGCGACACTTTTTTTGATTATCGGAAGAAATATTTGGCGACGGGAGAGACGACGTATCACTGTCCGCCGCGGTTTCCTGCAGAAAAAGTGAGCGAGATTCGCCGTCAGGCGGAGGAGATTTTTGGTCTTCTGAAAATGCGAGATATGGCGCGACTAGATGGATGGCTGATGCCGGATGGGAAGATCTGGTTTAGCGATATCAATGCGATTTCTGGGATGGAGCAAAATAGCTTCCTGTTTTTGCAGCCGGGGCTTTTGGGATTTTCTCATCGTCAGACTTTGCAATATATTCTGGAGAAAAAAATTACGCGACGCGTGAAAGATGGACTCGTTCGCGAGGCAATTCCGGTGATCTTCGGTGGGAGTACTGCGGAGCGACAAGTGTCGATCATGAGTGGGACAAATGTGCTCCTGAAACTAAAATCTTCTGCGCAGTATGAATCACTCGCTTATTTTCTGGAACAGGATGATGAATCGTTGTATCAGATCCCGCACTTTTTGTATTTGCATCATGCGGGAAATGAGATTTCACCTTTGATTCAAGAGTATATAACTTCTGGACTTCCGCAGGTTCCGGAAGATATTTTTCCGCGACTCGGAATTTCCCGTGATGATCTTGATGAACCACTGTTTGTTCCGAAGAAAGAATCTTTCGAATCGTTGGCACAAAAATATTCTTTTTTCTTTCTCGGTCTCCATGGTGGTGTTGGTGAAAATGGTATTTTGCAGAAGAAACTCGATGCGCTCGGCGTTGCGTATAACGGTCCGGGATCGGAGGCTTCGGCGCTGTGCATGGATAAATTTCTCACGGGTGAACGCGTGATGCAGGCTGGCGTGGAGGGCGTGCGTACAGCGCGCAAGATGCTGGTGCGCCTGGACGAATCTGCGAGTGATGTGTGGGCGCGACTGCGCGCGGCAGATTTCCCTGAGTCGGTGATTCTCAAACCGCGTCTGGATGGATGTTCTGCGGGGATTTTGAAGATTCATTCGAGTACACAGTTGGAGCAATATATGGCTTTTCTCCGTGGAGATTTTACTTTTATTCCAGCGCAGGCGATTCATCATTCGCATGGACAGATCGGACTTCCGACCGAAAAAATTGAGGAAGTCCTCATCGAAGAATTTATCGAAACGGATCGTGTGACGATTCGTCATTTGGAACTTCATTGGCAAGAGAAGACGAAATGGATCGAAGTGACGTGTGGGGTCGTGGGCGAGAAAGGCAATCTCCATGCGATGAATCCGAGTCAAACAGTGGCGGACCTGGATATCCTCTCTCTCGAAGAAAAATTTATGGGAGGGACGGGTGTGAATTTCACTCCTCCACCGCGCGAATTTGTATCAGCGGAAATTGTGGAGCGTGCGAAAAAACGTCTCGAAAAAGTCGCGGAGGCACTGGGGATTGCAGGATATAGTCGCATTGATTTATTCCTCAACCGTGAGACTGGAGAACTGATTCTTATTGAGGCAAATTCACTGCCGGGCTTGACGCCATCAACGGTGATTTTTCATCAGGCACTTATGGAAAATCCTTCTCTGTTGCCACGGGATTTTCTGGAAAAAATTATTGCGCTTGGGAAGCTGGCTCGCTCTCGTGCCCTTTGAATTCTTGTGAATTTTCCAGGATTTGTACGATATCTTCGTCTTTTCCTGAAACTGCTGATGGATCTGGCGCGAGTTCCGATTTCTTCTGGCCTTCGATTCTCTGAGCATATCTCTCTGGCAAACTTTCGAGTGAGAGTTTGGTGAGCGAGAGATAGTCGAGTGGATCCACGAAATATCCATCCTTGTGGATTTCGAAGTGGAGATGTGAACCGGTCGTCATGTGGCCTGCGCCTTCGCTCCCTGGTGCGCCGCCGCTGAGACCGATGATATTGCCGGCTTTCACAAAGTCATTTTCTTTCACGAGGATCTGCGATACGTGACCGTACACGGTTGTGAAATTATCTTTATGCGAAAGAATGATATAGCTGTAGCCGAGACCGTTGTCTTTTATTTTGTAAACGTAACCATCTTTTGGTGCGCGAATCGGAGTGCCTTGCGGCACTGGAATATCGATCGCGTTGTGGCCAATGCCGAAACGCGCTTTGTATGAGGCATCGCGGAAGAATGCACTGATGCCGCGCGTCGGCTGGACTGGCCATTGAAACTGCCCAGTGTCTCGCTGCGATTGATAATCGTAAAATTCTTTCGTGCGTTGATCGACGATGTTTTTGAGATCGGAGTATGAAACGTTGCTTCCGAAATCCTGAAGCTTTCTCTGGACATAACGCATGTTGTCCTGGAGTGCACGGATAGCAAGAATACTCTCCTCTTGTTGCGCGAGAGATTCTTCCATGAGTTGCTGATACCTCTCTTCATCGCCGTGAGTGTCGGTGAGGAGTTGCGCTTTTGCGAGTTTTTGATCATCAAGATTCTGCTTCTCTCCTTCGAGTTTTTGCTGCAGGCTGTCGAGTCGATTTTTCTTACTTTCCAAACTCAGTTGAAGACCTTCGTAAATTTTCATGTCGTCCTGGAGTTTGTCGAGGAGGTTCGCGCCGGCTTCCTGAAAGAGGCTCACGGAACTCATCTCGTCGAATGTATCGCTGAGTGATCGGTCAGAAAAAAGAATTTTTGCAGTGCTTATTTCTGGCCCATTTTCACCGTTTTCGAAAAAAGTATTTTCTTGAACGTACTGCATTTTTATATAACTCTGGAGGAGGAGCTTTTGATCCTCGAGAGCCCTCCTTCGAGCGTCAATTTCGTCGGTCATCGCGTCGATGTCTTTTTGTTTCATCGCGATTTGATCGGTGACGTTGAGTACTTTTTTTTCGCTTTCTTGCATTTGCGCATCGAGAAGGAGAATCTGCTCTCTCAAAGTTGAGAGATTTTCGCGTGTTTTTCCAAGCTTCTCTTCTGCAGCATTCGAGACGGCACTGGAAGCGCGATAGTCTTCGGTGGAAGTTTTCAAATCCTGCTGGAGTTGATAAAGGAAAAATGTGTTTTTGAGTGCCTTTTCAGAATAAGCGTCTGTTGTTTGCTCGGGGCTGAGAATCGAAGTCGCTTCTGGAACGATCGGCTGTGGTGGCTTTTCACGTTGGACTTTTTCTTCTTCTCGAGGCTGCGGAGAGACATCTGAAATTGGCTCAGCAAAGCTGATTTGAGTCAACATGAGAGTGCTCAGAACTGAGAGTGCGATTCTGTGAAGCCATTTCTTTTGCATAAATCTTGTCATTATATCACAAAAACAGCTTTGGCGGAAGGGAGAAAAGACGATCATTTTCCTCTTGCCAAGAGCTTTGGAATCTCATACAATGCGACCACTATGGCACATAAGAAAGCCCAAGGAGCTAGTAGAAATAATCGCGACTCGCAGGCACAACGCCTCGGCGTCAAACTCTTCGGAGGTGAGGTTGTCAAAGCTGGAAACATCATTGTTCGTCAGCGTGGCTCCAAAATGATCGCTGGAGATGCTGTGGGAGTTGCAAAAGATTACAGCCTCTACGCTCTGAAAGACGGATTGGTGAAATTTTCTGAAAAGAGAATTCTCAAATTCGATAAAACTCGCGTGAAAAAAACTGTCGTGAGTGTTCAATAATTCTTGAATTCAGCTGCAAAATATGACCCTCTATTTTGACGGCGGCCCAGAGTCCCTCGGTCCTTCGGATAACGAAGGGAGTGGGAGTAAGGTTTCTGAACAGGCCCATGAACAGTTTCGGGAGCAGATGCGTGCTACCACGCAGAAGCTCAAAAACATGCAGAAGGGCGAGCAGAAGAAAAAGAAGAAAGAAGACCGACTCGCCAAGATTCTGTCGGATTTTTTGAAAAAACAGACGAAATCTCATTTGGTGCTTCTCGCTGCAAAACTTCTCGCAGAAGGTATCCCGGCGCTTTTTGTTTTAAGTATGATGATTATCACAGATCCCGAATCACTCGCCGATTCTCGCAAGACTTTGGATGAAGAAGGTCGACGACTTGATCCCCTATCGTGGACTGATGAAGAAATAGCTATTTTCCCAGAAGTGAATGGCGATATGATTGATTGGATGAATATCGTGGCGGAGTATGCTGGGCGTGACGCGATGAAATTTTTAGGAACTGTACGGAACTCAGAAAAGAAATTGAAATATATTGTACTGGATTTTGCTTCGGCTGTTTTGAAAGATTATTTTGGAGATAAAAATATGGAACTGGAGACAGAAAATGCGCAAAAATTATCGGTGCAGATTCTGAAAAAAGTGATCGAGTCCGTGCAGCGCAATGCTGAACAACTTGAGAATATTCGCGATATGCAGGATATGGGTGGACCGGTGGAAGGACATTTATAAATACATGAATCGCAAAAAATTCGCGCCTATTTTTTTTCGGAGACTTGAGAAAGAATATGGGTCTCAGAAATGTTTTTTGAATTTTGGCAGTCCCTGGGAACTGCTGGTGGCAGTCATGCTCTCGGCGCAGTGTACGGATGAGCGCGTGAATCGCGTGACCCCTGCGCTGTTTGAACGATTCGCGGATGTTCGTGAGTACGCGAAGGCGACGCAGCGCGAGATGGAGAAATTGGTGCACTCAACTGGATTTTACCGCAATAAGGCGCGACACATTCGAGAGTCGGCGAAGATGATTGTGAAGAAATTTGGTGGCGAAGTTCCGGGGACGATGTCGGAACTCTTGCAACTTCCGGGTGTTGCGCGCAAAACAGCGAATGTGATTCTGTCGGTGGCTTTTGGTCTCAACGTTGGTGTGGTCGTCGATACACATGTTGGGAGAATTTCGCGACGACTCGGACTGACTTCTGAAATGTCACCAGAAAAGATTGAGCAGGATTTAATTCCCCTTTTGCCCCGAAAAAATTGGCACGAGTATTCACTTTTGCTCATCAGTCATGGACGCGCGGTGTGTACTGCGCGGAAGGCTTTTTGTGGGAAGTGTGTTTTGAAGAAGGTGTGTCCGAGTGCGGGGAGGGTGTAAAAAGGTTTGATTTATTTCTATTTTTAATGTATACTAAAAGTAGTTTATAACTATCTCACCATGACTTCCCAAATTTCTTTCACTGCTGATAATTCCTTAAAGCAGAAAGTCCTTGAAAAAACGAAGAGAGAAGGCCTGACGCTTAAAGCGGTTTTACTCTATTCCATGAAAGCTTATCTGGAAAATCAGATTCGGTTTGGAATTCTCCATGATCAAGAAGTAGATGTTGAAGAAGTCTTTTTTGATGATAAAAAAATTCATTCAAAGGCTCGGAAATTGGCAAAACTTTTGAAGTAATTTATGCTCATTGTGACTGATTATATTTTTCGGCATGAACTCAAACCTCTGGCCAAATATCTCAGTCTTCGCGATATCTCACAGGGAGCCTCGAAAGTCCTAAAAGATCTGGCAACTGCCGTAAAACCTCCACGAAAACTGGAAAATTTCCGTTTTTTCAAAGTTCGCATTGGTGCTAAAACTCAAGGGCGTATGATTGTTTTCGCGACGGTTGGAAATTCCAAAATTGTTCCGGTTCTTATTCGTCTCAAAAAAGACAAAATTTTTGGAATGAATATGTCGATGAATAATCCTGATGTCTGTAGGCAGATTGATGCGAACCTTGAACGTGTTTTGGATGATATCGAGAAGGGCAAATGCCAGAGGTTTGAAGTCTGAGAGGGTTTCTCAAATCCCCAGGAAGTGAGCGACTTTTGTTGGATCAACTCTGTAGGGCGTTGCATGCCCTTCGAAGAATTGATGGGCTCGAATGAGGTGCGGATGGAGATCAGAAAATACTGCTACAAGATCACGTTTTACGAGTTCGGCATAATCATTGACACCCAGTCCTTTCCTTTCGTCCAGGAGTTTGAAAAATTCATCGACTTTCGTTCTATTGATCACGACTATTTCTGTCACTTTTTTTCTGAAATCGAATGGTGAAACTGCGATGAAATCTCTCCAGGGACATGGCGGACTATGAATGTATTCCAAGGATATTATTGGTGTGCCTCTGAATTCTTCAGGATTTTCACTTGCAAAAAGTTGTTCGACTGCTTCTGCAACCTGTTCGTGAGTTAATCCCCTCTCTTCGAGGAATCTCGCATCTGTTTCGATGAGCTTTTGGAGGTCTTCATCTGGACCTAAATATCCGTGATGGAGATCGGAATTCCCTGAACCGGCACTCAATAATCTTCTCAGCTCTGAGGGGCTGGGTGGGTCGTCGGGCAAGAGTAGGTGGTTTTCTATAATTCTTGTCATGTTTATAGTCTGGATTCTAGTACTGAATGAAATTTTTTAAAATTCCCTTCCCCTCCGGCGTCGCGAAGCTTTCTGGGTGGAATTGGACGCCGAACAGCGCGAATCGTCGGTGTTCCAGCCCCATGATCGATTTCTCTTCTGTACTAGTACGGGCGGTGACAATGAGGTCCTCTGGAAAATTTTCCTCATCGACGACCAGCGAATGGTACCGCATTGCTTCAAACTCGCGCGGGATTTTTTTGAAAAGTTTGCTTTGTTTTCCGGCTTCCGTGAGGGCGATCTTCGACGTTTTTCCATGCATAATCTCTGGAGCCTGGACGATCTGTGCGCCGTTCAAATAGGCGATGAGCTGATGGCCGAGACAGACGCCGAGGATCGGGATTTTCCCGGTGAAATGCCTTATTGCTTTGTCGCAGATGCCGATGTCCGCTGGGTTTTCTGGAGTCCCCGGGCCCGGGGAAATCACCAGATGTGTCGGTTTCATGGCTTTCAGTTCGGCTAAAGTCTTCTCATTATTTTTGAATACCACTGGATTTCCTCCCAATTCTTCGAGATATTGGGCGAGGTTGTAGGTGAACGAATCGTAGTTGTCGAGGATGATTGTGCGCATGTATACTGTGGCCGATGAACATTCTGGAACAGATTGAGGGAAAAGGGAAGAGTGGGCTTGCGACCGTGATGATGTTTGCGAAAGAATCAGCTTTCGATCCGCTTCGAGCCGGGACGCTTCAGGATCTCTCCGACCACGGCGTTTCGTCGGTGAAAGATGTTTCCGTTGGGAAACTTTTTGTTTTTGAGGGGCTTTCGCAGGAACAGGCTGTCTCTTTGGAGAAAAATTTGCTGGTGGAGGAGACGCACCAGATTGGTGCGGTGGACGGGCTTCCGGCACATTTGAAAAAAGGTGACTATGTTTTTGCTGTGTCTTTCCTGCCGGGTGTGACAAATCCGGAAGTGGAATCTTTGAAATATGCTGCCGGACATTTGAAGATTACTCTCGAAAAAGTTTTAATTGCGAAAGTTTTTGTGTTTCATGGGTCTGTGAGCGAGAAAGATCGTGCATTGATCGCGAGTGTTCTGATGAATAAAACGGTGGAATACGAGCTCGTGCAGTTGCCGGAAACTTTGGCGCTTGGAGCTTCGAAAGAAATGAAGGTGGAGAATGTGAAACTCACGACGGGACTTGCTCAGATTTCTGCTGATCGCAGCCTTTTCCTGAGTCTCGAGGAGATGAAAGCTATTCAGGAATATTATCTGCAACTGGGCCGCGATCCGACGGACTGCGAGCTCGAAGTGATTGCGCAGGTGTGGTCAGAGCATTGTGGACACAAAACTTTCAAGGCGAATGTGGTGATGAATGGCGAACAGAAAATTCCGTTTTTTACACGTATCAAAAATGTGACGAAGGCGATCGCGCATCCGGATGTGTGGAGCGCTTTTCATGATAATGCAGGAGTCGTGGCTTTCGAAGGCGATACTGGTCTGTGTTTGAAGGCTGAGACGCATAATGCACCGTCGGCGATTGAGCCTTTTGGTGGCGCTGAAACGGGGGTTGGTGGTGTGATTCGCGATATTCTCGGGACAGGACGTGGGGCAAAAGCGATTTCGGTGTTTGATGTTCTCTGTTTTGGAAATCCGCAAACTTTGGCCGCACATGTGCCGCGAGGGTGCTTGCATCCAGAAGTTACTTTCCGCAAGGTTGTGGCGGGGATTCAGAGTTATGGGAATAAAATTGGTTTGCCGAATATCAGTGGAGCTTTATTTTTTGATGATTGCTATTTACCGAAACCGGTAGTTCTCGCCGGATGTATTGGACTTATTCGTCGGGACATGGTCGACAAAATGCCTCCGCGGGATGGTGACGTCCTCCTATCGATCGGTGGGAAAACCGGGCGCGACGGGATTCATGGTGCGACTTTTTCTTCGGGTGCGATGGAGAGTTCGACGAAAGATGTCCAATCGCAGGCGGTGCAGATTGGCTTCCCAGCTCTGGAAAAACGTCTCATGGATGTTCTGGAAATTCTTCGCGATCGTGGATATATCCGCACGATGACGGATTGTGGTGCGGGAGGACTGAGTTCTGCGGTGACGGAAATGGCGCAGGATATCGGTGCAGAGATTGATTTGAAAAATGTTTCTTTGAAATATCAGGGGCTCCAGCCGTGGGAAATTTTACTTTCAGAATCGCAGGAGCGCATGGTGCTCGGTGTGGCGCCGGAGGATGGCGAGACGGTGAAAGCTCTTTGTGAGCGCTATGGCATCACGGCGGATATCATTGGAAAATTTTCTGATAATGGCAAGATGTTGCGGGTGAACTATGGCGATATGAAAGTGACCGATTTGTCTCTCGATTTCCTGTTTACGAAAAATCCGACACAGACGATTACTGGAAAATTTGATGCGGTGCAATTCGACTCTGCTGCGATTCCGGAGCTTTCTAGCGATGGACTGCGCGACACAATTCACAAAACGCTTTCGCATTTGAATGTGTGTAGTCGAGAGCCGATTGTGCGACAGTATGATCACTATGTTCGCACGGGGAATTATTCTTCATATTTCGAAGGTCGTCATCGCGATACTCCGCAGGATGCTATGGTTTTCAAACCTGTGCTGGATAGCGATCGTGGATTTTCTGTGGCTCATGGAATGTGTCCAAATACGTCTTTTATTGATCCGTATCATGGCGCGATTTCTGCTACGGTGGAAGCTCTTTCGAATTTGCTTTCGCGTGGTGTGGATTTGAAAAAAGTGTTTTTGATGGATAATTTTATTCATGCGAAACCTGATAATGAGATCGATATTGGGACTCTCGATCGAAGTGTAGATGGAGTCTGTGATGCGGCGACGGCTTTTGGTGCGCCTTTCGTGTCGGGGAAAGATAGCTTGGGTGGGACTTTCAAGGGCGACAATGGTGTCATCAAGGTCAAACCGACGCTCTGCGTGACGGCGGTTGGCATTATTCCGGATGTGAAAAAATCTCTGCCAAATCATTTTCAAAAATCTGGTAATCGCCTCTTTTTCGTGGGCAATGTGGATTTTTTGCAGCTCGGCGGTTCGGTTTTTTCTCAGATTCGCAAACTTTCTACCAATAATGTTCCACGCGTGGATGTCGAGAAAACGAAACTGGTTTTCGGTGCGCTATCGGCTGCGATGGCTGATGGCTGTGTGATTTCGTGTCATGATGTGAGTGACGGTGGAATGGTGACGACGCTCGCAGAGATGTCGATGGGTGAAAATTTGGGGTGTGAGATTTCCCTGGATCAATTGCATTTTGCACCGACGGTGGGGATTTTGTTTCATGAAACGCCGGGATGTTTCGTGATTGAGGTTTCACGCGAGTTTGATCCTTCGAAATATGGAGTGAATGGGAATATTTTTGAAATTGGCCATATTCGCAAGGATGATACGTTCATTATTATGAAGCATGCCACTGCGCTTTTTAACACTTCTGTTGGTGAGCTTCGTAATTGGATCAAAAATCCCCTTTTCGAGAAATATTTTCCGGTGGGTAGTCGCAATCTTCAGATCGAAGAAAGTCTTTCGCATGACAGTTCTTCACCTCGGGCTTTTGCTACTCTCTCGAAGAAGCCTCGGACACTTGTTTTGCGTGCGCCGGGGATTAATAGTGAAGAGGAAACGCGCTACTCTTTCGACCTTGCTGGCGCGGATGCGCGGATCGTGGACATCGTAGATGTGACGGAAAAAGATTTTGAAGAGTCTCAAATTCTCGCTATTCCTGGAGGTTTTTCCTATGCTGATGATCTCTCTTCCGGGAAAATTTTTGCGGCGGATTTGATTTATCGTTTCGAAGAGAGCTTGAAAAAATTTGCGGAGTCGGAAAAATTGGTGGTGGGAATTTGCAATGGATTTCAGGTTCTCGTGCGAACAGGACTTTTGCCACTGCGAAATATTGGCTCATTGGAATCAAATCTCGTGCACAATACGCACGGATTTTTCTGTCGCAAGATTCGGATGGAGATCGTGCCGAGTAAATGTGTGTGGACGAACAATCTCGAAGAAATGATTTTCTCTGCGCCGGTGGCTCATGGAGAGGGGCGATTTATGACGAAAAATCCAGCGATGATGGAGAGGCTTATTCGTGATCAGCAGATTGTTTTCCGCTATATCAATGATGAGCGCGAGGCGACAATGACTTTCCCATACAATCCGAATGGATCGACGCATGCGATTGCTGGAATTTGTGATCCTTCTGGCCGAATTCTCGGCATGATGCCGCATCCTGAACGCGATGCACGTAACGTCGTCAAAGGTGTTTTCTCTTCCTTCGTTGGGATGGAAATTCTGAAGAATGGATTGAAATATTTCGAACAGTTTTAGAAAAACTTTTTTTATTACTGCTGCTGTTCCCTTTTCTGTGCTTCTGCGAGCATTTCTGTCATTTTCTGTAACTCCTCTGCAGTGAACTCTTTTTTCTCTTGAATACGCGTCGTGCGTGTCGTTTCGAACGGATTTTTCTGGCCTTCTTTTTCCATGAGTTCTCTGGTGATGAAGATCGGAACGCGCGCTTTGAGTGCGATTGCTACAGCGTCACTCGGACGAGAGTCGATTTCTATTTTCCTCTCTCCCTGGCTCATTTCTATGATGGCATAGAAAGTCGTTCCTTCCATGCGATTGATGACGACTTTATTGATTTTTCCGCTCATGGCATAGACCATCATGAGTATCAAGTCGTGAGTCAGTGGCCTTTCATTTTGGACGCCTTGCATAATATTTCCAATATTACGCGCTTCGGTGGGTCCTATCCAAATAGGAAGCACTTTATTGAGCTCACGGGTATGCAAAACAATGACTGGTGTTTGCAAACTCGGTTCTTCGAGGAGAGCGATAATCTCAGCTGGAATCAGAATATCCATCTGTTCAATTGTAGAACTTTTCTTTTAAAATTGCACGTTTTCTGTGGGGTTTTTACCGAGAATTGCTGGTGTTTGTGACTCTCGATGCTCTTAGCGAATTCACGATAACGCTCAAATCGATAAGCTCCTGAATGACGGCGCCGATCACCGGAATAATGAATCCGAAAGCGGCAAATAACATGCCGACGATACTGAGTCCGATCCCCCATCCGATGCTCTGCAGCGCGATTTTGATCGTTCTCTTCGCGATGTTGAGGGATTCCAGAACGAGTTTGAAATCTCCGCCGAGGAAGACGAGATCTGCAGCCTCTGAAGATGCGGTTTGTTCTTCATTGCTGAAAACCATACCGATGTCTGCGAGAGCCAGAGCTGGTGCGTCGTTGATGCCGTCGCCGACCATGGCGGTGACTTTTCCGGCATCTTTGAATTCCTGAACACCTCTTTGCTTGTCTTCTGGCGTACACTCTGCCCGTATCTGCATTTCGATTCCCATTTTTCTGACGATTGCTTCTGCTGCTTTTTGTTTATCACCGGTGAAGAGGAATGTTTCGATACCGAATTTTTTCATTTCATAAATCGTCGAGATGGTATCTTCTTTCACTTCATCATCGAAGTAGAATGTTGCGATTTTTGTTCCCCCTCCGGGGACTTCGTCTTTTCCTGATTCGTCGAGGAGGAGCTCAATCGCCATTCCCTCTTCTCCTTTCGCACGAACGAGGTGATACACTTTTCCGTTTACTTCACCTTTGATGCCTTGTCCGATGATTTCTTTGATATTTTTTGCGTGATATATATCTACATTTTCTCGTTTCCCTGTCTCGATAATTGCCTTTGCGAGCGGGTGGAGTGAATTTCTTTCTATTCCCGAGGCGAGCGCCAAAATTTCTTTGCGAGAATATTCCGTGCCAGCGATATCGATGTTCGCGAGTTGTGGTTTTCCGATGGTGATGGTTCCTGTTTTATCGAAAATGACTGTATCGATTCTCGAGAGGACTTCGATGGATGATAATTTTTTCACGATAATGCGCTTCTTGGCGCAGGCGCTCATGCCTCCCATAAGTGCGATGGGGGTCGCGAGGATGAGTGGACATGGAGTGGCGATGACGAGGACAGCAAGAACTCTTTCGATGTCTCTCGTGAGCAAAAATGTCACAATGGATATAATCGCCGTAACGAGTGTGAAGAATGTACTATATTTATCCGCTAAACGAACGAGCGGCGCTTTTTCTTCCTGAGCCTGCTGGACCATTTCGATAATCTTTCTGTAGGTCGAATCTTTTTCTTCTTTGTTGACCTCGATGATGATGGAATCGCCAACGTTGATGGTTCCGGAACGCATTAAGTCACCGCTAAATTTTTCGAAGAAATATGGCTCTCCAGTGAGTGACGATTCATCGGTGGTTGCCGCCTGCGATATTAAAATACCATCGAGAGGAATCACTTCACCTTTTCTGACGAGAATTTTTTGACCGATTTTTACTTCGCTCATTTCTACTTTTTCCGTTTCTCCGGTTTTTTTCATGACCGAAACCTGACTCGGAATGCGATCGACGAGCGCCGTCAGTGATTCTTTGGCTTTCAGACTGCCATATCTTTCCAGATTTTGCCCGGTTGCGAGCATCAGCGCAATGACGGTTCCGACGAGCCATTGACCGGAATACAGTGCGATAATTATGGCGCTAAGCGCTATGTAATCCAGTGCGAATTGTTTTTTGAGGAGTGATGAAACGATTTCGATGACGAGGTCATAACTTCCGAGCACGATAAGGCCGATTGCCAGTGACACGGCGGTCATTTCGAAATTCATCCACTTCAAAATGAGATATGTGAAAATCCCGAGGAGAATGATAATCGGCCTGATGAAATTTATGAGAATACTTTTTTCTTTTTCCATAAATTCTTGGTTACGTGCATTGTATCAGGTCTGTGGCGCGATGCACACACAGGAATTGCATTCGATACATTTCAGGCGATTGTGGATAATTTTTAGATCCTATCACATCCCGCGTCGATCGCCACGCCCAGTGCTTCGAAAGATCTCGCTGGAGCCATAATTTCCACTGTCCGTCTTCTCTGCATGTGCCAATTCTTGCGAAAAGTCGTAGAAAGCAAAGAATCTTCTTTTTTTATGACTGGACTGTTGAAGCAAGAAAAGTTAGTTCAGGAATATCAGCAAAAGTCTTCAAAATCCCATCTGACTCCGAAAAATCGTGACTTTTGGAAAGTTCTGTTGGAATTACATAACAGGCGATTCCTGCCTTCTTTGCTGCGATCAAACCTCTTTCTGTATCTTCGATTGCGATGCAATTTTCTGGTCTGTTCTTCGAAATTGAAAGTGCGAGGAGATATGGTTCCGGATGAGGTTTTTCATTTTTCACATCTTCGTTTACGACACAGAAATCAAAATATTTTGCTATTCCTGTTTTCGAAAGAATGATTTCGAAATGTTCGCGATGAGAAGTTGTTACGACTGCCATTTTGACTTTTCCATAGAGTTTTTCTAGCGTCTCTTTCACGCCCGGGATAAGCTCTGTTTCCGATGCGAGCAATTCACTGTAATAGTCGTTTCGCATCTTCCTCAACTCTTTTATTTCTGAATCTGATAATTTCAAATCTTTGAGTAAAGTCCAGGAACTGATGTTCTTTTTGAGTGAGAATTCAATAAACCATTCATGAGTGACTTCGACACCCACTTTTTTTAAAATTGCTTTTACGGCTTTGAAATAGAGTTTTTCGGTGTCTACTAGTGTTCCGTCGTTATCGAAGAAAATGGTTTTCACACTGGCATTATAGCATCTCATTGGCTGGGGATGAGGGATTTACCCCTTCGCTTCGCTGCGGGGCGTGGGCTTCTCACCCTCTTTCCTGATCTTGCATAGCTTGTTGATTTTCAGCCCCATGGGAATGAGAAGAAGAGGTCGACATGTTAGCAGCTGTAATTGTTAATACGCCCCAACTAACAATTGAGAATAGAAGTGTTGATAGAGTTAGGACTCTCCATTGAGATTTTGCGAGGGCTATGTTGTTTTTTAATGTATAAGCTATTGCCCCTAGAAATAGACCAATAGGAATCAGATTTGCAGAATACTTGGGTGTATCCACAAAGTGCTGGATTCCACCGCTGGCCATGCCGATTCCTAGGGAGAGCAGCAGAGAAAAGAATATAAATTTAACTGTTCCAGCTTCTTTTAAGTCTTTTTTATTATAGATAAACTCCTGAATATAGTGACCAATTATGAATAATGCCACACCAATGAACAAAATAGAGACATCCCATGGATTTACTCCTTCCCCTAAATGAACAATAGCTCCAGAAATAAACCCTGCCCCTAGAAACATTGTGATAAATGTAAGGAAAGGAAAGATGATAGTTTTTGTAATTGATACTTTTGTATTCATTTTATGTTTAGAATTTTAAAGTTACTACAGAGACGTTTTTCATTGGCTGGGGATGAGGGATTTACCCCTTCGCTTCGCTGCGGGGTATAAACTTCTCACCCTCTTTCCTATCAAATGTTTTTTCTCCGAGCTTCGCTCAGAGAAAAAACATTGGCTGGGGATGAGGGATTCGAACCCCCGAATGCCGCCTCCAAAGGGCGGTGCCTTACCACTTGGCGAATCCCCAGTGAATATACGAGCGGCATTATAGCGATTCTGCTTTCGAAGTGCAAAAGTGCCCTGTTTCTTGTTTAGTTCAAGAGTAATAAAATCAATCCTACCATTTTGTCTTTGTCTTTTGGATTACTCTCAGCTACGAACAAAGTGATTGCGGTCAGTGCTTCTGCTGTGAGTCGTGCGGGATTGAGGATGCCTGCTTGTTTCAAGAACCAGATGAATGCGAATGCTCCGGAACGCTTATTTCCGTCGACGTAGGGATGATTTTTGACCATGAAATAGAGGAGATGCGCCGCTTTTTCTTCGACTGTTGGATAGACATCATTGCCTCCGAATGTCTGAAAAATATTGCCGACAATTCCTGCGACGCTCTGTCCGCCGCGTTCACTGCCGAAAAGATCCGTCGTCTCACCTCTTTCCATCAACTCGTGCTTCAATTTCTGCAGCGCCTCTTTCAATTCTTCTGCGGTAAACTCTACTTGTTTTTTGGTTGCACCAGCAGTTGGTAACTTGATTTTGTCGTAGGCATCGAGCGAAAGCCATGTACTGGCAAACATTTTGATGAGCCCTATGGCATCCACGGCTCCTATCGCTCCGCCTGATGGCAGGAGCATCTTCACTTCTTCTACGACTTTTAGGAAAGCGTCGTAGTTTTTTGCGATGCGCTTTTTGTTGATGGTATAGCCGCTTACAATATGAGAATGGAGCGTTTTCGTCGCCCATTGACGAAAGGATGTGGCTTTTTTTGAATTTATTCGATAGCCAACCGAAAGAATTACATCCAGATTGAAACACTCAATATCACGGGATATTTCTCGATTCCCTTCTTTTTGAACTGTTGCAAAAATTGCAACAGTTGACTTGCAATCAAGCTCTCTGGAATTGAAAATATTTTTTATATGGCGAGATATGCCTGATTTATCAGTACCAAAAAGATCGGCAATTTCAAGATAAAAATCACGCGTCCTGAAAAGCCTCCCACGTTTTGCAACGGGGAGGCTTTTTTTGACTTTCAGGCTTTTCTAGGCGTTTGGAATTTCTATTTCTTCTGCTCTTACAATTTCTTGATTACTTTCTCTTTTTCCTGCTGATCACTCGGCGCGATCCCCAGAGACTGGCGACGGCCGTGACACCGTAGATCCACATTTCTGGACCGGTGTGGGCGCTGTGGAGTGGAGTGTTTCCGCTCACGGGATGCAGAACTTGCGCTTGTCCTACTGAATTATTCTGAAGTGGTTGCATGGTTTGTACTGGCACATCTCGGTAGACAATTTTCGTAATGACTTTTGGTTGCTGTACTTCTTGCTCTTGTACTGGAGTCTGATCCAAAACTGGAGTTTGATCCAATGTCTGAGGCTGGTATGCAATCTGTGGTGCTGCAATTTTTCCTGCGACGGTCATTGGAAATGAAGAGTTCACGGCACATGCCTGGTCAGCAAGTGATTTCCTGTTTGTGTTGTAGAGATTTGCGAGTTCCGGTGTTTGATTCGCCGAGTAACTGAGATAAATATTCTGAAGGCTTTGTACTCCTGCGGCACAGGCGATGTCTTTTTGACTTGGTCCTGTTGCTGGCGGCGGAGTTGTTGCTGGAGCCGGAGCTACTACAGTGCCCGGAAGATCGGGTGGGAATGTACAGCCTTTTGTTACGAGTTGAGCACGGAGTGTATTGTAGGCATCGGCGTTTGCTGCTGTTTTGTTGCCGTTGAATGATGCGAGTTTATTTTTTAATTCAATGATTTTTGGATCACACTCTTGTGCCAAAGTGTTTACTGGTGCTTCCGGCTTTGCGGAAACTTCGTTGGAGACCCCGATATCAAATTCATCTTTTGGATCACTGGCGATGATGAAATAATAGTATGTCGTACCGTTGGTAACATCGGTATCGGTGTATGTCTTCACGCTGTTTTCTTTTCCTACGAGGTACTTCGCTTCTGGATCGGAAATTTTTACTGGGGACTTGGTCGAGCGATAAATATCGTACTTGCCAACTTTCGTGGCGTCGTTCGAATCGGTCCAAGTGAGTTGGACTTGTTTGTCACCTTTTGCACCCGTCAGTGCGATCGTCTGAGGCGTTTGCGTGGCTGTTGGATTCGTGGTCACGACGTTTGATGCGGCAGATTGCTTCTGTGTTGCCCCTGTACCCTTGATGGCATATACGATGTAGGTCAGCGGATCTGTTGTGAGTTTTTCTGGATTATTGTCAAAATATGTTGGCGCCGTAGTGCCTGCTGGTTGATCAATTTTTTCTTTTGTTGCAGGGGCGAGTTTCGTCCAGGCTTTCGTCGCGTCTGTGGATGCGAGATCGGCGGTTGCTGGAGCTGTCTGGGTTCCGAGTTTTCGGTAGAGGAGATATCCATCGGCGCCTTCGACTCTGTCCCACGTGAGATCGACGCCTTTTTTACTGGCGTTGTAGGTGACGACTGCGGCGAGCTTGGTTGGGGCGGCGATCGTGTCGTCGACGGGAGGTTCGTAGACTGCGATATTTGAGAATGCTGATTTCAGATCTCCGGTGGTTTTCACTGAGCGCATTACGTAACTGTAGGTTTTCTTGAGATCTACCTCTGCACTATCAGCTTGGGTCGCAAGATCTTTTGCGGTCAACTTTGTAGCCTCTCCCAGTCTTTTCCATTCTGGTTTTGTGATATTTTCTGTCGCCATGTCTGTGACTTTGGTATTTTTTCTGTAAATTTCGTAGCCATCAATATTTGTGAGATCTGTTGGTTTCGTCCATGTGAGGCTGAGTGCGGTGTCTGCCTTTACTACTTTTAATTCTGTTGGAGCTGTGAGCGTTAGTGGTTTGTAGATAGCGATATTCGAGAATACTGACTTTACTGTTTCTGATGTCTGCGCGGAACGCATAATGTAACTGTATGTTTTTGTCAGATCTACTCCATCTTTGTCTGCTGCTGCACCAGAACCGGATGCGATTAATTTTCCAGTACCTTCGCCTGGCAGCCTTTTCCATTCTGGTTTTAGAATATCTTCTTCGGTTGGCGCTGCTGTAACTTCGCCATCTTTTCGATAAATAATGTAGCCATGGACTTTTATGTCTGTTGGCTTCGTCCAGGTGAGATTTATGGCACTATCGCCCTTTGCTGCTGTCAAATTTGTTGGCGGCAGAAGCGTTGCCTGTTTGTATACCCCTACATCTGAAGGGTTCGACTCTTTTCCTGATTTTACTGATGTGATGACATAGGTATATATATTTTCGAGTTTTGGTCCGTCTGCTTTTGCACTGTCATCCAAATAATATGCATCACCCTTGAGTGGCGACAGATCAACGTCGCTCAGATTATCTTTTATTAATTTCCAGCCTTTTCCTGCTCCTGTTCCTAGATCTTCTTTCGCAGGTTTTGCCACTTCTCCATCGTGTCTGTAGAGAAGATATCCATCCAAACCTACTGATCCATCAGGCTGTGTCCATGAAACATCTATACCATTTGTTGCTGCTTTATTTGCCTTTAGATTTGTTGGCGGAACGATTCCGTACTCTGATCCCGGACCTCCTGTTGTAAATGTATATTCATCTGCATATCCTGATCCCAGCTCTCCATCACCAGCCTCAACACTCCATTTGTATGTTGTGTTTGGTTTTAATTTTCCTGCTGGAACTTGAGCCATGAGACAGGTCCATGTCCCCACCTGTGGTTTTTGCTGAGGAGCAGATAGAGGACTACAGTCCAGCGCACCCCCATCAGCATTTGTCCAGGATCTATTCCAGACTCTTGCCCCTGTTGGATCTTTTACATACCAGTTATAATTTCTGACGGTATTTGGCTTATTGTCTGGATCTCCACCGTCATGCCAGCGCAGTATCACCTGTTGTGATGTTTCTACTGCACCATCTCCTGCAGCATTTCCTGGGAGCCAGAGAGAAGGCTTATTTGGTTTTTGATTCGTACTTCCAACTCCTGGCGATACGGTTAATTCATTTGAAATTGCAGTTTTTCCAGCATCTCCTGGAGATACAATCTTGTAATAGTATGTTTTTGTCTTGTCAGGAACGGCATCCTCGTATGTCTTCAGCGTTATGTCGAGTGGCGCTGAATTAATTGCACCATTGTTCGTGTTGACTCCCGGAGTTTCGGATCGATAGATATTGTATTTTCTGTTTGCTTCACCTCCGTAGGTGTTGGCGTCTATCCACTCCAGAGTGGCTTTTCCATCCTGACTTATGTTTTTGAGCGTGAGCTGAATTGGGACAACTTCGTAGGATTCTGCTTCTTGCTTCACGCATGTCGATGATAAGCCTCCGATTGGTTGGCTTGGAACTTCATATCCAGTTGGACAGTTCTCTACTGCCTGAAATTTCCCTTCTATCGACCATTCTGATGGATCAATTCCATCACCTGACTGTACTTTCCAGACATACATTCCATCTCCGCCGAGTGCAGCTTTTGTTACCGGAGTATATTGGCATGTCCAGGTATTTTCCTTTTTCACGGTCGCTGCACCCGAAACTATGTCGGCATCAGTTATCCCCTCGCAGGTATTTTCGCCCTTTAATTGACTGTCATGGAATCCTCGGCCCCACACTGGATTTCCTTCCGTATCTCCCTCTTTCCATATTTTCCACCGATAATTTCTTTTTTTCTGTGGTGCGTTGTCCTCATCACCCATATCTTTCCAGGCCAGAAGGAAGGGGAATTTCACAATCTCGCTTTGGTATGGATATACGAGAGCAGGAGAGTTTGGTTTTTTGTTTACTTGTTTATTTTCTGCCTCTGGACTTCCCCTGACAACGACCCAGCTGTTTTCTGAAAAATCCTTTGTTTCTGTTTCTCCATCTATTATTGAGGTTGCAGTTCCTTCCATCTTCACCATGTAGAAATATTCTTTCCCATTTTCTACACTGCTGTCTTTATGTCCATTCACTGGGTATGCTGATTTTTCATATTCGAATAGTAAATTTTGTTCATTGAATTGCCCAATCTCTGGTATGTATTGCTGTGTTACCTGTAATTTGTATATTTTATACTTTTTCACTATTGCATTTATAAAGTCAGAGTCCCCTGTGGCGAATTGAGTGATATCATTCCACTTGACTATCACATATCCATCGCCTGCTTCTGTGGAGACGCCCAGAGGGCTGGTATCCGAGTTCAATTTTTCTCCAAAGCTTCCTTTAAAAAGCCCACCGCCCTGCGTCGTCATGTAGATCACCGCTCCAACAATGGCGAGTCCGAGGACTGCGAGGAGTAACTTTCCTTTTTTAGTTGTGAAAAAATGATCTTCGGGTTTTTGTTCGACAGCGACAATTTCTGGCTGCGGGGCAGACGACGTCATCGGTACTACCGAAACTGCTTGGGTTTCTGGAGTTTTTTGTTCTGACTGACCTCCATTGAGATTAAAAGCGTCCATGAAAGGTTTTATTTTTATTTTTTTGCTTCTTTTCATTGTAGCACTTTTTTCAAGCTTTGGCCAGCTTTTACTGCATGGTCATCTCTTGAGCTCGGATTACGGTCTTGCTTTTTTGAATAATATGCTCTATAATGTACTGGAAGTGAGTTTTAAACTCATATTTAGTACTTATATGAACAATAAGCTAACAAAAGGTCACTATGTAGAAATCTTGTTGAGGTCTCCTCAGACCGTTTTTTCTGTCAGAGATATCGCCCTGTTCTGGCGTGAAGAGGCAAAAAATGCTGTCCGAGTTCGATTGTATGATTATGTAAAAACTGGAAAGTTGATTCGCGTACACCATGGCATCTATGCCAAGGATGAAAACTATAGTCGTTTTGAATTGGCAACGCGTATTTATACTCCATCATACCTGAGTTTTGAAACAGTATTGACTCGTTCCGGGATCAACTTTCAGTATTATAAGACTCTTTTTGTTGCTTCGTATGTCACGAGAGAGATTGAAGTTCGAAATCAAAAGATTTCTTTTGTCCGCATGAAAGATTATGTATTGAGCAATACTGCTGGCATTGAATATCTCGACGGTGTTGCCACTGCAACGAAAGAACGTGCATTTCTGGATCGCATTTATGTCAGTAAGGATTATCATTTTGACAACTTGGGTGCTCTGGACTGGAATAAAGTTTTTGAACTTTTGCCGATCTATTACAATGAACGAATGGAGAAAAAAGTAAAAATGTACTTCGAGCACTATAGAAGTACGCATCTCGATATAACCAAAAAAATATGACACTGGATTATGCAAAACACAAATCGATATTGCTTCAGATATTGAAAGATATTTACTCTGATACGAGCATTGCGCCTTATCTGGGCTTCAAAGGCGGCACTGCTGCACTTCTCTTTTATGGATTAAACCGAAACTCTGTTGATTTGGACTTTGATCTCCTGGATGAAAGGAGGGGGACCGAAGTGCTTGAAAAAATCCAGAAAATTACTGCAAACTATGGAGCGATTACTGATTCTCACATTGGGCATTTCAATCTTCTGAATGTGATTTCTTATGCTTCCGGTGCGCAGAAAATAAAAGTTGAGGTGAGCCGTAGAAGTTTTGGTTCGCAGTATGAGACGAAATCATCATTGGGCATTTCGATGCTGGTCATGGCACCAGCAGACATGTTTGCACATGGGCTGATGGCGATGCTTGAAAGGGTCGGGAGAACAAGTCGAGATATTTTTGATGTCTATTTTTTTGAGAAAAAAGGCTGGGAAATAAACAAAAAAATTGTTGAAGATCGCTCAGGAATGACATTCAAAGAAACTCTGCTGAAATGCGTGGAGACACTCGAAAAGATGGATAATCGTCATATTCTGGATGGCTTGGGCGAATTACTGAGTGAACCTCAAAAAGATTGGGTACGTGCAAAACTGAAAGAAGAAGTGATTTTCCTCTTGAGAGTCAAAATCGATAGCCTCGAAGTATGAAGTAATTCGATTTCTAGAAATACTCTGAAAATGCTGGTGCTACAACGCTGGCGACCATGGCTACGAGAGTGATAACGACGGCAATTTTGAAGGAGGTTTTCATGAGAGTGTTTATTCTGCTATTACGGTATCTGTGAAAATATCTACGACACCTTGCTGATCAGTGACTTCGAGAGAGACTTTGTAGCTTCCTGGATTGTCGAAGGTATGGGTGATATTTGGCACGGTTGCGTCTCCGAAAACTCCGTCATTGTTGAGATCCCATCGATATTTACTGATCGTGCCTGTGGCGCAATTGCTGTTGAAAATAACTTCGAATGGCGCTTTTCCGTTGTGCTTATTGACTTCGTAGCAGGCTTTGACTGGGACTACCTGGACGGTGATGAGGATCGTGGCGGTGTCTTTTTTTCCATCGGCGCCGAGGGCTGTGACGGTGGCGGTGTAGGTCCCGACCTGATTGTATTTGTAACTGATTTTGGCGCTGTCTTGTCTGGTCGGTGTTTTGTCGCCGAAATTCCATTCGTAACTGAGGATTTGTCCATTCGGATAATTCGATGCTGATGCGTCGAAAGAGACGAGGAGTGGGATAACTCCGGTGAGAGGTGATGCTGTGAGTCTTGCCTGGAGACCTGGAGGAGCGACTTGTACTGTGACTTTTTCTTTGACTTCGTTGTCGTCGCTATCAGCGACTGTGAGGGTTACCTGATAGGTTCCTTCTTTTTCATAGACGTGATTTACATTGGCGCCGTAGAGATCTTCTGTTCCATCACTTTCGAAATCCCAGCGATATTCGACGATATTATTGTCTGGATCGGTGGAACGGCTCGCATCGAAATCTATTGAGAGTGGTGCTTTTCCACTGATGACTCCTTTTTGAGTCTTTGCGGGGATGCTTTCGATCATCGCTTTTGGGGTTTGTGATGGATTTCCGACGATGATTCTTTGTGTTTTCGTGGCAACAGTTCCTTTGTCATCGGTGACTTTGAGACTTGCTTCATAGACGCCTTCTTTTTTGTAGCCGTAGCTCACGGTTTTGCTTCTCTTGGTGCCTGTTCCGTCACCAAAACTCCATTCGTATTTCGTGACTGTGGAATCCGGGCTGCTGGATTTGCCTCCATCGAAGAGGTAATTTTTATTCACAAGGAATTTGCCGTTCGATTCTGGAGTGACGCTGATGACGGCCTGGAGAGAGAAAGCGTCGGAGATCTGAATTTCTTTGTCGGAAGTGGCGTATTGGCCGCTGTTGTCGGTGACACGGAGTGAAACTTTGTAATTTCCGGTCTGATCGAAAGTATGTTTCACTTTTACGCCGGTGGCGTCGCTATACTTCCCATTTTCACTGAAATCCCATTCATAATTGACGATTTGTCCATCAGGATCTGATGACTCTGATGCGTCGAAAGCGACTTCGAGTGGAGCGCTGCCTTTCTCTGGCGTAGCGGTAAAAACTGCGGCGGTCGTGACGTTGCTGATACTTACGATAACTTTGTGATCTTGATTCTTGATCGTTTCGCCGGAGGCCAAATCTATCATATTTACCGTGAGATTCACGGTGAAGAGTCCATTATTTTTTCCTTTATTTTTGTAGTCATGCGAAATTTTCACACCGGTGCCTGTCTGTCCATCTCCGAAATCCCAGACGTATGAAATGATGCGATATTTCGTCAGATCTATCACATTCTCCATGCCGGTCGCATCGAAAGAGATCTGGATCGGTGCCGTGAGATTCACTGTCTGGACTGGCTGCGTCACGATTGGTGGCTGTGGGAGTGGTTTTCCGAGAGTCATATTTTTTGCATCGAGCTTCATATACATGATGAACCACACGGCGAGGAGCACGATCATCATGACTCCCCAGAGAATTGCTTTCCAGGTGTAGCCTTTTTTGGCAGGGTCTTCTTTTTTGGCGATGAACGATTTGAAGAGCGCGACCATTGCGAGTGCAAATGATGTAAACGCTAGCGAAATAAAAAAGATGCTCGAAAATGCCATGAGTATCTGAACAAATTTCGTCGGATCAATGCCAAATATGTCAGCGATCGGCGTGACGTGAGAATCTGTGGCACCCAAAAATCCGAATCCGAGCCCGAGGAAAAGTACTCCAAATCCTACCCATGCTCCGAGGAGTGAATAGAAAACTTTTTTGAGTTTTGAAGTTTCTGGTTTTGATTCAGTGGCTGGGGCGCCAGCAACAGGCTGCGATGCAGTAGCTGGCTGTCCTACGACTTGAGCTGCTTCTGTTCCTGTTTTTTTCTCTTCTGGCGGTGAGGTGAGGTCTGCCATTTTGGAAAGATTTTAAGTGTCTTTTCTGATTTTGAATTTTCGTTTTCTTGCGGTTAGTATACCAAATCCGGCCATGGTCGCAAGCGCGCTGTAGAGTGAAAAATCTCCTGGTATGACAAAAATATTCGTGGCACCGCTTTTGAGTTTTCCATCAAAAACTATTTCACGTATGATGCTATCTTTATTTCCGTATGCATCAAAAACGCTGAACTTCACGGCAATTTTCCCCCATGCTTTCTGAAACTCCGCTGTCCATTTTCCTGGAATTTCTGTCGTGTAGTCTGGATCATCATCTTTTACTCCGTTGCCATCTGTGTCGAAATAAATATTTTTGTCGAATTCATATCGGATAATATTTCCTTCTGATTTTGAGAAATCAAATTCGACGGTTCCGGTATCAGTTTTGAAATGGATTTTGCCGTCGATGAGGTTTATTTCTGGCTTATTCGTGAGTCGTGCATCGATCTTTGTGAGGTTCGGAGTGCCAGGATTGGCGAAAGTTTTTTGCGGATCATTTGCTCCTTGTGCATTTTCTGGAGCAGCGTCTTTGAGTCCTGCTGTGGTGCTCAGGAGAGGACCTTTTGGTTTCAAAAATCCTGCATCAGTTGTTTTTTGCTGGAGACCTTGCTGCATGATTTTTGGTGGCTCGATCACTTTTTTATTCGGATCGATGACATAGATCATAAATGGTTCTGAGATTGCTTCTCCAAAATTGTTGTCGATGACTTTGAGGCGTGTTTTGATGCCTTTTGGCGCTTCCTGGAGGAAATTGACGGTGATAGTTGATTTATTTGTTTCTTCGTTATTGAAAAATCCATCGCCTTCGAAATCCCAGACGTATTTTTCGATCTGCCCATCAACATCCGTACTCGTGCTGGCAAATGTTATGGTTTCACCAATATTGATACTTGTTTTACTGACGGTAAATTTGGCTGTTGGAATTTTGTTGGGACCGTTGATGAGCGTGATCGTCGGTGGAGGATTTTTTTCGAATGGATCGAGGTCACTGGCCTTCGAAATCTGCCCTTCATCGTCTTTCATTTCGAGTGCAAAAGCGTAGTCTACGGTTTCGCCTTCTTGCCCACGAGTTCCGATGTTGAACGTCACATTTGGGCTCGTCGTGACCCTGGTTCCGATCTCTTCATCTGGAAATCGCACATCGTAATACCACCAGCGATATGTGACGATCTGTCCATCGAGATCTTTTGCATCGATCGCGCGAACCTGAACAGAGACCGGCGTCTTGAGGTCTTGTCCTTGCGGGATGACGATCATAGACTTGAGTGTCGGCTTTTGGTTAATTACTCGCACTCGGATCGTACTGTCGATGTCTGATTTTGCAGGATCTTTTTCGTCGCTGACTGTGAGAGTTACTGTGTAATATGATGGACTACTTGGAGCATTTTCTTGTGGGTTCGTTTCTTTGTATATATAGGAGACGACTGGCTTGGTACTTTTCTTGCCGTCGCCAAAATTCCAGGAGTAGGTTAATCCATTATTCCCTCCTTTTGAGTTTTTCGAGTCAGATGCGTTGAATGAGAGGGTCGCTTTTCTGTTGACGACGATTGGTTGTGTCGGATCCACTTCCTCATTGTTGACTGAGACTTTTACGACGGCGAGTGGCTTGTCGCTGCCACCAATAATCACTCGACGCATGAGAGTATTTTTATTACCTTCGGTGTCGTAGGCGGTTGCTTTGATCTGCACTGCGCCGGATTTTGTGAAGATATGATCGAAGGTCGCTTTTCCATCTTTGAAAACGCCGTTCTCGACTTCATTATCTCCAAAATCGATATCGTAGTTCGCTCCGTTTTCGCTCTCGAGCGTGAAACTCAGTTTTGCCTGCTGATCTGTGTTCATTTGGGCGCTCACTGGATTCGTTTCTGGCCACGCGATGTCGAGAAGATTTTTGACGGTGATTTTTTTCTCGTCGAGCGTGCCTTTTGTTGGTTCATTTTTGTCATTCACGATGAGCTTCACAGGATATTCTCCTGTTTTCAAGAAACGAACGACTGGGCGCTGAGCCGATTTATCTCCTTCTATAAATTTATAATCTTTCCCTTCTTCTCCTGTGATTTCCCAACTGTATGTCAGGCCGTTGTTGGTTCCATCTGGATCATATGAAGGCGATCCATCCAGTTGAAAATCCGCTGGTCGATATCCCCAAGGGCTCGTTACTTTCATTTTTGCCACCGGAGGCGTTGATTCGACAGCCAGATCCAGCGTCATTTTTGCTCCATCATCAAATTCATTTTCTGCGCTGTAGGTGATCGAATACTTCGCTGGCTTTCCGAAAGTAATCTTCAGAATAGGATCATTACCCTTGATTTTATCAGCTTCATTGTCGGTCGTGCTGCTTGTCGCGCTCCATGTTCCTGTTGCGCGTCCACGATCGCTTTCTATCTCTCCACGAAGCTCGACTGGTACTCCTGTTCGTATTACTCCTGCTGGAAATATTTCTATTCCTGCAGAAATTTTTGAAATGATAATTTCTACTATCTTTCTATTGATGGATCCGTCTGTTCCTGTCACCTCCAAAGTAACTCGATAATTTCCTTCTTTTGTGTAGAGATGTTTTGGTGAGACGATCGAAGGCTCTTTTGGTGATCCCGTGATCTCTCCACTTCCATCGCCGAAGTTCCATCGAAATTGTGCAGCATCTTTCGTATCTTCGGCGTTAAACTGAATCCCATCCTGGGGAATGCTGCTGAGTGCGATATACACCACGTCTCTGTTTTCGATGAGCGTTCCCTCCTCGCTGTAGTGGATTAAATATTTTTCATCGTCCGTATCTTTTACTTTATATTTCAGATTGATTTGGCCTGATGGAGGATTGACGTTCACGTTGATAAAAGCCTCCCCTTCTGCAAATTTTTGATTGTCTTGGCTTTTAATTTTTGCGCCGGCTTTGTAAGATCCTGCTTTTTTGTAGAGACATGAGGCAACTGCTCCAGATTTTGTGCAGACTACATCAGCATTTTCACCGAGGTTCCATGTGATGTTTTCTGGGAGAATGCTTTTCTGTGATGGATCGTTGGATCCGACGGTCGAGAAATTCACTACAAGTGGAGAAGACCCCTGTGAAACGTTGGCGGTCAGTTTCACTTTGACGCTTTCCTGAGGGCTGACATTCACGCTTTTGAAAGCTACGCCACTCGCATATTTCTCACTATCCTGACTTTTGATTTTGACACCAATTTTGTACGAACCAGGTTTTTTGAATGTACAGCTTGCTGTCGCCCCCGAAGGAGTACAGGAAATATTCACATCTCCGTCGAGCGAGCATTTGCCACTTTCTGCTGTACATGTGCTGCCTGGAAACCATTGGATATTTTCTGCTTTTATAGTTTTTTCTGTTGGATCGCTCGATCCGACTGTTGAGAAATTGACCGTGAGTGGCGCGGAACCTTCTGAGACATCGGCTGTTAATCTCACTTTCACACCTTGAAGATTTTTTGTAGACTCGAGATTTTTGAGAACTGCATAGGTCGTCTCGAGATCTTTTAAAATTTGCGCCAATGTGTCTTTTGCAGATTTGATATCTTGAGCGCTTTTCAGTGTTTGGAGATCAGCGCTGATACTCTCGAGCGTTTCTTTTTGGCTGTCTGATACTTTTTCTGAAAAAGCTCCTTTGATGACATCGAATTCTGTTTTTAATTCTTGGAGGCCGTCTGTTTTTTCACTTCCGATTGCGGCTTTGAGTTCTGCATAACTTCCCTGAATATTGCACGATCCGCTTCCGGCGTTTCCGGCGGCGCATTTTTCTTTGTCATACGTCACTTTCGTTTTCAAAGTTTTTACAAATTCGTTCCATTGGCTCAGGAAATCGTTGTAATAGTTCCCTGGTGGATCTTTTGCACAATTTTTCGCAGCATCTAGCTTGTCTTTGTTGATCGCCATATCGATCAGTGAATAATTCGTATCTGAGCAATCGGTTGGTGGATTTTTCTTGATAGCTTCTGCCTGCTGTTTTACTTTCTCCAACCAGTTCGCGACAAATAATTTTTGCTGAGCGACAATGTCTCCCACGATCGTGAGTCCGGAGTATCTGTTCGCGATCTTATCGAGTTCGCTACGGATTTCGTTCCATCGATTTTCTATCTGACCGAGGGCCCCGAATCCATCGTCGAGTGATGTGAATTTTGCGCCTGTGTTCCATGCGGTGTCGATACTTTGCTCAATGGCGGTAACAGCAAATGTACTGATCGCGTAGTTGCTGTAGGTCTTTAAAATTTTTCGTGAAATGCTCAGAATTTGATCGCTGTAGGATCCCCCCTGGACTCCGCTTGTCACTGTCGTTGTCCCATCTGACTGGGTTTCTGTTGGGCTTCTGTCTGTTCCGCTCGGAGCTTTGAGTACGGTATTTACGATCGCGAAAGACGCGGCAATTAATAAAATTCCTGCGACTGTATATCCCACAATTTTTTTTGCTTTCTCTGGGCCGTCTGTTTCTCCTCGAGATGTGACGTAGAGAACACCGGCGTAGATTATCATGATCACTGCAATGAGTCCCAAAAACCCGAGTGCAAAATTCACGATTTTTATGACAAATTCTCGAGCGCTCGTTGTCTGCGTGAGTGAGGCGTCGTAGCCTGTTGTTTCTGGAGCCGTGAGTCCACCACGAAAATCGGTGAATGAAGTCGAGCCACCGGCATCTTTCCCACCCATGACGCAGTCTCCGAAATTACTCCAGTATTCTGAACTAAGAGCGTTCTCACAATCTACTGCGTACGCTCTTTGGCTGTTTAGAGCTCCTGAACATACGAACGCAATAGTGATGACGAGTGCTATTTTTGAGAAAATTTTCATTGTGTCTTTGTTTTTGAATTTCCCCTTATTATATCATGAATTCAGCTTTGGAGCAAATCACCCGTTATGGTGCGATGTTGATAGGCGTCGTTATTGGCTTAATGATCGTTTCTCTGTCGAGTTTTACTGTCGAATTGACGATCGCAAAAGCTGCAAGCGAGATGAGAATTCCGATAATGGCGCTGGCGATGATTGTTCCTGCTTTTTTGGCGTTTTCTTCTTTTCCAACGTCTGCAACATAGAGATACCCCGCGTAAATCAGCATGAGGACGGCAATGGTTGCGATAAACCCTGAAATGAAATTGGTGAATTGAACCACGAGAACTTTGGTATTGTCGACACTTGGGAGCGAAGAGCCTTTGTTTGGAAAAAGAATTTCCCTGACGACGAACTCTGCAACTCCTACGAGCACCAGCGCTCCGAGTGCCCAAAGAATACGGTTTCTGTGGCTCTTTGCGGTGTCTTCATTTCCGAAACTGAGTGCGATACCGACTCCACTTCCGACGATCACAAGCACTGCTACTGCAGCGATGAACTTTGTCATGAATCCATAGATGCCTTCAATAATTGTCGTTCCTTGCTCTGCGTACATTTGTGCATTTGATGCATTTTCGAGAAAATCTCCTGTTTCTCCGAAGAAAACTTTTTTCACAACGACATCGGCGAGAATGATGACGATCAATGAGGCGATAGAATATCCTATGTTTTTTTTCTGACTTTCTGAAATTTTCTCTATATCTTTTCCGGCTGTCACAAGCCGAAATCCTGCAATAATAAGCATAGTTACTGCGATCGTTCCAGCGACATACTTCACGACGTCGATGACAGTGAAAATAATGCTCGTCAACTCTTTGGCTCCGTCAGCACCTGTGGATGATCCGTGTGTCGCCGTCTTTCCTGGAAGATCGACCTTGTCTCCAATTTCGTTGAGGACATTGAACTGTGCATTTGCCTGAGCCACGAATGTCAGCGAACACGCCATGAGAGTGATTACAAATGCGAGCTGAAGGATGATTTTTTTAGTTTTCATATTTTTATTTTTTATGAGAATTTCCCTGCGATGACTGTGGAGACGAGTCCAAATGCTCCGTAAATAACGAGAATTCCTATCACCGAGAAGAGAATAATTCTTTTTGCCTGCTCTATTTTTCCTTCATCGCCATTATTGGTCATGTACATGATGCCTCCGCCTATGAGCGATAGGACTGCTAGCGGTCCAACAAAAGAAATAACGTAATTGGTAAAACCCACAATTTCGGCAACTCCTTGCGCTGGATTCAATATTGGTTTCACTCCATCCACACCGGTATAGGTATCGAAATTGAGGTTGTAAAAAACTTTGGTTACAACCCGATCAGAAACGATGATCATTATAAATCCTACGACTCCCCATATGAGTTTTTTCTTATCCATATCAAAAGATTCTGGCTGAGATCCCAATGTTGCGAGTCGAAATGCACTCACGATCACCTGTGCAACTGCTATTGCACCAACGATATATTTCAGAAATGTAATGATGATCTGCACAGTTTTACTGAACAATTTTGCGCGACACTGAATCGCATTTGGATCGCTCAAAATAGTTTTATAACAGACGAGTCCATCACTTTGATAAATAGCCTTTACGGCGTCATCACTGAGACTGAAAACTTTCGTTACTTCTGATGCAATGCTGATGAGCCCAAGGCCCAAAACTCCATACATTATGCCGCTTTTTGCGCTGTCAATTTTCCCCTCTTCCCCATCAGCGAAGAGTATTCTGAATCCAGAGATAATAATCATGAGAATTGAAATTGCCATGATTATTGGTCGTGCGACCCCGATGAGTCCACCATCTCCTCCTCTGTAGCCTCCTACAAGTGTTGCGAGTTTTTGCAGTGCTGTATCTCCATTTTTGTCCGGAGCACCAGGAATAGTTCCGTAACTCGTCGAATCTGGAAGATGAAAAGGTCCGCTACTTTGTGCAAAAACGGCCATCGCATGGAGCACGATGGATAAAACTGCTGCTATGAGGAGAAATTCGAGTATTTTTTTCTTCACGTTTTTTGTTTTTAATATTTCTTAGTATTTTAGCATGTTTTGGCTTTGAAGTAAAGTAGTGGAACTCGATGGTCTTCCTCAGAAGGAGGTGAGGGAATCTTCTTGATTTTTCTGAAAATATGATTTTATGGCTGCGAGGCTTGCTCGGAGGCCCTGAGAGGTTTTTGAGAAATTTCAGAAAAAATTGCGAGGACGCGGGATCCAGAAGAGGCTGTTTTCAGCGTAAAGAAAATCAAATTGCTTGCAATTTGATTTTTAGCTGATAAACAGTCCTTCTGGTCGCGCCCGGAGCACTTTTTCTGAAATTTCTCAAAAATCTCTCATGGCCGGCGTACAAACCCCTTGCATTTATTCCGTTTTCCCAGTAAATTAGCTTCTGAGCCGAGAGGCTTTTTTTTAAAGACATCGATTCTATGAAAAACAATGCCCTTATTCGCTACTTCGTTGACTGCTGGGATGAGCTCAAAAAGGTCACTTGGCCAACGAAAACTCAAGCTGTAAAGCTTGCTACTATCGTTCTCGTTTCTGTTTTTGGGAGCGCTCTTCTTTTGGCTCTTTTTGACTTCCTCTTTTCCCAGGGATATCAATTCCTTGTCCAACTTTCACAAAAAACTTAATTTTTTATGGCAAAACAAGCTCAGCACACTGGTCGTCATTGGTATGTTGTTCATACGTATTCTGGTTATGAACATGCGGTTCGTGAAGCTCTCATGCAACGCGTGGAGACTTTTGGGATGCAGGATTTCATTTTTGAAGTCATGGTTCCTGAGGAGACCAGTATTATTATCAAAAAAGGTCAACCAGAAACTTTGAAGAAGCGTATTTTCCCTGGATATGTACTTGTGGACATGATCGTGACGGATGAATCTTGGTATGTGGTGCGAAATACTCCGAATGTCACGGGTTTCGTGGGCGCTGGTGGTACGATGCCAATCCCTGTTTCAGAGGAGGAATTCAAGCTGATTCAGCGACGTATGGGCGATAGCGAGCCGAAATTCAAGATCGACTTTGGTGTCAAGGATCATGTGGTGATTCTGGAGGGTCCTTTCGTTAACTATGACGGTCTCATTACGAGTGTTGATGAAGAGAAGGGCAAAGTGAAGGTTCATATCACTATCTTCGGTCGCGAAACGCCTGTGGAGCTGGATTTCACGCAGGTCAAGAAGAAATAAAGCACTAACCTCCCTCACTCGTGCAAAAATCTACTCTTTTCGTTCTCATCCTTGCTGTGCTCGTCACGCTGACGGTGACAACTTTTTTGAATAATGACCTTTCTAACTCTGTCACAGCGAATGTTCTATCTTCGGATGCGCCGGCCGAGCCTTCAGCTTTGAATGATACATCAACAGCTTCAGATGTGACTTCTCTTGATCTACCTGATTCAGCAACTGTTTCTGATCCTATTTTTGACCCTTCTTTTTTGACTCCCGAGACGAATTCTTCTGCGGTATATGGTCTTGCAGACTCTTCGCTATCTCCTCCGACAAACGTCTCCTCATTTCTGGCACAACGTATTTTCTTGCTTCAAAAACTTACTCCTGAAAACTTAAATCAAGTTGGCTTCAAGAATATGCAGCTTCAGGAATCACCTTTTGATCAGATGCTTTTCCAGCTTCTGGATCTTTCAATTTTCAAAAATCTTTCTGCACTTCGCATGCATCTCACGAATGGAAAAGATGTTTTTGCTGTCTTGCATGAATTCGAGTTTGATAGCATGGCGAAGGCTGTCTCTTTTTATAGCGATATAAAGCAGAAAATTGCAGCTTTTTCACCGCTTGTAACCTCGAATGAGACGAATCAGTTTGGAGAAAATTCGTATTATATGAATGATAAAAACCGTCCAGGAACCGCTTTTCTCGTTTTCCGTGTGCAAAGCCATGTGTTTGCTTTTTCGTATAGCAAAGCAAGTCATGACTTTTTCAAATCTTTGATATTTTTGCTTGCAAAGTAGCTCAAAGTCCGGTAAAAATACTCCGCGCCTTTATTACATTTGACGTTTGACATGTGACTTTTGACTGGTTACACGTCACTTGTCACAAGTTACAAGTTCCCTTCTATGCCTCCAAAGAAAATTAAGACCATTGTAAAGCTTCAGATTCCTGCCGGAAAAGCTAATCCTGCACCTCCAATTGGTCCTGCTCTCGGTCAGCATGGTCTTCCAATTCAAGATTTCTGTACACAATTCAATGCTCGTACCAAGCCAATGGGCGACACGATTGTTCCTGTGGAGATTACTGTTTTCGAAGATCGCACGTTTACATTCATTACAAAAACTCCTCCAGCAGCGGTTTTGATCCTGAAGGCTCTTGGTCTCCAGAAAGGCTCTGGAACTCCGAATAAAGTGAAGGTTGGGAAAATTACTCGTGCTCAATTGAAAGCTATTGCAGAAACAAAAATGCCTGATCTCAATGCGAATGACATCGAAGCTGGTATCA
>ERZ1292633.288-Hain-H41-02um-R1-288-length-63682-cov-10_pt1 | contig 63682 bp, 63 predicted proteins | sample MGYA00564406_ERZ1292633 | MGnify/ENA primary metagenome ERZ1292633 (study PRJEB36523, sample SAMEA6512639) | groundwater metagenome | collected 2019-01-08 | study: AquaDiva: Metagenomics assemblies of 32 groundwater samples | reverse complement strand
TTGCAAGAAAATCCCGTCGCGGGACGGGATTTTCTCAAAAGAATTGGCTCGAACCGCGTTTTGCTTTCGCAAAAGGTGGCGATTGAACCCAAAAAATCTTGGCAAATACTATACAATCTGCCTGCCGAGGCGCGAAGCGCCGAGGCAACAAACTCGCAACATACAATCTGGCTCCCCGGGTAGGGATCGAACCTACGACCTTATCCTTAACAGGGATCCGCTCTACCGCTGAGCTACCGGGGAATAAACTAATAATACCAAAGAAAAATTATTTTTCAACATTAAGACAAGGCCACGGTTTCACAAACCGTTTTTAAAAATCTCCAAGTCCTTTTTAAAGAGGAATCGCGCGATATCGGCAATCGCGTAGGTGATAAAGAAAGCCGCCAGTACGTCAATTGAATAGTGATAATGGCCGAGCAATACCACAATCGCAAAAATGACGGAAGTAATCAAAAATAAATAACGCAGTTTTTTATTTTCCCAAAATAAAAGCGTCAATAGAAATGGAAATCCGGTATGCCCGGAAAAAAATAAATCTCCGTCAAATATAAGACCATATAGGGGATTATCACTTGAAAGAGGGATTTGTACTGGGAACGGTCCAATATGGGTTAAACTAATAAAAATAGAACGTATAACGATAAAGAGCGCGATGCTTTTAATCGTGAAAGGAATTTTTCCGGGATCCAGAATAAGTATTATTGATACAAAAAACCAAAATACCAATGGGCCATAGATAAATATGCCGTCAACGTCATATACGCGGATATTGTTTAAAATTATATCCGTAACCGAGTTGCTGGCTTTTTCAGTGGCATACATTCCAGCGGCGTAATTTATAAATAAACTTCCGAAAAGAAGGAGTAAAGATATTCCTATGGAAATAAGAAAAGCGCGGTTTGAAAGAAATGGTTTAAATCTTTTCATTTTTATGAATTCATCTTATATCTTTATATGACTTAGTAATTGGTTTATGGATGATTGCCTCGGAAAAAAAATTTATTATATAAATAATCGCGGTTTTAAATACGCCTTGGTCAGATAGTCGTCTGCCGGACGTGTACATAAGAAAATCCGGTTTAAATTTTACTTTTCCCAAGCGATGCGCGCGTCGAGCGATATCTGTATCTTCTCCGTAAAATTCTATTGACGTGTTAAACCCGCCCATTTTTTCCAGTGTGTCTTTTTTTATTGTAAAATTGCCTCCGATAGCCATATATCCGATTAATAAATATGAAGGATAGGCAAGAACGCGCCAATAAACTTTTACCAAAAATTGCTGCCATTTTGGAATATCATAATAGATATACGGACCACTCAAGCATACAAGTTTTTGATTTTTTATGAATTCTTGCAAAATTGTTTCTACCCAGCCGTCGGGCATTCGCGTGTCAGCATCTATATAAGCAATGATATCGCTTTTAGCTTCAATAAATCCTCGTTGACGCGCCTTTGTTATGCCTTTTTCCTTTTCTCGCACTACTCTCACGCCCGGAAAAGTTTCCGCGATTTCTTTCGTTTTGTCAGAACTTCCGTTATCAACAACAATTATTTCATAAAAACCGCCAAGCGAATTTTTGAGGGCATATTCTAGACAGTCGGCGATGTATTTTTCTTCGTTATATGCTGGTATAATTAAACTAATCTTCATGATACGTTTTTATTCTATCATTATTCCCGCCCATAATGAAGAGCGAACTATTGGCGATACATTAGCTCATGTTGCGGCTCTTGATTACCCTCTTGACAGGTATGAAGTTTTTATTGTGGAAAACGGTTCAAACGATAAAACTTATGAAAAGGCAAAGCGATTTGAGGGGAAAAACATAACAATAATTTCTTCTTCAATTAAAGGAGTTTCAGCGGCAAAAAATCTTGGCATAAGAAAATTAAATAAAAATAGCGATTGGGTGATATTTCTCGACGCGGATACTATTTTAAAAAGTAATTTTTTACAAGGTATTAATAATTTTTTAAAAGAAAGTGAAAAGCGAAAGTATGTGGTAGGGACTACTTCGGTAAGACCGTTTTCAAAGACGACAACCGCAAGGTTTTGGTTTGCTGTTTATAATTTTGGGCACAGAATATTTAAGACCTCTTATTCTATTCAAATAATTAAGCGTTCTTTGCTTGATAATATTCATTTTGACGAACGATTGACCATGGCAGAGGATTTAAAATTTATCAAGGACGCTCGCAAATACGGAAAGTTTTTTTATTTTCCAACGGCAGACGTGTATACTTCAACGCGGCGTTTTGAACAAATCGGCTGGATAAAAATTTTTTTCTCTTGGATATTCGGTTATATAATTCCTTCTTGGCTAAAGAGACGTTTTACATATAAAGTTATTCGTTAATTATATATGAATTTTTTTTCTTTTACGATAAACGGCTTGATGAATTGGCTTAACGCGCATCAACAGCTCTCGTATATCGTCCTTTTTCTTGGCGCTTATTTCGAAACTTTGATTGGGCCTGGTTTTTTTATTTCCGGAGAATTTTTTTTAATTTCCGGCTCTGTATTGGCAGGCATGGGAGTATTGCATGTAGGATTTGTCGCCATCGCTCTTTACGGAGGAGGTATTCTTGGTGACAGCTCTAGCTATTTTATAGGAAGATGGAATGGTAAAATAATTTTTAAAGAAGGCAGATGGATTTTTAATTTAAATAATTATAAAAAAGGTGAAGATTTTTTCAAGCGCCATGGTACAAAAGCAATTTTTTTCGCGCGTTTGCTCGGTCCGCTTTCATGGATTACCCCTTTTTTCGCGGGTACGTATAAAGTGCCTTACAAAAAATTTCTTGCGTATAATATACCGGGCGTTTTAATCGGTATTGGCGAGTTTCTCGTTATTGGATATTTTTTCGGAAACCAATATGCCGCTATTTTTTCGTTCATTAGGCGTTATCTTGAATTCGCTGTTGGCGCGATTATTTTGTTTTTTATCGGAAGATGGTATATAAAGAGAATAATTAAGCGTAAGAATAATAAACTCTGAATCAATTATTTTTGTTCACTTTGAGTCGATTTATTTTCCCCCAATTCGCTTTTTATCTTTTCTATATCTTCGTGAATCTCACTTAAAGTTATTTCTTCCTTTCTTATTTCTTCTTCGGTTTTTTCGTCAATTCTTTTTTCTTCTTTGATACCGCTGATAAGAATTTGTTCGCCGATGAAAAACGAAACAAATAACCCTGTCAGTAAAAGAATAGCCACGCCGAGAACCGCTGAAATCAATCCGCTCATTTCAAAACTATCGGCGATCATCCAAACGCCGCGCCACAATAAAATAATGCCGATACTTCCGATTAAAGCGTAAAGAGCCGGGTGCCGGCTTAATCGTTTTCTTATTTTATCTTCCAGTTTATCGAAAAATTTAATAATCATATTTTGTACGCCCACCAGGATTCGCCGCTCAAAACCATTAAAGTTTTGAGCGAGCCTCGCCCAACTTTTTAAAAGTTGGGCGGGAACCTGAAATAATTTTTTTAATATTGCGTCGACCCGCTCCAAAACATATTTACTGGTACGCCCAGAGGGATTCGAACCCCCGACCGTCTCCTTTCCGCCAGAGGCGGATCAGCCTTTGGCTGAAAAAGGGAGCTGTCTTGTTATAATTTCAGTACTTTGTGCGCCCACCAGGATTCGAACCTGGGACCATCTCCTTAAAAGGGAGCTGCTCTACCAGCTGAGCTATGGGCGCACAAAGTACTGAAATTATTTATAGATATCATATAGTTTCATCTAAATATTTTCTACCAGCGCCCGATTTTAAAAAAATTTCCCTTTTCCTCGCTTCAGTATTATCAGTATATTCTTCTTTGTAAATCAAGGTAAATGGTCTATTTCTTTTTGTAAATTTATTCGTACCTGAATTATGTCGTTTTAATCTTTCTTCCGGTTTTAATTTTGTGCTTCCGATATAGCGTTTACTATTTTTAACGCTTTTTAAGACATAAACATAAAACATATTTAAAACCATTTTTACCATCTCCTTTCCGCCTGAAGCGGATCAGCCTATGGCTGAAAAAGGGAGCTGTTTTCCATTCGTCAACTAACATCAGGGCTATGGGCACGTCTTAAAAATAATATCAAATTAAAATGTTATTTCAAGTCCTATATGACAATGGCGATGATATTTAGTTATCCACAAATCGCTTTAAATCCAATATGCTATAATAAAAATATATGGGAAACACAAAATTGATCGCAATAGCCGTAGCGGCTGTTGTTATAGGTTTGGTCGGCGGATATTATTACGGCAATTCAGTCGGCAATAAAGCGGGCAGGGCGGAACTTTTAACGGAACAGAAAGCAACGGCTGAAGCGGCGGCGCTGGAAGCGCAGAAGAAAATCGCGGAACAAGCCAATCCGTTTTCCGGAGAAGCGGTCAATCCTTTTAAGGACTCTTATCAGAATCCTTTTGAAGGAGGAACGGTAAATCCGTTCGCGCAATAAAATATGAGTAACCTAATTTCTTTAAGAACGATATTGTCAGGCGTCATTTTGGCGTTTTCTTTGTTATTTTCTTTTTATATTATTTCTTCCGCCCAAAATGTTTTTGACATTCAATTTCCGGTTCCGGAATTGGGCAATTGCGGCTCAATGGAAGAATGTAAAATTTATTGCGATGATTCCGCGAACGCGCGAACATGCAATGACTGGGCTGTTTCAAAAGGAGTCGCTCAAGCGCCAGCCAGAGATGAGTATAATGAAAGAAGTAAGGAGACGATAGAACGAAAAGAAGGTCCAGGCGGCTGTCGCGGTCAACAAGAATGCGACGCTTTTTGCTCACAACCGGAACATAATGAAGAATGTTTTAATTTCGCCAAAGAGAATAATCTTTTGCCTCAGGAAGAAATAGAGCGAATAGAAAAAGAAATGAATCAAGAAGGACCGGGCGGTTGCCGTTCAATGCAAGAATGCGACAATTTCTGCCGCCAACCGGATAACGCGAAAACTTGTTTGGATTTTTCAGTTCAAGAAGGAAAAATTACCCAAGAAGAAGCGGATTTTATGGTTCAAAGGACAAAGATGAATCAGTCGTCTGGAGGACAAAGAGGACCGCGGCCAGAACCGCCAAGACCTGGACAACCCCAGGGACCGCAAATTGATGAAGAAAAAGCCAAACAACTTTTAGAAACAGTTGGCGGACCAGGCGGGTGTAAAACAATGGATGAATGCGAGGTGTTTTGCGACGCGCCGGAAAATGACGACACCTGTTCTAATTTTGCCGTTGAACACGGACTAATGCCTCCGCAAGAATTGGAAAGAATGAAGAAGTTAAAAGAAACGCCGGGGCCGGGCGGTTGTCGCGGTAGAGCGACTTGCGACGCGTATTGCGATAATATTGACCATGCCGAGGAGTGTATGCAATTCGCCGTTGACCAGGGTTTTATGGACAAGAACCAAGTTGAAGAAGCTAAGAAGTTTATTGAGATTGGCAGACGAGGCGGTCCAGGCGGATGCAAAGGACAGAGGGAATGCGACGCTTTTTGCAATCAACCGGAGCATGGGGAAGAATGTTTTAATTTTGCTAAAGATAATGGTTTGATGCCTCCGGAAGAAATTCAAAAAATGGAGCAAGAAAGGGGAATTATTAAAAAACTTGAACAGCAGGGAGGCGGTCCAGGCGGATGTAAGGGGCCGGAAGAATGCCGCAATTATTGTATGGATACTTCTCATTTTGACGAATGCGCGGCTTTCTCGGTTAAGGAAGGAATGATTTCTCCGGATAAAGCCCAAACAATGCTCAGAGAATTTGTTGATGTTGGAGAAAGAAAATTTGAGCGATTTGGGCCTCCGGGATTTGGACCGCAAGGATTCGGTCCGCAACAAGGACAAGGTTCGCAACAAGGTCAGCAAGGCATGATGGTTGGCTCTTCCACATTTCAAGAGAGATTCAAAGTATTCGAACAATATCAGCAAGGATTTCAACAGCGCGATGATTTTTGTTCCAAACCGGAAAACGCGGAGCAGTGTCGGCAACCTGGTCCTGGAGGACCAATGATGCAATTTCAACCTGGTCAGCCGGGAATGATGTCGCCATCAGAATTCCCAGGCCAGCCAGAAGAATTTCCAGGGCAACAACCTTATAATAATTTCAATCCATCTGGTGGTGAGCAATTTATGTCGCCGGAAGAAATGATGCAGTATCCAGGCGGTCCGCCTGTCGGTGAAACTAGCGGAGAAAGAATAACGGCTCCGCCTCAAGGGATGACACCGATGCAAGGAGAAATGCCTTCGGGTGGCATGATAAGGCCTCCGGAAGGCGGGATGACGCCGCTTGAGCCAGCTCCGTCAGAGCCGCCAACCAGTTTAAACAGGGTTTTGTATTTATTCGGTTCTATATTTAATATTTTTAGATAAAAAAATAGCTCAGACGCAAGGTCTGAGCTATTTTTTTTGTTTTATCTTGAACGGAAACAATCTCGGCACTTGAGTCTATCGACTCCGTCCGGACGCGGTTCAAACGGGAGTTCAGTGATACTGCCTCCACAACTTGAACATTTCCAGTTTCCTTGATGCATCTTTCTTTCAAAACCGCCTCCGCTTCTGCTACTACCGCCTCTGCCGCCCCGATCAAATCTCGGTTTGGATTGACGGAAACAATCGCGGCATTGGAGTTGGTCGATTCTGTCAGGACTTGGTTCAAACGGAAGCTGAGTTATATCAGTATTACATTTTGAACATTTCCAATTACCCTGATACATCTGTCTCTGGAAACCGTCTTCATTTCTTTCTGCCATTTTACCTTATTCGCCCCGCTTACTATTATGAATATTGCGCGGGGATAATTCTTATTGCTATTTTTCCGACCTTTTTTTCAAAAGACCCGAGGTAAAACGGCACAAGCCCTTTTAGTTCTCGAACCTGCTGTATGATTTATTTATATGAATTATACGCGTATCGCGTCGCGTTTGTCAATAATGAATCTCTTGCCTTGTTGACAAATTTTTAGTTTCAAGTAATCTAAGTAAACCATCTTTAACAAGTTAATATTATCTTATAAACCGTTTTGATGAGTTGGTTATTAAAGGAGGGCATATGAACAAAAAAGGTGTTGTTTATTCAACAGACACTTTAGCAGGCGTTAAAGACCGTCAATGTTTGCTTTTCGGCATTTCTATTAAGGCGGTTACCAAAGAGAGCTGCATTAGCCAGTCCTCCATTATTGCTAAAAACAAAGCGTATTGCTGTGAAGCAAATTGTTCTTCGCGTTATCGAGTTTGTCTAATCTGTTTAGGACAAGGCGTCAGTAAGGACGACAATGATGGACATAACAAGGTTTATTATTCAACAGACTCAAAAACTGGCAATTGTTCTTTCCATGTAAAACATGGGCCTTCAGTTAACCCCAAAGGCAATGGAGATGGAAGAGCTCTGAGAGGGAAAAATATATTTGGCAAAAAAATTATTGAAGAGACGGAAGAGTATATTGCCAAGTATAGTGGTAAAAAATCTGGTCCTTCGCCGCAAGTTGTTAACCATTCGTCAAAAGCCGCTCTTACACGCACTGTTTCTATCTCAGAAAGCAACATAGAAATACCGACCATCAAAAAAGGCCGGAAAAGCGAAGAAGACAAAGAGAAAGAAGAAAAGATACTCCAGTTTATTAAAAAGTCCATCATGAAAAGCAGAAGTGGTCAAAAAATGGTCAATATCTTAGTAGATGATATTCGACCTCTTAAGGGACAGCCAAGATTACTTTTTAAAGAGGGTAGCTTAAGAAACTTGGCAAATTGTATGAGTGAATTGGGAACAACGATAGAGATACGTGTGCGGCCGTTAAAAGATAACCCTCAATTTAAATATGAACTTATTGATGGCGAAAGAAGATGGAGGGCGGCTAAAAAGGCCGGGCTTAAAAAAATACCAGCCATAGTTTCGGCGGTGAATGACAGGAGTGTTCAGTTGTTAATTTCTTTTATGGCAAACCTGAACAGAGAAGGACATACTGATTTGGAAAGAGCGTCCGCAATTAAACAGGCAAGAGAAAATTTTGGTTTAAGTAGCGTAAAAATTGCTCAAATTTTAGGTCAACCTCTAACATGGGTATATCGGAATCTCCAGTTGACGAAGTTGGATAAGAAAGTCCAGGACTTAATGGATTATTCTTTACCTAATAAGAAACGTCTTAAATTCTCCGTTGCTTTACATCTAGCCGGATTACCAACTGATTTACAAATGAATCTTGCTAATGAGATTATCAGGCGAGGCATGGTAACGAATAGAGCGATCCCTTTTATTCGAATGAAAGCTAATGAAAAAGGTTTCCGAACAGGGTATAAAAGAAGAACGCCAAGGGAAGATTATAAAAATTTCAATCGCATATTCAGCAGGGCAAGAAACGGAGCGGAGATATTCATGGAGATGTCATCGGATGATTTTCAAAAAATGTTCGAATCCCGAAACTCCAACGAGCGTCAGGCGGTAAGATTAGCCATTGACGCTTGTATTAAAGATTTTGGTTTGTTAAAAAACAAAATCTAAACTTTTAAATTAACAGGAGACGAATTTATCCGTCTCCTGTATTTTTTGCCGTAATTTTGATAAAATGTTAAATAAAAGAAACTATATTATGGATATACAAGATAATTTAAATAAATTAACCAAAAAAGAGCGTCGAGCAATGCGAAAGACGGAGAAAATTGATGAACAAAAACAGAGGCAACGAAAAAGATTATTAAAAAGAATCGCTCTTTGGGTAGTAGTGATTACCGGAATAGCCGCGGCGGTTTTTATAATGTTTAAATTGGTGGATGATTATTCGCCCGGTCAGCTATCCGACAATTCTATTTCCGACTCCGATTGGGTAAAAGGCGATAGGGGAGCAAAAGTAGTTTTGATTGAATACAGCGATTTCCAATGTCCGGCTTGCGCTAATTACGCTCTGATTACGAAACAGGTTGTTCATGAATTCGGGGATAAAATAGCGTTTGTTTACCGCCATTTTCCTTTAAAACAAAATCATCTTAACGCCGAATCAGCCGCTTGGGTGGCCGAAGCCGCCGGCAAACAGAATAAATTCTGGGAAATGCATGATATGCTTTTTGAAAATCAAAAAGAATGGGAAAATAGCGGAAACGCCGAAGAATATTTTAAGGAATACGCTCAAGCGTTAAATCTCAATATCGAACAATTTGAAAAAGATATCAATTCGGAAGAAGTTAAAAATAAAGTTGAAAACGATTTTCAAAGCGGTCTTCGTTCTGGCATTAATTCCACCCCCACTTTTTTCTTAAACGGAGAAAAATTAAGAAATCCAAAAAGTTATGACGAATTTAGAGACATCATTAACCAAGCACTTCGATAAACGGCTGGTTGCCGCTTTTTTAATACTGAGTTTTATCGGTTTTTTGGACGCCGCTTATCTCGCGTCGGCGCATTACGCCGGTTTGTCCGTTAAATGTTTTATCAACGGATGCGAGGCCGTTTTAACCAGCCAATACGCGGCTATCGCCGGAATTCCGGTCGCTTTGTTAGGAGCGATTTATTATCTTATTATTTTTATTTTCATAATCGCTTATCTTGATTTTAAAAAGGAATTTTTTATGAATTTCGCGGTTCGGCTCGCGATTGTCGGCTTTATTGTTTCGCTTTTATTAATGTCTATTCAGATTTTTATTATTAAAGCGTTGTGTCTTTATTGTTTTGTTTCTTTTATTATTTTTACGATTCTTTTCGTATCGGGTTTATTTATTTTAAATAAAAATAAATAAGACGCAAAGGATTAACTCTTTGCGTCTTTTTGCTTTCGTGAATTTCATATTTCATCTTCTCATTTTTTCGTATGCCTTTTTGATGAACCATCCAATCGTGTCAGTGACTATTTTAATTTTTTGATAGTCAATATAAAATTTTTCTCCATCTCCATTGGTTTTGTCAAGAACCATAACACCGACACAATCTTCGTGGCTTCCTATATAAAAAATTGGCGCGAAAATTATTGAGGTGATAGAATAGAATTCTATCATATCTTTCATATACGACACTTTCTCGTCATTTCGCGGGTCATTGATAAAAACTATCCGTTTATCCCGTATGACTTGACTTAGAAAAGTTTCTGCTTCGTGGGATATTTTTTGGCCGATACCATGACAGTTAGACGGGAACCCAGCTTTAATGACTAATTCACCTCTTTTGTTTTTCAAAACAATACAGCACCTGTCGCAGTTGAAAACTTCAATAGCTTTGCTGACCGTGGATTTGAGAATATTATGATAAGCGTCCAAGGTGAATGATTGAGAAAGCAACATATTCCCCATATCCATTAAATCTTTCAGAAGCAAATTCTTATCATCATTGTTTCCCATATCAGTAACCCCCTTTCGTTTCTTTTAAAAATCGTTTTAAACTGATTTTTTAATTTTTAAGATGCTACCTTTATTATCAAAATACAATAAATCAGATATCAAAGCAATCTTAAAATGTGGATAATTCCGTCAAATTGACAAAGGCCGCAATAAGTATATTCTTAATTATAGAACGATAAAAAATCATTTAAAAAAGGAAGGTATTGAAAATGGAAGAGAATAGCGGTGGAGATAAAGAAGTATTAAAAGGAGTACTCAGATATTTGAAGATAATACGCAGTAGCTCAGGTTATATGGTTTTCCACGAAATGGTTGACGGGGATAAATTCATACGAGAAGTTATAGAACCTCTTGAGCAAATTACCGATTGGCAAGAAGAAGATGAAAGGCAAATGGTTGAATTAACAGAGGAGATTAAAAAAGATGTTGAGAGCGGGAAAACCCTTAAAGAAAAACACGAAAAGTTAGACAAGATTATTAATAAATTTGCGAAAGCTGGCAAGATAGTGGCAGGAGTTGGTGTCGGCACTGCAGCCGGTCTTTTAGCATATCGGCTTATCACGCGGAAATCGCGTGAAAAAGAATAAGGCGTTTCCATCAATGGAAACGCCTCTTTTTATTGTGGATTACTACTTAATAATTTATAATATAATAAAAAAATGAAACAAATTGATTTTGAGAAATTAGTTGTTAAATCGGTGGAAGCCCTGCCTGAATTTATTCAAAAGAAAATGGAAAATGTTGCTATTGTAATTGAAGAAGGGGAAGCGCCGGAAGGAAATTTATTAGGTCTTTATCACGGCATTCCTAAGATTGAACGTGGAGCCGGCTATACAATGGTTTTGCCGGACAAAATCACTATTTATAAAAAAACCATTGAAAAATCAGCTGGTTTAGATAAAAAAATACCGCAATTAGTTCAAGAAGTCGTTTGGCATGAAATTGCCCATCATTTTGGTTTTAATGAAATTCAAGTCCGTAAATTAGAAAAAAAATGGCGCAAAACAAATTCGTAAAATTTTCAGTAATTATTTTTGTAATTGGCAGTTTAATTTTACTTTTCGGGAAAGGGAAGTGGTTTCCTGATTTTTATAATCCGCAGTTTATGGGAATAATTGGCTTAATTTCAGCTATTTTAATAGTTTTACCTAGTTTGATTTTTACTCCTTCAACAAGTTCATGGCAAGCCCCTAAACAAAAAGCATTAAACCTACTCCAGAATGTTTTGGTTATTAGTTTATTATTAAGCGCCGCAGGCGCTCTCGGACTTTTCCAGCTTTATAAAGTTGGTTTTGAATACGACAAAATTCTTCATTTTATAATTCCTTCTCTTTTTATTATTGTTATAACTTATTTTAATTACCATTGGTATGGAATTTCATTTAGAAAGTCGCTTATCATTGCGCTGATATTGGTCACCATATCTGGTTTTCTTTGGGAGCTGTTTGAATTATTCGGCGATAAAAATTTTGGCACTCAAATGTTAGGCTATTACGGAGAATTTGTTAGCGAAGACACATTTTGGGATTTAATAATGAACACCTTGGGTAGTATCGTTGGCGTTATTATCGCAATAATGAAAATTAAATAAATCCCGCACCTTTTGTGGTGGAGATTTAGCATTAACGCTTAATCAGAGCCGTAAGGCGCCTGCCTGCCGGCAGGCAGGGCTTCGCCTCTAAAAAGAGGCATAACCGCAATCGTTGCTGCAAAAGGTGCGGGATAAAATTGCTAAAATTATTAAATTGCGATATAGTATCAAAATGAATTACGATTTCATAAAAAAGCCTAAAATTTTTATTCCCCTAATAATTTTAGCTATTATTGCCGGAGGATTTATTTATTTTAATCGTAGCAAAACTCCGGATTATGAATTCGCGGTCGTCTCAAAAGGAACTATTGTCCAGGAAGTAAGCGTAACCGGCAAAGTGGAACCTGCTGAAAGCGTTGATTTGGCTTTTGAGAAAAGCGGGAGAGTTTCTTATATTTATGTGGGAGTCGGCGATAAAATAAGCGCGGGTCGCTCGTTGGCGCGATTAGATAATTCTGAACTTATTGCTCAATTAAATGAAGCTAAGGCCAATGTTGAAATCCAAAAAGCGGAATTGGACGAATTGAAACGGGGAACTCGAACAGAGGAAATTACAGTAAAAGAATCTGAACTGAAAAAAGCCCAAAAGGATTTGGATAATTATTATGCTGGCGCAATTGATGTTCTTAACGACGCTTATGCTAAAGCTGATGACGCAGTCAGGACCAAAACAGACGAACTTTTCACTAATGACGATTCTGATAACCCGCAACTGACTTTTTCCGTAACCGAATCGCAAATAGAGATTAATGTAAAAAATTTTAGAGCGTTGTCAACGTTTAAGCTGAATAAATGGCATGATGAATTGCGGAATATAAATATAAATTCGCAAGAAGAAATTGAGCAAGCGCTTAAAAACGCCAAGGATTATTTAAATACTTTTCGAGAATTTCTTTTAGTTGCTTTAAACGCGACTGATAAATCCGCCGGAGTCGCAGCGTCAACAATCAGCGCTTATAAAACAAACATAGGCACGGGCCGAACTAATGTTAATACGGCTTTCACCAATGTTAGCTCTCAAGAACAAAATATTTTTGTTCAAAAAATCACCGTGGAAAAAATTCAAAATGAACTGAATCTTAAACTGGCAGGCGCTGTTTCAGAACAGATTGTCGCCCAAGAAGCCCAGGTTAAATCCGTTGAAGCGAAAGCCCAAAATATCCAGGCGCAATTAGAAAAAACCGTCATTTATTCTCCGATTAACGGAGTTATTGCCAAACAAGACGCGAAAATCGGCGAGATTGTTTCGGCCAATACGCCAATTATTTCGATTATTTCAGAAGCTGATTTCGAAATTAAGGCCAATGTGCCTGAAGCTGATATCGCTAAAATTAAATTAAGCGACAAAGCGAAAATAACGCTTGACGCTTATGGCGATGACGTTGTTTTTGAAGCAAAAGCGGTTGAAATCGACCCAGCGGAAACTCTTATTGAGGGCGTTGCAACTTATAAAGTTGTTTTGCATTTTATCAACGGCGATAATAGGATAAAATCCGGAATGACCGCAAATATAGAAATCACGACCGCTAAAAAAGAAAATATTATCGTTGTTCCACAGCGCGCGGTAACGATAAAAGACAACCGTAAAACAGTCAAAATTCTCCAAAACGATAAAGAAAACAATTGGATTGAAACAGAAGTGGAAACCGGATTGCGCGGTTCCGACGGTAATGTAGAAATAATCAAAGGAATCAACGAGGGAGATAAAGTCATTGTTTTTCTTAAAGAGAAATAAGATATGCCTCTTATTGAAGTTAGGGATTTAGAAAAAATATACGAAGAAGGAGGTGTTAAAACCCCGGCTCTCCGGGGAGTTTCTTTTGACATCAAACAAGGAGAATTTGTGGCTATTATGGGACCGTCCGGGTCAGGCAAATCAACGCTTCTGCATATTCTGGGTTTTTTAGACAAACATACTGGAGGTAAGCATTGTTTTGACGATAAAAACTCCGACAATTATTCAGGAGACGAAATCGCTAAATTAAGAAATAAAAAAATCGGTTTTGTTTTTCAAATGTTTAATCTTCTTAGTCGCGCCACTGTCTTGGAGAACGTTAAACTGCCGCTTCTTTATTCTGATATAGACGAAAGCCAATGGGAAAAAGTTGCTACAGCCGCTGTTGAACAAGTAGGGCTTTTACATCGCATTCATCACGATGTTTCTCAGCTTTCAGGAGGAGAAAAACAAAGAGTAGCCATCGCCCGCGCTTTAGTCAATAACCCCAGCGTTATTTTTGCAGATGAACCAACAGGCAATCTTGATTCAAAATCAGGAGGCCAAATAATGGAATTAATAGAAGCGCTTAATGACAAGGGCCATACTATTATTTTAGTAACTCATGAAACATACACCGCCGAATACGCCGAGCGGGTAATTTATCTTAAAGACGGCGAGATAGAAAGCGACAAAAAAATTATTGAACGCCACCGCGTAGGCAAAGACGGATTTTTCAAATAAAAATAAAATATGAAATTTAAAAACATCATTAAAATCTCTTTCAAAGGATTAAAAGCGAACAGGTCTCGCTCGGCATTGACTATTTTGGGAATCGTTATCGGTATCACCGCTATTATGTTGGTAATGTCTTTGGGAAAAGGAGCGGAGAATCTAATTTTAACCCAGGTCCAGAGCATCGGTTCCAAAACAATCGCGATTGCTCCGGGACGCCAGCCAAAAGGACCGACTGATTTTATTTCCACCTTCACCGATTCATTAAAAGAAAAAGACGTGGAATTACTGGAGAAAAAAGCCAATGTACCGCATTTGAGTAAAATTATGCCTATTGTTTTCGGCAGTCAAATCGCTTATTTCGGCAATGAAACTTACCGTCCGACCATTTTCGGCGTTACCGACCTTTTCGCGAAAATCTACGATATTTATCCTTCCGAAGGACGGCTTTTTACCGAAGAAGAAATTAAAGGTTACGCGGATGTCGTGATTATCGGTTCAAAAGTCAAAGACGAGCTTTTCGGCAATGACGAGGCGCTTGGCCAAAAAATAAAAATCAAAGGCAGGAGTTTCAAAATCATCGGTATTTTTCCTCAAAAAGGTCAATTATCATTTTTGAATTTTGACGAAATCGCGCTGATTCCTTATACCACTGCTCAACAATACATTTTCGGAATAAAATATTTCCACCGTTTTATCATTGAGGCGGATTCTGAAGAAAATGTTCCGCAAACGGTTGATGATATAAAAATAACTTTGAGAAATTCTCATAATATCACCGACCCTGAAAAAGACGATTTTTTCGTGGAAACGCAGGCTGAAGCAATGGAGACAGTAAGCACCATTACGAATGTTTTGACTTTGTTTTTAATGGCGGTAGCTTCCATTTCGCTCATTGTTGGCGGAATCGGTATTATGAATATTATGCTGGTTTCGGTTACTGAAAGAACGCGGGAAATCGGGTTGCGCAAAGCTATTGGCGCCACTGATAAAGATATTTTATTTCAGTTTTTGGCTGAATCGATTATTCTGACTGGCATGGGGGGAATTATAGGCATTATTTTAGGCGCCAGTTTTTCCTTTATAACTTCCGTTATTTTAAGCAAGTTTTTCGCTCTTAACTGGGAATTTGTTTTCCCGCTTACGGGAATGTTTCTTGGTTTAGGCGTAGCAGGTGCGGTTGGTTTGATTTTCGGACTTTATCCGGCTCGCCGCGCTTCCCTGAAAAGTCCGATTGAAGCGTTGAGGTACGAGTGAAAAATTGCTATAGTTAATTTATGGATTTAACTGCTTTATTAATTTTCGCCATAATTTTTTTTGTAATTTTATTTGTCGGAGCGTATTTTTTATTTAAACGTTTTTTAGGCGCTCAAAAAACCGATAACCAATCGCTTTTGATGTTGCAGGAACAGTTAAGAGAAATCAGGGGGACCCTTGATACGAAAATGGGGGAATCAACAAAGGCAATTAGGGAACAATTCAGTGAAAGCGCGAAAATTATTCGCGATGTTACTGAACGGCTGGTTAAACTGGACGAAACAAATAAACAGGTTATTAATTTCGCCGAACAGCTTCAAAATCTTCAGGATATTTTAAAAAATCCTAAACAAAGAGGAGTGTTGGGAGAGTATTATTTAGAAACCGTGTTAAAAAATGTTATGCCGCCCGGCACTTTTCAAATGCAATATGAATTTAACGACGGCACTATTGTTGACGCGGTAATTTTTGTAAAAGAAAAAATTATTCCGATTGATTCAAAATTCAGTTTGGAAAATTATAATCGAATTTTAGAAACTCGCGACGAGAACGAACGGATTAAATTGGAATCTATTTTTCGAGACGACTTGAAAACCCGGATTGACGAGACCTCTAAATATATTAAGCCGTCGGAAAACACAATGGAATTCGCTTTTATGTTTATTCCTTCCGAAGCGGTTTACTATGATTTATTGATAAATAAAATCGGCGCCGTAAAATCCAACACCCGCGATTTGATTCAATACGCGGCTGGCGAGAAAAAGGTAATGATTGTTTCGCCGACGACTTTTCTTGCTTATCTTCAAACCGTGCTTCAGGGATTAAAAGCGCTTCAGATTGAAGAATCAGCCAAAGAAATCAGAAAAAGAGTGGGGGAACTCGGCAGACATCTTTTATCCGTGGACGAATATATGAAAAAATTGGGAACGCATTTGGGAACGACCGTCGGTATGTACAATAAAACCTACAAAGAACTCGGTAAAATAGACAAAGATGTTTTAAAAATTTCCGGCGAGGCCATAGAAATCGAGCCGATGTCTTTGGAAAAACCGAGAGGGGAAGAGGACTAAAATTATTAGCTCTTGACAGGATTTTTTTAGTCCGTAAAATTATACAAGTAATATGAATTTCAAACCACTTTCAAATCATCTTTTTATAGAACCGATTGAAGAAGAAAAAACTACCAAGTCCGGAATCGTTTTGCCTGATACTGTGGAAAAAGAAAAGCCCGTCAAAGGTAAAGTTATCGCAGTTGGGCCGGGAAAATTAAATGAAAAAGGAGAAATAATTCCAATGTCGGTTAAAGTCGGCGATAATGTTTTATTTAAAAAATACGGACCGGACGATATTGAAATTGACGGGAAGAAATATTTGGTAGGAGACGAAGATGACATACTCGCAATAATTGAGTAGTTAGAATATAGAATATAGAATTTAGGGAACGGATTTTTTAAAGTCCCTAATTTCTAAATCCTAAATTCTAAATTCTTGTAAAAAATGCCTAAACAACTTTTATTCAACGAAAAAGCCCGTGAGGCGTTAAAAAGGGGAATTGATAAATTATCAGACGCGGTTCGGATGACTTTGGGTCCGCGCGGACGAGCGGTTTTGATTGAAAAAGGATACGGCGCTCCCCAAGTTACTTTTGATGGCGTTACTGTCGCTAAAGAAATTGAACTTGAAGATAAATACGAAAATTTAGGCGCGGAATTTATCAAACAATCGGCTGAAAAAACAAATGACAATGTTGGAGATGGAACTACCACTTCAGTTGTGCTGGCTCACGCAATGATCAATGAGGGAGAAAAAATTATTCGCAAAGAAGGATTAAACGTTATTCAGTTGGCTGATGAATTAAGAATGGCGAGCGAATCAATTATAAAAACCCTTGAAGAACAAAGAGAGTTAATCAACGACAATAAAAAAATAGAAGAAGTCGCAACGCTTTCCGCGAAGGATTCCAGAATCGGGAAATTAATCGCTCAAGTAATAGATAAAGTCGGGAAAGAGGGGGTAATTACGATTGAGGACTCTAACACGGTTGATAATTCTTACGAAGTTGTTGAAGGATTAAGATTTGACCGTGGCTATATTTCTCCTTATATGATGTCTAACGCTGAACGAATGGAAGCGGTTTTGGAAAATCCGTATATCTTGGTAACTGACAAAAAAATTTCCACTATTAATGATTTACTGCCTCTTTTGGAAAAAATAATCCAATCCGGAAAAAAAGAATTAGTGATTATAGCTGAAGATGTTGAAGGCGAAGCATTGGCGACTTTAGTGGTTAATAAACTCCGTGGCATTTTTAATGTTTTGGCGGTTAAAGCGCCCGGATTTGGCGACCGCAAAAAAGAGATGTTGGAAGATATTGCTATTGTCACCGGAGCGGATTTTATTTCCGAAGATATCGGTAAAAAACTGGATAGTATCGCTCTTGATGTTTTGGGACAAGCTCATCGGGTAATCAGCAATAAAGACAGCACAACTATTGTCGGCGGCAAGGGCTCAAAAGAAAAAATAGAAGAAAGAATGTCGCAAATCAAATCTCAACTTCAAAAAATCGATTCGGAATTTGACAAAGAAAAACTGCAGGAACGATTAGGGAAATTATCCGGTGGCGTGGCAGTGATTAAAATTGGCGCTCCGACTGAATCATCTCAAAAAACATTAAAACAGCAAACCGAAGACGCGGTATCAGCTACTCGCGCGGCCATGGAAGAAGGCGTTGTGCCTGGCGGCGGAATCGCGCTTTTTAATATTCATTTGAAAAGAAAAAAATCGGAAAAACATGAAGAATCTACGGCGTTTGCGGCTGAATTAATTATGGAAAAAGCTCTCATCGCGCCCTTGGAAGCCATTATCAGCAATAGCGGCGAATCACCGTCAGAAATTACCAGAGAAATCAGAGAAAAGAAAAAAGACAATAATGATACTTGGCTTGGTTTTGACGCTATGCAAAATAAAGTCGTTAACCTTAAAGAAATCGGCATTATTGACCCGTTGAAAGTCGTAAAAACGGCGTTCATTAACGCGGTTTCCGTGGCAAGCAATTATCTCACTATCGGAGTCGCCATCACCGATATTCCAGAAAAGAAAGAGAAAGAAGGGCAGGGGCATGGCGGCGGAATGATGGGCGGGTACTAAAATATATAAAAATATGAATTATCTAACTTTAACTAATATTGTCATCGTCATTGTTATAGTTATCGTATTATGGCTGATTTTGACTTTTAATAGTTTGGTTCGTAATCGTTATCGCGTAAGGGAAGCATGGTCGGATATTGATGTTCAATTAAAACGCCGATACGATTTAATTCCTAATTTAGTGGAAGCAGTTAAGGGTTATATGACGCACGAGCGGACGGTTTTTGAAAAAGTGACTGAAGCGCGGACAAAAGCTATGGGTGCCGATACAAAAGAAGAAAAACTTGGCGCTGAAAATGTTTTGAGCGGGACTTTGAAAACACTTTTCGCGGTTTCGGAAAATTATCCGGAATTGAAAGCCAACGCCATTTTTTTGGATTTACAAAGAGAGTTGGCTGACACTGAAAATAAAATTCAAGCGTCTCGCAGATTTTATAATAGTAATGTGATGGATTACAACACTAAAGTTGAAACATTTCCGACCAATTTAATCGCCAACCCGTTCGGTTTCAAAAAAGAAGAATTTTTCGGATTGGAATCGGAAATTGAAAAAGAGCCGGTAAAAGTGAAATTCTAATTTTACTTAGTAAAGAAGGCGTCAAAATTTAGACGCCTTTTTTATTTTTATTATTTTAAAAATTATGTTATTCTTTAATAAAAATGACTATATATACTAACAAATCATCAAACATCCGCAAAACATGGCTGCTTTTTAGTTTGTTTTTGATTATTGTAATCGGTATTGGCTGGGCTTTTTCGCGGATTTATGGCAATCCATCTATTTTATATTTTGCCGTAATTTTCAGCGTTTTGATGAATGTTATCGCTTATTGGTATTCAGATAAAATTGTTTTAAAAATGGCGAAAGCGATTCCGGTTGAAAAAAAAGACAACCCTGAACTTTATAATATCGTGGAAAATCTAACGATTACCGCAGGCTTGCCAATGCCGAAAATTTATTTAATCCGCGAAGCCCAGCCAAACGCTTTCGCGACAGGCCGCGATCCAAAACACGCGGTTGTTGCCATAACCGAAGGGCTTTTGGAAAAACTTGACCGAAGCGAACTGGAGGGGGTGCTTGCTCATGAACTTTCTCATATTGGAAATCGTGATATGTTATTGTCAACAGTTATAGTTGTTCTTGTAGGTTTTATTTCCATTCTTTCAGATATGTTTTTGCGTTCAACAATGTTCGGCGGATTTAGAAGCCGTGATAATAGAGAAGGCGGCGGACAAGCGCAAATGATTTTGATGTTAATCGGCGTTGTTTTGGCGATTTTAGCGCCGATTGCCGCAATGTTGATTCAATTGGCGATTTCAAGAAAAAGAGAATTTTTAGCTGATGCTTCAGGTGTTCTGCTCACGCGATATCCGGAAGGTTTGGTTCTGGCTTTGGAAAAAATTTCCAAGGATCCAACGCCAATGCGCGCGGCAAATAACACCACAGCTCATCTTTGGCTTGACGACCCGTTCAGGGGTAAGAAAAAAACATCTTGGCTACGTAAACTTTTTATGACTCATCCGCCGATAGAAGAAAGAATAAAAGCGCTTCGTCAAACGAAATGATGAAAAAAATTAAAAATTTACAAAGCATAGTAAGGCATCAAGAAAAAGAAATTAAAAAACTCAAAAAATTGGTTGAGCGGGATTTTTTAACGGGCATTCATAATCGTCAGGGGTTTGTTAACGAAACCGAAAAATTCCTGGACGAGCTTAAATTGCCGGCCAACATCAAAGAACGCAGAAAATTTTTCATCATCAAAAATCTTTCCGTAATTTTTATCGACCTTGATAACATAAAAATCATCAATGATACTTTTGGACACGAAGCAGGGGATAAAATTTTAATAGGAGTAGCCAAATTTTTCAGGAAAACACTTAGGGAAATTGATATTTTGGCCAGATGGGGAGGCGATGAATTCGTGATAGCGCTTTTGGGAATCAACGAAAAAGCAGCGTTCAGGGTGGCCGAGAAATTAAGAAAAAAATTAATGAATTTTAAAATAAATTTCAAACACAAAAAAATCGGAATAACAGCCAGCTTCGGAGTAATTTCCGCCCTAACCGAAAAACACAAAAAAATCGGCTTAGATGTTTACGGTTTAGTTGATAAAGCCGATAAAGTGATGTATAAAGCTAAAAAGGATTTTGGCAAGAATTTCACGGTGGCGTTTCATAAACCATAAGAAATATTATTAAAAAGATTAGGTTTAATAGAATAATATAAGGTTTATATTCTGTCCATGGCGGAGGGTTCGCATAGCGGTCTAGTGCGTTCGCTTGGAAAGCGAATATGCCGAAAGGCATCACAGGTTCAAATCCTGTACCCTCCGCCATGGACAGGAAAAAATAATATACGGTATCGTGGGTTCTCGCCCTGCGGGTGATCAGCCGTAGGCTGAAAATCCCACCTCCTCCGAAATTGTTTTTTTTGACGAAAATCCGGATTTTGAATTTTGATAAAAACTTTTCCACTCTGGCGGGCAAAAAGGAAGGGGGTTGGGGGGAAGCCTGCCTGCCGACAGGCAGGGAATTTTTGCCCGCCCGAGCGATAGAATTTCAGAATTCAGCATCCGGATTTTCGTCAAAAAAGGTTCGGATTTTAACCAAAAGGCACCGCAAAAATTCAAAGTTAAGATTTGGGGCGATTGTGGCCTCGCCAACTTGCTTTTTTTATTAAAAACGGTATTATATAAATCAGTAAAAATGAGTTTTCCTTTAAAAATTTAATAATTAGGAAAGGAGGGGGAATATGTTTAAACATCTCTGTTTCTTTATTTTTCTGTGTTTTGTTTTTATCGTGATTGCAGCGGAGCGCGTCAAAGCGGAAGACGCCGTTAGAATAGTGGTGAATTTTGAAAATAGTTTTATCCCGCAAGACCAAAAGTTTATTAAACAATGCAAAAATCAACCGGATTGCGCGATAAAATCATCTTTCACTTTTCAAAAATCTCCGGGAAACAGCATCCCACGCGTTTTTGAATCCGCAATAAAGCAATCTGCGGATTATTTGTATGGACGAGTAAAATGGTGGAATGACCTGAAACTTGTGAAAGTTAAAATGACGCCGAAAGAAAATAATTTAATTCTGGTTGAAATTACTGGATACGGGGGAAAGTCAAAAGAGATGAATTATATTTTAAAACAAAACATTGAACAGTTTCATCTCGTAGCAGAAGAATTTTTTTCGTTAATAATTATAAATTTATCCTTGAGCGGCTCTTCGGGATTTATTGTCCAAGAATTTGAATTTGATTTTGACGGAAAAATAAAAGCTAAAGTGGGAGTTTTTGAAAAGCCCGAGCGCCCTCCTGATAAACAAAAAGATATAGAAATATAAGTAAATGGAATAAACGGGACGGCATTGATTTCAACCGTCCCTTTTTTATTTCACGAGAAATTTGCCATAAAAATCAAAACTGGTAAAATTTATTACAAATACGCATTTATGTTTACTCGTACAAAAAATATTAATCTTTCGCCAATAAAACAAATAGAACTTTTAGCTTCCAAAATTCCGGATGTGGTTTCTTTGGCACAAGGAATTCCCTCTTTTGATACTCCTGAAATAATCAAAAAAGCGGCCTCAAAGGCCTTAAACAGGGGAGTGGTGGCAAAATATTCGCTCACTTACGGTTTGCCTGAACTTAGAGAAACTATTGAACAAAAATTAGCCGAAGACAAAATGTATTATGATTTTGAAAAAGAAATTATCGTAACAGCCGGTTCCATTGAAGCGATTACCGCCACATTAATAACGATTATTGATAATAAAAAAAATGAAGTCCTTTTATTTTCTCCCAGTTATACTTCTTACGCTGAAGCCGTGAAAGTTGCCGGTGGCAAACCGATTTTTGTTAATTTGATAGAAAATGACGGATGGCGTATAGATTTAAAAAATTTAATTAAGAAGGTTAATTCTAAAACAGCCGCAATTCTATTCTGCAACCCCAATAATCCGACCGGCACGATTTTTTCGAAAGAGGACTTACTGAAAATTGCCGATTGGGCGGAAAAGAAAAAGTTTTTTATAATCTCCGACGAAGTTTACAAAGATTTTATTTACGACGATTTAAATGAATATGCTTCAATAAAAAATGCTACCACAAGTGGTAGCAAGAATATTATCTCGCGTGATAATCTATAGTTTTTAAGTTTAGCGCAAATTCCGAAATTAAGAAAAAGAGTTATCAGGATTTTTAGTTTGTCAAAAGCATACGCCATGGCCGGCTGGCGAATTGGATTTCTTCACGGCGACGAAGAAATAGTCAAAGAAATTTTAAAAATCCATGATTCTTTAGTTACCTGCGCTCCAGTAATTTCGCAATACGCTGCAATGGCGGCTTTGGATTTTGCCGACAAAGAAATAGAAAAATTCAGGCAAGAATATCAGGAACGCCACGATTTAATCTGTCGGCATCTGGACGAATTATCCGATTATTTTTCTTATCAAAAACCCAATAGTTCTTATTTTATTTTCCCGAAATTATTACCAAAAGGAGATTCATGGCGATTCGCGATGGATTTACTGGAAAAAGCCCATGTGGCCGTAGTGCCTGGCATTGCATTTGGTCCTTCTGGCGAAAATCATATTAGGATGTCTTTTGGCAGGAGTGAAAAAGATATTAATGAAGCAATGAGGAGGATAAAGAAATTTCTTAAACATGACTGATATTTTTAAACATATTGTTAAATTTAAACTAAAATGGCTTGCCAAGATTTATCTTTGGCGGTTTAAGCCGTATGTGATTTTAATTGCCGGAACAACCGGTCGGCATTGGATTAAAGAAAAAGTTAAAGAGATTTTGGAAGAAAAAAATCTCTTGGTTCGCGCAAATAAGAAAAATTTCAATTCTGAAATAGGTCTGCCACTTTCAATTTTGGACTTGTCTTCTGGCGAAGGAAGTTTTCGGGGTTGGCTCAAAATTTTATGGCAAGGCGTTAAAAAAATCCTCAATCCTCAATCCTTAATTCTAAATTCTCAATATTTAATTCTTGAAATTGCTATTGACCGGCCGGAAAATATAAATTATTTAACGAGCATTATTAGACCTAATATTGTGATTCTAACAACCGTTACGATGATTTACTCCGAGAATTTTGAAAATCTGGATGAAATCAGCCGCGAATATGGAGAATTGGTAAAAACTTTACCTTGGAACGGCATTTTGATTTTAAACAATGACGATTTAAGAATAAAAGAATTAAAAGAATACTTTGACGGCAGAATTATAACATTTGGGTTTTCAAACGATTCTCAATATAGGGCGATTAATATTAATAAAATTTCCGATGGCCAAATATTTAAAATAGAAATTCAAAGAAAGGAAAAAGAAATTTTAGACGTTAAAATTAATCGCTTTGGTCAACATCATATTTACGCGGAATTGGTCGGGGCGGTTATTAGAGACAATTTTTCAGCCATAGGCTGATCCGCCTAAGGCGGAAAAGAACCCCAAAAAGATTTTTTTGGAAAAATTAGAAATTCAGAAGTTTAACTCTTGCCATTTTTTGCCTATTGACACTGTTTGACTGTAGAGTATTATATACCTATGGGGGAGGTATGGTAATAAAATCAAATATTAAAAATCAAAAATAAAAAAACATGAAACAAAACAAAGAAATTATAACGGCGTTGAAAAAAGCCGGGACTCATCTGAATAATGTTATAGAAATGACAGAGAAAAAGAAATATTGTATAGATATTCTCCAGCAGAATCTTGCGGTTATTGGACTTTTGAAATCTGCCAGTCAAAAACTTCTTGAAAGGCATCTTCACAGCTGTTTTGCCAAAGCGATGAAGGGAACCAACGAAAAAAGAAAAAAAGAGATGATTAAGGAAATATTAAAAATTAACAAATTATCCCAATAAATCATGAAGAAAAAAATAGTTTATATAAAAGGAATGCATTGCGTCGCCTGCGAAAAACTCTTAAAAGACGAATTTGATGCGATTGAAGGCGTGATAGACGCAAAAGTGGATCGAAAAGCCAATACGGCGGAAATTTTTTATAAAGGAGCCGAGCCGGATTTTTCGGAAATAAAAAAAACCGCGAAAAAATTCGGCTATGACGCGTTTGAATCAAGGGAAGAGCTTAAGAATTCCAATTTAAGGCATCCGATGTCTCAAAACAGTTGGATGGATTGGGTGAACGCGGTTCTTATTGTCGCGGCGCTGCTGTTTGTTTATAAGGTCTTCAAAAACCTGGGATTTTTGGATAAAATTAATCTCAATAGCGATGAAGTAACTTTAGGCATCGCTTTTCTGATAGGACTAGTGGCTTCAATTTCTTCCTGTTTGGCGGTAGTCGGATCAGTCATAATCGCTTTTGGGGAAAAATACAAAAGCAATGGCGGCGGATTTTTTGAAAGCGCGGTAAAACCCAATTTATTTTTTCATATCGGGCGGCTGGCGACATTTTTCGCGCTCGGCGGAGCATTAGGAATGATCGGCGGAAAAATTAGCATCAGTGGAAACTTTATTTCAGTTTTTACCATCATCATCGCGGCAGTTATGGGTTGGCTGGGGCTTAATATTTTAGGATTGGCGCCTTCCATATCCAATCTTGGAATCCGGATGCCGGGAAAACTGACTAATAAATGGAACAAACTCAAGGAATCCGAGCATAAAGTGGCGCCATTTCTTCTGGGTGGCTTAAGTTTTTTTCTTCCCTGCGGATTTACCCAGAGCATGCAAATTTTCGCTTTTACTTCCGGAAGTTTTTTGGCGGGAGGAATGACGCTCCTTATTTTCGCCCTGGGCACAATGCCGGCGCTTTTGATTCTTGGAGTGACCACTTCCTGGACCAAGGGGCAAAAAATGGTCGTTTTCCAAAAAGTGGCCGGAATGCTGATTTTACTTTTCGCCATTTATACTTTTCAATCCGGCTTGGCGCTTAAGGGAGTAAAAACAGATGTTTTATCGATTGACAACCGACCTACCTCGCCGACAGGCGGGCAACCGACAAATAATAACCAAAATCAGCCCGCGCAGGAACAAATAGTGGAGACAAAACTTACCTACAACGGTTATGAACCGGCGGTGATCAAAATTAAAAAAGGAATTCCGGTGAAATTTATCATTAAAGGTGAACAGGTCTCCGGCTGCACTAATCGGATTATCATTCCTGCTTTTAACATTACTAAAAATATCAGCTATGGAGAGAATATCATCAAATTCACGCCGACCAAGGCCGGAACGATTGACTTTTCCTGCTGGATGGGGATGGTGAGAGGAAAATTTTTAGTAGAATAAAAATTTACCGAATAATTTTTAAATTATTTATGAACACAAAAAAAATAATATTCAAAATAACCGGTATGACTTGCGCCAGTTGCGCGGCCAGTAATGAGAAAGCGCTTTTGAAAATCGAAGGCGTTTTGAACGCGAGTGTTAATATTGCGACCAAAAAAGCTCAAGTTGAATATGATGAAAATACTGTTTCAGAAAAAGAAATCAAAAAAACAATTTTGGAAAACGGTTATGGAGTTGAAGATGATTTAATGAGTGGCCACGGCCATCACGAGACAAATGACATCAAAAAAAATTGGAAAAGTTTTTTAGGCGCGGCAATTTTCAGCACGCCTTTGCTTTTGCAAATGTTTTTTAGTTTTGAGTCGGGCATAAAAACGGCCGGTTTGGATATTGTCGGCTGGATAAATTTCGTTTTAGCGACAATAGTTGTTTTATACTTTGGCCGGCGTTTTCATAAAATGGCTGTAAAACAAGCAAAAAAACTAGCCGCCAATATGGACACTTTAATTTCTATAGGAACATTGGCTGCTTATTTTTTTAGCGTTTGGGCGATTTTTACCGGAAAAGAAGGATATTTTGAAACCGCCGCGATTGTTATTACTCTTATTCTTCTAGGAAAATATTTTGAAGCCAAAAGCACTGGACAGGCAAGCGAAGCAATGCGAAAACTAATGGAAATGGGAGTAAAAAAAGCGCGGATTGTTATTAATGGAAAAGAAAAAGAATTAGATATTAATGAAGTAAAAATCGGAGATATTGTTTCAGTGAGGCCTAGCGAAAAAATTCCCTTGGATGCTGAAGTTATAGAAGGCGAATCAAGCGTTGATGAATCAATGTTGACTGGAGAATCATTGCCGGTGGAAAAAAAGAAAGGAATGAAGGTTTTCGGCGCGACAATAAACAAAAACGGAATTCTTAAAATCCGCGTGACTCAAACCGGCGAAGGCACGGTTTTGGCGCAGATAATAAAGACTGTGGAGGAAGCGCAGAATTCAAAAGCTCCGATTCAAAGATTAGCAGACAAAATTTCCGGGATTTTCGTGCCGATTGTGATTATTATTGCTTTGACGACTTTTTTAAGCTGGTATTTTATTAAAAACGATTTTTCCAATGCGCTTATAAACGCCATGGCTGTCCTAGTAATCGCTTGCCCTTGCGCTTTAGGATTGGCAACTCCGACCGCTATTATGGCCGGAACCGGTAAAGGCGCGAAAAATGGAGTACTTTTCAAGACCGGAGAAAGCTTTGAAAAAACAAAAAATATTTCAATGATTGTTTTTGACAAAACCGGAACCTTAACCAAAGGAAAGCCGGCAGTGCAAGAGATAATTTTTACTCCAGAGGAAAGAATTCTAAAAATCGCTTTTTCTCTGGCAAAGAATTCTGAACATCCGCTTTCTAAAGCAGTAACAGAATACGCAATAAAGAAAAATATGGAGCCGTTAAAAATTGAAGAGTTTAAGGAACACGAAGGCAAAGGAATCGTCGGGATATCTACGGAAAATAAAACGCGGCTGATAATGGGCAATAAAAAATTATTTGAAGAAAATGGAATTAGTATCGACAAAGCAGAAAGAATAATTTCTTCTGGAAAATTCGGTTTCGGGACGTGGCTTTTTATCGCTGAACAAAACGAATGTATCGGCGCTGTTTTAGTAGCTGATGAGATAAGAGATGAAGCCAAAGAAGTGATTACTGATATAAAAAATAGCGGATTGAAAACAGCGATGATTACTGGCGACAACAAAAAAACCGCTGAAGACATTGCGGAACGGCTTGGGATAGAGAATGTTCTGGCGGAAGTTTTGCCGAGTGAAAAATCAAGGGAAATAAAAAGATTGCAGGACAGCGGGGAAAAAGTCGTTTTCGTTGGAGACGGCATCAATGACGCGCCGAGCTTGGTGCAGGCAGATTTAGGAATCGCTATGGGAAGCGCTACTGATATTGCCAAAGAATCAGGCCAGATAATTCTCATCCAGAATAACCTCCGAAAAGTTCCGGAAGCCATTAAAATCTCAAAAATTACTTTCAAAACAATAAAACAAAACCTTTTTTGGGCTTTTTTCTATAATGCGGTTGCCATTCCATTAGCCGCTTTCGGATTTTTGAATCCGGCCATCGCCGCCGCCGCTATGGCGTTCAGTTCTGTTTCCGTTGTTTTGAACAGTTTGAGGATTGCTAAAAATTGATGGTAAATTTGCTTTAATCTTTTTTGACGACTAAAATATAATAGATGTCCACTCCTATTGAACAAATCAAGGAGAAACTTGATATTGTCGATTTTATTCGTTCCTATATACCGTTGCATCCGTCTGGAAAAAACTTTAAAGCGCTTTGTCCTTTTCATAAGGAAAAAACGCCTTCCTTTATGGTTTCTCCGGAACGTCAGACCTGGCATTGTTTCGGCTCCTGCGCTGAAGGAGGCGATATTTTTAAATTTATAATGAAGCATGACAATCTGGAATTTTACGAGGCCTTGAAGGTTTTGGCGGAAAAAGCCGGCATTGAGTTGAAACGATTGAGTCCGGCCGACCAGAAACAATTCGGAATTTTATATGACATTAACAAAGTTGCCAAAGAATTTTTCATCAACCAGCTGGCGGAACCGGCCAATAAAGATGCCTTGGAATATTTAAAGAGCAGGGGATTAAAAAAAGAAACAATCGACGAATTTGAAATCGGATTCACGCCGAATAAATACGAAACATTGTCTCTTTATTTGATTAATTTAGGATACAGCGCGCCGGATATTGAACGTTCCGGTTTGGTTTTTAAGAATGAACGTGGCAATTACACCGACAGATTCCGTGGCCGAATAATGTTTCCGCTTAATAATAGTTTTGGCAAGACAGTCGGGTTTTCCGGCAGGATTCTGCCGCAATACGAAACAACCGAAGTCGGAAAATATATCAACAGTCCTGAAACGCCTATTTTTAATAAATCAAAAATAATTTACGGCTTTGACAAAACGAAAAAGAACATTAAAGAAGAAAACAGCGCTTTATTGGTTGAAGGCCAGATGGATTTTCTAATGTGTTATCAGGACGGCGTTAAAAACATCATCGCTGTTTCCGGAACAGCACTTACCCCGGAGCATCTTAAAACCTTACAACGGATGACTGACCAACTAATTTTAAGCTTTGATAATGATGAGGCCGGTTTTAAAGCGGCTGAACGTAGCATTGATTTGGCCGGAGCAATGGATTTAAACGTTAAAATTCTGACTTTAAAGGATTATAAAGACCCGGCGGAAGCCGTCCAAAGGAAACCTGGTCTGTTGCTTGGTCTTATTAATAAGACCAAGCCGGCGATGGAGTTTTATTTTGAACGTTATCTCGGCGAAAGTTCAAAATCCAATCCGCCAACTGGCGGACAAAATTCAAAGTTTGACTTAAGCGAATTTAAAAAGAATCTACGAATTGTTTTGGGAAAAATTAAAAATTTAGCCAGTTCAATCGAAAAAAGCCATTGGTTGAAAAATCTTTCGTTAAAAACAGGAATTGAAGAAAAAGCATTAACCGAAGAGATGGAGCAGTTAAAGATAATTCCTAATTCCCAATTTCTAATTTCTAAACAAACCCTAAATTCTAAATCCTATATTCTAAATTCTCGCATAGAACTGATTGCTCAGCGACTAGTTACTTTGACCGTTGAAAAGAAAAAATTTCAGAAAGAGATAAAAGAATATTTTGAATATTTACCGTTGGATTATCAAATTATTTATAAATCGCTTATTAATAAGTCCCACATAAACGAAAAAAGATTATCTGATTCGGCAGAATTAATTTCTCTTCATTCTGGATTTGAACCGCAAGACGAAGAAAAAACAGAAAAAGAATTTTATGAACTTTTAAAACATCTCAAATTTGAATTTATGAAAGAAAAAAAGCAGTCGCTCGCCAAATTAATCAAAGAAGCCGAAATTGCCGGAGACGAAAACAAACTAAAAAAAGCTCTAAAAGAATTTGACGAAATTTCAAAAATAAGTTAATATTGATTAATATTTATATGTCAAAATCTAAACCAAAAAGAAAGACAACGAAAAAGCGTAAAAAAACGGCTAAAAAAACGCGACGCTTGATTAAACGTAAGCCAAAACGCAAGCCACGCGTCAAACGAAAAATCAAAAAAATCGTTAAGAAAAAAAACCGAAGAAAAAAGAAAAAAACTAAAATAAAAAAAAACCGAAAATATCTCAAGAAAAAAGGAAAAAAAGGAAAAAGGTTCAAGTTTGACGAAAATTTAATACAGGAATTAATAAACAGGGGACGCTCCAAGGGCTTTGTGACTGATACGGAAATTATTAATTATTTTCCGAAAATTGAAAACGACGTGCCTTTTCTTGAGGAAATTTACGATATTTTGGGAAAATACAACATTAAAATCATTGAAACAGCTCAGCTGATTGAACTGCCTGATGAAAAAGAAGTAAGCGATAAAGAATTGCGTTCCGCGACCAAAATCGTGTCAGAGAGAACATCTTTACCAGACGCGGTTCAAATGTATCTTAAGGAAATAGGCAAGACACCGCTTTTAACTGGTCAAGAAGAACGGGACTTGGCTAAACGAGCGGAAAAAAGCGACGAGCAAGCCAGACAGAAACTTATTCAGGCCAATTTACGATTGGTTGTCTCAATCGCCAAACGTTACGTTAATCGAACTCCGAATTTAAATATTTTGGATTTAATTCAAGAAGGGAATATCGGTCTTTCGCGGGCGGTTGATAAATTTGATTATCGCAAAGGTTTTAAATTTTCCACTTACGCGACTTGGTGGATTAGACAAGCTATTACTCGGGCCTTGGCGGACCAATCGCGAACCGTAAGAATTCCGGTTCATATGGTGGAAACAATTTCTAAATACACTCAAACTAAACGGCGTTTAGCGCAAGAGCTGGGAAGAGACCCGTTAGCCGAAGAAATAGCAATTGAAATGGGTTCTAACGTCGATAAAATCCGTTACATTCAAAAAATTTCCCAGGAGGCACTTTCTTTAGAAGCGCCGATTGGCGAAGACGATGAAGAATCAACGCTCTCCGAATTTCTTGAAGATGAAAAAACATTAACTCCGTCTCAGCTGACTTCCAGGGTCTTATTGAAAGATAAAATTAAAGAAATTTTGGTTGATTTAACTCCAAGAGAGCAGGAGATTTTAAATATGAGATTTGGACTTGATGACAGCGTCACCCATACCCTTGAAGAAGTGGGGAAGAAATTCGGCGTTACCAGAGAACGAATCCGTCAGATTGAAGCTAAAGCGCTGGAAAAAATGAAAAATCATATAAAAGCAAAGGATTTGCAGGAATATTGATAAAAATTTTCAATTTCTAATTTTTTAATGTGGATAACTTTTTAATAAAATATAGTATAATAATAAATATGAAAAAATACATCTTAATCTTATCGCTGTTAGTTCTTTGCGTTTGGTCTGTTTCAGCCGTTTTAACGACAAAAGCCGATACCGTGGACGAAGAAGTAAGTTATCAAGAGATTGGAACCGAAACCCCAAAATTACTACCCAATAATCCTTTCCATTTTCTTAAAGAATGGAATTGGAATATAAAACGCGCGTTTACTTTTAACCCGGAAAAAAGAGCGGAATTGGAATTAAAAATTTCCAATGAACAAGTAGCGGAAATCAAACGGCTTCAAGAAGTTGACCCAAACAACGTTAAAGCGATTGGAAAAGCCGCTAATAATTATCAAGACAATGTTGAGCGGTTGAAAAATCGTTTGGAGGCCATTAAAGAAACAAGCGAAAACCCAAATGTAGATAATCTTTTAAATAAATTAACCGACAATTCCCTGAAACATCAAAGAATTTTTGACAATTTAAAAACAAAACTTGAAGAGAATCCGGAACTAAAAGAAAAGATAGAAAATATTCAAAGCCAAATAGATAATGTTATCGTTAAAATACCGGAAAAGTTTGAAAATTTCGAAAAGTTTAAAGAAAGAATTCGGGCAGTTATTGAGAAACAGCCACAGCGGGTTTTTAAGGAATTGCAAACCGTTGAGCTTCTTGATCGACTTGAAGAAAAATTGCCAGAAGACGAGAGAGAACATCTTCAAAATCTCAAAGAAGAAATGATTTCTAAATTTGAAGATAAAGTGAATAATTGGAAGGAGACCGATAAAGAAAATTTATTAGCCAGCCAAGAACAAATTTTAAAATTAATCGGAGAAGCTAAAAATTTAATCGCCAAAGTTGAAAATCTTTTATCGGAAAATGTCGGAGATGAAATCGCTAAATCAGTTAAAGAACTACTGGAAAGAGCTAAAACGCATTTAGCCAACGCGAATAAGGCGTTAGATGAAAATAAGGTAGGCGAAGCGTTTGGACAAGTAAATTCAGCGATTTCAACTGCCAAAAACGCTCTGCGGAAAATTCAGCAACCGAACGAAAATGAAACCGGAATTGTTTGTCCGGCAATCGCAATAAGTTGCGCGGAAGGGGAAAACGCGGTTAAAACAGGCGTAGATAATAGGGGTTGCCCAGCATATAAATGCGTAGTGAAATTTTGCGGCGGCATAGCAGGCATTAAATGCCCAGATGATTACGTTTGTAAACTTGGAGCCAATTATCCGGATGCAGGAGGAAAATGCGTTAAAAAAGAAGAGCCAGAAAGACCGATTTGCATTCAAGTAATTGCTCCGGCAATTTCTCCGGAAGGCGTTTGTAAAAATTTCCCGACGCCTTGCGATGTGCCGGCTAATTGGAAAAAAACGGATAAATGTAAAGAAATTATAGAAACACCGACAAACCAATAAAAAATGACCTCCGAACAAATCAGGAAATTATTTTTTGATTTTTTTAAGAAGAAGGGGCATTCAATTGCCCCTTCTTCATCTTTAATTCCCGACGACCCGTCGGTGCTTTTGACAACCGCCGGAATGCAGCAATTCAAAAGATATTTTACAGGAGAACTTGACGCTCTTAAAGATTTTAATTCTCAAAGAACGGTTTCCATTCAAAAATGTTTTAGAACCAGCGACATTGACGAGGTTGGCGACAAAACGCATCTGACTTTTTTTGAAATGCTTGGAAATTTTTCTTTTGGGAAAAAACCTGACGGTTATTTTAAACAACAAGCTATTTTTTGGGCTTGGGAATTTATTACTGAGACCTTAAATATTAACACCGAAAGAATTACCGTTTCCGTCTTTAATGGAGATAAAGAAACGCCTTTTGACGGAGAATCCTATAAAATTTGGCATAAAGAAATAGGTCTACCGGAAAATAAAATCATTTCCGGAAACAGAACCGATAATTTCTGGGGACCGACCGGCGATGAAGGCCCATGCGGTCCTACCACGGAACTTTACATTGCCGCCCCCAAAGGGGGCGAGCCTCGCCCTGATGGGCGGGACGGCATAGAAGTATGGAATTTGGTTTTTAACGAATACTATAAAGAGCGTAGCGGAAAATTCATAAAAGTGGAAAATCCCGGAGTTGACACCGGAATGGGTATGGAACGGCTCGCGGCGATTCTTCAGGGAACAGACGATGTTTTTGAAACCGATATTTTTCAACCGTTAATTTCAAAAATAAACGAATTAACGCCTAATTTAGATATTCGGGTAGTTCGCGTTCTGGCAGACCATTTGCGCGCATGCGTATTTTTGACAGCTGACGGCATTATGCCGTCAAATAAAGAAGCTGGTTATGTTTTACGCCGACTTTTACGACGAATTTTGTCTTATCAGATTAAATACGATATTCACGCGGATTTGCTTCCAGAAAGCGTTGAAATTATCAAAGAAAAATTCGCGGAAATTTATCCGGAATTAAAAGAATCGGCAAAAATTTTAAATATTTTAGAAGATGAACGCCTCAAATTCCAAGAAGCAATAGGTCAGGGAATAAAAAAAATTGACGAATTAAATCTTGGCAATGTCCAATTAACTGGACAACTCGCTTTTGATTTATATCAGACATACGGTTTACCATTGGAAATTTCCCGGGAATTAGCCAAAAATAAAGCAGATGATTTTAAAGATGACTTTGACAAAGAATTTGAAAAACATCAGGAAATTTCCCGCGCTGGAGCTGAAAAAAAATTCGGCGGCCATGGCTTGGCCTTAGACACAGGCGAATTAAAAGCTGGCAGTCAAGAAGAAATTAAAAAAGTTATTCGGCTTCATACAGCCACTCACTTACTACATTATGCCTTGAGAAAAGTTTTAGGAAAAGAGATTCAGCAAATGGGCTCGGATATTAATCCTGAACGAACACGTTTTGATTTTTCGTTCAACCGAAAAATGACGGTGGATGAAATTAAAAAAGTTGAGGACTTGGTTAACCAAAAAATCAAAGAAAATCTACCGGTTTATTTTAAGGAGATGCCCAAAGAAGAAGCGGAGAAAACCGAAGCGCTTCATTTTTTTAAACAAAAATATCCGGCTCTTGTAAAAGTGTACTTTATCGGTTCAGAAGCCAGCGGGGGCGTTATTAGCGCCGAATTCTGCGGCGGTCCGCACGTTGACTATACATCTCAAATAAAAAGTGTTAAGATATTAAAAGAAGAATCAGTTGGCGCCGGAATCAGGAGAATCCGAGCTAAAATTGAATAAGCTGTTTAAAAATTAAATAAAGGAGGGGAAAAAATGGAAGTATTACTGGCAATGCAAAGTATTAATAATTTGGCTGATGTATTTTTTCTGAAAGTCAAAAACATCCTATATGCCTATACTGAAAACCCATTAGGTCCGAAAACCAGAAAGGATATAATTGATGTCTTAGAATTTTGTAGTGGTTGTGTAGATTTACATCCTAAGTCGTTACATTGTATAGGGTCTGATGAAGTTTCTGGCTCTAAAAAAATATACGATGAGTCGTACCAGAAGAGAAAAATTGTCGAGAATCAAAAAAGAAAAAGTGAATTAGGACAGAAAATAGAAGTTGTCCAAGAAAAAAGTTGTGTTTTTAAAAACTCTGTCAGGGGGTCTAAAAGAGACCCAGATGGAGACTAGCCCGGTTTGATTTCTAATATTGAAAATCAACCGGGCTTATTTATTTTATATAAACAATAAAACTCTTGCTTTGGTCAACTTTTTTTAAATCCTCTTGGAAAATATAATACAGATTTTTCGCTTTTTGTTTTTCCGGAGTAAACGTATCCGTTAAAAACATCGTGGTCTGAGTTGGCATTGGCACTCCGCGAACATCCGTTCCGCCTGCTTCAACCACCACATATTTTGGCAATTCTTTCGGCAAATCTCGGAGTTCTTTTCCCAATAAAACATAATTTTGGCTAAAAGCGCCTGGAGTATTTGGATTTTTTCCCCATAAAATAAAGTAAGTGGTATATGCCTCAATAACTAAAATCAATAAGATGAAAGAAGAAAAATAAAAAAGAAAAGTTTTATTTCGTATCTTCGCGGAAATGGTTTCGTAAAGCCAAATGCCTCCGACTCCGGCTAAAATAAATACCGGTGGGATCATTAAAATAGCGCGAAGAGCATGTGGAAGCCCTTCGTTGGAAATAACAACTGGCAAAGCAGCGATAATAAGCCACAAAAATAAAATGTAAAACGTAAACTTATTTTTTACGCCTATGGCGGATCCGCCAAAGGCAGAGATTTTTACATTTTGAATTAAAGTTTTAATAGCAAATAAAATACCAATTACAAATAATATCCCAACCGGCCAAAATAATTCCGGTCTTCCCGCATAATTATGCCTCCAATTCCAGTCGCCGGAGAAATTGAACATACCGACGGTTTTTAAAACATTTTCAGCTAAATTTTTTAACGGAGCAGGGGAGCTGAAAACGGAAATTTGAGTTGTCCGGCCGAAAAAATCTTGCGGATTCTGCAAAAAATATAAACCCAATGGCGCAAATACAATAACAGCGAAAAGTATAAAGTAGAAAGTAGAAAGTAGAATTTTTTTACGGGTTTGCCAGTTTTTATCTCTAAACCAGTAATAAAGTAAAATTATTAAAATTAAAAGCGGCGTTGCTCGATAAGCGATATAGCTGTGGAAACCGAGGCCGTAAAAAATACCCGAGAATATAGAATTTAGAATATAGGATTTAGGAGGGGTTGATTCTTTTATATTACGCAACGCTAATAAAAGAAAATAAACTCCCCATGTCAGAAAAAACGGCGCCATAATCGCCCGAAAACCGATGCGGGAAAAATTGATGTGCCAAAATGAAGTCGCAATTAGAAAAGCGGAAAGTAAAGCGATTTTTTCCGATTCATAATTCTTAAATAATTCTTTGGCGAGAAAATACACTCCAAGCACGGTCAAAACCCCAAATAACACGCTCGGAATTTTAAGCATCCACGGCTCCGTTTGACCACCAAATAATAACATTGAAAATTCCAAGAAAACAGCTTGGATATTAATAAACAATCCTTCTCTGCCGTTATTCTCGGGATAAAAAACTTTAAAGTGGCCTTGAGGCGACAGCGCCTCCAAAGCGTTATTGCCGTTCATCGCTTCGTCCGGATAAAGCCCGGGCGGCAAACCAGCCAAGTTGAATAATCTTAAAAACGAAGCTATAATTATTATTATAATAATAGCTAAAGACCAACGACCAACAACCAACGATATTAATTTATTCATAAATTTATTTTAACATGGCAGAATTAAATCCACAAAAATTTGAACAGAGCGCCTTAGAGGCCGATATTGAAAGATTAAGTAAGGAAATTATTGAGAAACGGAATTTACTTGAGCACAAAGAACTTTCGGAAAGAGAATTAGTGAAACAAGCGCTTCGGCCACTGGTTAGACAAGTACTAACACAATCGACTACACCAGCGGCGCAGTCAACTGCGCCAGTCGGAGAATCAATTCTACCCGACTACCTTAAAGATTCGCCGGCGGAAATTAAACTTCAGGTTGAAAAACTCGTTGATTCGGTTTTTCATCAAGGGATTGAGAAAACCGCAAAACAAGCCAGACAAGCCGGCGCCTTTATTTTAGACGCTTTTCATGACGCCTTAACCGATAAACTATACGAGGAATTAAAGAAAAGAAAGTTAATATAGCTTATGTCTATTTATTTTGTAATATTTATCATTGTTATTGTCATCATTATTGTTGCTGCCGCTTTATTTTTTATTTCTAAAAATTTGAGGCGGAATCGATTATCACAGGCGCTTGATTTAAAACTTCTTTTAATCCGTTTGCCAAAAAAACAGCCAAAGGATTTGTCCGCTGAAGGCAAACAATCCGCTGATTGGAAAAACGAAATTAATCTTTCGGCCCAGCTTTTCGGAATTTTAGCCGGACTTAAATCGCCGTTTTGTCTGGAAGCCGCTGTTCATCATATCGGCGAAGAAATACATTTTTACGTTGCCGCGCCAAGAAAATCACTTGAATCGGTCAGCCGACAGATTGAGGGGTTATGGAAAGACGCTCAAGTGGAACAGGTTGAGGATTATAATATTTTCAATTCCAGCGGAATTTCACAAGGCGTTTACTTAAAACAAAAAATTTCTTACGCTTTGTCTTTCAGAACTTACAGCGAAGCGGAACTGGACACTTTCGCCCCGATTCTCAACGGTCTTTCAAAAATTAACGAAATAGGGGAGGGCGCGGCGATTCAAATCCTCGCCAAACCGGCGCCTGAATCCGCCAAAAAAACCATATTCGGAATGATAACCTCTCTTAAAAAAGGCGCCAAACTGAACGAAACGCTTAATGGAAAATTCATCAGCGTTAAAGATATTCATGAAGCCATTAACCCGAAAAACCAGAAAGAAAAAGATAAAATTAAAGAAGAAAAAATCATTGACGAAGAAGCGGTAAAATCCTTAGAAAATAAAATCAGCAAGCCGCTCTTGGCGGTTAACGCGAGAATCATTGTTTCCGCTTTTAATTCGGCGCAAGCTGAATCAATTTTAGAAGGCCTCACCGCCGTTTTTTCGCAATTCAGCGCTCCTCTCCGCAATGAAATTAAAATTATTAAGCCAGTCGATAGTAAAAAAATTGCTTATCAATTTTCCTTCATGGAATTTGATGATTCGCAGACAATGGTTCTTAATACTGAAGAATTGGCGAGTTTTTTCCATTTGCCGGCTTCCACAACCGATATTCCGAGAATAAAATGGCTGAAATCAAAAGAAGCGGCTCCGCCGACAAATCTGCCTGACAAAGGCATAATAATCGGCGAAAGCGTCTTTCGCAACGAGCGAAAACCGATTTATATTACCGATGACGACCGCCGCCGGCATATTTATATCATCGGCCAAACAGGAACCGGTAAATCAACCTTAATAACCAATATGGCGGTTAGCGATATTAATCAAGGCAAAGGAGTCGCGGTTATCGATCCTCACGGCGATTTAATAGAAAAAATTTTAGCGCGGATTCCCAAAGAGCGGCTTGATGATGTAATTTATTTTGACCCCTCGGATATGCAAAGACCGCTGGGTTTAAATATGCTTGAATATGATTTTAACCGGCCCGAAGAAAAAACTTTCATTGTCAATGAGATGCAAAGTATTTTAAACAAGCTTTTTATTGCCGAAACAATGGGACCGATGTTTGAGCAATATATGAGAAACGCCCTGCTTTTACTTATGGAAGACGCGCCGAACGAACCCGCGACCATAATGGAAATTGCCAGAGTTTTTACCGATGTCGATTTTCGCCAAAGGAAATTGTCTCGAATCAAGAATCCGGCGGTTATTGATTTTTGGGAAAAAGAGGCGATTAAAGCCGGCGGAGAAGCGTCTTTGGCGAATATGACGCCATATATCACCTCTAAATTCAATAATTTCACGTCTAATGATTATATGAGACCCATTATCGGTCAGCCGAAATCAGCTTTTAATTTTCGCCAAGTAATGGACCAAGGGAAAATTCTATTGGTTAATTTGTCAAAAGGCAAAATAGGGGAGATTAACGCCGGTTTGCTTGGAATGGTTATCGCCGGTAAAATTTTAATGGCGGCTTTGTCGCGGGTTGACGAGCCGGAAAGCAAACGCCGGGATTTTAATCTTTATATTGACGAATTTCAAAATTTCACCACTGATTCAATTTCAACGATTCTATCCGAAGCGCGGAAATATCGGCTCAATCTGATTATTGCCCATCAATTTGTCGCTCAGCTTGAAGAAAAAATCCGGGACGCGGTTTTCGGCAATGTTGGTTCAATTATCGCTTTTCGCGTCGGAGTTCAAGACACGGAATTATTGGTTAAACAATTCGAACCGGTATTTAACGAGAACGACTTGCTTAATATTGATAATTTTAACGCCTACGCGAAGCTTTTAATTAACGGCCAGACATCAAAGCCGTTTAACATAAAAACCTTGCCTTCGGAAATCGGCCAGGAAGAAACAGCTGATAAATTAAAAGAATTATCCTGTCTCAAATACGGCCGCGACCGGCAAGAAGTAGAGGAAGAAATTTTGAAAAGATTAAGAGAGTAAATTGACTTTTCTATTGTGAGTATTATCATATATAATATGAAATTTGAAAGTTTAGACAATTTAAAACCCAAAGAAATAACGGAAAAAGAGGCCCAAGATTCAGAAAATATGGAAGAAATAGCGGAAGAATTAGAAGAAGATAAATTAAAAGATAAAACTGAATCTGTAAAAATAGCGGAAGAATTATCTGAAGTATCTGAGCAAGAACTTATAAATCCGGAGCTTAGAAAAATAGAGGACGAAAGAAATGCCATAAGAAAAGAAATGGATCTTTTATTAAATGAGTCGGTTGATTTTAGAATCGGACTTAATAGGATAAGAACTCCTGAGTTATTTATAAAAAGAGATAAAGAAGGGAAAATTATTTATCTGAAATCTAATCTTGAGCAACCTGAAGGTCTGTTGGGAGAAAAATTAAACAATAAAAATCCTGAATATAATACTAAAAAATATTATGATAATGTTGAATTTCAAAAAATTGTAGATAAGTTTTTAGATTTAAAAAAGTCCAAAGAGGAGTTAGGTATTGAATCTGAAAAAATAATGGAAGCCAAGAGACTTTTATATAAAAAAGGCGAGAATATCAATTCATTTCTTGAAAAAGCTGGTTTAAGCGTTAGAGTTGATGAAGATTTTAATATCGAAGGTCTTTTGCATAAAGCAAATCTGACAGAAAATTTGCAAGGATTTAAAAAAATTATTAAAAAAATTTACGAAACTGCTGACATATTCGCTGATATAGAAATATCAAAAGATCAAGAGAAAGATTTTGGTAAGGATTTAACGATAATTGAGAGAATATTATTACGAGCAAGTGTGGATGTAGGAAATATAGCAAATAAAAAGGTAAAATTCCCTCAGGATATCAAAGAAAGTATTGCAGAAGAAACTAGATTTGCGTATAAATGGTTTGAACAGTTCAGATCGCAACGTGAGCCATATACGATTAAGAAATAAATAAGTAAAATAGTTTATATCACTGTATTAAACGCCTCAATCATACTATTTTAGGCGTTTATTTTTATTGTTTTTTATGATAAACTTTTTGTATAATATAATTTACGCCGAAGTAGCTCAGTGGCAGAGCAGAGCTTTCGTAAAGCTAAGGTCGTGGGTTCAAGTCCCACCTTCGGCTTAATATGAACGAAAATCTACCGCAGCAAATTAATGAACTAAAAGAGCTGGCCCGGCGCTTAGCCGGGCGGCTTTGACGTTGAAACCAAAAAAATCCGTCTTAAGGAACTTGGATTTGAATTAAACGATCCGGATCTGTGGAAGAATCGGGAATTTGCCGACGCCAAAATAAAAGAAATGGGCGAATTGAAAAATTTAATTGACCGTTTTGATGAAATTAACAAAGGATTGGCGGAATTGGAAACGATTCAAGACGAAGATAAATTTTATAAAATTAAGAAAAAGATTTCGCAGATTGAAATTGAACGATTATTTTTAGGAAAATACGACAAAGGACCTGCGATACTTTCAATTTATTCTGGAGCCGGCGGACAAGACGCTGAGGACTGGGCAACAATGCTTTACGAAATGTATTCAAAATACGCCGAAAAGAAAAAATGGGAAGTAAAAGAAATTGACGAAAAGACATTGGAAATTAAAGGAGATTACGTTTACGGTTATCTCAAAAAAGAAGCCGGAGTGCACCGTTTAGTAAGAATTTCTCCTTTTTCGCCGGAAAAGAAAAGACACACTTCTTTCGCTTTAGTTGAAGTTCTGCCGGAATTGCCGGAAATAGAAGGAAAGAAAATTGAAATTCCAGCCGAGGACTTAAGAATAGAACTTTCCCGGGCAGGTGGCCCAGGCGGCCAAAATGTCAATAAAGTTGAAACCGCGGTAAGGATCGTTCATTTGCCGACAGGAGTTGTCGCCGCTTCAAGAGCCGAACGTTCTCAAAACCAAAATCGCGAAAAAGCCCTTAAACTTCTTAAAACAAAACTATTTAAATTGATGGAAGAAAAACAAGCAAAAGAATTGAGCCAGCTTCGAACTAAAGTAAAACCGGAGTGGGGGAGTCAAATGCGTTCTTACGTGTTAAATCCGTATAAATTAGTCAAAGACCACAGAACCGACATTGAAACAACGCAGGTTGAAAAAGTGCTGGAAGGGGAGTTGGATTTATTTGTGGAGAATGATATAATAAAATAATAATGATTACTTTTCAAAACATTTCCAAAATTTATAATCATAATTCAACGGCATTGGAAGACGTAAGTTTTAAAATTGAACCGAAAGAATTTATTTCTTTAGTAGGAAGGTCTGGAGCCGGCAAATCAACTATTATCAAACTGTTAATCGGCGAAGAAAAACCGAGTAAAGGGAGAGTGATTTTTGATTCTTACGATGTTAATAAATTAAAAAATAAAGAACTGCCTAAATTAAGAAGGCGCATCGGCGTTATTTTCCAGGACTTTCGTCTTTTGCCGAATAAAACCGCTTATGAAAATATAGCTTTTGCCTTGGAAGTTGCCGGACGACCCAATCGCGATATTGTTGAATTTGTTCCTCAAGCCCTGGAAATGGTTGGTTTAAAAAACAAAGCCAATAATTTTCCAAAAGAGCTTTCCGGCGGAGAAAAACAAAGAATAGCCATTGCCAGAGCAATGATTAATCATCCAGACGTTATTGTCGCTGACGAACCAACCGGAAATTTAGACCCGCTTAACACCAGAGAAATCATCAGGTTGCTGTTAAAAATCAATGAACTGGGCACCACTATGATTTTAGCCACTCACAACAAAGAAATCATAAACCAGCTCGATAGGCGCGTAATCAGTTTGGAAGACGGTAAAGTTATTAGAGACGAGAAAAACGGGAAATATATATTAACGTAACGAGAATATAGAATATAGAATTTAGGGATAAAAATTCCCTAAATCCTAAATCCTAAATCCTAAATTCTAAATTGTTCACAGCTTTATCAAGAATAATTAAATATGGACTTCAAGGATTTTGGCGCAATGGCTGGCTTTCAACTACAACTATTCTTATTATGGTTTTGGCTTTAATTGTTTTTGAAGGATTGATAATTTTCAATATCTTAGCCGAAACAGCGCGTCAATCCGTTCAAGATAAAATCGATATCAGCGTTTATTTCAAACTTGATACTTCAGAAGACGATATTCTTAAAATTAAAAATTCCTTGGAGACATTATCTGAAGTAAAAACCGTTGAATATATTTCTCGAGACAAAGCGATGGCTATTTTCCAAGAACGCCACAAAGACGAAGAACTGATTTCTCAAGCTCTTAATGAATTAGAGGAGAATCCTTTAGCCGCCTCGCTTAATATTAAAGCTCATAATCCCGAAGAATATGCCGCTATCGCCGGATATCTTGACAATGATTCCCTAAAAAATTCCATCAGCAAAGTCACTTACGCTCAAAACGCCGTAGTTATTAACCGTTTGACGAAAATTATTAATGTCTCGAAAAAAGTAGTGTTAATTTTAACGATTTTCTTGGCTTTTATCGCCGCGGTGGTGACTTTTAACACTATTCGGCTGGCTATTTATTCAAACCGCGAGGAAATCGGAATTATGCGTTTTGTTGGAGCTTCCAACGCTTTTGTCAGAGGACCCTATATGGTGGAGGGAATAATTTACGGTCTTATTGCTTCCTTGTTAAGTATTTTAATCTTGACGCCAATTGTTTATTTCGCCGCTCCTTATATTGAAATTTTCGTATCAGGAACGAATCTTTGGGATTACTTTATTTCTAATTTGGCAAAACTTTTTGGCTATCAAATGATTTTTGGCGTTGCTTTAGGCGCAGTCTCCAGTTTTATAGCGATAAGAAAATATCTTAAGATATAAATTTTCAATGTCCATTAAGGAAAAATACTATCTCCTTAGATACCATACTCAAGAATGGACAAAGGAATATAAAAAAGATATTTTTCTTTTTCTTTTAATTTTTTTAATCAGCTCTTTAAGCTTTGGTTTGGGCTATTTAGTCAACCGTGAATTCAACCATAGTCCGATTATGATTGAAAAGTGCGCCGATTAAAGATACCCCACCTGTTTTAACCAGTAGTCGTTTTCCCATTCCCAAAGTTTTTTCGCGCCCAAAAACGCCTTAAAATCCTCTTGCCAGTAAGGGAATTCCTGCAATTCAACTTCTCCTTTAAGAGCAGACCATTCATGTTCGCAATTTTTCGCGCCGTTTGGATAGCCGTTTTTTTTCCACGGCAATTTCACTTTTTTCCGACCGCCTTTTTCACGAAGAATGGAACCGCATTTAATGCAAGTTTTATTTTGGTCGATTCTTAAAATCCAGCGCGTTTGAAGATTATCAAAATCCTTTTGAAGCGCCCCCATATAAGCCGATGTTTGAAGATTATAATCCCGATAAATCGCCTGCGAGGTTTTAATATCCAAAACCCCGAATTTGCCGTCAATTAGAGCCAATGCGTCTAATGTGCCGGCATAACGTTCATCGTGGTTAACAACTTGTTTTTCAATACATTCCGAATCAACTTGAATATTTTTTTCATTAATAAAATTTAAAAAAGCGTTAAACGCAGGCATAATTTTTTCTTCGACTTGCGGTATTTCGCCCCTAAATACTTTTTCAACCGCTTCATGGATAGCGGTGCCTTCGCTGGCTGATTGTTTTTTAACAGCTTCGCCTTCGGCAAAATTACTCATTTCCGCGTAGAAATAATAAAGAGCCGGCTTGGATTTAATATCAACTATTTTAGTTACTCGCGGGAACCAAACGCCGTCAATTTCATATCCGGACATTTCTTTGAAGCGGTCAAGGTTGGAGTAAAACATTGGTTTATTTTATCAGTTTATCGGTTAATTTGTAAATGTCGCCAGCGCCCATCATCACTACAACAACAGGATTTAGAATATAGGATTTAGAATTGAGGATATTTTTAATGATTTTTGGAAGATTTTTAGGATTTTTAAGATAAAAAACAGAAGGAGATGTTTTTCTTTTTTCAATAACTTCGGCTAATTTTTGAGAGCTATAATTTGAGGTCGAAGGAACCAGCCCTGAGTTTATCGAAGGGTCGCGACCCGCCACCTTAAAAATATCCAAAAGAATTAAATCGTCCGCTGAGTCAAATGCCTTGGTAAATTCTTTAAATAACGCCTTTAACCGCTTGACTTGGTGTGGTTGAAAAACACAGATAATCTTTGATTTTGGATATTTTTGACGCACTCCCGATAAAGTAGCTTTAATTTCTGTCGGATGATGGGCGTAGTCGTCGTATACATCAGCTTTTAGTTTACAGCTTTTAGTTTTTAGTTGACCGCGAAATTCCATACGGCGCCACGCGCCGCGATACTTACCGATGGCGTTAAAAATCTTTTTCTGATTAATTCCTAAAACCTTAGTCAAGGTATAAACCGCTAAAGCGTTGGACAAATTGTGTTCGCCCGTCACTTTTAGAGTCGCTGACATTCGCCGACTTAACGCGGACTGACGCGGAAAAATACTATACCAAAATACTCTAAGATTATTTTTCTTGATGATTTTTTGGATTTTATCCCGCAAGCCGAATAAATTTTTATCATCTTTATTTACAACCAAAATTCCGCCGAACCGAATGTTCCCGATAAATTTCAAAAAAACTTTCTTAATCTCGTTTAAATTTTTATAAACATCCAGATGCTCACGGTCGATGTTGGTGATAATCGCCGCGACAGGGGAGTAGTTTAAAAAAGATTTTTGATATTCATCAGCTTCTAAAACTAAATAATCGCTTTTGCCTTTTTTGAAATTACTATTACCGAATTCTTTCAACTTTGTGCCGATAATTACAGTCGGGTCAAAACTGGTATTTTTAAGAACTAACGAGAGTAGAGCAGTAGTGGTGCTTTTGCCGTGGCTGCCGGATATGGCAATGGTCTTATATTTTTTAGTTAATCCGCCGATTACTTCTGAATACGACTTTATTAGTACGCCTAAGTCCCGGGCTTTTTGAATTTCAGTATTATCAGAAGCAATAGCCGCGCTATGAATAATAAGACCTATTTTTGAGGTTATATTACCTGTTTTATGGCCTATTTTGACCTCTACGCCCTCTTTTTTCAACGACTCGGTAATTTCACTGCTAAACGCGTCTGAACCGCTTATTTTGGCTCCCAAAGCCAAAAAATAGCGCGCTAAGGCGCTAACTCCAATTCCACCAATACCGATAAAATGAACTATTGACTTTTTATTCATAATGTGCTAAGATTTTAAAAGTAAATAATTGGTGAGATTTATCAAGCCATTTATATAGAAATATTAACAAAAAAATAAAGGCAAAGAAAGGAGAAAGGATATGATGGCAACTATAAAAAATTACTTAACATTCTTGGGTCTGTTGATATTGATAGTAGGAGTAATAATTTTTATGGTCGTGTCAGTAATAGCTTTGATTTTCGTCTTAAAAAACTTTTTTGTGTTGTTCGTAATAGGGCTTGCTCTTATGATTCTGGGTACTGAATTTATTAGATGTGGAGTTGGTTATTAAGAGTAAGAGATAGATGTAATAAACAGCCAGTATGTAATTATTCTTACTGGCTGTCTTTTTGTTTATACAAGTGTCGCACAAGGTTGCTTTTGCGACATTACTATCTCTACGATACAAACGATTGTATCAAGTCCGCTATAAACCTTAAAATATCAATAAAAAGCGTACCAATTGATTTTAATAAGCTTACAATATTATCAGCGACGTGTCCTTCAAACCAATTACTGGTAGCATCCACGAATAATTTAAATTTTTGAAAAATTTCTTGATAGTTAATATTATTCATAATTTAAGTATCAAGCGTCAAATATCAAGTGTCAAGTAGTTGACGTTAGTTTTTTGATCGCCAACTTGATTCTTTTAAACGACTCTTCCTTGCCTAAAATTTCCATAATTTCAAAGGGCCCGGGAGACGCTTGTTTGCCCGAAAGAGACACCCGAAGAGGCCAAAGCAACTCGCCCTTGCCCCATATTTCGGTCAAAGGCATAATTTTATTCTCCAATTCCGCTTTGGAAAAATTTTCTTCCGGCATTTCTTTTAACGCGCCGAGTAAAAGTTCTAAATTCGTGATTATTTTTTCATTCGCCATTTCTTGCCATTTTAAAAGTTGCGCGTCATAATTAGGAATCTTAAAAAAGAAATCTGCTAATTCTTTTAAGTCGCTGAGTTTCCTCATCCGTTCTTTTTCAATGGAAATTATTTTTAGAAGCAGTTTTTTATTTTCATTCCATTCTGGAGGAATCAATTCCTTAATGGCTTTTATTAAATCATCGGGTTCGGATTTGCTGATATATTGGCCGTTCAACCATTCTAATTTTTCGATGTTAAAAACAGCGCCGGCTTTTTGAACCCGCTTCAAATTGAATTCTTTAATTAAATCGTCACGGCTCAAAATTTCACGTTCATCTTCCGGATGCCAACCCAAAAGCGCCAAAAAATTAACCAGAGCGTCGGATAAATAACCTTCGTTTTTATAATCCAATAAAGAGCTCTCAATGTATCGTTTTGACATTTTACTTCTGTCCGGAGAAAGAATCAGAGGCAAATGAGCGTATTTTGGCTCTTCAAAATCAAACGCTTTTTGAATTAAAATTTGCTTTGGCGTGTTTGAAATGTGGTCTTCGCCGCGAATCACGTGGCTGATTTTCATTTCAAAATCGTCAATTACAACAGCAAAATTAAAAAGCGGCGTCCTTAAATCCTTGGCAATTACAAAATCGCCGATTAAAGCGGAATTAAATTTAACTTTCCCCCTGATAATGTCGTTAAATTCAACTTCGGTTTCGGGCGTTTTAAAACGGATAACCGACGGCTCCCCTGTTCCATCTTTGGATAAATTTCGGCATTTGCCGCTGTATTTCGGAGGAAATCCTTGCGCGAGCATCGCCTGTCTGTCGCTTTCCAATTCTTCCTTTGAACAAAAACAATAATACGCTTTATTCTCATCAAGAAGTTTTTTAAGATATTTTTCGTAAATATCCCCTCTTTCGCTTTGACGATATGGTCCATATTCTCCTCCGCAATCCGGACCCTCGTCCCAATCCAAACCAAGCCATTTCAAACCCGTTATAATATCTTTTTCGTATTTTTTTTCGGAACGCTCAACGTCGGTATCTTCAATGCGTAAAATAAATTTCCCTTCGTTTTTCTTGGCAAAAAGCCAATTAAAAAGCGCTGTCCGAGCGGTTCCAATATGAAGCAAACCCGTTGGCGACGGCGCCAACCTCACCCGTACTGGTTTTTTAGGGCTGTCGATCATTTAGATATTATAACACATCTTTCGTAGAAAATCTTTTCTCGTTCGTAGGCCTCCAATCGTCAAAATTCAAGCTCGCTCCTAACGAAAATTTGCCACCCTGGTCGCTTCGCTCCCGTGTCCCCGGCAAATTTTCTACTCGCTCGCGAATTTTAAGACGCTCTCCGGCAATACTCTCTACGAAAAGATTTTCTACTCAATTCAGATAAAAAAGCCCGCGCAAGGTTTTTATCCTTGGGCGGGTTAAACATTCTTTTATTATTTCTCAAGAGGCTTTATACTTTCTGGGAAGAAAACAGAAAGTGGATTCTTATCTGTAACGCCAAATTTTTCCCATTCATCACGATGTAGTACCTCCACTTCATCGTATGGGCTAATAATACTCTTGTCTGAAGTTTTACAAATTTTACCATTCACGACTGGAAAATGGAAAGTCCAATTTCCATGTGGTAAAGCGAAATATAATCTTTCGTTGACAGGATGCCGAAAAAATCCACATTCTAAATTCTGGAATTTCATTATAGTGGGCATAATCACCTCCGTTAAAATTTAAAGAACAAGTATCTCATTATCCCGAATGGATATCTTCTACATGAGATGCTTATTCTAGTTTATATTTTAAAATCAGCATCTCACTACGAGATACAAAAAACATAGCATACTTTTCTTTATTTGTCAATCCCCCAACCTCAATATCTCTTCCGCAATCACTTTTGCCGCGTCCGGTTTGGCGAATTTCAGGGCCGCTTCGGACATTGATTTGAACCGTTCCGGCTCGCTGAAAATCTTTTTAAGCTGGGTGAGAAAAATACTCGGTTTTAAGTTATCTTCCTCAATCACTATCGCCGCTCCTGTCTTGGCGTATTCATAAGCGTTAACTGTCTGATGATTGCCGGCTGACTCTGGTAAAGGAATAAGAATAGCCGGTTTGCCGAAAGCCGCCAATTCAAAAATAGTTCCGCTACCAGCCCGACCCACAACTAAATCGGCGGCCGTTAAAACGTCTTTTAAATCCTTATCAAGATAAGCTGTTAATTTATAGCGGCTTTTTTCTTCGTCGCTGAAATTTGCGGAAGCAAGAGTTAATTCATTTTTGACTTCCTGATAATTGTTATGACCGGTCTGGTGAAAAATCTGAAAATCCTTAATTATTTCCTCAAAAATCTCCATAAAAAAATCATTGAGTCGGACTGCTCCTTGAGAACCACCGACAACTAAAATCAACGGCATTTGGGAATTAAAACCTAAAATTCTTTTAGCCGCGTCTTTTTCCGTTGTTTCTTTTAATAACGATGTTCTGATGGGATTTCCAACTAAAGCAATCTGGCCATTAAGAATTCCGGCCGCCGAGGCGAAAGAAATGCCGATTCTTTTAGCGAAACGAGATGAAATTTGATTGGTGAATCCCGGAACGCTGTCGGATTCATGGATAATGATTGGAACTTGATAAAATCTACAAGCCAAAACAATCGCCAAAGCGCCAGGTCCGCCTTTTGAAAATAAAACATCCGGCATAGACCAAAAGACTTTCCAGAGCGCCTGAAATAAACTTAAAATGAATTTTGGAGCGTCCAAAAAATTTCTGACGTCAAAATAACGCCGCAATTTGCTGGAAATAATTTTTGACGTTTTTATCCCATTGGCTTCCAATAAATTTTGATACACGCCGGGGACGCCCAAATAACGCAAATCCAAATCAGGCCGCTTTTTTTTAAGCTCTTCGACAATCGCCAAAATCGGATAAATATGTCCTCCGGTCCCGCCACCGGTAAATAGAATACGCAACATTGGGATTTAGGATTTAGGATTTAGGATTTAGGATTTTATTTACTGCTTAGAGTTTTATTCCCCTAAATTCTATATTCTAAATCCTATATTCTTTTTAAGTATACTTAGATATATTAACAATAACTCCACTCATCGTCAAAAAAATCGCCAAAGCGGTGCCGCCATAACTGATAAACGGCAAAGGCACGCCGGTTAAAGGAGTTAATCCGGAAATCGCCGCTATATGAACAAAAATCTGAATGGCAATTACCGAAGTCAGTCCGACCGCGGTTAATTTCGCGAATTGGTCTTGAGAATTTTTGGCGATAAAAAATCCTCTTACTAAAAGTGTGGCAAAAGCGACAATAAGCGCCACAGCTCCGACAAAACCTAATTCTTCGGCGATTACCGCGAAAATTGAATCTCCTATCGGCTCCGGAAGATGTTTAAATTTCGTGGTTGATTGTCCGAGACCGACTCCCCAAAACCCTCCTGAACCGATAGCCATCAACGCTTGATTGCGATGAAATCCTTCAACTTGGACATCGGCATTTTCCGGATTAAAAAAATTCATAACTCGTTTATAACGGTAAGAATCAGTGGAAGTAAAAATAAGCGCTGTTAAAACCAAAACCCCCAAGAGTATCGTTCCGACGATAAAAGAAAGCCGAGCGCCGCTGATAAAATAAATTAGCAAAGCGGAAGCCAGCACTATCAAAACGGTAGTGGTTGCCGGCTGTTTAAATACTAAAAAAGCAACAGCGCCACAAATAATTAAAAAAGGCAACAATCCTCCCAAAAAACTTGTCTGGCGATTATTTTTTTTATTGCTTAACCAAGCCGCCAAATAAATAATAAAAGTGAATTTTAAAAATTCAGCCGGTTGAAAAGAAAAAAATCCTAGATCAAGCCAACGAGCCGCGTTGCTGTGCGAGAAACCAAGCGGAGTAAAAACCAAAATTAAAGCGACAATATTTAAAATTAAAAGCAATAGAGCGATTCGTTCGAATTTTCGGTAATAAAAATAACTAGTGATTAAAAAACCTATAATGCCGAAACTCAAGCCATAAATCAATTGATGTTTAAGATAATAAAAAGTGTCGTTAAATTTTTGCTTTCCCAAATCCGAAGATGCGCTGGAAAGCATCACCAAACCGAAAACCGTCAATAAAATGACGCAAAGAATAAAAATATAATCCGGACTATGACCTCTTATTTTCATTTTTTCCTTAATATTTTCCCAGCCAATACATTTTGGAATTCTCCATCCTTGACAACAATTTTTCCGTTCAAAATCACGTTTCTTATTTCAGCGTCCCTGAAAACAACCAAATCGGCGAAATTTCCGTCCTTAATCGTCCCTCTATCCTCTAAACCAAGTCGTTGAGCCGGCAAACCGGTAATTTTATATATTGCTTTTTCAATCGGAAAAATTTTTTCTTTTTCGGAAAGTTTTAAAAATTTAGAAAAAGCGGTAGAACGTCCCGCGCTATTTGAAGCAATTATCGCCCGTTTATGGAACAATGCCTTTTTAACTATTTTAATATCAATATTGCCGTAAAAAACAACTGCTTGAAAATTAGTAATTTCCATCAGGGTTAAAAGGCCGTTTTTGACATCCAAATTCCTATTGGCGGAAAACTCTTCCAATGATTTTCCCTCTAAATATTCATTTCCGGGCGCTGAAGTAATGATAATTTTTCTCCCGTTCAACTTTGGCAATTCTTTTAAAATTTTTTCCCTGATATTCGGGGTCTGAAAATTTTTCAACATAATTTTTTTATCGCTGTTTTGAATCCAAGAAGGTAACAGGATGACAACAGGGACATCGCTGGAATCAGAAGGAGAAACATCAAAACAAATATCCGCTTTGGCGATATTTTTATTAATTAATTCCAAAGACGTCTCATAGTCATTTTGAAAACCGTTAATCGGCCTAAAATGGCTTACTAAAGTTCTTACGCCAGTTTCTTTGGCAATCTTAATTGTTTCATTAATGGAATCCAAAAGCCCTTCTCTTTCATTCCGAAGATGGGTGGCGTAAAGACACTTAAATTTAGACACTGTTTCGACTAATAATTTAATTTCTCCGTAAGGAACTTGTTGGGATTGGGAATATCCCAAACCGGTTGAAAAACCAAAAGCTCCCTCTTTTAAAGACCGCGCCAATAAAAATTTAAAAACAGCTATTTCGTTTCTGGTAAGTTTTCTGAAAGCGTTGCCGATTAAACTCTGGCGAATAGTGTAATGTCCGACTAAAGTGCCGAAATTCACTCCTAAAGGTCTTTGCTCCATTGTTTTTAAGAATTCCGCTATGGTTTGCCAGTTTATATTAGTTCTGTCAGGAGAAGCCCATGGTCGGATTGATTCTAAAGAACCGTAAAGCAAGGGCGCCAGCGAAGCGCCGCAATGACCGCCGATAATAGTGGTAACGCCCTGAAGTAAAAAATCTTTCTGGGAAGGATTGGAAAAAAGAGTTAAATAATGGTCGGAATCGGTATTGATATCGATAAAACCTGGCGACAAATAAGCTCCCATTCCATCTATTATCTCATCGGCTTTATATTTCGGAAAACTGCCGATGGCGTAAATCTTTTCTTTTTTAACCAAAACATCAGCCTTAACCGCGGGCCTTCCGGTACCATCAAGAAGCTGGATGTTTTTGATTAAGATGGTCATGCCGTAATTATAACAAAAATTACAAAAATAAAAAATAAAAAAAGCGGGAGACAAGTTGATAATTAAACCTATGTCGCTCCCGCTTTAATAAATCACGAATGGGCAATCTTTTACGTCTTTTGTTTTTAAGTAGTGAAGCAACGGCCTCAATAATTGGTTTGGAATTTTTCTCTCTATCCCGATCACAAAAGCAATGATTCCGAATACCTGCGTTTTTGAAACCGAACCGTCAATAGTCGCTCTACCTATCATCCCTCTGAATCTTTTAATCATTTTTGGCGGCACTTTTGGTTTTCCGCCAATAATGTTAACACCAGTTACCCGAAGCGCCCTATTTTTTATTGAATAACGGCGCGTCTTTTTGGGATTGATGGAAAATCCATATTCCTTCAAGAGGACAACTACTTCCTTTTTAAGATTTTTCGGTATGCGCCTTTTAGAGGTAAAAACCAAATCATCAACATATCGGGTATATTTTATTCCCCTGATTCTTGAAGCGGCCTTATCAATTCCTGTATTGCTTAAAAGGAAATTAAATAAAGCCAGAGAAGTTGGAGCGCCTTGAGGCAAATGTCCGCGAAAAGTAGTTAATTTTGTTATTATCCTTGCTTCTTCCGCCGGTGCTCCAAATTTCCTGAAAAGAACATATACTTGTTTTTTAGTGGATGAAGGATAGGCGTCTTTTATATCCATGCGGAGCAAATATTTGCCATTTTTATGCTCTAAGGCGTTTGTTCTGATTGACCTTCCTATTATTCCTCCTTGAACGCATTTCGGGAATTTAAGATTAAACTTATCTAATATTACTCTTTGTACTGTTTTTAAATCCTCTAACGGCTCCTCAACGCAACGTTTTTTACCGCCGCTCTTTTTTCTGTACCAAACTTTATAAAGATTAGCCCTCCTTTTAACTAAATCGGAAAAGAGGGTTGGATCAATGCCTAATCTATTGGCAAGATCATCAATTGTTTTTTGACTATACATAATCCCCCCCCTTCTTTTTTAATTGTTGTCATATTAAAATGTCCTGACAGGCTTTCAAGAGACAGTTAAAAATAACTGCTCGTAAAAAAAGATTCGAGAAAATAAATTCATTTTGGCCTTGGTAGCGGAGTTTACGATGCGAGAAAGGACAAAATGAATTTTAATTTCGCAAAGCGAGTTGTACGTGCCTGCGAATTGACACTCAAATCTCAACCCCGCCAGTTACTGGCAAGGCAATAATCTGAAACCTACGCACTCTTCCTTCAGATTATATAGATTAAGCCTGTCAGGACAATATTATTTTTAAAGACCAAACATCTTATTTCCTTAAAATAAGATATTTAAATATAACATATTTTCTTATAATTTGTCAATCATAATATGCCAAGCGGAAAATCTTTCCGCAGTGAGTAAAAATACGAATAAATCTTTTCGCAGCCAGCATGTTTAATCAACAAAGGAAAAATCTTTTCGCAGTGAGTATTGCGGAGCCGAATAGAAAATCTCTGAGCGAATAGAGAAAATACAGGGTACCCGCGTAGCAGGGTGGTATTTTCTCGTTATGAGCGAAGTTTGATTTTCATTCGGCGGAGCACCTACGAACGAGAAAAGATTTTTCCTTTGTTGGCTGGCGAGAAAAGATTTTCCGCAAAACATTACAAAAACTTGCTCAAAAAGAACAATATTAATCCCAAGCCGGCGGAAACGGCCGAAATAATCCAAAATCTCATTGTGACTTTTGTTTCCGGCCAGCCCAAGGCCTCAAAATGATGATGAATGGGAGTGGAAAGAAAAATTTTTCTTTTAAAAAGTTTTTTACTGGTAAGCTGGATAATAACCGAAAGCGATTCAACCACCGGAATAATCATAAAAAATGGCAGAAACAAAGCGGTGTTAGTAAGCATCGCCGTTACTCCAAGCGTAATTCCCAAAGCCATTGAACCGGTATCCCCCATAAAAAAACGGGCTGGATAAACATTGAACCATAAAAAAGCTAACAGCGCGCCGATAACAACTCCATTGAAAACCGCTAAATCATATCTTCCCAAAAAGAAAGCCACTGCCATTAAAGCCGCGAAAGCGAAAAGCGAAACACCGCCCAGCAAACCATCCAAACCGTCTGTTTCATTGGCTGAAAAAGCGCTGGCAATAATAACAAACATAAAAATAAAGAAATACCAGCCGTGAATTTCAATGTTGCCGAAAAATGGAATGTAAAATACGCTCCAGTCCAATATAAAGTAAAACCACCAAGCGCCAAGAGTAGCAATAATAGTATAAATAATTAATTTATGCCGCACTTTCAACCCTCCGCCATTGGGACCTATTTTCAAAACCCCGAATAAATCATCAGCCAGTCCCACTATGGCGGCAATCAGCATAGCCGCTATGGGCAAATAAGTTTGAGCTCGGTCGGTAAAATTAAAATAATCCCAGACGCCGTCAAAAAAAGAACTTAAAACAAAAAACAGAAAAGCCAAACCAAGCACCGTCAGCCAGATGATGATTCCACCCATTGTCGGAGTACCGGCTTTGGCCTGATGAAGTTTAGAAAAAATCGGCGCTTGCTCGCTGACGCGAATTTGTTTACCTAACTGATATTTTGACAAAAATCTGACCAAAAAAGGAGTAAACGACAAAGCTATTAAAAAAGATAAACCGCTTAATATTAAAATGCGAACTGCTTGTAAAATTAACATTGTTTTTTATTTTATTAATTCCAATAATTTTTCCGTGTCGCCGAACCTATCCTTACTGCCAAGCACGGTTATTAAAATAAGCCGTCCTTGTTTATTGAAAAGCGACATTAAATTCTCGTCAGCCGCTTCGGTGTATCCCGTCTTTCCGCCGATAAAATCCGATTGGCCGGCGAATTGATTGATATTAATTAATTTTCTTTTTACTCCGCTGTTCAACTCCGATATAACCGCTTCTTTTTGCCGAGTAATTTCAAAAATTTGCGGATGATTATAATAAATATAATTCATTAATTTCGCTAAATCATTAACCGTTGACTGATTAAGAAAAGAAAGTCCAGTCGGGTCGTCAAAATTTGTCTCGGTCATATTCAATTCAACTGCTTTTTGGTTCATTAATTTAACAAATTCAGGACTTATTGATTCAGCCAAAGCAACTGCCGCGTCATTGCTGGAAACAACCAACATCGCGTTGATTAAATCCTCGGCTGTAAAAATTTCTCCGGAAGCGAATCCGCCGGCTAAACCGTTTGTTTTAAATTTGAAAGTGTCTTTATCTATTATTATTTGTCTGTTTAACTCGCTTTTCTCAACAACTATTACGGCAGTCATCAATTTAGTCAAAGAAGCGATTGGCCAGCGCTTATTTATATTTAACTCAAAAAAATTCAAATTGCTGTCTAAATATTTTGCCGAAGCAATATGAGAATGAATAACTGGCTGAGAAGTATTTATTGATGGAATATCTTCATCTTGATTATAATCTCCTTCTTGCTGTTGCGTTCCGGATTCTTTTTGAACAGCTGGCTTAATAGATTCGGGAACTGATTCTTGCTCTTGGTTAATCCCCTGATTAATTTCTGAATTGGCGACAACAGCGCTGATATTCGCATAAAAATTTCCGGTTTGCGCCATTTCAACTTTTTGGTCGGATATCCTGAATATTAAAACGGAAATTAAAATTACCAGAATTAAAATTAAAGATTGAAATTTAATCATATTTTATCATTGTTATTATTATTTGTCATTGTTTTATACTTTTCATATTCCGGTAAATCTTCCACTTTTGAAACGCCTAAATATTTTAACAAATCAAAGCTCGGTTGATAAAGATACATATTGGCTCTTTCGGAGTCAAGAAAACGCTCAACCAATCCCCTTATTAAAAGAGCGCGCAATATAAAAGAAGAATTCACTCCGCGATAAAAATCAATCTGCGCCCGTGAAACAGGCCCAAGATAAGATATCAATGAAAGAGTTTCCAAAGAAGCAGGAGTAAGATTTTCTTTCGATTCTTCTTTGATAATATTTTCTATTATTGAAGAAAATTCCGGCTTGGTTGCCAATTGGACAAATTCGCCTGCTGGCGAATTGGAAAAAATCAATTTAAATCCCCTGTTTTCAGCTGAAGATTCTTGCTCAATTTGTTGAAGAGTATTTTTCACATTTAATTCGCTAGTTTTTAAAATTTTGGAAATTCGTTTTGTCTCCAACGGCTCCCCATAAACAAAAAGAAGCGCTTCGATTGCTCCGGTGATATTCTGATTTTCTGGATTTTTAACTTCGGTCATATTTCTTTAGTATTTATTATATTAAATTAAAAACATTAAAACAAACTTCTTTCGTGTTTCGTAATAGCTATTTCCGAAAATCCTTCCTTTTGTTCAACTTTAATAATTTGGTCTCGCAATAAATGAAGCAAAGCCAAAAAAAGAATAATCACTTCGGAGCGGGATTTTTCTTTAGTGAGTTCTCCAAATTGCTGAAGACCTTTTTCCAAACGATTAATAACTTCTTTGATTTTTTCTTCCAAACTTATCATTGACGATTCAATTATTTGGACTTCCGGCTCTAATTGTTTCAGCGCCTCAAAAATGGACTCTACGGATTTTCGAAGAATTTCAACGTTTAAATCTTTGGGCGGATAAAAAACCGGCGGCCGTCCGTGGAAAAGCGGCCGCGACACTGAATAACCTTTCCGCTCCCAGGCCTTTTTAAATAAATTAATTGCCGGCTTGAATTCTTGATAGCGCCGCAATCGTTCTTCCAAGTCATTTATGCCAATTTCTTCTTCTTCGGTTAATTCAAGGCCAGGCAACAAGGACTTGGATTTAATTAAAAGTAACCTTGAAGCGACGACGATGAAATCCGCCAAAAGACGCGGTTCAATCGTTTCAATCGTTTTAAGATAATTCAAAAAGTCGGCCGTCACTTCGGCCAAGCTCAAATCGGTAATAGACATTTTCTTTTCTTCAATAAATTCTAAAAGTTTTTCAATCGGCCCGGTGAATTGTTCTGTTTTCAACTCATAATTCTTCATTGTGTTAACGCTTCTTTTGTATAAACATTCCTTGGGTCCCAAAGCATATATCCGTTAATAAATTCCGGAGTGCTGGAAGCCGCGTCATAAACCGCTTTTATCTGCGCTTTTACTTTTTCCGCGTCATAATCAGCGCCCAAATCAAAATCCTGAAGCCAGGGACGTAGTTTAGCTTCTGTAATAGTTGAAGTTGCTATTCGTTTAAGAGCAGATTCAATAGAATATTTAACTACCTCGTATGGATGCTCGGCTGGATTTTTATATCCGTTAAAACCAGTGGCGTAATGCGACGGATAAACCATCGGAGCCACGAAATCAAAATATTGATAAGCGTCTTCAATAATTTGACCAATGCCTAAATCATCTTTTTGAACTGTTGTTAAACCGAAAAGGTCGGCAGAAATTTTAATTCCAACTAACTGCTCGCGCAGATATTTAAAAAAAATCTTTATAGTCCTACTTTTTAAAGTTTTTTCGTCCCAAAAAGGAAAAACCATATCGTCTAAATTGCCGTCAGAAGCAAAACGAATGTAGTCAAAATTTAATTCGTCAAAACCGCGGTTGGCGGCGTCTTTGGCAATGGCGATATTATAATCCCAGACATCTTTACTAGCCGGATCCATCCAAGCGAGTTTTTTATGGTCAAGCCATAGAGTTTCAGGTGTTAGGTTTTGGGTGTTAGGTGTTAGTTTTGAACGGCTGTGAATAGCCAAATCCGGTCTGGCTTTTGCTAAAATCGGGTCTTGAAAAATCGTGATTCTGGCAATGACATAAATTCCTTCATCATGAAAACGTTTTATTAATTTATTGATTTGCGGAATTCTAATTTCTTTGGCTCCATATTTTTCAACATCGGCGTTTTCAATTTTATAAGCGACGTTGCCGGAATAATCTTTAATATCAATAATGATGGCGTTAAGTCCGGTGGTTTTGATAAGATTGATAAAATAATCCACTTTGCTTTGCGAACCTGCTGACCAACCGGTGCTGTAAATCGCTTTAATTTCTTTCGGCGGATTTTCCAATGGCTTTTGAGGTTCAATATCGGCGTTAATTGGAATCGGGTCAATTTTTTCCGTTGGCTCGGCTTCAGGAACAATCAAAGAGGCCAGCTCTTTCTTAATGTCGATTTCCACTAAGTTATTTTTCTGAAAAAATAAAAAAACTCCGCTGACCGCGACTATTAAAATGACTATTTTGATGAATAATTTCATTATCAAATGAGCTTTTAATATCGGCATTTTAACACATTAAAATTCAAAAATTAAGCCCAAAGCTTGGAAAAGTTGAAAAAACGAAAAATTAATATACAATGGAACTATGTTGGCAATTTACCGAAAATATCGGCCTAAAACTTTATCCGACGTCTTGGGACAAGAAGCGGTTGTTGAAATTCTTCAAAACGCCGCTCAACAAGACCGTTTGGCTCACGCTTATTTATTTTACGGACCGCGTGGCTCAGGCAAAACTACAGTTGCTCGCTTAATCGCCAAAATCGCCAACTGCGAAACCAGACAGAAACAATTAAAAGAAGCTCCGACGCCCGAAAGGGGTCGGAGTCCCGACTTTAACGTCGGGAGCGAGCCGTGTAATAAGTGCCGGCCTTGCCAAGAAATAGACAAAGGACTGGCGCTTGATGTGGTTGAAATTGACGCGGCGTCAAACCGCGGCATTGATGAAATCAGGGACTTAAAAGAAGGCATCCGACTCTCCCCTTCTTCTTACAAATTTAAAATTTTCATCGTTGACGAAGCTCATCAATTAACTTCAGCCGCTTTCAACGCTCTTCTAAAAACATTGGAAGAGCCGCCTAGCCACGCGATTTTTATTTTAGCCACAACCGATTACGAAAAACTGCCGGCAACAATCACTTCCCGAACCCAAAAATTCCATTTCAAAAAATTGCCGCTGGTAAAAATTTTAGAAAAATTAAAATCTATCAGCAAAGCGGAAAAATTCAAAATCAATGATGACGCTCTGGAATTAATCGCTTCGGCCAGCGAAGGCAGTTTTCGGGACGCTGAATCATTGCTTGACCAAATAATTTCCCTGGAAGACGGCTCTGTTGGATCGCAAGTCAAAGCCGAGAACGTTGAAAAAATTCTCGGCCGTATTGGTTTTTCACGAACCGCGGAAATGGCAGAATTGCTGATTAAGCGGGACTTAAACGCCGCTCTTGATTATCTTTCCAAAATAAACGAAGGCGGATATAATTTACTGCAATTCAATAAGGATTTAATCCAATATCTCCGACGGACTTTGGCTTTGAAAGTCAGTCCTGATTTGGAAAAAGAATTTAAACGGGAATTGATTGAACAAGAAATTGCCCTTCTTAAAAAACACAGCCAAATTGTTGACGAAAATAAAATGATTAATTTACTAAAATCATTGATTCGGGCTTATACGGAGATGAGATATAGTCCGTTTCCGATTGTGCCGTTGGAGGTGGCCATCATTGAAAATCTGAAAGAATAATTATTCCGGGGTCGGCTAATGGTAGGCCCGTAGCCTTTGAAGCTATTAATCTACGTTCGAATCGTAGCCCCGGAGCATAAGGTTCTCAGCTAGGGGCTGATCCGCCTTTGGCGGAGAATCCCTGCCCGGCAGCAATAAAAATCACTCTAACGCGTTAGAGTGATTTTTATTTGACAATTACCTCAATATCCCTTATCATTTTTTTAGCACTAAATTAACTTAATAACTGATAACAAAACAGAAAGGGGTAAATGTAATGAATTTAAAACGAGTATCGCCGGGCGTCTGGGTTGAAAAAAGCAACAAAATAAACATAGTCCCCCATCCCGACCCATGCTGGTTAATTAAAGTAGAAGAAAGCGGCGGGATTTTAGGATGTTCCGCCAAAGGTCTTTTAAGAGGCAAAGAAAAAGAACTTATGATTGCTTTCTACAACAAAGAGACGACAGACAAATACATTGAGCGGATCGGGCTAAAAAACGGCGCGTCAATATGTATGCGTTGGAATGACATAATCGACCGCTTCGGTAAATTTTTTGACGGAGTCATCGTCAACCCGCCAATCGAATTTGATTTCTGTTGTGTCGCCCCACTGAAAAAAGACGAATATTATACATATTGTATGTAGAGGAATTAAAGAGGGTGTCTTTCATAGATGTCCTCTTTTTTATTTATACACTATATTATACACTACAAGTATTCTCCTTATAATTAAATCATTTTTTGAACGCAAAAATGGGCCCGGAAAATCAAACCAAACCCTTTTAAAATCAGCCAACTTTATTATTCTTAAATGTCCCAATTCCGGGTCCTGCAAATAAATATTTTTATTATCAATGCCGACAACCACTGAATAATGCCCGTCATCCCCTGAAAACCAATCAACTATTACGGGAATTTTTTTATCAATAACAAATTTCTTAATATCTTCTATGTTTGAAAAATCTTTAATAAAACCCTTAAAACCAAGTTTTTTAGCGGCTTTTAACAGGCCTTCTGCCTCAACGCCTTTTTCTTTCTTACAGCCAGAGAGTTTTGCCAGTTCCATTTCGCTTTTTTAAATTCCGAAATAAGATAGAACCATCTTTAACGAAGCAGGACCGCAATATCCGGGTTTTTGCCTAAACGGCTTTATATTAAGCATGTTTTCATTATAAACAGGATTATTGATGACAACAAGATAGAAATTTACTATAATTTAAGTATGGGTTCTGGAATTTTTGAATTAGCCATTGTTATTTTAATAGCAGCCGGTTTGGGAATCGCCGCCAAACTTTTTAAACAACCGATTGTCCTGGCTTATATTATCACTGGCATTGTTATCGGTTATTTCGGATTTTTTCATTTAGACAATAGAGAGGTTTTCAAGGTTTTTTCAGACCTTGGAATAATGTTCCTGCTTTTCTTGGTGGGCTTGGAAATAAACTTTACTTCTTTGCGATTGGTCGGCAAAACCTCTTTGATTGTCGGGTTGGCTCAAATTGTTTTCACTTTTATTATAGGATTTTTAATAGCTTTATTATTTAATTTTAACTACCTTCACTCGGCTTATATTGCCATCGCCCTTACTTTTTCCAGCACCATTATTATCGTCAAACTGCTTTCCGAGAAAAAAGACCTTAACAGTTTATACGGAAAAATCAGCATCGGATTTTTATTGGTTCAGGACTTCGTCGCTATTTTACTTTTAATTTTCTTGGCTGGAATTGAAAGCGGAGAAGGTTTGGCCCTTGATAATATTGTCTTAACAATTATCAAAGGCGCGGTTTTGTTCGGTTTAATGCTATGGCTGGGCAGAAAAATTTTTCCTTTGATTTTTGACAAAATCGCCCAATCCCAAGAACTTCTGTTTTTAACCAGTTTGGCATGGTGTTTTATATTGGCGACCATTGTCAGCCATCCAAAAATCGGGTTTTCCATTGAAATCGGCGGTTTCTTGGCTGGTTTGGCTTTGGCAAATTCTTCCGAACATTTTCAAATATCCAGCCGCATCAGGTCGTTGCGGGATTTCTTTATTTTGATTTTTTTCGTTATTCTCGGCTCTTCAATGGTTTTTACGAATTTTTCAGGCATAACTTTGGCGATTATCGTTTTCTCGCTTTTTGTTTTAATCGGCAATCCGCTGATTGTTTTGATTATTATGGGATTAATGGGCCACCGGAAAAGAACGAGTTTCCTTACCGGCGTAACAGTAGCTCAAATATCGGAATTCAGTTTGATTTTAGCGGCTTTCGGCTTAAAACTGGGGCATATTGACGAACGGACGGTCTCATTAATTACGGCTGTCGGCATTATCACTATCACTCTTTCAACTTATTTAATTATTTACGCTGACAAAATTTTTAGATACTTATCGAACTATCTTTCAATTTTTGAACGCCGTTTCCCTAATAAAAACCACCGCTTAAAAAGTGGTTTTCATAAACCGATAATTTTAATCGGTTCTCACAGAATCGGTCAAGGAATCGCTTACCATATCCCAAAAGAAAAACTTTTAATAATTGATTTTGACCCGAATGTAATCGGCGAATTAAGGAGGGCAAAATACGATTATCTTTTCGGAGACATTTCGGACGAAGAAATTTTTGAACAAGCCGACATTCAAAACGCTCAATTGCTCATTTCCACAAGCCCTAATTTTGAGGATAATTTGATGCTTCTAAACGCAATCAATCAATTAAAGAAAAAGAATCCGCCAGCTGGCGGAAATATTAAATTAAAAGTCATCTTACGGGCTCAAGACGAAAAAGAAGCTGAAATTCTTTATCAACAAGGAGTTGATTACGCTTTATTGCCACATTTCACTTCAGGCCAATATTTGGGCAGAATCATCAAACTCGACCCGGAGTTGGCTCAACTTGAAAAATTAAAACAGCGTGATTTAAATTTGATTAGAAAAATAAACCACGCGCAATAAATAATAAAAAATGAACGCTTTTGCCATATCTTCCATTTTAATCGTTGTTACCAATATCTTTTTAGGTATTTTTGTTCTTTGGAAAAGCAGAGATAAAAACATTAAATTTATCTGGTCGGCTTTTTGTTTTTTAATAGCCATATGGGGAATAGGCGGGTATAAAATTTCTATTTCGGTTTCTGAAGAAGAAACGCTGTTTTGGTTTAGCATTGGTTTTATCGGATCGATTTTAGTCCCTGTTCTTTATTACCACTTTTTATATGCCGTTCTCCAATTAAACAAAAAACGCCACAAATTCATTCTTGGCGCGTCATATTTACTTGGCTTTGTTTTTTTATTCTTAAACGTCTTTTTTCCGGAGATTTTCTTCGGTCATTTAAAACTCAATTTCGTCAACCTATATTGGTTTTTGTTTAGTTCAGGAAAACTATCTTTTATTCACTACATAATTTTTTATTGGATTCTGCTTTCTTACGCTTTCTGGCAATTAATCGCGGCATACAAAAAATCGCAGGGCGTTTTTAGAAATCAGTTGAAATATTTTTTATTAAGCTCAATCATCGGCTGGCTTGGTCCTCACGGAGTATATCTTTTAGGTTTTGGTTTTTCTATTTATCCCTATTCTAATTTCCTCATCGCTATATATCCGATTATCTTCGCCTACGCCATCCTCAAATACCAGCTCATGGACATCAAACTCATCATCAAAAAGGCCTTTTTCTATTCCGTCGGCGTTGGTCTTGTCGGCGGTTTCATCACAACAATCACATTTTTGAGTTATTGGTTCGTGGCAAACGTTCCCGGCTTCAAATTCTGGACAATTCCGTTAATCGCGTCTGTTCTCACCTTTTGGCTGGGCAATCTGTTCTGGCGCAAATCCAAACAAGTGGAAAAGGCGTATATCATAGAAAAACAGGCTCACAGCGAACTTCAACATCTATCCGAAGTCAAAGACCAGTTTATCTTGGCAACCCAGCATCATTTGCGAACGCCTCTAACTATTATGAAAGGTTATTTGTCAGCCATTCTAGATAAAGATAAAACATTACAAACACAGACCAAAGACCGCCTTTCCAGAGTCTCCGTTTCTACCGACCGTCTCATCAAACTAGTCAACGAACTTCTGGACATTTCTCAGCTTCAGGTTGGCAAACAGCCGTTGAATATACATCCAATCAATATCAGAGATA